>TARA_R110002167_G_scaffold303911_1_pt1 | contig 182287 bp, 164 predicted proteins | sample TARA_R110002167 | Tara Oceans TARA_R110002167 (sample SAMEA4398238) | marine metagenome | biome: Polar Biome; feature: [MES] marine water layer (ENVO:01000295) within the mesopelagic zone...; material: water (ENVO:00002006), including particulate matter (ENVO:01000060) such... | reverse complement strand
GACCAAACGCAATTGAAAAATCAATGGGCCGCGGCCGCCGCTTACTGAACTCGCATTTGTGCAATTGGCGCATGGTGGCCTCATTGATCTGTATGCGGCGGTTCGGTGTGCCGCCTAATCTGCACATCGTGGGCACCATGAACACAGCGGATCGCTCGATTGCGTTGCTCGACACAGCATTGCGCCGCCGGTTCACATTCCAGGAGTTGATGCCTGACCCGACAGTCCTTTCTGAGGACGTCGGCGGCATTAACCTTCGCACCCTTCTGTCCACGATCAACGAGCGTATCGAGTACCTGTTCGATCGCGAACACCAGATCGGCCATGCCTATTTCACCGGCTGCCGCAGTAAGGCCGACGTCGAGGACGTGATGCGCTACAAGATCATTCTGCTCTTGGCTGAGTATTTTTACGAGGATTGGTCCAAGGTCGCCGCCGTGTTGGGCGACGGGGATGGAATGGCTGGGAAGTATTTCCTTGAAGCCAGGAAGCTGTCACCGCCAGCCGGATTTGCGGAAGATGAACTGGCAGGCGAAAAGCTGCGTTGGAGGGTCAAGGCAGACTTCGACTTTTCGGAGTTTGAGGTCTGATGCAATCCTACACCGTTCGCGAATGGGAAAAACTCGCCTATGGTGACGAAGACGGGCAGATCCCGGCACATTTCGCGGATCAGCTTGCGGCTTTGGCTGGGCGCTCGCCCTTCGCTGGAAGAGGCGGCAGCGGGGTGCTTGAACACGGTAGGCATGCACTCCGTGCACGGGGTGTTGTCGGTATCCTGGCCGCAGGAAGCTGTAGTCTTGAGATCCTGCCGAAGATCGATGTTGCTGCGCAAGAACCTGTTGAAAAGCAGAATGCGGCAATCAGGAAACGGCTGATCCACATGCTGGCCGTCGCTCTGAATCTGAAACTCGATCTCGGCTCGATAACAGAATTGGCGTGGCAGCGAGAGACGTTGCTGGAAATCCTGATCCGAATCTTTTGCGACAAGCTTACCGAGGCAGTTCGGAAAGGAATGCCGCGCCGCTATGTCGAGCAAAAGGACGATCTTTCGGCCTTGCGCGGCAGGCTGGACGTAGCACGTCAGTTCACCCGACACGCCGTCTATCCGTCCCGTCTCGCATGCCGATTTGACGTCTTGTCGGAAGACACGTCGTTGAACCGGATCATGAAAGCCGCCGTGGTGCACCTCTCTCGGATGTATCGGGGTCCGGGAAATCAACAGCGGCTGCGAGAACTGTCTTTTGTGTATGCGGATATCGCGGATATTTCACCCTCGGCATTGCGGTGGGATGACCTGGTGATCGACCGCACCAATCGCCGGTGGCGGGAACTTCTGAGCATGGCGCGTCTCTTCCTGGAGGGCCGATATCAGACGACAACTGGCGGCACAGGTCAGGGAACAGCACTGCTTTTTGAGATGAACACTCTGTTCGAGGAATATGTCGGGCGTCTGATTTCCCGGGCACTGGCTGGAACGGACCTGACGGTTTCCCTTCAAGGCGGGCGTCCATTCTGCCTTTTCGCAGACCAAACCGAGCAAGGGCTGTTCCAGACCAAGCCAGACATCCTGATCCGTCGTGCTGGCACTGTAACTCATGTGATTGACACCAAGTGGAAGAGGATTTCCTCTCGGATCGACGATCCAAAACAGGGCGTCTCACAAGGCGATGTCTACCAGATGATGGCCTATGGGCAGCTTTACCGTGCGCCGCGCCTTACGCTTTTGTATCCGCATCATCCGGGGCTGGGTGCAGCAGAGCTTGTTCACGCTCGACACCGAATAACCGGCCACGAAACAATCCTGGAGACCGCAAACATTGATGTGGCAGATGGTAGAAGCGTTCTTGACCGACTGCGAAGTCTAATTCTCGAGGATGAGCCAGTATCTGAGATCTCGATGCAACGTACCGGCTAGCGTTTTCAATACCTTACAGGGCAGAGAAGGTTCGACGTCAGGCCCATCCCCGTAACCGCTCCATCGCTCTTGCAGTTACCCACAAGTCGTGCGGCAAATTGATTCACCCAGCAGACTTCGCCTTGTCCGAATAGGCCCAATCATGATTCGTCATGTTGCACTGAATAATCGAGGTGCGAAGATGGTGCAGTGTTGGGTGGAACCCGGAACGGTTTTTTAGAAACCAATTGGCAACTTTAGTGTGGGCACCTGGAGGCCCGTCAAGCGTTGGTCGCCACGGGCCTGCCGTGCGGCGATACCAAGGGGGGACAGTGCATGCCGCAGCATCTTCGCGATCGATCTACGATCTTTATTGGAATAACGCGCAGCTTTACGAGTTGACATCCCGTGCTTCAAACAGGCACGCGACACGATAATAAAGATCCACAGGATATACCTGCCGCGCGCCGATATTGCGAAGGGCGCAAACTGGCGGCCCTTTGGTGCGTCAACATTTAATGTAGGGGCCGGGGAGTGTCTCCGCCTTTTTTGTTTTTGCGGTTCTGTTTATGCTGACCGCATGACGATTCTGGTTTTCATACTGACTGCCGTTCTGGCGCTGGCGTCTTTGGTGCATGCCCTTTGGGGGTTCGGGATTTGGTTCCCGATCCGCGATGAGGAACGGCTTGTGCGCTATGTGGTTGGGGCAGGCGGGGCCACGAGGATGCCCGGCCCGATCCCTTGCGCATTGGTCGCACTGGGGTTGTTTATTGTCATTTGCGCATTGGTTACGCAGCCCAGTTGGCTTGGTAATCTTGTATTGTGGATTTCCGCGCCGGTATTTTTAGTCCGCGGGGTTCTGGCCTGGGTGCCGATGTGGCGCAGGATGACCCCGCAGGAACCGTTCGCGACGCTTGACCGCTATGTTTACGGGCCGGTTTGTATCGCGCTTGGGCTCGGTATTGTCACGGTCGTGTTGGGCTAAAACGTCAACCATGTCTCGAGCTTCAGGCCCGATCCGCGATCTCCGGTCAATGCATGGACCGCGCCCAAGTGAACTTTGATATTGTCTTTGAGATCGAAAATAAGCGATGGCGCAACTTTGGCGTAATAGTCGTTGGTAAACCCTTGGCCGGTTTGAAGTTGCAGGGACGTCGTCCATCTATCCGACCACCGGCGCCCCCATGTGAGATCAATTTTGGGCCGGAAGGTCCGCGCATTTGTGCCATATGTCGCCGATGCATCGGCCGCAAGCCAGCCGTTGTCCAGTCCGCGCCCCCAAGACAAACCCGCCCGCAATAACGTCTCGGTCGGGTTCTGTGCATCGACGCGCAAGCCGTAGGCAAGGTTTGCGGCAAACTTGTCGCGTGCCGCAAGGTCCCCCAGCGGAAAGCTTGTGAATAAAAAGGCGCTTCCGATCCGGCCTGCATCGGCTGTATAAAGGTCCAGGCCGATCGTGACCCGGTCTGTCAGGCCATATTCGGCATAGACAGTTGGATCATAATGCACTGGCAATTGCGCGCCGTCGGATAAAAGAAAGTTGCCACCTGCGGCAATGAACAAGGTTCCTTTTTCACGCGGCCAAGCCCCCGCAGTCGCAAGCGACGCGAAGCATAGGCTGAAAACAAGTGTCAGGCGCGTGAGCATTATGGTTCCCAAGCTGAATGTCTTCCTTGGTGTCACAGAGTGGTTAATGCAGTCTTAATACCTGTTAACAAATCCGGATTTGTAAATTAGTTAACTATTTTGGCCGCGCATCTGGCCGGAATTTTACAAAATTCACGACTGCATGTCCCGGGTGGTCTTGGAAATTTTGTGTAAACCACACATGATGCGCCGCGAGGGCCCGCTTTTGGAGGTAAGAGCGGGTGGGAGATCGGGGTGCTAAGCCCCGCGCGCTTTATCAACATTATCGGGGGGACCGACCTTGTCAGAGAACACCAAACTTTATCCACCTTCGGCGGATATGGCCGCAAATGCCCATGCCGACAAAGCGACCTATGATGCGATGTATGCTGCATCTATCGCGGACCCCGACGCGTTTTGGGCGGAACATGGCAAGCGCATTGATTGGATAACACCGTTTACCAAGGTGAAATCAGCAGACTTTTCGCTGGGCAACGTGGATATCAAGTGGTTCGGGGATGGCACGCTGAATGTGGCGGCAAATTGCATCGACCGGCACCTTGCGACGCGCGGCGATCAAACGGCGATTATCTGGGAGCCCGACAGCCCCGAAGACGAAGCCCTGCACATTACCTACAATGAGTTGCACGACAAAACCAACCGGATGGCGAACGTCCTCAAGGACTTGGGTGTTGCGAAGGGCGACCGCGTGGTCCTTTATCTGCCGATGATCCCAGAAGCGGCCTATGCCATGCTGGCCTGTGCGCGTCTTGGTGCAATCCACTCGATCGTTTTTGCAGGCTTTAGCCCCGATGCGTTGGGCGCGCGGATCAACGGGTCTGATGCCAAGGTCTTGATTACCGCGGATCATGCGCCGCGTGGGGGGCGGGCCACACCGTTGAAATCAAACGCGGACACTGCGCTGTTGCATTGTGACGACCGGGTTAAATGCTTGGTTGTCAAACGCACGGGCAAACAGACAACTTGGACCGAAGGGCGCGACTACGACTATAATGCCCTTTCGGCTGCCGCGTCTGGCGACTGCGCCCCCGAAGAGATGAACGCCGAAGATCCGCTCTTCATCCTCTACACATCCGGCTCTACCGGGCAACCAAAGGGCGTTGTGCACACCTCTGGCGGCTACCTCGTCTATGCAGCAATGACCCATCAATACACCTTTGATTACAAAGACGGTGACGTCTTTTGGTGCACCGCCGACGTGGGTTGGGTTACGGGGCACAGCTATATCGTCTATGGCCCGCTGGCCAATGGCGCGACAACGATCATGTTTGAAGGTGTGCCAACCTATCCAGACGCAGGCCGCTTTTGGGACGTCTGCGCCAAACACAAGGTCAACCAATTCTACACCGCACCAACCGCGATCCGCGCGTTGATGGGCCAAGGCACCAGCTTTGTTGAAAAGCATGACCTGTCTGATCTGCGCATTCTGGGCACTGTGGGGGAGCCGATCAACCCAGAGGCATGGAACTGGTATAATGACGTTGTTGGCCGCGGCAATTGCCCCATCGTCGATACATGGTGGCAGACCGAGACAGGCGGCCACCTGCTGACCCCGCTGCCGGGGGCGACGGCAACCAAACCGGGGTCGGCGACATTGCCGTTCTTTGGAATCCAGCCCGTTGTGCTAGACCCCACGACAGGCGAGGAATTGCACGCCAACGGCATCGAAGGGGTGCTTTGCATCAAAGACAGCTGGCCGGGTCAAATGCGCACCATTTGGGGCGACCACGACCGTTTCGAGAAAACCTATTTCTCGGACTACAAAGGATATTACTTCACAGGTGACGGCTGTCGCCGCGACGAGGATGGCTACTATTGGATCACGGGCCGCGTTGACGACGTGATCAATGTGTCAGGGCACCGGATGGGCACCGCCGAAGTCGAAAGTGCACTTGTGGCCCATATCGCCGTCGCTGAAGCCGCCGTGGTGGGCTATCCGCATGACATCAAGGGGCAGGGCATATACGCCTATGTTACGTTGATGCACGGACAAGACCCCACGGAAGACCTGCGCAAGGAGTTGGAAAAATGGGTCCGTTCCGAGATTGGTCCTATTGCCAAACCCGACCTGATCCAATGGGCCCCCGGATTGCCCAAAACCCGTTCGGGCAAAATCATGCGCCGTATTCTGCGCAAGATTGCCGAGAATGATTTCGGCGCGCTGGGTGACACGTCAACCTTGGCTGATCCATCCGTTGTCGACGACCTGATCGAAAACCGGATGAACCGCGCCTAACCCAGATCTGCCGATCCGAATTTCAGAATGACGGGGACGACCAGCTCTTCCTCGTCATTCAAATGGCGGTTCAGCAACCGCTCCAGAGCTCCCAACTCCGTCTCGAATCTGCCTGCCGCACTTTGCATCGCGGGCTTTTTGTCGCGCGCATTCAAAACGTCATTTGCCCTGCCCACAAATTTGTTGAGCAGCGAATCGATATCGTGATGGTCTTTGTCCAGAATGGCAAAGCCGCCTTCGATCCGCGTATCTTTGGTCGCCAGCTTTGGAAAGTAGTAGGTGTCCTCGATCGTGTGATGCTCGTGCAGTCCGTTCACGAACATGCCGCCCAAACGCGAAAGTCGCGATGCGTATTTCTCGGGCTCGAAGCGGCCGTCGATAAACTTTTGCGCGTCTTGTTGCATGTCAGCGACCACACGGCGAAACATCATGTGCCGGTCCAGCCAGAACCGGATCAAACCATCAAAACCCGGATCGGATTCCCAGATGTCGCGGGGGTATTCCGCCAGCAAAACGCGCAGCGCATCGGGCAGACCACTGCGTTGGGAAAGGGCAAGTTGGGTCATTGTGCTGCTCCATCTGTCAGGCCCTGCCATGCTATTTCAACGCCCCTTGCGTCCATCGCAGGCGATCCGCCCGACATGTCGCATCTGCCCATGGGCTGCCGGTTTTACGCGCCAGCACAGGGTATCGTGGCAAAAACAGGTCAATAGTCACGCTCGAAGAAAACACCAAGGCTCGTTTCCCCATCTGCGGCCACGGTGCCTTTCGCGGTGATTTCGTCTGTAACATCCAGGTTCAGGTTGATCTCGGTCGATCCGTCGCTCGATACGGTCACATCGGTGTAGACATTCTCGGACAGGTATTTGCCTGCACTTACGGCGGCATTGCCTGCTTCGTCCGTCGTGACATCAAAATCGTCCAGACCAATCTTTCCGCGGAAATTGTCGATCAATCCGCCGCCACCACGGCCTGCCAACGTGCCCACCGCCGCGGCAAGTTGCACGGCCTGAAGCGGGCTGATATTTTCAAGATCACGCCCAAAAATCAGTTGCGATAGCACCTCGTCCTGCGGCAGGGACGGGGTCGATACAAAGCTGACTTCCGGCTCTGTCGCGGGTCCTTCGACGATGATATCGATCTTGGTGCCAGTGCGCGCTTGGGTGCTTGCAACCAGCCGGATGTAGGGAATGAAATCACCCTGCAATGTCACACTGCCTTCTGATAATTCAAACCTTTGCTGCAAAATATCCAGCCGGCCGCGGACCAGCTCGAACAGCCCCGTAGGCTGCACGTTCTGCGAGGTTCCGGCGATACGCAATGTGCCGCCAAGCTCGGCGTCAAGGCCACGGCCACGGATGAATATCCGCGACGGCGCATTGATGGTTATATCAAGCGGAAACGGTTTGACTGCGCTTGCGGCGGTCGCAACCTGCGTGTCACCTGGCAAAATTCCGGCCTTGTCCAATGTGCGCCGCACCGCCTCTGCGGCACCAATATGCGTAACATCGGGCAAATCGCCTAGCGCGCCCACGCCAGAGGTCGGCACCTGGATGTCGGTCTGTCCAAGGTTGACCGCGCCGGACACAAGCGCCCCGCCCGTCAATGGGCCGCGCAAATTGACCACGCCAGACAGGCTGGTTTTGAACAACTCGGGGTCTTTCAAAACAACGTCAGACAGCGTCAGTGCAACATCTGCTGTCTGCGGTGCAGCCAGACCAACAGAGCCCGCGATTGCAACGGTGCCGCCCGATTGCACGTCACCGGTGATACCAATGTCGGCGGACCCGTTGCGCAGTGTGATGCCACCGGCAATATTCTGCAAGCCCTGCGCAAGCGTCGGCGCGGTCAGGCGGGCGTCCAACAGATCAATGCGGCCGGTCACGGATTGCAGGGCTGCGGGGCCATTGATCGCGAGGTCAAACGCGGCCTGACCTGTCAGGCGGCGAGGGTCAATCATCGCGTTGGCCAGCCCCAACGGCGCGCGACCGCTTGAGGTGATGTTCAACTGGCCGCCAGCGCCAATCTGGCCATCTGCGCGAAGTGTGATCCCACCCGGACCTTCGGCCTGCGCGTTCAGCCCCCAAGTGCCGTTAGGGTCAAGCGACGCCGTGCCTGAAGCAGTGACCGCGCCCGACAGTTGATCGGTCAACACCCCGACATCGCGCAGCCGGGCTTCAAATGCGCCGCGACCGGCACCCGACTGGCCGCCCAAATTCCCAGAGAGCGTGACATTGCCCGTCGAGACATCCAGCGTTTCAACCTGCAAGTCACCGGCTTGCAAACTGGCCTTGGCGCGCAATTGGCCGGTCCCAGCCAGCAAGATATCCGCAATCTGATTGCCAACGCCAAGGTTCGTGGTCTGCGCCGAAACCGTGGCATCAAAGGCAGAGAGATCAGGCATGATGCTGCCTTCAATGCGGGTTGAAAAACCGCCCGATACAGGTTGCCCGATCAAGCGCTGGTAGCTTGCAAGCTCTGCAACAGTTGCGTTCAATATGCCTGTCAGACGCAGATCGGGTGCTATTTTTCCCAGCAACGACACCGCAGTGCCCGGTCCGTTGACGCGGATCGCAACATCGCCGTTTTCGGTTTCATCCCGCGACAGCGCAACGGTCGCATCGATCGGCCCAATCAGACCCTGACCCAGCACTGCCGCGTTTGGCATATTTGCTGTCAGGTCAAACTTGGCCGCCCCTGTCAGACCGCCTTGGCCGCGCGCCGTAATCTTGGCCGCATCGGTGGCCGCATCCAGCGATTGCAAGATAAACTGGTCTAGGCCAGAACGGGTAAACTGCGCCGATAACGTCCCGTCGCCGCGCAGCAGCGGGTCAACTTGTGCCACACCCACAGCCAGATCGCGGGTCGTGCCCGATACCGATGCCGTAAAGCTTTGCCGGTCTGCAAGCAGATCCAACGTCACATCAAGCTTTGCCGCCCCAGCCACGTCGCGACCCGAAACCTGCGCATAGCGCCGCAAATCGGCGACATCGGCCAGTGCCGTGATGGCCACTGTCTGCCCGTCTTGGGTCGGGTTGATCTGCGCCAGCACGTCAAGCACGGTGTCTGTCGCAATTCCCGCCACGTCAATATTGATCGTGCCGTTTGCCGCGCGCGTGGCTGTGCCGCTGAGCGTCGCGGGGCCTTGGAGTTTTGGCTCGATCACCGCCACATCTGCAACCGTCAGGTCAAAATTCGCGCGGCTCTCGATGCTGGTGATATCCGCGGTGGCGGTCACATCGGCGGCATCTGTTTTGATCTGAAACGCCTCCAGGCGCGTTCCTGCCGTATCGCGAACGGCCGCGGCCGAAACGGTCCCACGCCCTTTGAAAACCGCGTCAAGTTGCGGCACACCAACCGACAGATCGGCCGTGGTGCCCGACAGCATCACGTCAAATAGACCGTCCAACGGGGTGACCGTGCTCGCGATCGCGATTTCGCCGGCACCGGCCAAGTCGCGGCCCGCAAGCCCTGAAAATCGCTCTAATGCATCAACTGTCAACACAATATTGCTTTGGGTGCGCAGGCCTGCTTTGGCACCTTGAATTGTTGCATCGGCGCGCGCCTCCATGCCCGGCCCGTCAAGTGTAAAGCGCGAAATGCGCGTTGGGCGACCCTCTGTGCGGGCGGCCTCCAGCACGCCGGAAATCCGGTTGCCAAAGGCTTGCGCTGTGGCGGCATCGTCTAGCGCCAGCCCGTCAACCTGATAGGCCAGATTGGCAGAGACTTCGCCCTGTGCGGCACCTTCACCGGGGACCAGAATACCGCCACCCGACAGGGTGATCAGGTCCATATAGAGGCCCGGGCGGTCAAACCCGTTGACGGTAAATGCGGTTGTCCAATCGGTTGAAATAGCCGCGTCATAATTGAGGTTGATAGAGACCGTATCGACATATGTTTTTGGACCCGACAGCGGCAGTAGAACGCTGCTGCCATCTTGACTGGCGATCTGTCCTGTCACATTCAGGCGGTCCGGCCAGCCCTGCGCCCCAATATCGGCACTGCCTTGTAGGCGGATTGATTTCGCGTTTAAATCAAACGATTCCAGTTTTATCTGACTGTCGCTGGAGGTCAGCGCCTCAACTTTAAGCTGGACGTCATCGCCAAAGAAACCTTGGTATTCCGGCGCAAAAAGCGGGGTGACGTCACCACCGATGTCAAGCTTGATATACTGGCCAGCTGTATCACTGCGCAGGGAGAAATCACCTAAAATCCGGTCTTGACCATCCGTGGCAAGCGCAAGCGTCGCGCCGTAGTTTTCAACAGGGGCAGTCCCCGCGATCAGCAGCTTTGTTGACGGGCGCCCGGGCAGGTCGAGCAGCCTTGCTGCAATCCCGTCCGGCCCTTCTTCAACGCCGAGTGTCAGCGCCAAAATCCGGTCGGCATTTGTGAATGAGCCGTCAATTTCAAACACCCCCGCCTTGTCACCCAGCCGTGTGGCCACGATCTTGGCAAGGCCTTCACCACCCGACAATGCCGCATTCCCCCGCAGGCTGATACGCAGCTCTTCGCCTAAAAACACCTCTCCCAGGATGATCTCTTCGATATTCAGCGCGTCCAATACAATGCCAACAGGCAAGTCGGGCAGACCAAAGGGTGTTGCTTCGGGCGAGGGAGCCCGGGCCTGCGATACTGGCGGTCGTGCGACGATGATGCGCTTGGCGCTTAGCTCGTTGACGTCAATCGTGCCGCGCAACAATGCAGCGCGATTCCAGTCAAGCACGACACCTTCAAGCGTCAACCAAATCCCGTCTGCATCCGCAATCGTCATGCTTTCGATAGAGGCCGCCGAGCTAAGCGCGCCTTGAAATCCGACGATGTTGACGTCGCGTGCATCGCCCGAAAGACTGTCTTCGATCAGGGTGGTCAAATATCCCTTGTCGGTTTCACTTTGGGATTGGGCCAGCACTGGCGCAGGGGCCAGCAATAAAGCGGTTGTCAGGACGATATGCTTCAAAACGATTGTCCAATTCCGATATAAACTTCAACGGATTTTGCGATATTATCGCCACTGGCCGGGGTGCCAATGTCCAGCCTGATCGGCCCGATCCCCGTGTTGTAGCGCACACCGATGCCCGCACCCGCGTGCCAGTCCGACGCGCCGGCAAACCCGGCCTCGGCACCAATCTGACCGAAGTCATAAAATCCCACCACACCGATTTTGTCGGTCACCGCGTAGCGTGCCTCGATCTGGGCGCCGACATAAGACAGACCACCCGTCTGATAGGTCTCGCCACCGCTGGTGCGGGTCACGCCAAGCGCATTATAGGACTGCCCGCGCACAGAGCCGCCGCCGCCCGAATAAAAAAGATAGTCGGCAGGCGTATCGTCCAGATCACCGCCCAGCACCGTGCCAAGCCGCGCGCGCGCCGCGACCGTCAACTTCTCGGCCTCGCCAAAGCTGCGGTAGACCCTCGCATCGGTGGAAATAAGGCCCCCGTAGTCGCCCGAATTGATATCGATATAGGGGGTCAGCTCTGCGTTGATGTAATAGCCCCGCTTTGCGTCCGTGGGCACATCGCGACGCTCCAGCGACGCGGCAAGTGGTGTTGTGAAAAGCGTATATTCACGCGTGCCCAGCGGCGTGACCTCACGCGCTGACAGCAACCCGATCCCGACCTTTGTAGTCAGGTCCCCGTCAAAAAGTCGGGTCAGTCCCAAATCAATCGACACCTTATCCAGCAGATAATCAGGCTCGTCCATCCGGCCAAGTGCGGCGCGGGCAAAGAAATTCGTTTGCGCACCGTAAACCGCCGGACGCTCGAAACTTGCGCCAAGGCTATAATCGATCCCACCGGTTTCGCCGCCAATACCCGAAACCTCACCGTCCACACGGAACCGTTCGGCACCCGACATAAAATTGCGGTGCATCCAATAGGTTGAAACCTTCAGGCCCTCGACCGATGACAATTCGATGCCAAAACCGATGCGCCGCGGTTTGCTTTCCACAACCTGAATTTCGATGGGCAGGGTGTCATCGGGGCCGATCTCTTTGGCCTCAATGGCGGCCACACTGTCAAAGGCGCCGGTTGCGCGCAGGCGGCGCTCTGCCTTTTCAATGTCCTGCGGAGTGTAGATATCGCCAACCGGCAGGCCCGCGATTTTGACAATGCGGGCGACGCGCACATCGGTCTGCCCTGTTACGGTCAGCGCCCCGAACGTCAGTTGCGGGCCGGGGGCAAGGGTGACAGCCACGTCCAGTTTTTGCGTTGGATGCTGTGCCGTGATTTGCTGCCCGCTTGCCGCGGCTTTTGCGTGGCCCGCCTCGCGCCATGCCGTCACGCCTGCCGCAACCGCTTGGCTGACGGCTTGGGATCTGGCGATTTGGCCGGTTGAAAAACTTTCGGGTAGCTGGGTGCCGGACGGCAAGGGCGACAGGTCCGTGCGGCCAAATGTGAACTGTGGTCCGGGATCGACGCGCAGCGAAATGGCGTCAATACGCCCCGGCGCATCAAGCGGTGCAATCAGCGAGGCTTCACGACCATCGACCAAAATCGACACCTGACCGCCATAGCGACCCTGCGCATAAAGGGCAGTGATCAAGCGGCGATAATCGGCACGGGCCGCGGCAATATAGTCTTGCGCATCAAGCGCGTCTTGCGGGTCTAGCGACAAGGTCAGGGATGCCGCGCGCATTGCACCGGTCAGCGTCTCATCGCCGCCCGCGACGTCCAATGTCACCTCTTGGGTCAAAACTGCGGCGGGCATTGCCCAGAGCAAAGCTGCGATGCTTATCGATTTGCGCACGGATTGACCTCTTTATCACCATTCAACTATGGATCTGTGTTTATATGGGCCGGGTGCAATTGCCCAGTGCTGTAGCAATCACGATTATGCATACCATATTTGGTATCGCCCCAAAGTTACGCCGCATTTGGACCTTAAAATGTCCCTATGCCAAATGCAGGCCCGACATAAAATGTGCTAAACGTCTGTGATCGACCCCGATGAAAGGCCAAAAAACCCTGATGAAAGACGGAGTTACCTATCCGCAAGTGCCTTTGCGGCCCGCCGAAACCGTGATGCGGCTGCGGCGAATGGGGGCGTCGTTTCCGCACAGGCTTTCGTTTTTACGCAGTCTGACCCGCCTGTTGGCCCGCGAGACTGTCACCGTGCGGTGCAGCCATTGGCAAGTCTCCGCCGATGGATACGGTCATGCGGTCTATCAATTGCAGCTTGGCGGGTTTGAGTATGCGCTGATTGCCGTTGCAACCGATTTACCCGCCGACCAGCGCACCGACCGTGTGATCGCGACCGCGTGGGATACGTCTTATGTGCTCTATGACGGGGTGCCCTCGGCGGCCGAAATTGCGCGGGTGGTTGCCGCAGCGCCTTTGCAAGAGGCCGCACGTTTCACCGCCCGCGACCTGATCCTGAGCCGCGCCAATAAATCGGTGCGGCTGTTTGATCACGTTGTCACCGCCCTGCGCGCGGGCCGGCAGCCCGACCCCGATCTTGTGCGACAAACCGGGTATCTGATGCGCACCACGGCGGTCTACGGCAACGGAAAATTCGGCATCGCCGATCGCGGTATCATCAGCGACAGGCCCTATCTGTCAGGGCCTTTCATGGCCGAGATGCTGACGGTCTGGCTCATTCGCGGCTTTACCCATGACCTTGTAGAGCATGTCGGCGGCGCGCCTCTGGAGCGTGAAATAAAGCGCAGCCTTGGCATCGGCAATGCAACGGGGCTGGGCATGGCACCATTCCTGGTGAACCATCCGCTATTGCTGGATGCGTGGATGCAAGCCCGCGAGACCGCAATTGCGCGGGTGCGGGCGGTGCCTGCCTTGGACCCCGCGTTGATCGCGCGACTTTACGCGCTTGCGGCACGCGCGGCGGCGCATCTGGGCGAATGGACTGTCGCCGATCCGGTTGCGGCATCGCGGATAGCAGTCTTGCGGCGCGAGTGGCCCCAAATCACGTCGATGATGACCTCTGAGATGATGACCGGCCCGCAGCCCATCGACAGGTTGATCACAGCCAGTGCTGCCTTCTCGGTGGACGCTCAGGAACTGCTCGCCGCTATGCTGATCGAGCCTTTCGGCGATTTGGTCGATGGGCTTGGTGATTGTATGGCCACGCCCCATGCGCCGCGGCTCGACCCTGCGATGGGCTGCGATGCGCTGGCCAAGCTTATCGACCAGGATTGGGGGTGGGCACTCAAGACCGATTTTGACGCGCCCCAAAATTGCGCGCGGTTCTGGTATGTCTCGGAAGAAAAACTGGAACCACGGCTGGGCGACCGGCACTCTGAAGAGGGCGCCGAGCTTGAAAGCCCGCTTGATGTGGCGCGGCAGGTCAAAGCCATGGCTGCGGATTTGACTGGGGCGTCAGGCAGCGTCAGCAGGTTCTTGCAAAACTACCCGCAGCATCGGGCCGCCGTGCGGCGGGTTCAGACATTGCAGCGCCATAACTATGCGGAAATACGCGATAATCTTATCGGGGCAGATTGCCTGCCGATCGATATGCTGCGCTGCAAGCTGTCGTTTTTCGGGGCGGCAAAGTTTGATCCGAAATCGGATCGCTGGACACGGATCACATTGGCCCAAGGCGCGCCTTTGGCAGATGAATTGGCTAATGCCGACGATTGGTGGCTACCGGTGTGCGGGATATGATGCGCTCTTTGAATGAAATCAGCGGCATGGTGTTGAAAGCCGCGCGTGGGGCCGGCGTGCCGCTTGGGCATTGCGAAGATCTGGCTGCCGCTGCGGGGTATATCGCGGCAACCGATCCCGGGGCATTGGGCGTTTTCGCGACAATCTTAGGTGCATCGCACGACGTTCCGACATGCACCTCCCACGGTGATACCACGACAATATCTACCGGTTCGATTGCAATGGCGGGGCCCTTGGCGGTTGATGCCATCGATGCTGGTGCGCGCGAGGTCCGTTTGTGCGACGTCAGCGCCCCGACACTTGTGTTTGCGCTTTTTGCAGTGCGGCGCTGCGCGGTTGCTCACCGCTTTGACGGGACCGATTTGATTGTGACCAAAACACCCGGCGCTGCCCCGCCAGCCCCCATCGTCGGACCCGCCGTGGTGTCAGGCCAGCTTTGGCAGATACTGGCCGATTTTGCAGCGAAAACCTATGTGCCCGCCTCGGAGGTGTCGCGGATGGCCGGCGCGGGCGCGGGTTTGACCGATAATGATTAACCGAACGGCGCAGTCGGATAGGTGACACCCGCGAGGTATAACCCGTCTGGCGGGCCGACCGGACCACAGGCGGCACGGTCTTTGGCGGCCAAGGCATGTGCCACGTCTTGCGGGGACCACGCGCCTGCACCGACCCTTTCCAATGTGCCGACAAAGCTCCGGACCTGATTGTGCAGGAACGATCTTGCGCGCACGTGGAACTGGTATTCCATACCGCCGTTCACCTGGGTCTGGGTCACGCGCAATGCATCGAGCGTTTTGACCGGACTTTGCGCTTGGCACATGGTCGAGCGAAACGTGGTAAAGTCGTGATTGCCCAATAGCATATTTGCGCCTTCCTGCATGGCCGCTACATTCAGCGGGTGCTTGACCTGCCAGAACTGGCCGCGTTCAAACGTCAACGGCGCGCGCCTGCTGATCACGCGAAACAGATAGCGCCGCTGGGTCGCGTCAAACCGCGCGTGCCAGTCACCCGGAACACGGGCGCAATTCACAATCGCAACAGGGGCGGGTTTCAGGTGATAATTTAGAGCCTCCGACAGACGAAACGGGTCCCAGTCCTGCACAAGGTCGCAATGCGCCACTTGGCCCAAGGCATGAACCCCTGCATCGGTGCGACCAGCCGCGGCAATACTATGCGGCCCGGTTTCCAGTTTTGCCAAGGCAGCCTCTATCGCGCCCTGCACCGAAGGCCGGTCAGGTTGACGCTGCCACCCTGCAAAGGGGGCGCCGTCATATTCAACTTGGATCGCAAATCGGGGCATATGGATCGCTTAGGGGGCGCGGCGCGATAAATCAATCCCTACACATCGCCATGTGCTACGCCTATCTTGGGGGTCAGACATGTTGAAAAGGACGCGCCTTTGGTTATCGCCGCAATTGCCGATCAGATTTCACGCAGCGTTGATGCGGTCACCGACAGGATCACGGCCCCCTTTTCCGATCCGGTCATCAGGCTCGGGGTCACTGGGCTTAGCCGTGCGGGCAAAACGGTGTTTATCACCGCATTGGTCGCAAACCTGATGGATCGGGGGCGGATGCCGCAACTGGTGGCCGCCGCAAACGGGGCTATTCGCACTGCGTATTTGCAGCCCCAGCCCGATGACACGCTGCCGCGGTTCGACTATGAAACCTATCTCGCTCAACTGACCTCGCCCAACCCTAGCTGGCCGGAAGGCACCCGCCAGATCAGCGAATTGCGCCTGTCGTTGCGGGTCCAACCAACGGGTTTGCTGTCGGGCTTCACGGGGCCGCGCACCGTGCATATCGACATTGTGGACTATCCGGGTGAATGGCTGCTGGACCTCGGACTGCTGGATCTCGGCTACGAGCAGTGGTCAAAAGCGGCCATCGCGCGGGCCAAAGGACGGCCATTGGGCGACGAATTTCTGCAAATGTTACAAGCGGTTGACCCGGACGCGCCGTTAAACGAGATGCAGGCAAAATCCCTGACCGCCGCTTTTACCGCGCATCTGAACGCGTCTCGCGAGGCGGGGTTTTCGGATTGCACGCCGGGGCGGTTTTTGCTGCCCGGCGACCTGAAAGGGTCTCCTGTGCTGACCTTTGCCCCGCTTGGTGCTCATGCGGGTCTGCGCAAATCATTGGGGCGCGAATTTGCCCGCCGCTATGAAAGCTATAAGCACAATGTGGTCAAACCGTTCTTCCGCGACCATTTTTCAAAAATCGACCGGCAGGTGGTTTTGGTTGATGTGCTCAGCGCGATACATGCAGGTCCGCCAGCGATGGATGATTTGCGCACCGCGATGGCCGCGATCCTTGGCGCGTTCAGGCCCGGCCGCAATGCCTTTCTGGCGCGGTTATTCCAAGGACGGCGGGTCGAGAAAATCCTCTTTGCGGCAACCAAGGCTGACCATTTACACCATAGTCAGCACGGGCAATTGACCGCGATTACCGAAGCCTTGCTGCGCGACGCCAAAGACCGCGCCGATTTTGCGGGCGCGCTAACCGCCGCCATGTCGATCGCAGCATTGCGCACAACCGTCGAAGATACCATCGACCACCGCGACGGGCCGCTGAATGTGGTGCGCGGGCGGTTGTTGGAAAACGGCAAACAGGCGGCATTCTATCCGGGCAAACTGCCCAATGATCCGGCCCATTTGCTGGGGCCTGCGCGGGCCGGCGCACAGGCGTGGTTGGACGATGATTACAGCGTGATGAATTTCGCACCCGCACCCTTGGATTTAAAGCCCGGTGACGGGCCGCCGCATATCCGGCTTGATAAAGCCGCACAGTTCTTGATTGGTGACCGGCTATGAGCAATACCAAACGCGGGCCCGTCCTGATTGATCTCGACGATGCAAAAGCAGCACAGCCAGACACCGCCCCCGCGGTGCCCGAGGCGGTGCGCGGACCTGCGGCCATGCAACATGTGGCCAGTATCGCTGCGCGCAAACCGTCGCGGCTGGCGCGGTGGTTCTGGTCACTTTTGGCGACACTCACGGGATTTGTGGTCTCGCTGGCCGCGTGGGACTATGTCAACGGCTTGCTTGCGCGCTCGCCGGTTCTGGGCGGCGTCGCACTGGCGCTGGTGGCGCTGTTTTGTGTCGTTTTGGCCGTAATCGCGCTGCGCGAAATGGCGGCCTTTGCCCGATTGCGGCGCTTGGACGATGTGCACAAGGCAGCGACGGCGGCGCTGGCCAGCCATGATCTGGGGCAGGCGCGCGACGTGGTGGCAAAGCTGGTCAAACTTTATGCGGGCCGCGACGACACAGTATGGGGGCGGACGCGCTTGGCGGAACAAATGGATGATGTTCTGGATGCCGATGGCTTGCTTGGCGTCGCCGAGACCGCGCTTTTGGCCCCGTTGGACGCGCGTGCAATGCGCAACATCGAAGCCGCCGCGCGCCAGGTGGCAACTGTCACCGCGATTGTGCCCATCGCATTGGCGGATGTGTTTACCGCCTTGACCGCGAACCTGCGCATGATCCGGCAGATCGCGGAAATCTACGGTGGGCGCTCTGGCACCTTTGGCAGTTGGCGGCTGACGCGCACGGTTTTGACCCATCTTGTGGCGACAGGGGCCGTGGCCGTTGGCGACGATTTGATCGGCTCCATCGCAGGCGGCGGGATCATGTCAAAAGTCTCGCGGCGCTTTGGTGAAGGGGTGATCAACGGCGCATTGACGGCGCGGGTCGGTGTGGCCGCCCTCGAGGTCTGCCGCCCGCTGCCATTCCGCGCCGTGCGGCGACCATCGGTCAGCGCACTCGTCAAACGCGCCTTGACGGGACTGTTTTCAAAGGCCTAGCGAAAGCGCGGCGCAGGCCCCACCGGCACCGGACCGACCAGCATCAGACCGTTTTGAAAGCTGACCGGCAAGGACAGGCTATTGGACCCGCCCGCCAAAATCGCGCCCATGTTTTCCAATGTGTCTGATACGCCCTGCTCGATCAGGCCCGCGTTTACAGCCATCTGCACCATCTCGCGCCAGTTTTGCGCCTCGAATGTGAATTGTCCGGTTGGCAGTCCTGCGCGATCAATGGTCACCTCGCCCTTGCCGCGCAATGACAGCGCCCCCCAGGCAAGCGTCATACCGTTCAACTTGAGTGCATCGATTTGCGGGCGACGCAGGTCCGTCAAGACAGTGCGGTCAAGCTTGCGGTCGGTTGTGATGCTGGCATCAACGGTCATCTGGCTCAAGGTTGCGGGAAAATTGCCTGCGGGATCAAGCATTTGGCGCAACGAGACAGGCACGGCAAGTGCGTTGATATCGGCAAAAGCTGCATATAACAAAGGCGTGTCCTTGGCGGCGCGCAAAGCGACCAGCGCATTTGCGACTGAAAACACCGTGCCCGCGGCACTGTCCGCCCGCATCGGACCTACTTGGGCTGTAAAACGGGTCAGATCAAGATCGGTGTTGGCCGCAACCGTCGCACTGGCGCGCAGCCCGTCCGATGTCAGGGTCAGCGGCACACCACCAAGGGTCAACTCCTGTCGGTCGGGCAGCGCCAGAATGACCTCGTTTGGTTTGTAAGACAGCGACAGCACCCGCAAAAACGGGGCTTGCCACGCGAGATCACCGCTTGGTGGACTGACATTGAAAGTGGTTAGCGTGGTGTCAAAACGGGACGGATACCCTTGTGTATTCAGGGTTTCATAGTCGAGCGTCCAGCCATCAAGGCGCATCTGCGCGATCTGTGCAGTGGCGGTGCGCTCTACGGCCGCGGCCCCTATGAACCAATAGCCGCTATAGATTGCCGCCAGGGCGAGCACGAGAATGGTAAGTCGGCGCATGGTTCCCCCTTGGCGTCTGGTCTTGGCTCGTGTTTATAGGGCGCATTGGAAAAGGACCAGCAAGATGGCGCTATGGGTATTCGGATATGGATCACTTTTGTGGAATCCGGGGTTTGAACCTGTGCGACGGGAACGGGCGGTCCTCAAGGACTATCACCGCAGTTTTTGCATGTTGTCGATCCACCATCGCGGAACGGTTGAGCAACCGGGTCTGGTTCTGGCGCTGGACGCGGTGTCTGGCGGGCAATGCACCGGTGTCGCCTTTCAGGTCAAGCCCGCGGAAGAAACACAAGTCTTGGCGGATTTGCGTGCGCGTGAATTGATTTCATCGGCTTATGTTGAACGTCATGTAATGCTCTCATTGGATGACGGGGGCGCGGTCGAAGCACTGGCCTATATCATCGACCCCGATCACGACCAATACTGCCAGTTCGACCTTGAAACCCAAGCCCGGATGATCGCGCGTGCGGCAGGCGGGCGTGGACCAAACCCCGAGTATCTTTACAACACCGCCAGCCATCTGGAGCTGATGGGCATCCGTGATGATGACATGACATGGCTGGTGACCCGCGTGAAAGACATCGTAAAGTGAAAGGCATCGCAAAGATGTAATCGGCACTATCGCGGAATTTATTTGGGATTTTGCGCACCCTTGCCTATGATGAGACCAACAACAATGACGAGGACCCCTTTGTGGTAAACGTAACAAGGGACGCCGAGGTAGAGCCGCAGTTTTCACAACCCACGCGACAGATCATCTTGATGCTGTTTGTCTTGGGTATTGTGGGGGCTGTTTTCTATATCGGGTTTGCGCAGATCGCGGCGATTTTCTGGTCGAACCCCTATTTGAACGGGCTCATTCTGGCTGTGTTCATTTTGGGGGTCTTGTCGTGCTTTGGGCAAGTGGCGCAGTTGATGCGCTCGGTGCAGTGGATCGAAGGGTTCGCGCAGCGGCGTCTGGGCCATGAAATGACACTCGCACCGGGCCTGCTTGCGCCACTTGCGACGCTTTTGCGGTCGCGGGACGCAAAAATGCAATTGTCGTCAACGGCGGGCCGGTCAATTCTGGAATCGGTTGCGCAGCGGATCGACGAAGATCGCGAAATCACCCGCTATATCGGCAACACGCTGATTTTTCTTGGTCTTTTGGGCACGTTCTACGGGCTTGCAACAACAGTTCCCGCGCTGGTCGAAACGATCCGGTCATTAAACCCCGCCGAGGGCGAAGATGGGGCCGATATTTTTGCGCGTCTTCAGCAGGGTCTGGAAAGCCAACTGGGGGGTATGGGCACCGCGTTTTCCTCATCGCTGTTGGGGCTTGCGGGGTCACTGATCGTGGGCCTGCTGGAGCTTTTCGCTTCGCACGGCCAAAACCGGTTTTACCGCGAGCTTGAAGAGTGGCTTTCCACGATCACGCGGCTCGGGTTTTCGTCGGGGGATGAAACTACCGGCGAGGCGGGGCTTATGGTCGAATTCATGGATCACATGGCCCAACAAATGGAAGCCCAACAAGCCCTGATCACGCGGTCCGAGGACGCGCGCAGCAGCCTTGACGCGCGTCTGGCTCAATTGACAAAAGCGCTTGAAAAGATAAGCACCGGATCCAACGGCAGCACCGATGAGTTGCTGGAACGTGTGGCCGACGGTCAAGAGCGGCTGATCCAAAAACTACGCGATAGCGGCGTGGACGGGATCGATGCGGAAAGCCGGATGCGGTTGCGGTCGATTGATGTGCAAATGCTGCGTATTCTGGAGGAAATGTCCGCCGGGCGGCAGGAAACGATCGCCGATATCCGCGCCGATATCGCGGGTCTGACGCGGGCGGTGCGCACGGGGCGGGGCCGACCGTCCAGCGGCGAGACCTGACAATGGCCCTGAGCAGACGATCCTCCGGGCGGTTTCAAAACGCCATCTGGCCGGGCTTTGTGGATGCGATGACAGGCCTTTTGCTGGTGCTGATGTTTGTGTTGACCATCTTTATGGTGATCCAGTTTGTGCTGCGCGAAACGATCACGGGCCAAGCATCAGAACTTGATGAACTGGCCGCAGAAATCTCCAGCTTGGCCGCCGCACTGGGTCTGCAAGAAGACAACAACGCGACCTTGGCACAAAATCTGGCCAATGCATCGCAAGCCGCGGTCGCGCAGCGCGATTTGATTGACCGGTTGACGCAAGAGCGCGACCTGACGTCTGCGGCGCTGGTTGCGGCCCAGACCCGGATCACGGGTTTCGAGGCACAGGTTGCCGGCCTTTTGGCACAACGCACAGAGGCCACAGCGCAAATTGCGGACCTGCAAGCTGATCAATCCCGCCTGATGTCAGAACAGGAGGCGCTAAATCTGGCGTTGGCGCAAGCGCGCAGCGAGATTGACGCCGGCGTCGAGGCAGCGCGATTGGCAGCTGCGCGCCGTGAGGCACTTGAAGCGCTGGTAGCTGATGGCGAGACGCAAATCTCCGATCTGGAGGCGCAAAGGCTTGTGGACGCGGCGGCGGCACAGGCCCTACGTGACCGTTTGAAATCAGCCGATACCGAATTGACGGCGATGACCTTGACGTTGGAGCAAAAGCGCCGCGAGGCCGAGGAAACCCTCACCCTGCTTGCCGCCGCGAATGCCGCAAGTCAGGATTTGGACATGAAACTGGCAGCGGCATTATTGGCCCAGCAAAACGCTGAAAATGACCTGACGCGGGCGCTAAACGAGGGATCAAATCTGGACGCGCGCCTGCTTGCGGCCTTGGGTTTACAAAAAACCACCGCTGCTGAATTGGCCGAGGCGCGCGCACAGATTGACGCGGCAGTGGGTCGAACGGAGGATTTGACCGCGCAATTGGCCGCGGCCCTGACCGACAACACCCAAAGCAAAGAGGCGTTGGCCGCCGCACGGGCCGCACTGGATGAAGTTTTGGCAGAGGGTCAAAAAACCCAAACCGAAATACAAGAGCAACTGGCCGCGGCAGTTCTGGCAAAACAGGCACTGGAGGCCGAGCTTGCCGCTGTCGCCGCCTCCGGGGCAGCCACCGAGACGGCACGGCGCAGTCTGGAAGACCGGTTGGCCGCGGCACTATTGGCCAATCAAGACCTGCAAGCGCGGGTCAACTCGCTTTCGCAAGTGCGCACCGAAACCGAGAACGATCGCGCTGAATTGCGAGCGCAACTGGCCAGCGCTTTGGCCGAAATGGCCGCGGCACAAGCCGAAACCGCGACGCAGTTGACGGCGCAAGAACGTCAAGCCGCCCTGTTGTCGGTGGCCAATGCCGCCCTGTCTGACGAAAAGGCTCTCTCGGCGCAAAGCCAGCGGCAAGTGGCGCTTTTGAACGAACAGGTCGCCGAATTGCGCACTCAGGTCGGCACGTTGCAGACGTTGTTGGATTTGGCCGAAAACGAGGATGTCGCGGCCAACGTGCAGATCGAGGCGCTGGGCGCGCAGCTTAACACCGCTCTGGCGCGGGTCGCCGCCGAAGAACGCCGCCGCTTGGCTCTCGAGCAAGCGGAGCGTGCGCGACTGGAGGAGGAGGCCGCACGTCTGGCCGCCGAGGCGCAAAATCTCGCGCGGTTCAAGTCCGAGTTTTTCGGGCAATTGCGCGAGGTCTTGGAAGGTCAAGACCGCGTGCGTATTGACGGCGACCGTTTTGTATTCTCCTCCGAGGTCCTGTTTTCGCCGGGCAGTGCGACGCTGTCGGCGTCGGGGCGCGACGAAATCGCCAATGTGGCCGGGATTTTACGCGACATCGCGCAAGACATTCCCGCAGGCATTGATTGGGTGATCCGCGTCGACGGGCACACCGACAATGTGCCGTTGTCGGGCAATGGGCAATTCCGCAATAACTGGGAATTGTCGCAGGCACGGGCCTTGTCGGTCGTGCTCTATATGATCGATCCGCTGGGTATCGAACCCAAACGATTATCCGCAAACGGTTTTGGTGAATACCAACCGATCAATACCGACAATACGCCAGAGGCGCGCGCACAAAACCGGCGGATCGAGTTAAAGCTGACCGAGCGCTAATCGACGCTGAAAGTCTGGCTTGCCGTATCCAGAACTACGTCGCCGCGCAAATGGCTGACGTTCAATATATATGCACCCTTTGTCCACCCGCCCGTCGGAGTGCGTTTTCCAAAAGCTCGGAACGCACGGGCCTGATCACGGTCCAGCGTTTGGGTTGTCTCGAACGCCACCCCGTTTGGGCCTGTCATCGTCATCTGTAGCGTATCGCCATCGCGCGGGCCAAACAGGTGAACCCAGGCAACCATTGCGGGGCTGTCAGATGTTGCTCCCGTGTTTGCGGTCCCGGCTTTGATGTCATCAAATGCGGGGACCGCATCGGCAAGCCCGATGTTGACGATGCCGCCCGCCGGTGTGGCCAGTGGCACGGCCCAAAGCGACGGTGTGGTTGGATCGGGGCAGGCGGCCTGGCCGTCGGTATTGAACGGGTCAATGGTTTGGCCGTCTTTGCGCAGGCTCATTTCCAGATGTGGAAATTGCGTTTGCCCGGACAGCCCGACCTGACCAAGCGCTGTGCCGGCAGTTACACTTTGCCCGGGTGTGACGGTGATCGAGCCACGCGCCATGTGGCAATACTGCGTCTCGAACCCGCCTTCATGCCGGATCACAACGCCATTGCCACATTCGCGACCCGCAACATCCGGCGCAGTCGGGCCGATCTGCAAAATGTCGGCCATGTCATTGCGCGTGCCAGTCACCGTGCCAGACGCTGCGGCTAGCACAGTGACGCCTGCGGCCTGATCGACAAGCGACAGCAGGGCAATGTCGGTGCCTTTGTGACCGTCATAGGTCAGATTGCCGCAAAGAAAATCCGAGACCCCTGCGCCGGGATCATTGTCCACAAATTGCTGGATAAAACAATCGTCACCCAATGTGCAATCAAGCGGAAAATCCAACGTAATTTCCCCCGCCGCAGGCGTCGCGGCGAGGGATATGAACGCAATGCCGCGCCAGAACATTACTCGGCGGTCAGCAATGGCGGTTTGTCGCCAGAGCCGCTGATGCGGGCCTGTTGTGGCTCTTCGAACTTCAGGTCGAGCTTGCCAGCTTTCACACCAACCTTCACCAAGCCGCCTTTGGTCAGCTTGCCGAACAACAGCTCTTCGGCCAACGGTTTTTTGATATGCTCCTGGATCACACGCCCCAGCGGACGGGCCCCCATCTTGATGTCATAGCCCTTGTCGGCCAGCCATTCGGTTGCTTTGGGTGTCAACTCGATATGCACATTCCGGTCCAGCAATTGCGCTTCCAGTTGAAGAACAAACTTTTCGACGACCTGAAGGATCACCGGTTTTGGCAGGGCGCCAAAGCTGATCACGGCGTCCAGACGGTTGCGGAACTCGGGTGTAAAGGTCCGCTCGATTGCCGCCGTATCTTCGCCCTCGCGGGTTTCGCGGCCAAAGCCCATGGCGTTTTTCGACATCTCCGAGGCACCGGCGTTTGACGTCATGATCAAGATCACGTTGCGAAAATCGGTGGTGCGCCCGTTGTGGTCGGTCAGTTTGCCGTGGTCCATGACCTGCAACAGGATGTTGTAGACGTCAGGATGGGCTTTCTCCATCTCGTCAAGCAGCAACACACAGTGTGGGTTTTGGTCTACCCCGTCGGTCAACATGCCGCCCTGATCAAAGCCGACATAGCCCGGCGGCGCGCCGATCAGGCGCGAAACCGCGTGCTTTTCCATGTATTCGGACATGTCAAAGCGCAACAACTCCACGCCAAGCGTATCTGCCAATTGTTTGGCGACTTCGGTTTTACCCACGCCTGTTGGCCCTGCGAACAGATAGTTACCGATTGGTTTCTCGGGTTCGCGCAGGCCTGCCCGCGCAAGCTTTATTGCTGATGACAGCGCCTCGATCGCGGTGTTTTGACCAAAGACCACGCGCTTGAGAGACTTTTCGAGGTCTTTGAGAACCGCAGTGTCGTCTTTGGTGACGTTTTTTGCCGGAATGCGCGCAATTTTCGCAACCACAGCCTCGATCTCTTTGACGCCAATGGTTTTGCGACGCTTGGATTCGGGGATCAAATGCTGCGCCGCGCCCGCCTCGTCGATCACATCGATCGCCTTGTCGGGTAATTTCCGGTCATTGATATAGCGCGATGCCAGCTCCACAGCCGTCCGGATGGCATCGGCGGTATATTTGATGCCGTGATGCTCTTCGAAATGCGGCTTGAGCCCGCGGAGGATTTTGACGGTATCCTCGACAGACGGCTCTTTGACGTCGATTTTTTGGAAACGGCGCGAAAGCGCGCGGTCTTTTTCGAAATGTTGCCGGAACTCTTTGTAGGTTGTGGAGCCCATGCAGCGCAGTTTACCCCCCTGAAGCGCAGGCTTCAGCAGGTTGGACGCGTCCATTGCGCCACCCGATGTCGCCCCCGCACCGATGATAGTGTGAATTTCGTCGATGAAAAGAACCGCGTCAGGATGGTCTTCCATTTCGGTCATCACCGCCTTGAGGCGCTCTTCAAAATCACCGCGGTAACGGGTGCCCGCCAGCAGTGCGCCCATGTCGAGGCTGTAGATTGTGGCATTGGCCAAAACCTCTGGCGTGTCGCCGTTGACGATTTTAAAGGCGAGACCTTCGGCGATGGCGGTCTTGCCCACACCGGGGTCGCCCACCAGAAGCGGGTTGTTTTTGCGGCGGCGGCAAAGAACCTGAATGCAGCGCTCGACCTCGTGGTGACGTCCGATCAGCGGATCAACATCGCCTTTGGTGGCTTTTGCGTTCAGATCGACGCAATATTTTGCCAGCGCGCTTTCTTTCTCGCTGGCGCCTGCGTCATCGACGGTTTCGCCGTCGGTCGGGGCACCGGTCACGGGGCGTTTTTCGCCAAATGCTGGGTCTTTGGCCACGCCGTGCGCGATAAAGTTGACCGCGTCGTAACGGGTCATTTCCTGCTCTTGCAAGAAATAGGCGGCATTGCTTTCGCGCTCTGCAAAAATGGCGACCAGCACATTGGCACCCGTCACCTCGGTGCGGCCCGATGATTGCACGTGGATGGCGGCCCTTTGAATGACACGCTGGAACGCTGCCGTCGGCACAGCTTCGGAGCCTTCGACATCGGTGATCAAGGTCGCAAGATCATCCGCGATAAAATCCTCGAGGTCTTTGCGCAGCTCACCAAGATTAACCGAACAGGCCTGCATCACGCGGGCCGCATCAGGTTCATCAATCAATGACAACAGCAGATGCTCCAGCGTCGCAAGCTCGTGCTTGCGCGCGTTGGCGAGCGCCAAGGCACCATGAATGGATTGCTCTAATGTGGTCGAAAAAGATGGCACGTGCGTGCTCCTTCATGCTTCGGGGTCGCCTTGGACGCGATACGCCTTGTGCAACCGTGGCCTCTTATCCTTAAGGTTTGGTTTTCTTCACCAAGCTTCAAGGATTATTTTGCAAATTTGGTTCACAATGCGTGTGAACATCTGATTTTTATCCGGATCATAAGCTGAAACCGGCGGGTTCTGGTTAAAACTTGTCTTTACGCTGCCGGATTTCTGCGAAGACCTCGACAGGGGTGGCATCGCTCATGCCCAGTTGCGCCATGACTTGCGGGGTATCGGCACGCAAAAACGGGTTGGTCAGGATTTCGAGGTCAAGCCGGGATGGCACGGTGGGACGGTTTGCGGCGCGGGCATTTTCTATGTCTTGAGCACGAGAGATAAGATCGGAATTCTGCGGGTCAAGGGTCAGGGCAAATGCGGCGTTGTTTTGGGTATATTCGTGGCCCGAGAAAATGAGCGTATCCGCCGACAAGTGTCTTAATTTTTTCAAACTATGCCACATTTGCGCGGGCGTGCCCTCCGACAGGCGCCCACAGCCCAAGGCCATCAAACTATCGGCGGTGAAAGCCAGCTTCGCGGCGGGAAAATGAAACGCGACATGCCCCAAGGTATGTCCTGACACGTCAATCACCGTCATGTCCTCGCCCAGCACAGAGACGATATCGCCGTCGCTGACCGCACAATCCAGCGTCGGCAGCCGGTGCGCGTCGGCGGCCGCCCCGATGACCTGCACAGGACCCTTGCGGTCCAGGCCGCCCAACCCGTCGATATGGTCCCAGTGGTGATGGGTGATCAACACGGTGGTCAACCTCCACCCGCCTGCGGCCAATGCGGCATTGATCGGCTCTGCTTGCGGGATATCGACCAGTGCCGCCTCGCGCGTATCGGTGTTGCCGATGATGAAAGCATAGTTATCTTGCAGGCACGGCACAGTGGTCACTGTCAGGGGCATGGCTAATTGGTCCCGAATTGGTATTGTTCGTGTGAACCTTGCTCAAAAGAGGGCCAGACTGCAATGCACTTGGACGTTCTTGATTTGCGAAATTTCTATTACCGCAGCGCGCTTGGGCGTGGCGCACAGAAAGTTATCCGCGACGAGCTGACGCTTATTTGGCCAGAGGCAAAGGGGCAAACCGTGGTCGGTTTTGGCTTTGCCGTGCCGCTGTTGCGCCCCTATCTTAAAGATGCGCGCCGTGTGATCGGCCTGATGCCGGGGCCGCAAGGGGTGATGCCCTGGCCTGCGGGGCAGCCCAATACTTCGGTGTTGTGCGAAGATGTATTCTGGCCGATCCAGACCGGACAGGTTGACAAGCTGGTGGTGATGCACGGGCTCGAGACCTCCGATAACCCTGATGCGCTGCTTGATGAATGTTGGCGGGTGCTTGGCCCCGGCGGGCGGGCGGTGTTTGTGGTGCCAAACCGTGCGGGGCTGTGGTCGCGGTCTGATAAGACACCTTTTGGGTTCGGGCGGCCGTTTTCGTTGGGGCAGTTGGACGGACTTTTGCGCAAGCACCAGTTTGTGATCGAGCGGTCGAAGTCGATGCTTTACCAGCCGCCATCGCACCGCAGGGTCTGGCGCAAGCTGGCGGGACTGCTGGAGAGGGGCGGGCATAAATTGCCATATATCACCGCAGGCGGGGTGTTGATGGTCGAGGTCAGCAAGCAAATAGCTGCCCCCAGGCGCGGCGGCTTGACCGAAGTCGTCAAACGTCCGCTGCGCGCCTTCGACGGCATCACTCCAACACCCGAGACGGCGCGTGGCGGATCCTGACATAGCAGGAGAATCGACTGCGGCCATTGTCGGACATTGCCCCTCGGCTTGTGGGGTTTTTGATGCACAGGACCCGTCGCGCGTCGCTTTTTATCACAATCGACAGAAATATTTTTGATCTGGCACAGCGCTTGCCGGGCGCCGGGACGAATCCCGCATTAAATCCAACTTCAAAATAAATTGCGCAGGAACGCGACCCAGATGCGCAATAATTGGAGTTAATGAATTGTAAAACCTCACAATCAGAGGGTTTTGAGGTGGCTGGTTTGCGCAATGAGCGCATAAGATAATGTGCAGGGCAGGGGGGCAAAGGTCGGATCAGGCCCGTCAAGTCGGAAAATCATGCCGGAAAGGCGACAATTTGACCGTGCAAGGCGGTTGCGAGGTTGGGAACGCTCTGCTACATCGGCGATGATTTTGCCACCCTCGCGTCATTGTGGGGGTATGCGTAAGCTGCCCTCCCTTTACCGCAAGGTTGATGGGACCGGGCCAAAGATATCGGAAGGGTGGACGTGTCCGAAACAATTGGAGTTTCCACAGGCATCGCTGCGCGCTATGCGACGGCTGTGTTTGAATTGGCGATCGACGGCAAAGCGCTGCCTGCGCTTGAAAAAGATGTGGATGATCTGGAGGCCGCATTGGCCGAGAGTGCGGATCTGCATACCTTGCTGACGTCGCCACTATATAGCCGCGAAGAGCAGGGGGCTGCGGTTGCGGCCATTGCCAAAAAGATGAAACTGTCAAAATCGACAGGCAATGTATTGGCGTTGATGGCGTCCAAGCGGCGTTTGTTTGTGATGCCACAGCTTTTGTCGGCGTTGCGCGCGCGTATTGCGGCACACAAGGGCGAAGTCACCGCCGAGGTCACCTCTGCCAAAGCCCTCAACAAGGCGCAGGCCGAGAGCCTTGTAAAAGCACTCAAGGCGCAAATTGGCGCTGATGTTAAGATCAAAGCGACCGTGGATGAGACACTCATCGGCGGTCTTATTGTAAAAGTAGGCTCGAAGATGATCGACACCTCGATCAGATCCAAGCTCGATGCACTCCAGAACACTATGAAAGAGGTCGGATAACATGGCGATCCAAGCGTCTGAAATCTCTGCGATCCTGAAGGACCAGATCAAAAACTTCGGTAAAGAAGCCGAAGTCGCCGAAGTGGGCCGTGTGCTCTCCGTTGGTGACGGTATTGCGCGCGTCTACGGGCTGGACAATGTCCAGGCCGGTGAGATGGTCGAATTCCCCGGTGGCATCCGCGGCATGGCCCTGAACCTCGAGGCTGACAACGTCGGTATCGTTATCTTTGGGTCCGACCGCGACATCAAAGAAGGTGACGTGGTCAAGCGCACCAAGTCGATCGTGGACGTGCCGGTTGGCGACGAGCTGTTGGGACGCGTTGTTGACGGTCTTGGCAATCCGATTGACGGCAAAGGCCCGATCAAATCCAAGACACGTGCAGTTGCCGACAGTAAGGCACCAGGCATTATTCCACGCAAATCGGTTCACGAGCCTATGGCGACGGGTCTGAAGTCTGTGGACAGCATGATCCCGATTGGCCGTGGCCAGCGCGAATTGATCATTGGTGACCGCCAAACGGGTAAAACAGCAATCGCACTTGATACGATCCTGAACCAGAAGTCGTATAACGATGCGGCGACCCAAGAAGGTCAAAAGCTGTATTGCGTCTACGTCGCGATCGGCCAGAAGCGCTCCACGGTGGCGCAGCTTGTAAAGAAACTCGAAGAGTCCGGCGCGATTGAATATTCGATCGTTGTGGCGGCAACGGCTTCCGACCCTGCACCGATGCAGTTCCTTGCGCCATACGCTGCAACAGCGATGGCAGAGCACTTCCGTGACAATGGCCGTCATGCTTTGATCATCTATGATGACCTGTCCAAGCAGGCTGTGTCCTACCGTCAGATGTCGCTGCTGCTGCGTCGTCCACCAGGGCGTGAAGCCTACCCTGGCGACGTTTTCTATCTGCACTCGCGTCTGCTTGAGCGGTCTGCCAAGCTCAATGAGGACAATGGGTCCGGCTCTTTGACCGCGCTGCCAATCATTGAAACCCAAGGTGGTGACGTGTCTGCGTTTATTCCGACAAACGTGATTTCGATCACTGACGGGCAGATATTCCTGGAAACTGAACTCTTCTTCCAAGGTATCCGTCCTGCGGTGAACACTGGTCTGTCGGTGTCGCGTGTTGGGTCTGCCGCACAAACAAACGCGATGAAATCTGTGGCTGGTCCGGTCAAGCTCGAGCTTGCGCAATACCGCGAAATGGCAGCGTTCGCGCAATTCGGGTCCGATCTTGATGCCTCCACACAGCAATTGCTGAACCGTGGTGCGCGTCTGACCGAATTGATGAAACAGCCACAATATTCGCCACTGACAAACGCCGAGATCGTCTGTGTCATCTACGCAGGCACCAAGGGTTATCTTGACAAGATCGACGTGAAATCAGTGGGTCGTTTCGAGGCTGGTTTGCTCAAGCACCTGCGCACAAATGCGCGCGATGTGCTTGATATGATCACCAAGGAAGATCCAAAGATCAAAGGTGAGGCAGAAGACAAGGTCAAGGCAGCGATTGACGCGTTCGCCAAAGATTTCGCCTGAACCCCTGCCTTAGAGAAGGAGACTTAGCATATGCCTAGTCTTAAGGACCTTAAAAATCGGATCGCGTCGGTCAAATCGACCCGCAAGATCACCAAGGCGATGCAGATGGTCGCGGCCGCAAAATTGCGCCGCGCCCAAGAAGCAGCCGAGGCGTCCCGCCCCTATACCGAACGCTTTAACGCGGTCATGGCAGGGTTGGCGTCGGGGGCTGCGGGCTCTGCGGCTGCACCAAAGTTGTTGTCCGGCACTGGCAGCGATCAGACCCACCTTTTGGTGGTGATGACCGCTGAACGCGGGTTGTGCGGCGGCTTTAACGGCAATATCGCAAAACTGGCGCGCGCCCATGCCCAGAAATTGATCGGCGCTGGTAAAACAGTCAAGATTATAACTGTGGGCAAAAAAGGCCGTGACGTTCTCAAGCGCGAGCTTGGCGACCGTTTTGTGGGTCACGTTGACCTGACGGCTGTAAAGCGCGTCAGCTATGCGAATGCTCAAGGCATTGCCAAAGACGTGTTGGGCAAATTTGACGCGGGCGACTTTGATGTCGCGACCATCTTCTTTGCGCGCTTTGAAAATGTTGTGTCCCAACACCCGACCGCCTTGCAGGTTATCCCTGCAAAGTTCGAAGAGGTAGAGGGCAGCGAAGCATCACTTTACGACTACGAACCGTCAGAAGAGGCCGTCTTGGCTGACCTTTTGCCGCGCGGAGTGGCCACGCAGATCTTTGCTGCATTGTTAGAGAATGCCGCATCCGAACAGGGCGCGCGTATGTCGGCAATGGATAACGCGACACGCAACGCTGGTGAGATGATCGACCAGCTGACAATCGAGTTTAACCGCTCGCGTCAGGCTGTGATCACCAATGAGCTGATTGAAATTATTTCGGGCGCGGAAGCGCTCTAAACCGGAGAAAACCATTATGGCAAACGCAAAAGGCAAGATCACGCAGATCATCGGCGCCGTCGTTGACGTGCAGTTCGGTGACGACCTGCCACAGATTTTGAACGCGCTGACAACCGACAACAACGGCAAGACGCTGACGCTCGAAGTGGCGCAGCACCTTGGCGAAAACACAGTGCGCGCAATCGCTATGGACGCGACAGAAGGCTTGGTTCGCGGTCAGGAAGTGACCGACATGGACGGCCCGATCTCGGTTCCCGTCGGTGACGCGACGCTTGGGCGTATCATGAACGTCGTGGGCGACCCCGTTGATGAAAAGGGCCCGATCAAAACCAAAGGGCGCCGCTCTATTCACGCCGACGCGCCAGCATTCGAGGACCAGTCCACGGCTTCTGAGGTTCTGGTCACAGGCATCAAGGTTATCGACCTTTTGGCACCATACGCCAAAGGTGGTAAAATTGGTCTGTTCGGTGGCGCGGGTGTTGGTAAGACAGTTCTTATTCAAGAGCTGATCAACAACATCGCCAAGGTTCACTCTGGCTACTCCGTGTTTGCGGGCGTGGGCGAGCGGACACGTGAAGGCAACGACCTTTACTACGAATTTATCGAATCCGGCGTTATCAATGCTGACGACCTGACCAAGTCCAAAGTGGCGCTGGTCTACGGTCAGATGAACGAGCCTCCAGGCGCGCGTATGCGTGTTGCCCTGTCCGGTTTGACAATGGCGGAATCGTTCCGTGACCAGTCCGGCACAGACGTTCTGTTCTTTGTCGACAACATCTTCCGCTTCACCCAAGCGGGCTCCGAGGTGTCGGCGCTTTTGGGTCGTATTCCTTCCGCTGTGGGCTACCAGCCAACGCTGGCTACCGACATGGGCCAGATGCAGGAACGCATTACATCGACCAAGAACGGCTCGATCACGTCCGTTCAGGCGATTTATGTGCCTGCCGATGACTTGACCGACCCGGCACCTGCGACATCGTTTGCGCACTTGGATGCGACCACGGTTCTGAACCGTGCGATCTCTGAAAAGGGTATTTACCCGGCCGTTGACCCGCTCGATTCCACATCGCGTCTGCTTGACCCTGCGATTGTTGGCGAAGAGCACTATGCAGTGGCCAACGACGTGCAGCAGACTTTGCAGCGCTACAAGAGCTTGCAGGATATCATCGCGATTTTGGGCATGGACGAATTGTCAGAAGACGACAAGTTGACCGTGACCCGCGCGCGTAAACTTGAAAAGTTCCTGTCGCAGCCGTTTGACGTGGCACAGGTCTTCACAGGCTCACCCGGTGTTCAGGTGCCGCTGGAAGACACAATCGCCTCGTTCAAAGCGGTTGTGGCTGGCGAATACGACCATCTGCCCGAAAATGCTTTCTACATGGTTGGTGGCATCAATGATGTGATCGCCAAGGCAGAAAAAATGGCGGCAGCTGCCGCGTAAGGAGCCGAAAAACATGGCAAACGTCCAATTCGATCTTGTCTCTCCAGAGCGCCGTTTGGCCTCTGTAGAGGCGACCGAAGTGCAGATCCCGGGTGCGGATGGCGATATGACGGCAATGGCGGGTCACGCGCCAACCATCACCACATTGCGCCCCGGTGTTTTGCGGGTAAAACACGCCGGCGGGACCGATGAATATATCGTTTCCGGTGGCTTTGCTGAAATCACAGCGACAGGCGTGTCGGTTCTTGCCGAACAGGCGCTGCCACATGGCGAGATGACGCAAGAGGTCTTTGACGCCATGCTTGCAGAGGCGAAAGCGGCACATGAGACGGCAAAGGAAGTGTTCAAAAACGAATATGGCCCCGTTGATGATGCGGCCAAACTGTTGTCTGACATGGTGGCGATCGGTGGCCATATCGGTTTGACGGCAAATACATAAATCACATGCGAATGTGACCAAAGGGCTCCCTATATTGCGGGGCCCTTTTTCTTTTCTCTATCATTTTTTTGCCAAAGTTTCATTCTATGGTTGTTTAGAGTAGACCAAATTCAGGACGCAGTATGCGCAAATTAGACAGCAATACCATCGGGATTGACCAAGGCGACGTCGTGTTGTTTTCAGATTTCGAACATGACGGCCAGATGTGGACGGGCGACGGTCCGCGCAATACCCGCTTGGCGGTCAAATTTGCCGAAAAATACCGCGCGCGGCCGAACGTCTATGTCTCGATCTCGATGCTGGATGCGTCCAATAGCGCAAATTCGCGTTATGACGTGCAGGCAGAAGCAATATCACAGACCGGTTTTGATATCGTGTTTCGCACCTGGGGCGACACACAGATCGCCCGCTGCCGTATCGCATGGCAATCCATCGGCCCGATCAATGCCGATGATGTCTGGGACCTGTAGTCAACAGCGTCCGCTATACCGCGAAACGCCTTAGGACCGATACATGCCTTCGTAGATCGGGCCCAAGGTCTTGTGATCAAACAATGACGATACCGAGGTGCCGTTCCATGTGTTCAAAATCGCCTGGGCAAACATCGGCGCGGTTGGCACAATGCGGATATTCGGGCAGGCTTTGACAGCATTCGTGGCCTGGATGGTGTCGGTGATTACCAGATTTTTCATCACCGATTTGCTGACCCGCTCAATCGCAGGCCCGGACAAAACACCGTGCGTGATATAGGAGTGCACTTCTTTCGCGCCATGCGCCATCAACACCTCTGCCGCCTTACACAGCGTGCCCGCGGTATCCACTATATCGTCCACGATCAGGCAGGTGCGATCCTTCACATCACCGATCACGGTCATTTCGGCCACTTCACCGGGCTTGCCACGGCGCTTGTCAACGATCGACAATGGCGCACCGATCCGCTGGGCAAGGTCACGCGCGCGCGCCACACCGCCCACGTCAGGCGACACAACCATCACATCGTCCATGTTGCCCTTGAAATTATGCATCACATCAAGCGCAAAAATGGGCGATGCATAAAGGTTATCCACCGGAATATCGAAAAACCCCTGTATTTGGGTGGCGTGCAGATCAAGGGTCAAAATACGCTCGATCCCTGCCTCGACCATCATATTCGCAACCAGTTTGGCGGTAATGGGCGTGCGCGCCTTGGACCGCCTGTCTTGCCGGGCATAGCCAAAATACGGGATCACGGCGGTGATGCGCGCCGCAGACGACCGGCGTAGCGCATCGGCAATAATCAGCAGCTCCATCAAATTATCATTGGCGGGGTTCGATGTCGGCTGGATGATATACATATCCTCGCCGCGCACGTTTTCATAAACCTCGACGAAAATCTCGCCGTCGTTAAACCGCTCTACCCTTGCCTCGACCAGCCCGACATCAACACCGCGGTGCATCGACATGCGTTTCGCAACCGATGTCGCCAGCGGTCGATTTGCATTGCCGGAAATCAGCTTGGGGGCGGATGTGATGGGCATGGGGTGTGGTCCTTTGGCAGAAGGCTGGGATAACCCGCCGCAGAATCGCAGCGTTGACACGGATTAACACATGGCTAGGGTCGCGCAAAGAAACAGCAACGCTTTGGAGCATTAAATGGCACATTTCGATTACTTCCTTGCCACCATTTCACCGTTTACATACCTCAACGGGACGCGGGTCGAAGAGATCGCTCAAAAACATGGCGCGACGGTCACCTATAAGCCGCTTGATATCGCGGGTCTGTTTTCGCGCACCGGCGGTGTGCCACCCAAAGACCGGCACCCCAGCCGTCAGGAATACCGCCTGCAAGACATGGCGCGGCGGGCAAAGGTGGCGGGCTTGCCGCTCAACCTGAAACCGGCGTTCTGGCCAACCAACGCCGCACCTTCGGGGTATGCAATTATTGCGGCACAATCAGCGGGGGGTGGTGATTTGGGCAAACTGGTCCATTCTTTCGGGGCGGCGTGCTGGGCCGAGGACCGCAATATTGCCGACGATGACGTGATCCGTGACTGTCTGGAAAAAGCGGGCTTTGACCCTGCGCTGGCCGATAGCGGTTTGCTCACAGGGGCTGACACGTTCAGCCGCAATCTGGACGAGGCGGTTTTGCGCGGTGTCTTTGGCGCGCCGTTTTTTATCACCGACCAGGATCAACGGTTCTGGGGGCAGGACCGGCTTGATGATCTCGATGCGGTGCTTGGAGGTGCGCTTTAGGACCGCAAAATCTGCAAAAACCGGGCGACCTGATCGGCGGTCATCGACCAGTCTGTGACAAAACGGGCGGTTAGCATCTCATCGGGGTCGCCCACGGCCGGATCGCCGTCCTGCGTGTAATACATCGCGCCCGCCGCCAGCAACCTCTGGTGGTCGCCGCGCGGCAGGCGGCAAAAGATCATATTGGCATCAACAGGATAGACGATTTCGGCGCGGTTATGCGCGCGCAAGCCCTCGGCCAGTTGCGCCGTGGTCGCATTGGCCGCAGCGGCCATTTCGCGCCACAAGTCACCGGTCAAATAGGCTTTCATCTGAGCCGACAAATAGCGGTGCTTTGAGAACAGATGCCCGCCGCGCTTGCGCCGCAGCTCGAATTCCCACGCCAGTTTCGGGTCAAAGATCACGCAGCATTCCACGCCCATCAACCCGTTTTTTGTGCCGCCAAAGCTTACGACGTCAATGCCCGCTTTCCATGTCATCTCGGCTGCCGAACAGCCCAAAGCCACCAGCGCATTGCAGAATCGTGCGCCATCAAGATGCACTTTTGAGCCGCATTCATGCGCCACGTCCGCCAGCGCCCGAATTTCGTCCACACTATACACGGTGCCTTTCTCTGTCACTTGGGTGATGGATACAGGCCCGCGCTGCGGCCCGTGCACGCCGCGCGACCCCTCTGTCAGCATGGCGGTCCGCAATGCCGCAGGCGTCATTTTGGCGTTTTCGGCGGGGACCAGTGTCAGTTTGGCGCCTGAGTAAAATTCAGGCGCATTGCATTCGTCTTCGTGGATATGCGCCATCGGCGTGCAGAAAATCGTGTCCCACGGGTTTGCAAGCGTGGCGAGCAAGATGGAATTTGCCGCTGTGCCTGTGGCGACCAGATATACCGCCGCCTGAGGGGCCTCGAACATGTCGCGCACCATTTGGCGCACCTCGTCCATGATCGGGTCGGCGCCATAGCCTTGTGCGTAGCCGGCGTTGGCGTTGAGCAGAGCTTGCAGGACTTTCGGGTGCGCGGGGCCTGCGTTGTCAGAGGTAAAATACATCAGGTCGGCTCTTCTATGATATAGTCGTCCCAATCGTCCTCGTTCACGTCGCCTTCTGCGATGGTGATCCCCTTGATCGAGACGCCCGCGTCATGCACCGTTTGCGGATCGCCCGAGATCAGCGGGTGCCACGGGTAAAGGTCGCGCCCCTCTGCCACAAGGCGGTAGCCGCAGGTTTTTGGCAGCCAATACATGTTATCTTCCAGGGTTTTGGGCGTCAGAACGATGCACTCCGGCACATATTGGTGGCGCATCACATATTTGCTGCACAGGCAGGTCGCCCCATCCAAAAGCCGGCAGGCGACGCGGGTCAGATCGACTTGACCGGTGTCTTCGTCTTCCAGTTTATTCAGGCAGCATTTGCCGCAGCCATCGCAAATCGCCTCCCACTCGGGGCGGGTCAAGTCGTCCATCGGGACGGTTTTCCAGAAGTTCGGGCGCAGCCCTGTGCGGTCGATACTGTCAGACATTGGCGAGGATTTCCCGTGCGCGGACACAATCGGCGTCCATTTGTGTGATCAGGGCGTCGAGCCCGTCGAATTTCAACTCTGGCCGCAAGTAGGCGACCAAGGCCACAGAGATGGGCGCGCCGTAGAGATCACCTTTGAAATCAAAGATGAAGGTTTCGCAGTTTGGTTTGTTTTCGCCAAACATAGGACGCACACCGATCGAGGCGGCGCCGTCGTAGCGGCCTTTGTACGGGCCGTCGAGCACGGTGATTTTCACCGCATAGACCCCGAATTTGGGCGGGTGTAGCCCGTCGATGGACATATTGGCGGTGGGGTAGCCCAACTCGCGGCCACGCTGTTCACCACGAATGACGGTATTTTCCAAGCGATGCCAATGGCCGAGCATGTCGGCGGCGTCTTTTGGGCGGCCTTGGGTAAGCGCGGTGCGGATCGCGGTCGAGGACACCTCGGAGGTGCCGACAGAGAGCATGGGCACAACCGTGACACCAAATCCCATGTCGGCGCCATAAGATTGCAGGGAGGCGGCGGTGCCGGTCCGCCCTTTGCCAAAGCAGAAATCAAAGCCGACGACGACGTGTTTGAGGCCAAGCTGGTCGGCAATAATGGTCTGCGCGAAGTCCTTTGCGGACAAGCTCGCAAGCGCGTCATTGAACGGAATTTCATAAAGCTTTTCGACGCCTAACTTGGCCAGTCTATTGGCCTTTGCTTCGGCATTCATTAGGCGGAAGGGGTTGTTTTCACGCGAGAAATAGCTGCGGGGGTGTGGCTCGAAGGTCATGACGCCCAAGGGGGTATTTTCTTTGGTTGCGACCTGTCTTGCAATGTCGATGACCGCTTGATGGCCCAAATGGACACCATCAAAATTGCCGATCGCCGCCGCGGCGCCGCGGTCGTTGGGGTCGATGAATTGGGTGTCTCGAATGATGCGCATGGGCGTGGGTAACGCGGGTTTGGCGCGCGTGCAAGTATCAGTCGAATTTACGGCTTGGGGCGAGCACGGTGGCGTCGCCGACAAGCACTTTTTTGCCGCCCACAAGGCAGCGCGTGTTCATGGTGACGCGGCGTTTTGAATGGTCGATGTCGGTAACCTCAACCTCTGCCAACACCATGTCACCGGGGCGCACAGGGGCTAAAAATTTCAAGGATTGTCCAAGATAAACAGTGCCGTGGCCGGGGAGTTGTTCGCCGATGACGGCGGAGATGAGGCCGGCGGTGAGCATTCCGTGGGCGATGCGTCCGCCGAAAATGGTGTCTTGGGCGTAGGCTTCGTCGAGGTGCACAGGGTTCCGGTCGGTCGAAATTTCTGCAAACATTTCAATGTCTTGATCGGTCACTATTTTGCGCAATGTGCGGATCATACCGATTTCGATATCTTCGATGCAGATTGTGCCGCGCATCTGGTTATCCAACATTTTAGCCTCCAAGTAACAAAACACCCAATGAGGCGCATAATTTGTAACTTTATTACTTTGCAAGCGCAGAAAAATCAACCCCTAACTGTCTTAGCGTAATTGGCCGATTGTATAGGTCGGCGATAACATTTCTGTTTTTAAATAGGCACTTAAGGCAGCAGGGTCCGGTTGCGTATCGGTTTTTGTCTCGGCGGCGGCCAATCCGCCGGAGATGAAGAGGGTGTCGCAGTCTTCTTGCAGACCGCCGAGAATGTCGGTGCGAATCCCGTCGCCGATGCAGATAATACGCGCGTCGGATGGGGCATTGGTTAATGCGGCGAGCCTGCGGCGGGCGAGGTCGTAGATGGGTGGGTAAGGCTTGCCGAAATACAGGCTCTCGCCGCCCATTTCGGTATACAGTGCCGCCAGTGCGCCGGCACACCATTCACGGGTTTCGCCGCGATCCACGATGATATCGGGGTTGGCGCATAACAGCTTGAGACCCTTTTCGCGGGCATAGAGAAAATCGGGGCGGTTCACGTCTGGATCGGCTTGGGTGTCAAACGGGCCGCAGCAGACGATGCCTTCGGCTTGCGCCAGCGGAACCCGTTCGATATCAACCGGATCGTCGAGCAAGTTCAGTGGCTTGAAGAAATCCGCATCGCGCACAGGTTCGCCCATGAAATAGACATTTTTGCCTACAACCCCTTGGAACATGGCCGCGCGGGCGCTGTCGCCGGAGGTGGCGATTGTGTCATAGCAATCATCCATCAACCCCATGTCCGACAGTTGGGTTTTGACCGAAAAACGCGGGCGCGGCGAGTTGGTGACAAGCACCACGATGCCGCCCTTGGCGCGGAAGGTTTTCATCGCGGCAATGGCGTCTTGGAACGGGGTTATTCCGTTGTGCATACAGCCCCAAAGATCCACAAATGCGGCGTCATATTGCCCGGAGATTTCGTCGAAAGTGTGAATGATCCGGGACATGGTTAACCTTTTTGTTGCGGGCGTTTGGCGCGGTATGATCTACGTATGACAGACGTATGACTTGCGTATGTCCCAAAAAAGGGACGCTGACGCGCCCCTGATGGTTATTTTTGCGATCAAGCGGTTTTGAGCTGTGGGATGATCTGCTTTTTGCGGCTCATTATCCCCGGTAGCACAACCATGTCGCCGGTGACCGTGGCGTCAAACGAGGCTTCGGCGACGGTTTTGGTCAGCGCGTTGGGGATCATCATCGTGGCCTCTTCGTTCAGGATGTCGACAACAAACAGCAGCACTTGGTCAACGCCGTCTTCGGCCGCCACGGTTGTCATGGTCGCCATGATGCTGTCCTTGCGGTCGAGGATGATTTTTGGCGCGGTGGTTTCCAGAACCGAGACGCGGAATTTGGTATCACCCACGGTGTATTCCTTGCTGTCCATACGCAGCAGTTCCGCATCCGAGAACGACGAGACGTCTGATTTTGCCTCAAACATTTCTGTCGCATAGGCGTGCAGGTCGATGTTGAGGTCATCGGCGAGGACTTCGGCCAGAGCCTTGTCGGTCGGCGTGGTTGTGGGCGAGCGGAATTCAAGCGTGTCGGAGATGATGCAAGACAGCGCCAGACCTTTGATCGCGTCTGGCATATGCGCGGCGTGGTCGCCCATCAGCCCCAGCATGATGGTTGCAGTGCAGGCAAGTGGGCGGATTGTGACGTCGATGGGGCCGGATGTTTCCAGACCGCCGACCAGTTTGTGGTGGTCGATGATGGCCGTGACATTTGCGCCATTGATGTTTGCGGGCAGTTCGGCAGGGTTATTGGTGTCGACAATCACGCAGTCCTGACCGTCTGCCACGTCGGTGATGATGTCTGGCAGATCAAAGCCCCAGCGCGCAGCGACAAATGCCGCCTCGGTGTTGGGCGTGCCCAGAAGTTTTGCACAAGCGTCGACGCCAGTGTGGGTCATGAACCATTCCCAGATCAGCGCGGAGCCTGTGGAATCGGTGTCGGGGGCTTTGTGTCCAAAAATCAGAGTTGTCCCGGAAATCAGAGTTGTCATTGTCATAGTGCCTTAAATCAGAGAGAATTTGGGCGGCTTATATGAGGGATTGGCGTGACTGTCACGGTGCAGATTTTACAAGGCGGGGGTAGTGCATGACAAAACCCAGAGAGGCGGAGTTATATGCGCCGGTGAAGGCCTATTTGACGCGCCAAGGTTATGAGGTGAAGGGCGAAGTCGGTGCGGTTGATGTGATGGCGCGCCGCAGCGATGAGCCGCCGCTGTTGGTGGAGTTGAAGCTGGGGTTTACGCTGGCACTGTTCCATCAGGGGATTGACCGGTTGGGCCTGACTGATCTGGTGTATGTGGCGGTCCCCGAGAAGGCCGGCATGGCAGGTTTGAGGGCGCTCAAGGACAATGTGAAGCTGGCCCGTCGTGTGGGGTTGGGGGTGTTGACGGTGCGGTTGAGAGACGGGCATGTGACGGCCCACGCCGATCCCGGTGGCTATGTCCCGCGCAAGTCGGCCAAGGGCGCCAAGCGGTTGTTGAAGGCGTTTGACCGCTTGAAGGGTGATCCCAACGAAGGAGGGGCGACGCGCCACGGGTTGGTGACGGGGTACCGGCAGGATGCGTTGTTATGTGCCAGATTTTTGGCGGTGCACGGGCCGAGTGCGGGGGCAAAGGTGAAGGCATGGGCGGAGGTGCCCGCCGCGACAAGTATTATGGCGGCGGATCATTACGGCTGGTTTCAGAGGGTGAGCCGGGGAGTTTACGGGTTAACCGAGGCCGGTCGTAAGGGGCTTGCGGATTGGGCGGACGTCTAGCGCGGTGTAGTTTTGAGTTGGACCCGGGTGTGATTTGACCCATGTATGGGGATGATCGGAGCAATGATGTTGAACCCTGTGACCGAAGTATTTGAAGCCCAATTGCGCGCGCTGTTGCCAACTGCGGCGTTCAAGGACCCTGCGCCTTATCTGTTAGAGCCGAGAGGTCGCTGGGCAGGGCAGGGTGTGGTTGTGGCCCCGGCCGATACCCAAGAGGTCGCAGCGGTTGTGGCGGCTTGTGCCAAGGCGAGTGTCGCGATTGTGCCCTATAGTGGTGGCACGGGGCTGGTTGGTGGACAGGTGATGTCTAATGGGCCGCGCGCGGTTATCTTGTCGCTGGATCGCATGACCCGCATTCGGCAGGTTTATCCGTCGGAAAATGTTTTGGTCTGCGATGCGGGTGTGGTTTTGGCTGATGTGCAGGCGGCGGCGGCGCGTGTCGACCGGTTGTTTCCCTTAGCGCTGGCCTCCGAAGGGTCGGCACGTATCGGCGGGCTTTTGTCGACGAATGCGGGCGGGGTAAATGTGTTGCGTTACGGCAATGCCCGCGCGCAGTGTCTTGGGCTAGAGGTTGTGCGCGCTGACGGGTCTATCTGGCATGGTTTGTCGCGGTTGCGCAAGGACAACACGGGCTATGATTTGCGCGATGTGTTTATTGGCGCCGAGGGCACGTTGGGTGTGATCACCGGGGCTGCGTTGAAGCTGATGCCGCGTCCGGCGGCGCAAGGGACCGCGATGATGCAGGTGGCATCGCCTGCGGCGGCGTTGGACTTGCTGGCCTTGGCGGGGCAGTTTATTGGGGACGGGTTAAGCGCGTTCGAGTTGATCCACAGGCAGGGGTTTGACTTTTTGGCGCAGGTGGGGCCGGTTGTGAAGGTGCCGTTTGATGTTGTGCCCGAGTGGTGTGTGTTGATTGATGTGGGGCTGGCTGCGGGGCAATCGCCTGACGTGGCTTTGAGCGATTTGTTCGAGGCGGCGGTTGATGCCGGTCTGGTCAGCGATGGGGTGATTGCGGGGTCAGGGGCGCAGCGGGCGGCGTTGTGGCATATTCGCGAGAGCATTCCGGAGGCGAACCGCCGTGTGGGATCAATCAGCAGTCACGATATTTCGGTGCCGCTAAGTTTGATTGCGCAGTTTATTGAACAGGCGGGGGTGGCGCTTGCGCGGATGGGCGATTTCCGGATCAATTGTTTTGGACATCTGGGGGACGGCAACTTGCATTACAATGTGTTCCCGAATTTGGGAAAAACCCGCGCAGACTACGCCGCGGATCGCGGACGCGTCAAAGAGCTTGTGCATGATTTAGCGCACCAGTTGGGCGGGTCTGTCAGTGCCGAACACGGGATCGGGCGGCTCAAGGTTGATGATTTACAGCGCTATGGCGACCCGGTGAAACTTCAGATGATGCAGGCAGTAAAAGATGCGCTTGATCCGCAAGGGATCATGAATCCCGGTGCTGTTTTGCCTCCGGCGGGAGTTTGAAGCGACATAGAAAGCGGAGCCGTTCACCGGATTTTAAGAAATCGCGGCTATTTTCAAACAGCGGTACAGGCGGGAGCGTTGATGACCGCGACATGGAAAGTCGTCTCGCCGGTGACCTTGATCAGGTCCGTCCCTTCAGTGGGCAGCCGGCGAAACGCGCCTTTCTGTTTTGGATTTTCTGTGTCCAATCAAACTCTGGGGTGAGGCCATAGGCCGAGGGGCAAGGCCCCTAGTCGCCCGCGAATGCACATAATGCGTGCACGTCCATGCCCATTTTCTCGAGCCGCGCGCGTCCGCCAAGGTCGGGCAAGTCGATCACGAACGCGCAGCCTGTGACTTGTGCGCCCATGCGCTCAATCAGTTTGATGCCCGCTTCGGCGGTGCCGCCAGTGGCCAGCAGGTCGTCGACCATCAGGACCTTTTCGCCAGCTTGCAGCGCGTCGTCATGCACTTCCATCACGGCCTGTCCGTATTCGAGAATATAGGCTTGTTCGATGGTTTTGCCGGGCAGTTTTCCTTTTTTGCGGATCGGGATGAATCCTTTGCCCAGTTGGTGAGCGATCGCGCCGCCGAGGATGAAGCCGCGCGCCTCGAGGCCCACAACTTTGTCGATGGGCTGTCCTGCGTAGGGGGCCAAGAGTTGGTCGATAGCGATCCGAAAGCCACGAGCGTCGGAAAACAAAGTGGTCACATCGCGGAACATGATCCCCGGGTGAGGGAAATCTGGGATGGTGCGGATATAGTCTTGGACGGTTTTCATAAAAGTTCCTTAGAGGACGCGGCCAGCGACGGCGTCGAGTTTTGCGATGAGGGCGGGATCCCGGGCGTCGGGGGCGGTCATGATGGCATGGGTCAGGGCAGTGTCGCAGTCGGTGCGGCAAGCCACGGCGGACATATCGGCGCAAAGGTTGACGACCAGATCGCGGGCTTTGGTGCCGTTTGCTCGCAGGGTTTTGATGACGTCGCTGACATCGACGGCCCCGTGGTCGGGGTGCCAGCTGTCGTAGTCGGTGATCATGGCGACCGATGCGTAGTGCAGTTCGGCTTCGCGCGCGAGTTTGGCCTCTGGCATATTGGTCATGCCGATCACATCGCAACCCCAAGACCGGTAGAGGTGGCTTTCGGCGACGCTGGAGAATTGCGGGCCTTCCATGGCAAGATAGGTGCCGCCCTTGTGCATGGTGACGCCTGCGTCCTGTCCTGCTTTCAGGCAGGCCGCCGAGAGGCTGGCGCAGGTTGGGTGTGCCACGCTGACGTGGGCCACACAGCCGGTGCCAAAGAATGATTTTTCGCGCGCAAATGTCTGGTCGATGAATTGGTCAACGACGACAAAATCGCCCGGAGAAAGGTGGTCGCGGAACGAGCCGCAGGCGGAGATGGAGACGACATGTGTGACGCCCAGTCGTTTCAGGGCGTCGATATTTGCACGGTAGGGCACAGACGTCGGGCTGTGGATGTGCCCGCGTCCGTGCCGAGGCAGGAAAGCGATGGATTGTCCGTGAAGCGTGCCTGTCAGAATAGCGTCGGAGGGGGTGCCCCAAGGGCTGTTGACGGTGGTCCACTGGGGGCTGTCGAGCCCGAGCATGTCATAAAGCCCGGAGCCGCCGATGATGCCCAGATATGTGCGCATGTTTACCTCATGTGAACTGTATGCGGTCAATGTGCGATATGCGCCCTGCGGGTGCAACTGGATTGCGGGGTGACAAACACCGGTCTGCTTGGTAGGGGCAAGACAAATGAGATATTTGTTAGGTTAGGGCCGCCCATGCCGAGAACACTTTTGGCACGTTTTGCCAACAATATGCAATTGCGCGACCCTGATGCGCCGATGACGTCGGCGCGGGTGCGCATCGAGTTGCTGTCTGGCTTGACGGTTGCCTTGGCGCTGGTGCCGGAGGCGGTTGCCTTTGCGTTTGTCGCAGGGGTGCATCCGCTGGTGGGCCTTTATGCGGCCTTTATTGTCGGCTTGATCACGGCGGTGTTTGGCGGTCGTCCGGGTATGATTTCGGGTGCGACGGGGGCGTTGGCGGTGGTGATGGTGTCGTTGGTGGCACAGCAGGGCGTTGAGTATTTGTTTGCGACCGTTGTGTTGATGGGCTTGATCCAGATTTTTGTGGGTGTCATGCATTGGGGCAAGTTCATTCGCCTTGTGCCGCATCCGGTGATGCTGGGTTTTGTGAACGGGTTGGCGATTGTGATTTTCTTGGCCCAGTTGGGTCAGTTTCAGGTGCCGGGCACGGCAAATGCTGCGGGTCACGGTATGGCCAACGGGCAGTGGCTGACGGGGATGCCGCTGGCTTTGATGTTGGGGCTTGTTGCGCTGACGATGTTTATTATCTGGGCGATGCCGCGCATTACCAATGCGATCCCTGCGCCCTTGGCAGGGATCGGGATTGTGGCCTTGATTGTGATCGGCTTTGGGTTGGATGTGCCGCGCGTGGGTGATCTGGCGTCGATTCAGGGCGGTTTGCCGCAGTTTCAACTACCGGCGGTGCCCTATACGTTCGAGACGTTTCAGATAATCCTGCCCTATGCGTTAATCTTGGCGGCGATTGGTTTGATCGAGAGCCTTTTGACGCTGAATTTGGTGGGTGAGATGACCGGCAAGCGCGGAGGCGCAAGTCAGGAATGTGTGGCCCAGGGTGTGGCCAATACCGTGACGGGTGTATTTGGCGGAATGGGTGGTTGTGCGATGATTGGTCAGTCGATGATCAACGTAAAATCGGGTGGCCGCACGCGGTTGGCGGGGATTGCGGCGGCGTTGTTTTTGCTGGTCTTTATTCTGTTTGCCTCGGGATTGATCGAACAGATCCCGCTGGCGGCACTGGTTGGCGTGATGTTCATGGTGGTGATCGGCACATTCGCGTGGAATTCGTTGACGATTTTGCGAAAGGTGCCGCCGATGGATGCCTTTGTCACCATTTTGGTGACGATTGTGACGGTGATGACCGATCTTGCCACGGCCGTGGTGGTGGGGGTGATTGTGTCCGCGCTGGCCTATTCGTGGAACAACGCCAAGCGGATTTATGCCAGCACCCATGAGACGGCCGATGGTGCCAAGGTCTATAAGATCAATGGCCCGCTTTTCTTTGGCTCGTCGGACGGGTTTGCGGAGTTGTTCAAGATCGACACCGACCCTGATCTGGTGATCATCGATTTTGAAGGCAGCCGTGTGGTTGACCAATCGGCCTTGCAGGCGATCGAGGCAGTGGCGGGCAAGTATCAGGATGCGGGCAAGCGGATCCAGTTGCGGCATTTGTCGCGGGATTGTCACAACCTGCTGTCCAAAGCCGGCCATTTGATGGTCGATAGTGACGATGATCCCGATTACGAGCTGGCGGTGGATTATAGTGTGCGCACCGGAATTTTGGGAAGTCACTAGCTGCGCCTGACAGATATGGAAAAGCCGTCGCAAGCAAATCTTGCGGCGGCTTTTTTGTGCGCTAGCCGGGTCGTTTGAGGCTGAAGATGTCCGTCACACTGGTGTAATCCTGATACCCCAACCGTGCCAGAGGATTGAATTTGGCGAGGTCCAGCATCCCGTCGGTCATGCAGTCATCGCGGATATGCACGCCGGTGACGACGCCGAAGGCTGCGAAGTTTGCGCGCCCTTCCAGTGTGACGATTTGCGTGAGTTTGCATTCCAGCGTGGCGGGGGCAGCGGCGATCCTTGCGCAGTTGATTGTGTCGCATTGGATTTTCTCAAGCCCTGCGAGGGCGAATTCATCTACCGATTTGTCCCACGCGCCAGAGGTTTGGTTCATCGCGCCACGCAGTGCAAAAGAGACGACATTCACGGCAAAAACACCGGTTTCACGGATATTGGCCATGCTGTCTTTGGTGTCGCCGCGATCAGGCTTGGCAGAGGTCGAGGCGAACATCACCTGTGGTGGCTCGTAGGCCACGGCGTTGAAGAAGGAATAGGGCGCGAGATTGTCGGCGCCATCTGTGCCGCGTGTCGATATCCAGCCGATCGGCCGTGGTGTCACGATGGCGTTGAACGGGTTGTGCGGCAGCCCGTGCCCGTCTTTTGGTTCATAAAACATCTATCGTCTCTTTTCGTTGTCTGCATCTACAGGTAGCTTTGGCGGAACTGAATGACCAGAGTAGAGCGCGCATGACCGCACAAGCGATTACCTTGGCCCCCGAAACCGCCGATGATTGGTGGGAGGTCGAGGCCCTTTATGACCTGTGTTTTGCGCCCGGACGGTCGGCGTTGTCGTCGTATCGGTTGCGCGAGGGTGTGCCGCCGATTGCGCCACTATGTCTGACGGCGCGCGATGGTTTGGGGGTGTTGGCGGGGGCTGTCCGGTATTGGCCGGTGCGCGTGGGCGGGCAAGATGTGGCGTTGCTTGGCCCAGTGGCCGTGCATCCGACGCGTCAGGGCGAGGGGTTGGCTGCAATGCTGATTTTCCGCAGTCTGGCTGTGGCCCGCAAGCGCGGCTGGGACCGCGTGATGTTGGTGGGTGATTTGCCGTATTACAGCCGTTTCGGGTTTTTCCGGCTGGAGCGGGTCGAAATGCCGCCGCCGACGAACCCCGACCGTGTGCTGGGTGCTGCACTGCAAAAGGGGGCATGGGCCGGTGTTGTGGGGGAGGTCTGCGCGTGGAGCAATTGAAATCTGCAGTCGTCTTGCCCATCTTAGACTGATGAGCACAGAACTGATCCCTTCGGAGGCGTTAACGGATGAGGCCCGCGCGCAGATTGCCGCAGTGGTTGACCGCCAGCGTCGTGCCAATGGCGTTTTGATGAAGGCGATCAATTATGTCGGCGGTCAGGTCGAGGATGGTTTGAAAATGCTGCCTGCGGGCACCCGTGCGCAGGTGGACCGCGCCGCGCGCCGCGCGCTGGAGGCCAGTTACGAGGCGGCAAGCCGGTCGCGCGGCAGCTATGCGGGATCGGATGGGGCGCACCGTATGATGAGTGTTTTATCGGGTGCGCTGGGCGGTTTGGGCGGTTTGCCCACAGCGCTTGCCGAGTTGCCGATTGCCACGACGATTATTTTCCGCGCTGTGCAGGGGGTGGCGGCGCAATACGGCGAGGACCCCCGCGAAGAGGCGGTGCGGCTGGAGTGTCTGGCGGTGTTTGGCGCGGGCGGCCCGGGTGCCGATGATGACGGGGTGAATACGTCGTTTTTTGGCGCGCGCATCGGGTTGACGGGGGCGGCGGTGCACGGGCTGTTGGGCAAGGTAGCACCGCGCTTTGCCGCCGTGTTATCGCAAAAGCTGGCGTCGCAGGCAGTGCCGATTTTGGGCGCGGCCGCAGGGGCAGGCACGAATTATGCCTTTACCGATTATTATGTCGCGATGGCGCATGTGCATTTTGGCCTGCGCAAACTGGCGAGAGAGCATGGCGAGAGCCGCGTTCTGGACGAGTTTCACGCAGTGTTGGCGGCCAAGCAGATACCTGTGAAACAAGCCTAGACCTGATAGACCAGCCAGTCGGCCACCGCACGTCTGACCGAGGGGTCACCTGCGGCGATGGAGGTGTCGATGATGGTGCGCACTTCGCCCAGGTCGACCCGCCGGAGCAGGTGTTTGACGGGCCCAACGGAGGCGGGTCGCATCGAGAGGGTGCGAAACCCGATGGCCGCAAAGCAAAGCGCCTCGATGGGCCGGCCTGCGTCTTCGCCGCAAAACGATAGCGCCGTGTCAAAGCGTTTGCAGCGCGCGACGATGCCTTGCAAGAACAGCAGGAAAGCGGGGTTGAGCGTATCGTAGCGTTTGCGCACGCGTTCATTTTCACGGTCGGCGGCAAAGAAGAACTGTTTCAGGTCGTTGCCGCCCACAGAGAGGAAGTCGACCTCTTCAAAGAAGGCGTCGGGTGCATAGGCCAGCGAGGGTGTTTCCAGCATTGCGCCCACCCGCAGGGACGCGGGCAACGGGTTGTCGAGTTTGGTTTCGCGCGCCAGCGCCTTTGTCATCTCGGCTTTGGCCTGTTTGAATTCATCGTATTGCGCGATGAAGGGGAACATGACCGACAGCGGCCCACCGTTGGCGGCCCGCACCAAAGCCTGCAATTGCATCCGCAAAACGCCCGGTTTGTCGAGGCCAACGCGGATTGCACGCCAGCCCATTGCAGGGTTGGGCTCGTCGTTGGCTTTCATATAGGGCAGCACTTTGTCAGAGCCGATATCGAGGGTGCGGAAGGCCACGGGTTTGCCGTTTGCCGCAGCGAGCACACGGGTGTAGAGCGCCGAAAGTTCGCCGCGCCGTGGCATTTTGTTGCGAATGAGGAATTGCAGCTCGGTCCGGAACAGGCCCACGCCCTGCGCGCCAGAGCTGTCAAGAGAGGGCAGGTCGGCCATCAGGCCTGCGTTCATTTGCAGCGAAATGGTGGTGCCGTCTTTGGTTTGGGCGGCCAGGTCGCGGATCGAGGCGTAGCGCTCTTGCGCCCGCGTTTGCATCGCGATTTTGTCTTTGAAGGCCGCGTGCACGGTGTCGTCGGGGCGCAGGTGCACGATGCCTTGGTCGCCGTCCACCAGAATGCTGTCGCCGTTGAGCGCCTCGCGGGTGATGCCTTTGGCGTTGATCACAAGCGGAATTGCCCAAGCCCGCGCCACGATTGTCGCATGGCTGCCCACAGAGCCGTCTTCGAGGACGATCCCTTTGAGGGTTTTGCCGTATTCGAGCAACTCGCCCGGGCCGATGTTGCGGGCCACCAGGATCGGGTTTTCGGGCATGTCGCCGGTGTTTGCGCCTTGACCGGTCAGGATGCGCAGCAGGCGGTTGGAGAGGTCGTCGAGGTCCGAGAGCCGCTCACGCATATAGGCGTCGCCGGCCGCGGAAAGCCGTGTGCGCGCCAGTGATTGTTCTTTTTCAACCGCCGCTTCGGCGGACAGGCCGTTTTCGACGTCGGCCTCCATGCGTTTGAGCCAGGAGCGCGAGTTGGCGAACATGCGGTAGGATTCGAAGACTTTTTTCTGTTCCGCGTCTGTGCTGGCGTCGCCTGACAGCAGGTCGTCGAGACCCACGCGCAGGGTGTCGACGGCGTCGCGCAGGCGGGCCAGCTCGACGTCGGGGTCGTCGGAGATCGGGTTTGTGACCACCACGCGGGGTTCATGCAGGAAAACATGGCCTTGGGACGCGCCTTCCTGTCCGATGGAGCCACGGAACAGAACCGGTTGGGTGTGCCGCGCCGAAAGTGCCGCCCCTTCGCCGACAAAGGCCCCCAGTTCGGTCATTTCTGCGATCACCATGGCCACGACTTCCAGAGCGTAGACCTCATCGGGCGAAAATTCGCGGGCCTCTTTGGACTGCACGACCAGCACGCCAAGCGCGTCGCCCAGACGCTGGATCGGGATGCCGCAGAAGGAGGAATACCGTTCTTCGCCGGTCTCTTGCATATACCGAAAGCCGCGTGCGTTGGGTGCATCGGGTGTGTTGATGACGCGGCGTTCGCGTGCGGTGCGCCCGACAAGGCCCTCGGAAAGCCGTAGCCGCGTTTGGTGCACCGCTTCGGCTTGCAGGCCTTCGGTGGCGCACAGTTCAAGCGTTTCGGCGTCGCGGAACAGGTAGATCGAGCAGACTTCGGTGCGCATCGAGGATGCAATCAGCTCGACGACGCGGTCGAGCCGGGCCTGGCCTTCGCTGCTTTCGGCAAGTGCATTGCGCAGCCGTCCCAGCAGTTTACGGCTTTCTGATTCAATGCGTTCTGGCATAAGTGCCCCCTCGTTGGCGTATGTTTACTTGGCAGGGTGCGCGAGGGGAAGGGCTATTGCAACTCTGGGGCGTCCAGAGTCAGAACGATCTTGCCGATGTAGGATTTTTGCATGAATGCGGCCTGTGCTGCCTGAATTTCGCGCAGGGGGTAGGTTTTGGCGATCAGGGGTTTGATTTCACCGCGTTCAATATAGCCCACCACGTCGTGGATGATGTGGTCGGGCTGGGCGGTTGAGCCCAGCAGAGACAGGTCTTTGAGGTAGAGCGTGCGCACGTCGAGGGTGACGATCGGCCCCGCGATGGCCCCCGATGCCACATAGCGCCCGCGTGGTTTAAGCGCGTCGAGCAGGTCACCAAAGCGCGGTCCTGCGACCAGATCGATGACCACGTCGAAGTGGTTGTCGGGGAAGCTGGCATCGCGGTCGATGGTGTGATCGGCCCCGAGGCTGCGCAAGTCGGCGGCTTTGTCGGGCTTTGTCACCGCCCAAACCGTGGCGCCGCGCCGTTTTGCCAATTGGATGGCTGCTGATCCGACCCCGCCCGAGGCCCCTGTGATCAGCACGGTTTCGGCCCCGAGCGCGGCGCGTTGCACCATGCCTTCGGCGGTGGTGGTCGCACAGGGGATCGCGGCCAGTGCGATATCGGACCAGTGTGTATTGACGGCGACGGCATCGATGGCGCGCGCGGCCATATACTGGGCAAAGGCGCCTTGGCGTTCTGATCCAAGCGTGATGACGGTGGTTTTGCCGCTCTCGTCGGTCCAGTTTTGCATGGTCCGCACGATGACCCGCTCGCCGATGCGGGCAGGATCGACATTTGCGCCCACAGCGATGACTTTGCCGCAGCAATCGGCCCCTTGGATATGCGGGAAGCTCAGCGCGTGGCCGTCCCATGTGCCGTCGGAGATATCGGTTGTTACGTCGGTGTCGGCGGTGCTCCCTGTCACGGATTTGGAATACCAACCGGTGCGCGTGTTGATGTCGGTGTTGTTGATGCCTGCGGCCAGAACCTTGAGCAGGACGTCATTTGGTCCGATCTGCGGGACCGGCAGATCGTCGCGCCATTGCAGCATGTCTAGCCCGCCGTGCCCCATCAGGGCGATGCCGGACATTGTTGCAGCCCGCGTCATTGGCTGTCAGCCAGACGCGGTTTGGCCAGGGTCGGGCAGACTGTGGTGGTGGTTTGCATTTGTGCGGTCCCCGGCAGGCGTTTGTGTCGGGGATTATTGGACAGGTCGCAGCCCAAATGGCAAGCGCAAAGCCGCAAGTGCGACCTGTCGGAGTGCGGTGGTGTTACTGGCCGGGAGGGGGTGGCAGAGCCGCGCGCAGGGCTTCGACGTTGATGCCAAGCATTTCGGCGGCGGCGTCAAAGTTTGGCGGGCGCTGGGTGCCGATAGCGTCTGTGAGGGCGTGTTCAGACACCCCTAGCTGCGCTGCGATGGCGCTAAAATCTGGCCGTTCGCCGCCTGGCCCGCCCATTTGCGCGCTCACGGAGGCGTCAACTTCACCGCGGTAGCAATCAACCGAGTAGGGGGCCTCTTGGGTGGTCAGGTGATAATGATAGATGCCGTTCGGGAATTCTGGCGTGGCCTCAACGTGGCCGCTGCACTCATCCAGATCGGCGTTGGTGACGATCACGCCGTTTTTGCCTTGTGGTCCGTAGATCGGAAAGCCATCAAGCAGCACGCCGATCATTGTGGAGTGGGCTGTTGCCGTCTTGTCCACGGTCACTGTCACGCAGGGCGGCGAGGCATGGTAGTGGTAGGAATTGCCCCGCTGCAAAGGGTGGCCGTTGCAATCGTCAAGGAATTTCGCGCCGTCTTGTTCGTGTTGGTCGTCCATGGCCACGATAGAGCGCTCGGGGTTTTCATAGTCGTTGAAAAGCGGCGCGCCGCTGATCATCACGCCGATCATGCCAAGGGAGGTGTCGGTTGTGGCCTCGGAGTATACCGGCACAAGCGGGATCGTGACGTCGATGGGCGATTCCACCACATAGCCTTCGGTCGGAATGATCTGGAATTCGGTGAAGGGCTGCTCTTGGCCAATTGGTACCAGATAGGCGTCGGCCAAGTCGTGGTTTGGCAAGCCGTTGGAGACGTAGCGCATCGCGGTGCCGTCAGTGGTGACGGTCACGTTGCTGCCCCATTGGGCTGCGTTGACGGCAGCCTCGGTGGAGGTTTGCGCGAAGGCGGCGGTGCTCGATAGCAGTGCGGCACAGGTCGCGAGAAGGCGGAAAGGGCGGGTCATTGGGGGTATCCTGAATTTGGCCTGTTATGGGTCTGACTTGTTATACGCAGGCTTGCGCCGTTTCCGTCGGTCACAGACAAACTAAAATTGCCCGCGCCAAATCAATGACGCGGGCAATCAAAATCGGGTCAGGGCGCTGGTTTTACCCAGCTTTATCCAGATCGAAGGCGTCGTGTAGGGATTGCACGGCCAGTTCCATGTATTTGCGGTCGATCAAAACCGAGACTTTGATCTCGGAGGTGGTGATGACCTTGATGTTGATATTCTCGTCGCGCAGCGTGGCGAACATTTTGGCGGCAACGCCGGCGTGGCTGCGCATTCCGATGCCAACGATCGAGATTTTGGCCACGCCTTCGTCGGTGACCAGATCGTGATAGTTGATCGCACCGGAGGCTTGGGCGGCTTCCATCGCCTTTTGCGCGCGCAAAACCTGATCGACGGGGCAGGAGAAGGTCATGTCGGTGCGCCCGTCCTCGGAGATGTTTTGCACGATCATGTCGACGTTCACGCCGGCCTCGGCCAGTGGGCCAAAGATCGCCGCCGCGATGCCGGGTTTGTCGGCCACCGATACAAGCGTCATTTTTGCCTCGTCGCGGGAATAGGCCACACCGGCCACGGCTTTGGATTCCATGATTTCCTCCTCATCGCAGACCAATGTGCCTGCTGTGTCCGATGGTTCTTCAAATGATGATAGCACGCGCAATTTGACTTTGAAGCGCATGGCAAGTTCGACCGAGCGGGTTTGCAGGACTTTTGCGCCCAAAGAGGCCAGTTCCAGCATTTCCTCGAAAGAGATTTTGTCGAGTTTGCGGGCTTTTGATGCGATGCGCGGGTCGGTTGTGTAGATGCCGTCCACGTCGGTGTAGATGTCGCAGCGCTCTGCGCCAAAAGCGGCGGCAAAGGCCACGGCGGTGGTATCTGATCCGCCGCGTCCAAGCGTGGTGATCCGGCCTTGATCGCTGACCCCTTGGAAGCCTGCGACGACGGCGACACCCATCCCTTCGCCAAATTTGGCGGTGATGTTATCTGTCGGGATATCATTGATGCGCGCCGAGGAATGGGCGGAAGTCGTTTTGACCGGCACTTGCCAGCCTTGCCAACTGCGCGCGGGGATATCCATTTCTTGCAAGCGCAGAGCCATCAGCCCGGCGGTGACGTTTTCGCCCGACGACACCACCGCGTCGTATTCACGTGCGTCATACAGCGGCGAGGTCTCGCCGACCCAGCCGACCATTTCGTTGGTTTTGCCCGACATGGCCGAGACAATCACGATGACATCGTAGCCTTTGGCAACCTCATAGGCCACGCGTTTGGCTGCGCGCGCGATCCGGTCGAGGTTGGCGACGGATGTGCCGCCGAATTTCATCACGAGTGTTGGCATGGTGTCACCCTGGGTAAGATTACGCGCGTGTCCTACTGGCAAGTGTGGCCTAGGGCAAGATCATAAGGGGTGTTGCTGCCCGTCCCATGTCTCAAAACAGCCGGTTGTTGCCAAGTTGAGAGCGTGGATGCGGGCAAATAGCCCTGCGGCGGAAACGGTGGCGGTGATGTCGGCGCTTTGTCCACCCATATCGGTTTGCACCCAGCCGGGGTGGTAGATGCCGACGCTGATCCCTTCGGGGGCAAGATCAACTGCCAGATTGCGCCCCAGATTGAGGGCGGCTGCCTTGGAGGCGCGGTAGGCGTAAGAGCCGCCCGTTGCCCGCGTGTTGGAGCCCAGTTGCGAGGATATAATCGCGATTTTGGCGGATTTGGCGGCGCGCAGGTTGGGCAGCAGCGTGGTGATGGTTTGGAACACGCCTGTGACATTGGCGGCAAAGCTGTTGGCCCAGATGTCGGCGGTGTAATTGTCGGCAAGGGTGTAGTTTTTGTCGAAATGTGCGCCTGCGTTGCAGATCAGGGTGTCGATCGGGGTGTCGCCAAGTCGGGCGGCAAGTGCTGTGAAGCTGAGGGCGTCGGTTACGTCAAGCGGCAGCAATGGCGCGCCTTGCCGCGATGTGCCAAAAGTGGTTTCGCCCGAGGCGTTGAATTTATCGAGCAGGGCTGCGCCGATGCCACGGCTGGCCCCTGTGATCAGAGTTGTCATCAATGCACCTTTTTGGAGGGGATGAAGGGCAGCGGCAGCACAGGGATGCCGTCGGCGATAAGCGCGCGGGCCTCGGCGGCGGTGGCTTCGCCGTAGATTGATTTTTCAGGTGCGGTGCCGTCGTGCATGTCACGGGCTTTGGCGGCAAAGTTTTTGCCGACGTATTGCGAGTTTGCCTCGACCTCTTGGCGCAGTTTTTCCAACGGGGCGGGGTCCGGTCTGGTTTCGCTCACATGTCCTTTGGTGGCCACCGAGGGGGTCATCAGGGTTTTGCGAATGGTGGTAGAGCCGCAGGTGGTGCAGCTTATCAGCCCCTTGGACATCAGCATGTCGCAGGCATCATTGGATTTGAACCAGGAAGAGAAGCTATGGGCGTTTTCACACGAGAGCGTAAATCTGATCATGGACTATAGATATGTCATAGGCTGGCGGGTGCAACATCTAAGCGGCGGGGATCGAATTGCGCCACGATTTGGCGCGCGCCGGGTTCGTCGATTTGCAGGGCCGCCTTTTTGGGCGAGAACCATTTGCGTTTGCGCTGTGCTTTCTCGGGCCATGTTTTCGCGGCACCGGTGACCCAAAGCGCGTAGACCACGACCATGACCGGCGTGATATCATCGCCCAGCGGTTTGTCGTAGCTGTAAGCCCCGATGCTGTTGGGGTGGGCGTGGCCGGAAAGCCCTGCTTCCTCAAAGGCTTCGATGGCGGCGCCTTGCGAGGGTGTGGATTTATGGGTGGGCCAGCCGCGTGGCAAGATCCAGCGCCCCGATCCACGGGTTGTCACAAGGCAGATTTGCAGTTTTTCGCCCTTGTAGCGGTAGCAAAGGGCGGCCAGTTGCGCACGCACATCGGTTTTGCCACCGCTGCGCAGTTTCAGGGGGACGGGCTTTTTTGGCAGTTTAGGCATGGCAATTATCCGCAGGCGGGATAAATCCCTGATACGGTGGTAAAGTTCCACGCCTGCGCCGCACAGGCAACCCCGTGATTGTCCCCTCAGCGCATTATCCGGCGATTGCCGCCTCTTGCCAGTGCCGCGCGGTAAGCTGATAGTCGGCGGTATGAAATTTGTGGTGTCCTTTTGTCTGGCGATTTTGGCGGGGCCTGTGTTTGCGCAGCCGCTTGTGGTGTTTGCGGCGGCCAGTTTGAAGGAACCGATTGATATGTTGGCCGCGCAGATGGGCGATGTTGTGGTGTCGTATGGCGGCAGCGGCACATTGGCGCGGCAGGTCCAGCAGGGCGCGCCTGCGGATGTGATTTTACTGGCCAATGCGGCGTGGATGGATGCGGTGCCGCAAGCGCGCGATGTGGCGGATTTTGCCAGCAATTCCTTGGTCTTGATCGGGGCTGCGCGGGCGGCGGATGTGGATTTGGCGGCGCTGCCTGCGGCATTGGGCGCGGGGCGTTTGGCGATGGGCTATACCGAGGCGGTGCCTGCGGGGATTTACGCGCGCGAAGCGTTGCAGGGTTTGGGTCTGTGGGGGGCGATTGCGCCGCGTGTGGCACAGGTTGACAATGTGCGTGCCGCGTTGATTTTGGTGGCACGCGGCGAGGCCCCGTTTGGTGTGGTCTATGCCACCGATGCGCGTGCCAGCGATGCGGTGCGGGTTGTGGCGGCATTTCCTGAAGGGAGCCATGCGCCGATCAGATATCTGGGGGCGGTGTTAAGCGAAAGACCCGAGGCCCAAGCGTTTTGGGAGGCGTTGCGCGGTGAGCTTGGGCAGGGGATTTTGGCTGATTTTGGCTATTTGCCGGTGGCTGAATGATGTGGGAGGCAGTTTTTTTGTCGCTGCGGGTGTCTGCGGTGGCCACGATCGTAGCCTTGCCACTGGCGATCTGGGTGGCGCATATTCTGGCCCGCAAGGTGTTTCGTGGCCATGCGCTGTTGAATGGGCTGGTGCATTTACCGCTGGTATTGCCGCCAGTGGTGACAGGGTATCTGTTACTGGTGGTGTTTGGCCGCAGTGGCGTGATTGGCGGGCTGTTATTTGAGTGGTTTGGCGTGACTTTGGCGTTTCGCTGGACGGGGGCGGCGCTGGCGGCGGGGATTATGGGGTTTCCCTTGATGGTCCGCGCGATCCGCTTGGGATTTGAGGCGGTGGATGCGGGGTTGGAGGATGCGGCCCGCACCTTGGGCGCGTCCGAGGTGCGCGTATTTCGCACCGTGACCCTGCCGTTGATTGCGCCTGGCGTTGTGGCAGGCGCGGTGTTGGGGTTTGCCAAGGCGCTGGGCGAATTTGGCGCGACGATTACATTTGTGGCGGCGATCCCCGGGCAGACGCAGACCATTCCGTCGGCGATTTACGGGCTATTGCAGGTGCCGGGTCAAGAGAGCGCGGTGGTTGTTTTGGTGGTGATTTCGGTGACTTTGGCGATGGGCGCGTTGGTGGCGTCCGAGTGGCTGGCGCGCCGTATGGTGGTGCGATGATTTCGGTGCGGATCAAGAAGGCATTTGCGGATTTCACGCTCGATGTGGCGTTTGATGCGCCTGCGGGGGTGATTGCGGTGTTCGGGCGGTCGGGGTCGGGCAAGACCACGTTGATCAACGCGATTGCGGGGCTGGTGCGCCCTGACGAGGGGCGCATTGTGGTGGATGGTCGCGATCTGACGGGGGTGCCGGTGCACCGGCGCGCGCTTGGCTATGTGTTTCAGGATGCAAGGTTATTTCCCCATATGACGGTCGCGCAGAACCTGTGTTATGGCGGGGTGCATGACCGCGCAAGGCTGGTTGAGATGCTGGGGCTGGGCGGGCTGTTGGACCGCTATCCTGCGGCGCTGTCGGGTGGCGAAAAAAGCCGCGTGGCCTTGGGGCGCGCGTTGATGAGCAACCCCGCGATGTTGTTGCTCGACGAGCCGCTGGCCGCCCTTGATGGCCTGCGCAAGGCAGAGATATTGCCCTATCTGGAGCGCCTGCGCGATGAGGTCGAGGTGCCGATGATCTATGTCACCCATGACATGTCGGAGGTTGCACGGCTGGCCAATTCGATTGTGGTGTTGGAGGGCGGTCGCGTGGCGCAATCGGGCGGTGTGGCCGATGTGTTGTCGCATCCGGCGTCGGTGGCGTTGCTGGGGCTGCGCGATGCGGGGGCGGTGTTGCTGGCGACGGTGGTGGCGCATGACGTTCAAGATGCGGTCAGCGTATTGGAGTTCGAGGGCGGGCGGATTGTCTTGCCCGGTCGGATTGGCCGGATTGGAAAGAATATCCGTCTGCGTATTCCGGCGCAGGATGTGATTTTGGCCCGCGTGGCCCCGGTGCAGATATCGGCGCGCAATGTCTTGCCGGTGACCGTGACCGCCTTGCAGGTTGAGGAGGGCGCGGGGGTGGCCGTGGGGGTGTTGGCGGGCGAGACGCCGCTGTTGGCACGCATCACCATGGCCAGTTTGCGCGAGATGGAATTGGTGGTGGGCGCGCAGATTTTTGCGATCATCAAAGCCACCGCAGTGGCGCCCGCGGATCGGGATTAGGGGCGCGGGTGCAACCGGTCGAGGGCCGCAAGCGTGCGCGCAACCCCGCCTGCGTGCTCTGCGTAGAATTGGCTGATTTGCGCATCAGGGATCGGGGCGGGGGTTGTGACAGCTGCGTGTAGTGCCGTGGCGGTGGGCGTCATGGTGCACACGCCTGCGGCCATCGCCTCGACGACCGGATAGGTGATGGTCCAGATATGCGGGCCGACGATGACAGGTTTGCGCAGGGCCAGAGGTTCAATGATGTTATGCGCGCCTTTGGGCACAAACCCGCCCCCCACAATCGCGCGGTCGCACAGGCCAAGGTAGAAATACATCTCGCCCATGCTGTCGCCGAGCAAGACATCACAATCGGTGTCGGGTGCGAGGGCGAGATCAGCGGTCAGAACGGTGGAGCGCCGCGCGGTTTTCAGCCCTGCCGCACTGAGCATTTCCGCGACCTCGTTGAACCGTTCGGGCGCGCGCGGCACGTAGATATAAAGCGGGTCAGGCGCGGATTTGATCAGGGCGATATAGGTGGCGTCTTCGCCCTCGACCACGGATGTCAGGGTGATGACTTCGCGGGTTCGGGCGAGTTTCGGGCGCACAGCGGCGGCTGCCGCCAGCTGGTTTGCGGGGATCGGTTGGTCAAAGCGCAGCTCGCCCGTGACATGGATGTTTTGCAGGCCGGCGGCGGCAAGGCGGGTTTGTTGGTCGCGCGATTTCACAAAGCCCCCGGCAAAGCCTGCAAAGAGCCGCGCGCGCAGCCCCAAGCCGCGTTTGTCCTTGAGGTAGCTTTTGACGGGGTATTGCGCGTTGCACATATAAAGCGGGGTGCCGGTTGCGCGCGCCATTTTGATCATCATCGGCCAGACTTCGATCTCCATCACAAGACCGAGGCGCGGCTGGAAAGTCGTCAGAAAGCGGCGGTAAGCGCGGCGTGTCTCGAATGGCACCCAAAGGGTTTGTAGTTGTCCTGCGGCGATCTGGGCGTGGAATTCGCGCATCGCTTCGCGCCGCCCTGCGGGGGTGAAATGGGTGGTGATCACGCGGTCGCCGCGCGCCAGAAGGGCACGGATCAACGGTGTGGCCGAGCGCATCTCGCCCAGGCTGACGGCGTGCACCCAGATCGCGCCTGTGACAGGGGTTTTGGCGTGGCCGAAGCGTTCGGATATGTGGTGGGCGTAAAGCGGGTCGCGGCGTCCGCGTTTGCGCAAGTAGAGCCAGACAAGCGGGATGAGGATGATCCAGAGCGCCTCGTAGACCCAGAGAGCCACGCGCAAGACCGGATCGGGCCAGCGGGTCATGCGGGGGCTTTCAGGGCGAGCAAGGACAGGGCAAGCGGGTGCAGATCAGCGCGGGCTTGGGTGATCAGAGCGGTTGCGTTTTGGGTCAATGCGTCGCGGTTTGCGCCCAGCAGGGCGTTGGCGATATCTTGCGCGTCCGCGACTTTGATGGCGGCGTGTTTGCGCGCCAAAGTGGCGTAATCACTGGCGAAATTGGCGGTGTGCGGCCCGTGCAAGATGGCGCAGCCAAGACAGGCGGCCTCCCATGGGGAGTGCCCTTGGGTGTCGCCGAAACTGCCGCCGATCAGGGCGGTATCGGCAAGCCGGTAAAGCGTGCCCATCTCGCCAAGGGTGTCGGCGATCCAGATCGGGCCGGTTGGAAGCTGCCCCGCGCTGCGCCGTGGCAGGTGGGCGGGCAAAGCGAGCGCGAGGTTGCGCGGCGCGATGATCAGCAGGGCGGTGGGGTCATGGGCGAGCAGGGTCTTATGGGCGCGGATGGCCATATCGGCGTCGGGGGCATGGGCGGGGGCGGTGATCCAGATGCGCCGTTTTTGCGTGGCTTTTTGCAGGGTTTTCAACGCTTGCGGGTCATGGGAGAGCGGCGGTGCGGCGGCTTTCAGCGACGGGTTGAGGGAGATGTTTTGTGGTGTGCCGAGGGTTTTGAGGTTTTGCGCTGTGTCACTGTCTTGGGCGGTGATCAGGGCCATCCGCGAGAGTGCAGCACTATAGAGGCTGCGCGCGGGCAGGTGTTTTTGCAGAGACGCGGCGTTCATGCGGGCATTGATCAGGGCTTGCGGGATGGCGCGCGCATGAATGTCGCAGATCAGGCCGGGCCAGATGTCTTGTTCGGCCCAGATCACAAGGTCGGGGCGCCAGTGATCGAGAAACCGTTTGGCATAGCGCGGCGCGTCAAGCGGCAGGAATTGATGCGTGGTGCGTGCGGGCAGTTGGCCGGCAATACCCGTGGCCGATGACAGCGCTGTGGAGGTGATCACGAAGTGTGCAGCGGGGTCGATGTCAGACATGGTGCTGATCAGGCCGCGCAGGGACAGGACCTCGCCCAAGCCCACGGCGTGCAGCCAGATGAGCGGGCCTGTGGGGCGCGGTTTGCCAGGGGTCCCGCATTTCTCGACCCAGCGGGTGGGGTGTTCCTTGCCGGCGCGCAACCGCCTTTTCAACAGCGGTTTGGCGAGAAGCGGGACGGCATGGCGCGCGCGCAAGTAGAGCCGTAGCAGCAGTGGATTAGCTGGCGTCATGGAAGGTCTTTTGCAGGCTACCGGCCCAGAAAGCGTCGGTGCTGATCACATCGGCAAAGCGCTGGGCCGCACTGCCGCCGCCGAAACCATCGTCGCGCGCAAATGGCTGGCCCCATTGGACGCTGAGGAAGTCGAGGATCTTTGCGCGGTCGTGGGCGTCGGCGAAAAACACTGAAGGTGATTTGGCGCGGTTGGTTTGCCGCGAGCCGATGTCGAGGGATGGCAGGCCGATGAACGGTGCTTCGCGCACGCCTGCCGACGAGTTGCCGATCATGGCGGAGGCATTTTTCATCAGTTCCGAAAAATGGGCAAAGCGCATCGAGGGCAGGACGCGAAAGCGGTCTTTTGGCAAAGCGTCGATGGCGGCAAAGATACCTGCCGAGCCGGGGTCATTGTTGGGCGCGATGAGCACGAAGTTGCGGGTCGAGGCGGACATGGCATCAAAAAGCGCGTGGGCTTGGGCACCCATTGTGTCGGCCTCGGATGTCACGGGGTGGAAAATGCAGATGCCGTAATCGCCGGAGGGCAAGGCGTAGCGGCGGCGCACCTCGGCAATGGTCACGCCAGAAGGCTGGCTGTGGAAATCAAGCTCGGGCGAGCCGATGGCGTGGATTTTGGCGGTATCTTCGCCCAAAGCCATGACGCGGTTGGCGGCGTCCTGCGACGAGACAAAGTGGTGGCTGGCCAGTTTTGAATTACAGTGCCGGTAAATTTCGTCAATGGTGCCAGAGACTTCGCCGCCCTCCACATGGGCGCAGCGGATGTAGTTGGTGGCGCAAACCAGCGCGCAGGCCAAGGCTTCGACGCGGTCGCCGTGGATGACGACAAGATCGGGTTTATGCTCGGCCACGAAATCCGAAAAGCCGGTGACGGTTTTGGCCAAGATCATGTCCTGCGGGTCATCTGCGCGTTGGTTGAGGAATTCGTGCACCGTGACGCCGCTGGTGCGATGCACTTCGAGTTTGGTCAGCCCGTAGCGGTCGAGCATGTGCATGCCCGTGACAAAAAACGACACCGTGAAGCCCGCGTCGCGCGCGGCGATGGCCAGTGGCTCCATTTTGCCGAAATCAGCGCGGGTGCCTGTTACAAAGAGAATGGATTTATTCATGAATTTGGCTCTGCGATTGTGATGTCGCGCAAGGCGTCGCTGGTTTGGACGCCATGGCGCGCGAGGAACGCCGGTGCGCTGGTGTCAAGGATCGAGGCGGCTTCGATGCGCGTGGCTTTTGCCCGCACGGAGCGGCCGCGCTGGTCTGGTTTCACGCCTGAAACGTCGGTGCCATTGATTTTGGTCTCCATCTCTTGGCGGCTTCCGAGGTAGTAGTGGTTCAATTGCAAGAGGTCGGTTGTTACGAACCCGTGGCTTGCACGTTGTTTGTTGCGCCGGGTTTGGCCGCGTGTGTTTGCGCTATTGGCGCCCATGTCATCGGTGTGAAATTTGTGCACCGAGACTTGTGTGACCCTGCATGGGTCAAGGATGCATTTGAAGTTCAGCAGGTTGCCGTCCATTGCGCGCGCGCGTGATTGATATGCAAAGGGGGCGGCGTCTGTGGGTGCTGTTTCATGTCCGCAGTGACCGAACATCACCCAAGGCAATGAGATATTGCTGTAGGTATCGAGCGTGCCAAGCGCATCGTTAAGTGTTTTATGCTGTACGGGCACGAGGTATTCATCTGCGTCGATCATCGCCATCCACCTGTATTGCCCTCCAAACGTGCAAAGCGCGTGCGCGTAGGCCAAAACTTGTTGCGGTAGTAACAGTGCGCGCCGATCAAGCCGTGTTTGCATGGCCCAAGGTACGATTGTTACTCTGCATTTCTCGAAGGATTGAGCGATCTTTACGGTGTCATCTGTGGAGAGGTTGTCGTAGAGGATGACATCGCGAACGCCAGCAAGTGCGTGAAATGTCAGCCAATCTTTGATCCTGTGTGCTTCGTTTTTCACGATGATCACAAGGCAGATTCCGTCGCGGTTTGGCGCGGCTGTTGGTGGTGTGATGTCGATTTTATTCGCGTGTCGCACACGCCGTTGGAATGGCCAGATCATGATTGCATCCCCCAAAACCCTAGCGCATCTTTACCCGAAAGACGCGCGCATATCAACGCGGCGCCTGTGTCGCATTTCGGGTAGTAGACTTGTGTTATGAAGCCGAGAAATGCGCCGCGTGCAGCTGCGTCATACCCGATGTCTGCGGGAGATTTGAATAGGGTGGCGATTGCCTCGGGTGTTTGTGCGGAGGTTGCGACCCCGTCGATGGCCCAGAAGCATTGCCCACATGCGACCACCGGTTTTTCATGAAACATCGCCTCTAGCCCGACGGAGGAATTCACGGTCATCACCGCTTGTGATGCTTTCACCTGCGCAAAGGTATCGGTGTCGTTGTCCAGATAGATGGGCGCATCGTGGCTTTGCGCCAATAGTCCTGCCACGGTGCTATTGGCGGTTGGGTGATCTTTCAACCGGATGTGCCATCCCTTTGGTAAATTCCGGCTTGCGTCAATCAGCGTTTCCACAAAAGCATCTACGGTTTGGAACGCGCCGCCGAACAGGCGCAGTTGGCTATCGCCGGGCGTTTGAAGTGGGACGAAGATGAATTTTTCGCTGAGCGCTGGGCAGTTTGCATTTGATGGCGGCGTGTTTGTTGCGGCTCGTTGTTTGATGGTGCGCGTGGTTGCGCGCCAGTCCACGGGCCCATGCGCGGCGGCCCAAGCATGGTAGGGCGCGATCGTGCGAGGCAGGCTGTTGGCGAAATTCACCCCTTGCGGATCAACGGTAATACGATCTGGAAGCGGGGCCAGCTCAAAAAACAGCCGTTTTGTGCCTGCGTCTTTTGCAGCCTGCATAAAGACGTGCCGCGTGCCGTTCAGCCCGTTCCAGCAAACTGCGATGGCCGTTGGATGGGTCTGAAAGTGCTTCAAAGACCCCATATATTGCCGCCGCAAAAGCCAGAGGTTAAGCGCGCGCCCAAGTCCTGTCTGTCCATTATCTTTGGACATTTCAAGTGCGGTGTTTGCGACGTCATGTGCTCTTTTGCTTGATGCAAAGCTCATGCGTGCGATGCGCAACCACGAGATCGTCCCAAGCGGAGAAAGCATTTTTTTGATCGTGGCTTGCTTTACTTTGCGCGGATTCAAGCATATAAAATGCATGTCTTATTCCGTCAACTCAGCCCATTTAAGCTGGGCATTACGGGTGACCGCACGGGTCAGGGTGCGGCCGATGACTTTATCGAAGTCGTAGCCCGCGATTTCGCCGGTTCCGGGACGGCGCGCCCAGATGTCGGCCTCTGTGATGACGGTGCCTGCGGGCAGGTCGCGGTCGGCGACAACCGAGGAACGCGCAAAGGCGTAGACGCCTTCTTCACTGGGCGTGCGTTGTTTGGGGTTGTGCAGGGCGGTGTGGATTTCGCGGCTGCGGTCGATGATGTGGCGCAGCTCGGACGGGTCCATCGAGTTGATGATGTCTGGGCCGATCCGGTAGCGTGTATCAGTGTAGTGCCGTTCCAAGATGCACGCACCCAAGGCCACCGAGGCCAGCGCCATTTCGGGGCCGATGGAGTGGTCGGAGAAGCCGACGACCGCGTTTGGAAAGGCGTTTTTAAGGTCGGTGACCCCTTGCAGCGACACGATTTCGGGCGGGGATGGGTAAAGGTTGGTGCATTCCAGCAATGCGTAGTCGATGCCGGCCTCGTCGAGGATTTGGACACTTGCGCGGATGCTGTCGATGGTTTGCATCCCCGTGGACATGATCACGGGTTTGCCCTTGCGCGCGATGTGGCGAATGAGCGGCAGGTTGTCGACCTCGCCCGAGCCGATCTTATAGGCGGGCACGTCAAGTGTTTCGAGAAAATCGGCCGCCGCGCGAGAGAAGGGCGTCGATATCCAGATCATGCCAAGGGATTGGGTGTAATCCTTCAGCGCCTTTTCGTCCTCGGGCCCAAGTGCGCAGCGCTCCATCACCTCCCAGATCGAGACATCGGCGTTGGGCGGGAAGATGTGTTTGGCTTCCTCGGTCATCTCGTCGGCGATGATATGGGTCTGGTGTTTGATCATTTCGCAGCCCGAAAGCGCCGCAAGCCGCACCATGTTTTTGGCCACATCAAGGTCGCCGCCATGGTTGATACCGATCTCGGCGATCACAAGGGGCGGGTGGGTTGGTCCGATTTTGCGGCCTGCGATGTCCATGGGGGGCTCCTGTTTTGGTGTTGATTTGTTGTAGGGCGCGCATCGGATAGTTGCAATGTGGGACCGCATCGGCCACATGGTTGCCATGACAAAAAATGCTTATGAAATTCAGACGCCCGGGGGGCGCAAACGTGCGCAGCGCCAGCTGGATTGGGCGGATCACGGGATTTTGCGCTATCGCTGGCATAATTTTGCGCAATTGGTGCCGGGTGTTTACCGGTCGAACCATCCGACGACTGCGCGGTTCAAAGCTTATGCGGCGATGGGGATCAAGACGGTTTTGACATTGCGCGGCGCCCAGCAGCAGCCGCAGTATTTGTTCGAGGTCGAGATCTGTGAGCGGCTTGGGTTGCGGTTGGAGTGCGTGCAGATGGCGGCGCGTCGGGCGCCGACGGTGGAGCGTTTGAACATGTTGTTTGATGTGTTTGAGCGGATCGAGCCTCCGTTTTTGATGCATTGCAAGTCGGGGGCGGACCGCACAGGGTTGGCGTCGGCGATTTATTTACTGGCCTATGCCGGTGCGGATTTGGCAGCCGCCAAGGCGCAGTTGAGTTTTGATTTCATCCATATCCGCCGCACGGCCACGGGGATTTTGGACCATTTTCTAGACACTTACGAAGCGCGGTTCAATGAGACGGGTATAGGGATACGCGACTGGATTGCGACGGAGTATGATGCGCAAGCGCTAACAGTTAGCTTTGCGGCCAAGCAACGCGAGCTGCGGTTTTGGCAGGGCTGGCGTTAGCGCAGGCCCTGCGCGATCTGCTGGCCTAGCAAGAATTCAACGATATCCCAATCCAGTGGGCTGTCGATGTCCAGACTGCGCGCCTCGGGCACCAGGTAGGGGATGACGCGTCCTTCAAACAGGCTTTGCGCGGATTTGAGGTAGGCCGGATCCAGCACGTAGACGAGCCCCACGTGGTCGTAGACGATCGGGGCGGCTTGTCGCGACAACACATGTCCGGGCAGCGGTTTCGAGACCTTCAGCGCGCCGGTCGCGTCGGTCTCCAAAATGTTGAAATAGGGGTTTTTGCGCGAAATACAGCAGGACATGACCATGTCGGGGGTGTCGGCCTTGAACAGATCAATCGCCCCTGTGATGTCCTGCGGCAGGCGCAACGGCGAGGTGCAATCGAGATCCACAAAGCCGGTGACTGGGCCTGTTTGCTTTTCGACCTCTGCCAGAGCATGTTGCCAGACCGCGAATTTACCTGCCGTGTCGGTCGCCAGTTCGGCAGGCCGCAGCCCGATATCAAGTCCGCCGCGCGCCAGCCCGTGTGCATAGATTTCGGGGCTGTCGGTCGAGACCACAACCACGTCGATTTGGGCATGGTCCAGAAGTTGATCAAGCGACCAGTCGATCACATGTTTGCCGTGCATGATCCGAAAGTTCTTGTTTGGCACGCCCTTGCTGCCTGCGCGTGCGCCAATATGCCCGATAATCATCCGTTTATTCCCCCGTTGGGTGTCGTTTGGCAGGGGCGGGGGTGTCTTGGAGGCGAGTACCGGAATCGAACCGGTCTACACGGATTTGCAATCCGCTGCATAACCTACCTGCCCACTCGCCGCCTTGTGCTGCGGGATATACTATGGGTTTGTGGTGTGCAAGATGCCAATCGGCCAATGTGCCGTTGCTGATCGGGGCAGGATATGGCATTACCGCGGGCAAGGATTCTGAACGAATGAAAGTTGAGCGCGTGACCGATTATACAGCCCGCCGCACCATGATGGTCGATACCCAAGTTCGCCCGTCTGACGTGACCAAATTCCCGATCATTGAAGCCATGCTTGCCGTGCCCAGAGAGGATTATGTCCCGACGGCGTTGCGTGAAGCGGCATATATTGGCGAAAGCGTTGATTTGGGCGGGGGGCGCGTTGTGCTCGAGCCACGTACATTGGCCAAAATGCTGGATGCTTTGGCGATTGAGCCCACACATGTGGCGCTCGATGTGGCCTGTGGGCTGGGGTATTCCACGGCTGTTTTGGCGAAGATGTGTGAATTTGTGGTTGCCGTGGAGGATGACGCCGATCGCGCCGCCCAGGCGCAGGCCACGTTGACTGCGCAGGGCATTGACAATGCCGCCGTGATGCAGGGGCCGCTGGTTGAGGGGGCTGCAAAATCGGGCCCTTACGACATTATAACCGTGCAGGGTGCTGTCGAGCAGGTGCCTGATGCCTTGCTGGATCAGTTGCGTGACGGTGGCCGGATTGCATGTGTGTTTGCCGAGGGCAGCTTGGGTGTTGTGCGCATCGGCCACAAGATAGACGGTGTGGTGAATTGGCGGTTCTCGTTTAATGCGGGTGCACCGGTTTTGTCCGGGTTCGAAAAAGCGGCGGCGTTTGCGCTTTGATCAAGACGGGCGTTTTGTCCGCAATTATTGACGACCGGCCATCGGCCAGAAACAGGGACTAGGTTATGGGCTTTCGAAACACTTTTGGGGCTGTTCTGGCCATCGCAGCGATTGGTTTTTCAAGTGCTGCCCGCGCGGATACGCTGGCGGATGCCTTGACGGCGGCTTATGAAAACTCTGGCCTGTTGGATCAATATCGCGCGCTGCTGCGTGCCGCGGACGAGGATGTGGCCCAAGCGGTGAGTGCGACCTTGCCGGTGATTTCATGGAGCGCGAATGCGACGGCGACTTCGCCGCGCGCGTCGGGTGCGGATCTGATTGCGGCGACGGCGCGGATTTCGGCGGATCTGTCGCTTTATGATGGTGGCGCGAATGATTTGGCGATCGAGGCGCAAAAAGAGTTGGTCTTGGGCACCCGCGAGGCGTTGCGCCGGATCGAGCAGAGCGTGTTGCTGGACGCGGTGACGGCCTATATGCAGGTGCGCAGTGACACAGAATTTGTCACGCTGCGCCAAAGTAACGTGCGTGTTTTGACGCAAGAATTCCGGGCCGCCCAAGACCGGTTTGATGTGGGCGAAGTGACCCGCACCGATGTTGCATTGGCCGAGGCCCGTCTTGCTGCGGCGCGTAGTTTGCTGGCGTCTGCGCAGGGCAGTCTGGCCCGATCCGCCGAGGCCTATGTCACGGCTGTCGGTCGCAAACCGGATGCCTTGAGCCCCGCCAAGGCGGCGCCGGTGTCCCAGACGCTGGCCGATGCCAAGGCATTTGCGGTGCGCAATCACCCCGATATCTTGCAGGCCCAGCACGCGGTGAGTGCCGCCGAATTGAATATCAAGCGCGGTGAGGCCGCGATGAAGCCAAGCGTATCTTTGGGCGCTCAAATCGGGTTTGATCAGGACTTCAATGTCGGCCGCAGCATCGGGGTGACTGCGTCAGGCCCGATATATGCGGGTGGTCGTCTGTCCAGTCAGGTGCGTCAGTTCATGTCGCGCCGTGATGCCGAGCGCGCGGCCTTGCTTGTCACCAGCATGGGGATCGAGCAGCAAGTTGCGAACGCCTACAGCTTTTTGGAAGTGGCGCGCGCGTCGGCGTTGTCATCCAACAACCAGATCGCTGCCGCCCGCGTTGCGTTTCGTGGTGTGCGAGAAGAGGCCACCCTTGGGGCCCGCACGACGATTGATGTGTTGAACGCCGAGCAAGAGTTGTTGAGTGCGCAGGCAAACCTGATTGCCGCACAAGCCGACGAGGTGGTTGCAAGCTATCAGGTTCTGGCGTCGATGGGGTTATTGACCGCTGCACACCTGCGTCTGCCGGTCCAGCAATATGACCCTGCTGCCTATTATAACCTTGTCAAAGATGCTCCGACGGCCAGATCTGAACAGGGTCAGGCGTTGGACCGTGTGCTGAAGGCCATAGGGCAATAGTTCAAATGCTTCGGGATCGGTTGTTTGAAATGGCAAGTCGGGTTACATTGTGTCCGAGGCAAAGCAGGATCAACGAATGTCCGACCCAGTCACGAATGTAGAAATCGAAGATGTCTTGTCATCAATTCGCCGCCTTGTTGCCCAAGGGGACAAGCCGCGTCGCGCTATGAACGTGCAAGAAAACAACAAGCGGGACACTGCAAAGCAGGTCGACCGCTTTGTGCTGACGCCTGCGTTGCGCGTGGCGGAACCGCCTGAAGACGATATCGTTGCGGCACCGCTTTCCGAATCGGAGGCACATGTTGCGCAATTTGTGGCCCCTGCCAGACCGCCGCTTGTGTTGACAGCGTCTGACGCGATGCAGGAACCGCTGGTGCATGATCGTATGTCGGCCTCTGAACGCGCGAGCCTTGAGGCGACGATTGCGGAACTGGAGGCGGCGGTCACGTCGCAGCCCGATGAATGGGAGCCCGACGGCAGCGAAGTGACCCCGACGGACGGGTTGGCCGTTGCATTGGCGGCGATGGTCGAGGCCGAGGTGTCCGATGAGGAAGCCGCCGTTGAAAGCCCCACAGCGGATGATGGCGAGATCGAGGATGCGGAGATTGTGGCACCCGATCCGGTTGTGACATTGCATCCACGCCGTGAAGAGCCGACATTTCGTCACGCGGTTGTGGAACCCGAGGATGATACCGATTACGGCGACGAGTTGCGCGAAAACGACGACGATGACGGGATGCCGATCCCTGATGATCTGGACGAGACGCTTGCCGCCTATATTGCGGGCGGAACCAAGCTGGATCACGAAGAGATGCGCCAGATGGTTGTTGATGCGGTCCGTCAGGAATTGCAGGGTGACCTGGGCGAGCGTATTACGCGCAATATCCGCAAGCTGGTGCGTTTGGAAATCAGCCGTGCGGCATCGGACAACCTCTACGACTAAGGGTCGTTACGGTCGTCACCCCGAATTATTAAATTTGATGTGGGCGTGGTGCTGGTTTGTGAGCAGTCCCCAATGAATGCGTGCAACAAAAAACGCGGCCCGAGCACAGGACCGCGTTTTTGAAGACCGCGCCTGGCAGGGCGGGGTATGTGTTGCGCAATCAAGCGGCGCGCGCTTCCAACTCGGCGGCGTTGCGGCGTTCGCTTTCTTCGCGCGACAGGGCCACGGATGTGCGCACGCCTTTGCCGACGAAGTCCATCAAGCCGGTGACCACACGCTCATTGGGGTCGATGCCCGCGCAAGACAGGACCTCACGACCGTCACGTGACCGCGCCCAACGCGCAATCTGTTCAGGGCCGTTGCCATATTTTTTGTCATCGGCGATGGCATCATCCAGCGCGGCAAGCACAACGGCTGCAAACAATTTGCGGGCGCGGTTGCCCTGTTCGTTATTGAAGGCAGTGCCGTCGACGAAATCTCTCATCTTGCTTCCTTTGTTATTGCTCTTGTCATTTTGGCGTGGACCTCGTTATGCAACATCTGAACCGATTCGGGGGTTCTGTTTTGGAATGGCAGCTATGCGTCTGGCGCATAGCTCGCAAACCGGTTTACGCATATATAGGTGTCTTGCCAGGCGGTCATCACCCAGATATAGGCTGTGACAGCTTGCGATCAACCTTTCGCCACATTTTTGACACGAAGTGAAACATGCCCAAAATCAATGGAAACGAAATCAGACCCGGCAACGTCCTTGAACATGAGGGCGGCCTTTGGGGTGCTGTAAAAGTCGACCACGTCAAGCCGGGTAAAGGCGGCGCATTTGCGCAGGTGGAATTGAAGAACCTGCGCGATGGTCGCAAGTTGAACGAGCGGTTCCGTTCGGCCGATAAAGTCGAGCGCGTGCGTCTGGACACCAAGGACCAGCAGTTCCTGTTTGAAGCCGACGATATGCTGACGTTCATGGACAATGATACCTATGAGCAGATTGCATTGCCCGCCGATATTCTGGGCGATCGCCGTGGGTTTTTGCAAGATGGCATGATCGTGAAGATCGAGTATTTTGGCGAGGAAGCGTTGAACGTGACCGTGCCGCTAAAGGTCGTGTGCAAGGTTGTCGAGACCGAGCCGGTTGTGAAGGGACAGACAGCGGCCAATAGTTTCAAGCCAGCGACGCTTGATAACGGGATGCGCGTGATGATCCCGCCGTTTGTCGGCACGGACGAGGATATTGTGGTGAACACCGAATTGTTTGAATACGTCGAACGCGCGTAAGTCATGGCGCGGTGTGACAAAGGTCAGTCTGCCAAGTGCAGGCTGGCCTTTTGCGTTTTCATGTCTTGGGTCCGGTCAAAGCGCAGGTAGGCGATGCCAAGATTGCCGTGCACGCTGTGCAATGTGCCTGCGGGTCTGTCGTTTGAGGTGATCATATCACCCGTCTGTGCGGACCCGTCGATTGTGACCCGTTGGAGCCCCTTTTTGAGCTGCGTTTTGTGCTTCATGCGGGCCACGATTTCTTGGCCGACAAAGCAGCCCTTTTTGAAGTCGACGCCGTGCAGCGCCTCGAAGTTGGCCTCGAGGATATAGGTGTCTGGTGTCAACTCAACGCCGGTTCGCGGGATCAGGTGCGCGATGTACAGGGCGTCCCAATCGGTTTTGTCGCTGATGTCCGTGTCGCCGTAGTGTCGCCAGCCCAAAGCTGTGTGGCGCGGGTCGGGCAGGGCCCCTTGCGGCATAGACCCTGTGCCGCGAGAGGCGATCAGAGAGGTTTGGCTGATATGCACGTCGGCGCGCAGTTTATACATCGAGAGCCGTTGAAACAGGGCGGCGGCGGCGCTGTTTTCGACATCGATCAAAAGCCGGTCGTCTTGTCCGATGACAAAGAAATCAGCGATGAATTTACCTTGCGGGGTGAGCAGGGCCGCGTAGATGATCGCGCCCGCCGCCCGCCTGACGTCATTGGTGACAAGCCCTTGCAGAAAGGTGATCCGGTCGTGACCTGTGATAGCGAAAACGCTGCGCGTGTTCATGGAGTTTGCGCCTTTTCCTGGCTGAATTGCAGTTTGTAAAGATCGGCATAGATGCCGCCACGGGCGAGCAATGCGTCGTGCGTCCCCTGGTCCACAACACGCCCTTGATCCATCACAACGATTGAATGGGCGTGGCGCACGGTGGACAGCCGGTGCGCGATCACAAGGGTGGTGCGCCCGTGCGAGAGGGCTTGTAGGGCATTTTGCACGATGGCTTCGGATTTTGTGTCAAGCGCGCTGGTGGCCTCGTCGAGCAGCAGGATCGGCGTGTCGCGTAACAGCGCGCGCGCGATCGCGATACGCTGGCGTTGTCCGCCCGAGAGGTTGGAGCCACGCGGCCCCGCAGGGCTGTCGAGGCCGGCGGGCATTTTGCCGAGAAAGTCGCTGACATGTGCGGCGTCTAAAACCGAGACGAGGGCCGCATCACTGATCCCTGTGCGTCCCAGAAGGATATTGTCACGCAGGGTTTCATCAAACAGCGCCGCATCTTGCGAGACCACGGAGAACAGCCCGCGCAGGGTAGGCAGCGCCATGTCGCGATTGGAGATACCGTCGATTTCTACGCTGCCCGATGCGGGGTCGACAAGCCGTGTCAGGACGTTGAAGATGGTGGATTTTCCCGCCCCCGACGCCCCCACGAGCGCGGTGGTTTTGCCTGCCGCTGCGGTAAAGCTGGTGCCGCGCAACACCGGCAGGTCACCGTAGTTCAATGCGACGTCATGCAGCGTGATCGCGGGGGCGGTTTGGGGGGCGGCCAGCGGTGTGGCCGGTGATGTCAGGGTGGGCGCTTCATGCAAGATGTCTTGCAGCCGCTCGATGCTGGCGGCAGCCATTTGCCATTGACCCGACATCAGCCCAAGCCTGCGCAGTGGCTCGAAGGCCAGCGACATGGCGGTGAAGAAGGACATGAATTGCCCGATGGTTTTATCGCCCGCGATGATTTCGGCGCCGCCAAAGACCAGCACCCCCAGAAAGCCCACGCCTGTCATGATGTCGATCAGTGCGGGCACGGCGGCTTGACCGCTGACCGCTCGGACTTCGGCGCGCACCCGCGCGGCACCCAGGGCGTCGTAGCGCGCCGATTGGTAGGTTTCCAGAGCGTTGAGTTTGATGGCGTTGATGCCGTGAAATACCTCGTCGAGCCGCGTGGCCATGCGCCCTGCAAGATCGCGCGCATTGCCGGCCCGTTTGCGCACGTAGGCCTGCGCCAGAAGCGATGGCAGCACAAGAAACGGGATGCCCACGAGGGCGAGTGCTGTCCAGCGCCAGTCCACCGAGAGGGCCACCGAGAACAGCACGATGACCGCGATCAGGTCGCGGCCGATCCCTGTGAGCAGGGCGGTCCAGATCTGGTTGACGACCGTGACGTCGCTTTGCACCCGTTCAATGAGTTGGCCGGGCGGATTGATCTGGTGGTAGCCGCCGTCGAGGGTCATCAGATGGCGCAACAGGTGGCTGCGCATTCCGGCGGAGGACAGCTGATTGACCTTGGTCATCAGGATTTTCTGGCCTGCCGAACTGACCGCGCGCACGCAGAAAATCGCGAGAATCCCGAAACCGACCCACCACAGCGCACCACCTTGTTTTTGCACAAAGACATTATCGAACATCGGCTGGATCATGTAACTCAGGAAACCCAGCATGGAGCCTTCAACGGCCATGAAGAAGACCGCCAGTGCCAGCGTCGATTTATGCGGGCGCAGGTAGTCGCGCCAGAGCCAGCGGAACAGAGGGAATACGGATTTGTTTGACGCGGAGTGTGCCATGGGTCGCCTTGTTCGGTCAGGTCTGTCAGTGGTCTATCTGTAAATGGGGGGGCGGGGCAAGTTGGGCAAACTTGACGCGGCGCGCGCCCTTGCTAGTGTCCGCCCAAACAGCACATGAAAGTTCCCGAAAATGTCCCTTGCAAACGGTCGCGCCTATCTCGCTATTCCTGGTCCTTCGGTGATCCCCGACGCGGTGCTGCGTGAAATGCACCGTGCGTCGCCCAATATATATGAAGGCGAGTTGCACGATTTGACGCATGGGCTGATCCCCGATCTGAAGGCGGTGGCGATGACCGACCAGAGCGTTGCGATTTATGTTGGCAACGGCCATGCCGCATGGGAGGCCGCGCTGAACAATGTGGTGCGTGCCGGTGACACGGTTTTGGTGTTGGCGACGGGCCGGTTTTGCATTGCATGGGGCGAGGTGGCCGAGGGCTTGGGCGTGACGGTGCAGACCCTTGATTATGGCAACCAGTCTTGTGTCGATCTGGCGCAGGTCGAGGATGTGTTGCGTGCTGATAAGGCCGGTCGGATCAAGGCGATTTTGGCGGTGCATGTTGATACATCGACCAGTGTGAGGAACGATATTGCGGGTCTGCGAGACGTGTTGGATGCGGTTGGGCATGACGCTTTGTTGATGGCCGATTGCATTGCGTCATTGGGTTGCGATCGTTTCGAGATGGACGCATGGGGTGTCGATGTGATGGTGTCAGCTTGTCAGAAAGGGTTGATGACGCCTGCGGGCATTTCGTTTGTCTGGTATAATGCCAAGGCCGATGCCGCCCGTGCGGATCGTCGCGTGAGCCAGTATTGGGATTGGCGGGCGCGCAGCGAGCCGGAGCAGTATTTTCAGTATTTTAATGGCACCGCCCCGACCCATCATTTGTATGGCTTGAGAAAGGCGCTTGATATGATCAAGGCCGAGGGATTGGACGCAGTTTTTGCCCGCCATCACAAGCTGGCGCAAACGGTTTGGGCCGCCCTTGACTGTTGGTCGCAACAAGGGCCGTTGCGGATGAATATCGCTGACCCCAATGTCCGGTCTCATGCGGTGACTGCCGTGGTTGCGGGGCCGTCCAACGGGGATGTGTTGCGCAGGTGGTGTGAGCACAAGGCGGGGCTTACCTTGGGGATCGGTCTGGGGCGCGATCCTGCGGATGCGTATTTTCGCATCGGTCACATGGGCCATGTGAATGCGCATATGATCATGGGTGTTCTGGGCACCATGCAGGCGGGTTTGACCGCGCTGGACATTCCGCACGGGGGTGGCGCGCTGGATGCGGCCGCAAGGGTTATTGCCCAAGCCTAGGGTATGTTTGCGGCGGCAAGTGCACCGGGCAATGCCGCGGCGAGCAGGCCCATTTCACGATCTGGGCCGCAACTGACGCGGATGCAGCGGTTTTGCGGCGCGACAAAGGGCATCCGCACAAAGATCCCCAGCTTGCCCAGTTCTGCCACAAGCCGTGCGGCAAATGCACCGTCTTTGCCGCAGTCGACAGCGACAAAATTGGTGGCCGAGGTGAGCGGCGTCAGCCCGTTTTCCAAGGCGATGGACGCGATCCGCGCGCGGGATTTTTCAACCTGTTTGATCACGGACTTGAGGTGGGCCGTGTCGTCAAGTGCTGCGAGCGCCCCTGCCAGAGACATCCGGTTCATGCCAAAATGGTTGCGCACTTTGTTGAAGGCATAGATGATATCGGGGCTGCTGATTGCGTAGCCCACGCGCGCGCCTGCAAGCCCGTAGGCCTTGGAGAATGTCCGCATCCGGATGACGCGGGGATCGGTTGGCGACATGGCCGGTGCGGAGCCTTTGGGGGCGAATTCGACATAGGCTTCGTCGAGGATCAGCAGGCAGTTTTCGGGTAGGGCCGAGATCATGCGCGCGATGTCGGGCTTTGTGTGAACCGTGCCCATCGGGTTGTCGGGATTGGCGATATAGACCAGTTTGGCCTGCATCTGCTTGGCCTTTGCGATCAGCCGCGAGGGGTCCTCAAAATCGCCTGTGTAGGGCACCGTGTGCAGCGTGCCGCCGTATCCTGTGACGTGGTAATTGAAGGTCGGGTAGGCGCCCGCAGAGGTAACGACCGCGTCGCCTGCCGAGATAAACAGTCGCACGAGGTTGCCCAAAAGAGCATCGATGCCTTCGCCGACCATGATGCAGTCTGCGGGCATGTCGTGGACGCGGGCCAGAGCCTGCCGCAGATCGTGGCTTTCGGGATCGGCATACATCCACGCCTCGAAGGCCGCGTCTTGCATTGCTTTGATGGCCAGTGGGGACGGGCCGAAGCCGGATTCATTGGCGCCAAGGCGGGCGGTGAACGGGGACCCGTTGCTGCGTTCTTGTGCCTCTGGACCGACAAAGGGCACGGAGGCGGGCAAGGATGCGGCGAGGGCGGTCAGGCGGGGGTCATGGCTCATTTAGGGCCTCCGGCGGGGATATTTTGAAACCAAAGAGGTCGGGCGGCCAAGGTGGTGGCCGCCCGATGTGATTAGCCCAATTCGGCAAGCCGCGCGATGGCCGCTTTGAGTTGTGCCTCTTCTTCTTGGCGCAATGCGAGGTTTTCGCGGGCCTCGGTGATCACATCTTGAGGGGCGGAGGCCACGAATTTGGGGTTGTTGAGGCGGCCTCGCAATCCGCCGAGTTCCTTGCCCAGTTTTGTGACCGATTTTTCCAGACGCGCGATTTCGGATGCCACGTCGATCAGCCCTGCAAGCGGCAGACCGAAGGTGCCGCCTTCCATGGGGATTGTGACGCAACCTTTGGGGAATTCGCCTATGTGATCGAGGGTTTCGATCCGCGCGAGGCGCATGATGAGCGCGCTGTTGTTGTCCCAAGCGGACTGGCCTTTGGCATCCAGCCCCATGACCACAAGCGGCACTTTTGCGCCTGCGGGGACGTGGGATTGGGCGCGGGCGGAGCGCACGCTATCGATCAGGTTTATGACCCAGTTCATCTCGCGGTCGGCATCTGGGTCGATCAGACCTGTGGCTGTGTAGGTTGGCCAATCGGTGGTGACGAGCAGGGTGTCGCGGCTGTCGGCGAGGCCCCAAAGCTCTTCGGTGATAAACGGCATAATGGGATGCAACATGATCAGGGCTTGGTCGAGGACCCAGCGCAGGGTGGCTTCGGTTTCGAGCTTTGCCGCCGCGTCGGTTCCTTGCAGGATGGGTTTGGAGAATTCGAGATACCAGTCGCAAACCTTGCCCCATGTGAAGGCGTATAGCGCGTTTGCGGCGTCGTTGAAGCGGTAGGTTTCCAAGGCGGCGTCGACGATTTCGCGGGTTTTTGCGGTTTCGCCGATGATCCATTTGTTGAGCGTGTGCGCAGGTGTGGGGAGCGGGTGGTGCCCTGTGTTCGGGATATCGTAGTGTTCGGCGAAGCTGAAGGCGTTCCAAAGCTTGGTGCCGAAATTGCGGTAGCCTTTGATGCGGTCTTCCGAGATTTTCAGAACACCGCCAAGGGCCGCCATTTGGCCCATGGTGAAGCGCAGCGCGTCGGCACCGTATGCGTCGACCATGACCAGCGGGTCGATGACGTTGCCGCGGGTTTTGGACATTTTCTCGCCCGCAGCGTCCCGCATCAATTGGTGCAGGTAGACGGTGTGGAACGGGTCCTTGTCCATGACGGCCTGAGACATCATCATCATGCGCGCGACCCAGAAGAACAGGATGTCTTGGCCTGTGATTAACACATCACCGGGGAAGTATTTTGCCAACTCGGGCGTGTCGTTTGGCCAGCCCAGCGTGCCGAAAGGCCAGAGGCCGGAGGAGAACCATGTGTCGAGCACGTCGGGGTCGCGCCAGACCGGGAATTCAAGCACGGTCGGGTCTTGTGTGACGTTGTATTGCGCGAGGCTGGTCGTGAAGCGGTGCACGGCTTCGGCGCGAGTGTCGACCTCGACGATTGATGCGTGGCTGAGCGGGCTGGGGATGTCGGCATTGTCAAAGACGAAGTTTGATTTGACGCTGTCGAAATTGGGGCCGCAGTGCATGATGTCGTCGCGGTGCAACATCCCGTCTTTCAAGAGCAGGCCAAGCAATTCGACCTCGTCGAGATCGCCGGAGGGGTTATGTTCATCTGGGATGCCGAGATCGAGACCATACCAAACCGGAATCTGGTGGCCCCACCAAAGCTGGCGGGAGATGCACCAAGGCTCGATGTTGTCGAGCCAGTGGAAGTAAACTTTTTCGCCGCTTTCGGGCATGATTTTGGTGCGGCCTTCGCGCACCGCGTCGAGGGCAGGTTGCACGATTTGGGCGGTGTCGACGAACCATTGGTCGGTGAGCGCGGGTTCAATGACGACCTTTGAGCGGTCGCCAAAGGGCTGCATGATCTTTTTGGATTCGACGTAGGGCACGGTTTCGGTGATCTCGACTTTGTTGCCGTCCTCGTCTTTTTGGGTGCGGGTTACGTCATGCATGACGGCGAGGCCCTCGGCGGTGATGGCGTCGATCACGGCCTTGCGCGCTTCAAAACGGTCCAGCCCACGGTATTCTTCGGGCACCAGATTCATCGCGGCGATCATGGCTTCGTCGAATGTTTGCTCGCCGTTTGCAATCGCTTCTGCGGTGGCGGCTTCCTCGACATAGGGCCTGCCGTCGGCGCGCATCGCGGCGGTCGTGTCCATCAGGTTATACATCGGGATGCCTGCGCGTTTGGCGACCTGATAGTCGTTAAAGTCATGCGCGCCTGTGATTTTCACCGCACCAGAGCCGAAAGTTTTGTCGGGGTATTCATCTGTGATGATCGGGATCAGGCGGCGCTGCGCCTTGGGGCCGACGGGGATTTCGCATAAGTGACCGACGATGGAGGCATAGCGTTCGTCGGAGGGATGGACGGCCACGGCACCGTCGCCGAGCATGGTTTCGGGGCGGGTGGTTGCGATGGCGATGTAGTTGCGGGTCTCGGTCAAGGTGACGTTTCCGTCTTCGTCTTTTTCAACGTATTCATAGGTGGCACCACCCGCGAGGGGGTATTTGAAGTGCCACATGTGGCCGTCAACTTCGATGTTTTCGACCTCAAGATCGGAAATAGCGGTTTCAAAATGCGGGTCCCAGTTCACGAGGCGTTTGCCGCGGTAAATGAAGCCCTTGTTATACATATCAACGAACACCTTGATCACGGCGTCGTGGAAGTTTTTGTCCATCGTGAAGGCAGAACGGTCCCAGTCCATGCCGGCGCCGATGCGTTTGTCTTGTTCCTGGATTTGCCCGCCAGAGACGGCTTTCCATTCCCAGATTTTCGCGATGAAATCTTCGCGGGAATAATCGGTGCGCTTTTCACCTAATTCGGCGAGTTGTTTTTCCACGACTAGCTGCGTGGCGATACCTGCGTGGTCGAGGCCCGGCTGCCACAGGGTATCAAAACCTTGCATCCGCTTCCACCGGATCAGGATATCCATCAGCGTGTGGTTGAAGGCGTGGCCAACGTGCAAAAACCCCGTGACGTTGGGCGGCGGCAGCATGATGGTGAAGGTCTCGGCGCCCGCCTTTGCGTTTGCGCCCGCTTTGAACGCGCCAGCCTCTTCCCATTTTTTGTAAATGAGGGGTTCACGCGTGCCCGTTTGAAACGTTTTTTCCATCGCCATGTCTGTGCCGTCCCTTTCGATTTGAAAGGGGTTTACCCAATGGGGCAGCGGGGGAAAAGGCCTATGTGGTGTGGGGACCGTCTCGGTGGGGCGAAATGGCGGTGGATTATCACGGGGTAGTGCGCGCAGGGTGCCTTGATTTGCAGGGTCAGACGGCTAGGGTCAAGATGCAGGAACGCGGCGTTTGAATATCGCGGGGCAATGATCCAGACCCAGGCGGTGTGATCGTGGTTAATGGGACGGTGGGTGATGGTTTTGGTAATCTTTTGATCCCCATGCTGATGGCAGGGCGGTATCGGGCAGGCGCGGTATATGTGATGGAGACGGGCAAGTTTTGAAAGCGATATTTCTGGATTACCTGGTGACGGACGGGTTTTGGGGTTTGCGTGATGCGCATATGGCGTTTTCAGCGCAGCATATGCGGCAAATGATGCAAACCAAGAAGGTTCGCCGTGCAACTGCGTGATTGGATCTTTGGGCTATTCGGGCGGGCGGCGCGGTCGGAGGAAGGCAGCCACCGCAAGCGCGGGCCTGCGATGCATGTGGTCATACTCGATGGCACGATGTCCTCGCTTGATCCGGGGTCTGAAACCAATGCGGGCCAGACGTTTCGTTTGCTGCAAGAGGCGGGCCGCCGCGCGAATTTAACGGTCTATTACGAGGCAGGCATTCAGTGGCGCGACTGGTCAGGCACATGGGGTGTGATCACCGGCAAGGGGATCAACCGGCAAATCGAGCGGGCCTATGGTGTTTTGGCGTCGCGGTATCGCAAGGGCGACAAGATCATTTTGGTGGGATATTCGCGCGGGGCCTACGCGGTGCGGTCGTTGGCGGGCGTTTTGGATTATGTCGGCTTGGTCAAAGCCGAGCACGCGACGGTGCGCACTATTACCCAAGCTTACCGGCATTATAAAACGGGTGCCAAATCGGCGGCGGCCAAGCGGTTTCGAGAGCTTTATTGCCACGACAAGGTTGTGATCGAAGCGGTTGCGGTTTGGGATACCGTCAAGGCGCTGGGTTTGCGGTTGCCGATTGTCTGGCGATGGGCGCAGTCGCAACATGGCTATCACAACCACCGCTTGGGCGATCATGTCCGGCACGGATTTCATGCGCTTGCACTTGACGAGACCAGAGAAGCCTATGCCCCGGTCATGTGGGAGTGTCCGCCGGGCTGGCAGGGTCATATCGAGCAGGTCTGGTTTCGCGGATGCCACGGCGATGTGGGTGGTCAGGTCGGTATTTTGCCCGCTGCGCGTCCCTTGGCCAATATCCCGCTGGTCTGGATGTTGGAAAATCTCGAAACCTGCGGGCTGACCTTGCCTGCGGGGTGGCAAGCGCGGTTCCCGCAGGATGTGTCGGCCCCGTCGGTGGGATCATGGCGCGCATGGGGCAAGCTGTTTTTATCGCGCCGTCGCCGGATTATTCTGGGCACACCAACAGAATCGGTGCACCCGACGGTGTTGCCTGACGAGGCGTCGACCCTGCCGCCTCGTGCGGATAGGCAGGGTGTCTCCCCAAGCACAAATTCAGTTGCGCCGAGGTGAACCTGCTGACGGAGCCGTTTTTCAGGCCACGTTTTGCAAGCTGCGTTTCGGGGTGAACCCGAGAGCATGACACACGTCGCGAGACAGCTCTGCCCGATTGAGGGTATAGAAGTGCAGATGATCCACGCCGCCCCGCAAAAGATCATCGCATAGTTCGGCGGCAATGGCAGTCGCGAATAGTTTTTCGGTCCCGTCGCGCGCCGCGTTGTGAAAACCGTCGGCAATGATCTGTGGGATCGCGGTGCCGCATCGGGCTGCAAACCGCTGGACACCGGCCCAGTTTTCGACCGGTAAAATGCCCGGCACGATCGGCGCGGTGATCCCTGCGTCGGCGCAAGCGTCGCGGAACCGAAAGAAGGTTTCGGCCTCAAAGAAGAATTGTGTGATCGCAGATGTCGCACCGGCGTCAAATTTCCGTTTGAGATAGGCGATGTCGGCGGCTTGGTTTGTGGCCTCGGGGTGTTTTTCAGGGTATGCGCCGACGTGGATGTTGAAGTTTTTAGTATCGGCCAGGGCGCCGATCAGTTCGACCGAGTTTTGAAATCCGTCGGGTTTGGGTGCAAACCCCTGCGCGCCTTTTGGCGCATCGCCGCGTAGGGCCACGATGTCCTGCACGCCCGCAGCGGCGTAGTTTGCGGCGATCTGCAAGGTCTGGTCGCGGGTGGCGTCAACACAGGTCAAGTGCCCGGCAACCCGCAAGCCGGTTTGATCGCGAAGGGTTTGCACGGCCTCATGGGTAAGTTTGCGTGTGGTCCCGCCGGCACCATAGGTGACCGAGACAAAGCTGGGGGCGAGCGGCGCGAGGCTGCTGACCGCATCCCACAGACGGAATGAACCCGCTAAATCTTTGGGTGGAAAGAATTCGAATGATAGGGAAGGGCGGGTCATGATGGCTGTCCTCATCTGGTGTTTCCATCTTGTTTCACGTTTGTAGTTGTGAAACAAATTCATTAAATTCAAAATTATTATGTGGAATATTCATGATGCGGATCGAGTTCAGGCATTTACGGACGATCAAGGCGATCCATGAGACGGGGGGGCTTGCGCGAGCGGCGGACCTGTTGAACATGACTCAATCGGCGTTGAGCCATCAGATCAAAGGCATTGAGGATCAGGCGGGGGTTGCATTATTTGCCCGCAGGTCCAAGCCATTGCGATTGTCGGCAGCAGGTCTGAAGCTGCTGGCTGCGGCAGAGCGGATTTTGCCGCAGATGGATGCGCTGGAGGCAGATTTTGCCGGTTTGGTGTCGGGTAAATTGGGCCGGATGCATATTGCGATCGAATGCCACGCCTGTTTCGAGTGGTTGTTGCCGGTGTTGGAGCAGTTTCGAAAAGCATGGCCACAGGTCGATGTCGATATTCGCCCCGGCCTTGCGTTTGATGCCTTGCCCGCGCTGCGCCGCGAGGAGGTCGATCTGGTGATTTCGTCTGATCCGGAAGATCTGGACCAAACGGATTTCACCCCGATTTTTGACTATGAGCCTGTTTTTGTGGCTTCTGTGAACAATCCGCTGGCTGAAAAAGACGTGATCGAGGCTGCTGACTTTCGCGAACAGACCTTGATTACCTATCCGGTTGACCGCGCCCGTCTGGATATTTTTTCACAACTTTTGACACCTGCCAAGGTGGAACCTGCGGCGGTGAGGCAAGTCGAATTGACGGCTGTTATCTTGTTGTTGGTGGCGTCCAATCGCGGGGTTGCGGTATTGCCCGACTGGGTGGTGCGGCAGGTGAAATATAATGCCGATTATGTGACGCGGCCGTTGACGCGGGGCGGGATGACCCGCAGATTATATGCCGCGACCCGCGCCGAGGATACGCACCGTCCGTTTGTGGCGCATTTTCTGCGGTTGGCGCGGCAGGAGGCGGTAAGAATGCAGCGCGCCTAGGCCGCGTTGATGACCCGCGCATCGGGGTCCAAAACACCGCTTCGCATCAGTGATATTGCGGCATCCAAAGGCATTGCGGCGCCAAACAGGTGTCCTTGGGCAACGTCGCACCCCATTTGACGCAGTTGGATGAGTTGCGCGTTGGTTTCGACGCCTTCGGCCACGACCTGCACGCCGAGCCCTTTGCCGATGGAGAGAAAGTTTTCGACCAACACACCCGCTGCCTTGTCGACACCGAGGCCCTGCACGAAACTGGTGTCGAGTTTCAGCTCGTCAAATTCGAGTTCACGCAGGTGCTGAAAAGATGCAAAACCGGTCCCGAAATCATCCAGCGAGACCCGGATGCCGGATTGGCGGAAAAATGCGATCGTTCGCTGGATCATATCGCCGGAGCGCGCGATAAAGACGTCTTCGGTGATTTCAAGTGTCAGGTGTTTGCGCAGATGAGCGTGACGATCTATCAGTGCGGCCAATTCCGAGCGCCCCGATAGGGTCGCAAGGGTGACTTCTGGCACGTTGATGGAGATTTGTCCGCAGTCCAGCCCTTGCGCGACAATGGTTTCCATATCGGTGAGGACTTGCTGTGCCATATGCACAACGAGATCCCCATGCAGCCCGAATTCGGCGATCATCGGCAGAAAGTCGGCGGGGGCGATTGTGCCCCGTTCGGGGTGGTCCCACCGCGCCAGGGCCTCCAGCCCGACGACGGCCCCTGTGCGTAGGGCCACTTTGGGTTGGTAATATGGGGTGATCTGGTTGTCTTGAATGGCGCTGTAGAGGGTGTGCCGGTCTTCTAGGGTGAGCCGGGTCGGGAAATCTGTTTTGTTGTAAAGCACGACCGAGGTTCCGTTATCTGCCTTGGCGCGATACATCGCCTGGTCGGCCCCGGCGCAAAGCTCGTTTGCGCTGCGCAGCGTATCGGTGGTGCGCGCAATCCCCAAACTGGCCCCGACGCGCAGCTGTTTTTGCTCAAACGAAATGGGGGCTTCGAGAGCACGCACAATATAGGTGCCGAGTTTGACGGCGACTGCGTCGGATGGCAGGTTCGGGACGACAACGGCAAATTCATCCCCGCCAAGCCGGGCAACGATGGCCTCTGGTCCTGCCACCCGCGCCAGATTTCCGGCAACGGCGGTCAGCACTGTATCACCTGCCAAGTGGCTATAACTGTCATTGATCGGTTTGAAATCATCAAGATCGATCAGGAATACCGTCACACCGCCCCGAGCCTGCGCATCTTCCAACATTTGCGCCAATCCGTCATCAAAGGCATGGCGGTTTATCAGACCGGTCAATTTGTCGTGGCGGGTCAGAAATTCAAGCTCTTTGAGTTGGGCATTTGCCTCGGCGCGCGCGCTGGCCAGGGCTTTGACGGTGTCTTTTTGACTGTTCATCGTCTCGAGAGTCGCGGCGATATAGGCGATCATCATGCCAGAGACAACCATCCAGTCAAATGGCGTGCTATGTGCAAGGCTGCGGCTGCCCGAGTTGAAGAGCAGGATAAATGCGGTGCCAAAGGCGGGCGTCATCAGGCTCCAGTTGTAATAGGGCAGCATTCCGAGGCTGTTGGATGTTTGCACATAGATCCCGAACAGCCAGATATAGCCGGCGAGCAGGTAGGCCATTGAACCCTGAACTGACAGCAGGATAGAGAACGCAAGATATGGCAGGATCGACAGACAGTTATTGGTCCAGAAAGCCAAAGCCGTTTTCAGGCACTTTGACGCGTCCTGTCTCGTCATCAGCGAGACAAGGATATGGCCGATAATTTCGACCGCAATGACCCAAGCCCCGATCAGTATACCCGCACGGGGCGCGCCGGCAGCAAAGGAAACCACGACCATCAGGAACATTGACGCAATCCGTTTGATTGCATCGCGTTCCGAGACATGCATCGCGATCCGCGTTTGATGCAAGAACTGGTCGACCCATTGCGGTTGCATTTTAATCCCGACTACCAACTACCCCGGATGAAGTATCGCCCCGAAATGTAAAACAAAAGGTTAACGCGGGCATTTCGGTTGGTTTGCAAATCTCGCCTCTTGTTTGCCGCGCCGCATGGGCCTATACGCCCCCTCTAATCAAGACATTTTGGAGGCCCCGATGGCTGGCAGCGCAAATCTTAACGTGATGATGAAGACCGCCCGCAAGGCGGGGCGCGCGTTGCTCAAGGACTTTACCGAGGTCGAGAACCTGCAAGTGTCGACCAAAGGCCCCGGTGATTTTGTCAGCCGCGCCGATAAACAGGCCGAAGCTACGATCAAGGAAGACCTGCAATATGCCCGTCCGACCTATGGTTTTCTGGGCGAAGAGGGGCGCGAGATTGAAGGCGATGACCCGACCCGCCGCTGGATTGTGGACCCGCTGGATGGCACCACCAATTTCCTGCACGGGCTGCCGCATTGGGCGGTTTCTATCGCGTTAGAGCACAAGGGCCAGATTGTTGCGGGCGTGATTTATGATCCGGTCAAGGACGAGATGTTCTGGGCTGAAAAGGGCGGCGGTGCGTGGCTCAATGAAAGCCGGATGCGCGTGTCGGGGCGTCACCGACTGATCGAGAGCATATTCTCGACGGGGCTGCCGTTTGCGGGCCGTGCCGATTTGCCTGAGACCTTGCAAGATCTGGCGCGCATTTTGCCTGCTTGTGCCGGTGTGCGCCGCTTTGGGGCGGCCTCGCTGGACCTCGCTTATGTGGCTGCTGGCCGCTACGAAGGATTCTGGGAGCGCAAGTTGAATATTTGGGATATGGCGGCGGGCCTGATTATTGTGCGCGAAGCCGGCGGTATCGTGGAGCCGCTGAAGGTTGGCGGCGATATCCACGCCGATGGCGAGGTGATCTGTTCCAACGAGCCGATTTTCGAGGCGTTTGCCAAGGTAATCCGCAAGCCTAGCGCCGCTTGACCACCGGAATGGAAGATGGATAGTGCGCTTCGGGGTGGGGCGGGTGAAAACCGGTTGCTTGCCACCATCCGCCCGCACCGAGCCGAAGCCACAGCGGGACCGTCAAGCCAAGGCCAATCACAAATCCGCCTGCATGGGCCCAATAGGCAACCCCGCCGCTGTTGATGTCGGCCCCCAAACCGTTGAAGACCTGTAGCCCGAACCAGAGGCCCAGCATGATCCAGGCGGGGATCGGCAGGATGCGGATAAAGACGATCAGGAAGATAAAGATATCGACCTTGGCCTTGGGAAACAGCAACAGGTAGCCGCCCATGACCCCTGCGATGGCCCCCGAGGCGCCGACAGTGGGAATGGGTGATCCTGTATCGACGGCAAATTGCGCCAGATTGGCGCCCACGCCGCTGATCAGGTAGAAGGCAAGAAACGGGATGTGACCCATCTTGTCTTCCATGTTGTCGCCAAAAATCCATAAAAACAGTAAGTTACCCGCCAAATGCAGGATGCCTGCGTGCACGAATAGCGCGGTGCCAAGCCCGCTGTAATTCTCGCCGCCCGAAAGCCGCGCGGGGATCATCGCGTAGTCATAGTAGAACTGTAGCAGGGCCTGATCAGTGGTCAGGACTGCGGCGCTGTAAAGGTATACCGCGCTATTCAGCCCGATCAATGCGAGCGTCACATAAGGCGTGCGCAGGGACGGGTTATGGTCGCGAATGGGTATCATGGCGCGACGTTGTGCGATTGCGCGAGCGGCGTCAAGGTGGGCGTGCGGCCCACCTTGTGGAGCCCTATGCGTTGCCTGCTTCGGCCAAGAGGGCCGCGTTGCCGCCTGCCGCCGTGGTGTCGATGCAGACGTGCCGTTCGTGCAGCACATGCGCCGCGTCTGGCAGCCCTGTGACCAACGCGGTGATCGGGCCGGTTCGCGCAGACAGGGCGGTTTCAATTGCGCGCCCTGTGTCCTGTTCGCCCCACCAGATCACGCCGGCGAGGTTTGTCATGTCGGTCAGTGTTTCCACTGCAACCGAGCCACCGCTGTTGACGGCCAGGCCGCCAAACGCTTCGACGGCGCTGACTTGTGCTGCCGCCGCCGCCTCACCGGGGCCCATGCACAGGATCGCGCCGCGGGGCCGTGTGCTGTGCCGGTTGCTTTCGCCGGTCGGGCCGGGCAGGTCAAGCGGGGTGCTGGGTGTGTGATTTAGCGCAGATGCGAGCTGTTTTTGCACCGCACTAATATCGGCGGCTTTGTCCCAGCTATCGGGCGTGGATTGGGCAGGTGAGGCGGTGAAGCGTGGCAAATAATGCGGACCACCTGCCTTGGGGCCTGTGCCAGAAAGTCCTTCGCCGCCAAAGGGTTGGCTGCCAACGACGGCCCCGATCTGGTCGCGGTTTACGTAGATATTACCGGCCTCGACCCGTTCAACGATCGTTTGCACACGGTCGTCGATCCGTGTGTGCAGGCCAAAGGTCAACCCGTAACCCGTGGCATTGATCGCATCGATTACACGGTCCAAATCTTGGGATTTGAAGGTGGCGACATGCAGGATCGGGCCAAAGATTTCGCGGGTCATATCGGCGATTCCAGTCACGCGGATCACCGCAGGTGCGATGAACGTGCCGTGGCTGGGCGCTTGCAAAGCGTGGATCAGGCGGCCCTCGCCATCAGCGGTGGCGACGTGATCGGCGATGGTCTTTTGTGCCGCACTGTCGATCACGGGGCCCACGTCTGTGGACAGGTGCCAAGGGTCGCCCACGTGCAATTCGTTCATCGCCCCTTTCAGCATTGTCAGCAGTTTGTCGGCGATATCCTCTTGCACATAAAGGCAGCGCAGCGCCGAGCAGCGTTGGCCCGCAGAGCGGAACGCCCCGTTGACGATGTCACGCACCGCATGTTCGGGCAGGGCGGTGCTATCGACGATCATCGCGTTCAAGCCGCCGGTTTCGGCGATGAGCGGCGTGCCCGGCGCGCAATGCGCGGCCATTGATTTGCGAATTTTCAGCGCGGTCGCGGTGGAGCCGGTAAAGGCCACGCCGTTGATCGCCGCGTCTGATGTCAGGGCGGCCCCGACATCCCCTGCGCCCGGCAATAGTTGCAGGGCCGATTTTGGCACGCCTGCGGCATGAAGCAGCTCAACGGCGCGCGCCGCGATGAGGGGGGTCTGCTCGGCGGGTTTGGCCAGCACCGCGTTGCCTGCCGCAAGCGCCGCTGCGATCTGCCCCGTGAAAATCGCCAGTGGAAAGTTCCAAGGGCTGATACAGGTCCAGATGCCGCACGGCGCAGTGCCTGCCTTGGCTTGGGCGGCGTAATAGCGCAGGAAATCAACCGCTTCGCGCAGTTCGGCAACAGCGTCGGGCAAGCCTTTGCCGGCTTCGCGCGCAAGGATGGTAAACAGCTCGCCCGCATTGGCCTCATAGGCGTCAGCGGCGGCGTTCAGGGCCGCGGCGCGGATCGTGACATCGGCATCCCAAGCGGCGGCGGTGTCGATGGCGGCCTTGATCTGCGCGTCGGTTGCGGGGTGAACACTGCCCACAATATCGCCCGGTTTGGCGGGGTTTGTGATGGTGATGGCGGCTGCGTTTGGCGCGGATTTTTTGGCAATCATCGCAGTGGCGGTAAAGCGATGTGCTGCAAATTTTGCCCGCTCTTGTTCGATTTGTGCAAGAGTTGGTGCATGTGTCAGGTCAAACCCTTTGGAATTTATCCGCTCGGGTTGGAAAATGTCAGGTCCGGTGGGCAGGCTAAAGTTGCTGGTGTCGGCAGCAAAGGGATCAGAGGCCACGATTTCAGGGGGCACGCTTTCATCGACGATCTGGTTGACAAAGCTGGAGTTCGCGCCGTTTTCAAGCAAGCGGCGCACAAGGTAGGCCAGCAGGTCTTCGTGGGCACCCACCGGGGCGTAGATCCGGCAGCGGGTGCCTTCAGCCTTGAGCACGATCTTGTGCAAGGTTTCGCCCATGCCGTGCAGACGCTGGAATTCGTAGTCCGCGCCACTGCGTCCCATTTGCGCGGCAATGTCGAGCACGGCCGCAACGGTATGGGCGTTATGGGTGGCAAATTGCGGATAGATCCGGTCGGTGAGGCCCAGCAGTTTACGCGCATTGCTGATATAGCTGATGTCGGTGTGCACCTTGTGGGTGAAGACAGGGAAACCGTTGATGCCTTGAACTTGAGCACGTTTGATTTCGGCGTCCCAATAAGCGCCTTTGACCAGACGGACCATGATTTTGCGATCAAGGCGTTCGGCCATCTCATGCAGGCAATCGATCACAAGCGGCGCGCGTTGCCCGTAAGCTTGCACCACAACACCAAAGCCGTCCCAACCACGCAGGGCGGGTTCTTGCAAGGTGGCCTCGATTACATCCAGCGACAAGGCAAGGCGGTCGGCCTCTTCGGCGTCGATGTTGAACCCCATGCCGGCGGATTTGGCGAGCATCGCAAGCGCGCGCAGGCGCGGCACCAGTTCTTCCATGACGCGGGCCTCTTGGGCCACTTCATAGCGCGGGTGCAGCGCCGAGAGTTTGACCGAAATGCCAGGGTTTTCGGCCACGGTGCCATGGCTGCAATGCTGCGCGATGTTCGAGATCGCACGGCTATACGACAGATGATAATTGCGTGCATCGGCCTCTGTCCGCGCGGCTTCGCCAAGCATATCATAGGAATAGGTAAAGCCCTTGGCCTGCATCCCTTCGGCGCGTTTCATCGCCTTGTCGATATTTTCACCCAAGACAAACTGGCGACCCATTTCGCGCATGGCACGACCCACCGCAGTGCGGATCACAGGCTCGCCCAAGCGTTTGACCGCCCCGCGCAGGTGCCGCGTGATGCCCGGCTTTTCGTCGTCCAGCACACGTCCCGTCAGCATCAGCGCCCAAGTGGAGGCATTGACCAGCGACGAGGCGGAATGGCCCAAATGCTTGCCCCAATCCGAGGGCGCGATTTTATCCTCGATCAGCGCGTCGATCGTGTCGGAGTCGGGAACCCGCAACAGGGCTTCGGCCAAACACATCAAGGCGATACCCTCGTCGGTGGACAGCCCGTATTCGGCCAGAAAGACTTCCATCAGGCCCGGCTCGGCATTGCCGCGAATTTGGCGCACCAGATCGGCGCCTTTGGCGCCAATGCGCGCACGATCCGTATCCGACAGGGCCGCAGTTTCGCGCAGCCCGGCGACGCTTGCGGCCTCATTGGCGTAGAGTGTCGCATCTATTTGTGCGCGCAGCGCCTTGGCAGTGTGGCGTGTCATGGCCGTCCCCTATGAAATTATATTGCCTATGATATACCGTTGTCAGAAGTCGTTTCGACTGCTATTGGCCAGTTTAGTAATCCGTTAGACCAAAGATTGGGGAGTTACATGTCTGAACAGACTGCCGCGATAGATAGCTTTGATCGCAAGATTCTTGATGTTCTGGCCGTTGACGGGCGCATCAGCGTGACGGAGTTGGCGCGTCGCATCGGCCTGTCCAAATCGCCGACCCAAGCCCGCCTCAAACGGCTTGAGGATCGCGGCGTTATTCGCGGGTATCGCGCGCTCTATGATCCGATCCGCCTTGACCGCGACCATGTCGCGTTTGTCGAGGTCAAATTGTCGGACACCCGAGAGGCAGCACTTGCCGCGTTCAATGCGGGTGTTCTGAAAATTGTAGAAATCGAACAGTGCCACCTGATTGCCGGTGCGTTTGACTACCTGTTGAAGGTCAGGACCGCGGGTATGACGGGATACCGTGCTGTTTTGGCAGAGAAAATATCGACGCTGCCGCATGTTGCCAATACATCGACCTATGTCGCGATGCAGGCGGTCAAAGAAGAGGGACTGGCCCCGGTCGCGCCCGCGGCGCGCAGTTAAAGGAATTGCACGCGACATCTTGCACCGCCCGGAAAGCCCGCATAGGAAGTGGGCGTGTCCGCGCGCTGGATGTAAAGACTGTTTTCTGGCCCGACATAGGCTTGACGCGGAAATTTGCAGACAACGCCGGATGCGGGCGTGATGGAATGGTAGACATACCAGACTTAAAATCTGTTGGGGCCTAGCCCCGTGTGGGTTCGAGTCCCACCGCCCGCACCATACCTTATTGACGTAAAAAAATTAAACCAGAAACGCGATCGAGAGGGAGAACCGCCCGAAGCGAGCCACTGGCTATCCGTTGCTTGCCAGGTCTTGAGCATTGCTTGTGCGTTCATCCGGATCAACAATCAGGTTTGCCACGCCCACGTGGCGTTCTTCATCCGTTATTGCGTGATCTGGGTTGGACTGTTTGTAGACAAAGGAAAGGCGCAGGTGCCCGGAATGTGGGCCACGCCGAGGTTTTGCGGCAATCGAACGAGGCTGCCCATCCGCAGAACCTGGACCCGCCGCAAGCGTCAGTGTGAACTGTGAGATCGTAATTTGACCGCATTGCATTGCGCTGTTGTGCGGTGCAACAAAACTCGATTTGCTCTATTGCATCTTGCGCCCGAGCGGCTTTCAGTAGCATTTTGATGGCTTGTCAATTGAGTCAAAGCCGGACATCTGTCGGCATTGGTGGGTCAAGGTTTGCAGACAAGTGCATCAGACTTGGGGCGCGCAGGGCACAAAGTTTGTCCCCAGTCTTGCAGCAATTGCAATCACGGCAGTGGTATCAAGCCGCGACAGATCCAGCTTTGATTGCTCTCACTTTTTTGTGTAATCGTTTCGCGCGAGCCACGTCTTATTTCCACGAGCCCGTTTTCCCGGGATACTCAAGGAGCAATGGCTATGACCAAATTATTCTGGCGACCCGTCCGATCACTGCGCAGCTTGCGGTATATGTTGGCTGCAATTCTTTTAAGCGTGTCGGGCGCGGCATATGCGCAGGTTTCAAGCGATTATGCCGTCGTGGACGATGTGACGATCTATTACGCGATTTTGCCCGCCGAGATGCTGCGCAGCTTTCCCGCAGGCTCGCAAGAGGCCCGAATGCATGGTGGCGTGCCGGGTGGCAAACATGTACACCACGTGCAGATTGCCTTGTTTGACGCCACGACCGGAGAGCGTATAACCGATGCAAGCGTTACCGCCACTATCCAGGAAGAGGGATTGGGTGGCGCGGATTATTCCCTTGACCCATTCCTGGTTGGCGACGCGCTCACTTTTGGTGGCTACGTCGAGTTCCAGAAAGCATCGCTTTACGACATTTCACTGCGGGTCGTGCTGCCGGAAGACGGACGGGTGATCGCAGAGACTTTTGAATATCGTCACCGGTGACATTACCAAAGCGCGCCAAATGGCTGCGCATTTCAAACAACAGAACGGATAGGACATGAACACGCGCACGAAATATCTCGCCGTCTCCACGGCACTCTTTAGCGGGTTGCTGGTGCTGGGGTGGGTCACGCATGGCACCGGCATCGTCAAGGACGACCCTGAACGCAATATCGTCATCCCCGACGAGCTGACCAGCCAATTGCAGGTCAAAGCCACCTATGACGGCGAAAAAATCTGGTTCCGCTACCGCTGGCCGGTTGATCGCCCCAGCCTTTTCAACGATGTGCTGGTGTATCAGGACGGCGCTTGGGAAGAGCGCGGCGGCGAGGCTTTGGGGCCGAACCCGGATTTCCTGACCGAGGACCGTGTGGCGATGATGATCGACGATGGCTCGGTGCCGTTGTTTAGTCGTTATGGCGGCTACATCACCATCGGTGACGGGCTGACGACATTTACCGGGGTGCCCGAGACCGAAGAAGAGCGCACCAAATACCTGCCCTCAACCCGCACCGACCCCAACGATTTTGACACCGTGAAACCGCAAAGCGATCTGGATACGCTGCGCGCTGCCGGTCAGTTTATTGACCTGTGGCAGTGGCGGTCCAGCCGCTCCAACCCGATCGGTTTGGGTGATGACGGTTTTGTCGCCGAAGAACGCGGTGGCGATGCCGGCACCGGCCCCTATACCACCAACTGGGACAACGCGACCAGCCAGCCAAAGTATATGTTCAACCCCGAAGTGGCGGGCAGCACCGCGCTGAATATTGACGCCGTGATTGCCGGTGACGTCGGCTTTAACGACACCTATTACCTAAGCGCCGAAACCGCGGTGCCGTTTGATCCGACTTACGCCTGGCAAAACGGCGACACGATTCCGCGCCGGTTCCTGCAACCGGAAACCGGATCACGCGGCGACGTGGTGCAACCGACCGTCGCACGCTGGCGCAACGGGTTCTGGGATGTGACGTTGCAGCGCGACATGGATACCGGCAACCCGCTGGACGACAAGATCTTCCGCGATGGTGGCAATTATGATCTGGCCTTTGCGGTATTCCGCAACGCGTCAACAATGCGCTGGCATTATGTCACGCTGCCGGTCTCGCTGGGGTTAGAGCAACCTGCGCAACTGGTCGCCGAACGTATTGAACCGGGCGCCGAGCCTGACTGGACCCAGCCCTGGACCGAAATCAAGACTTTCTATCCGGGGCAGGTCACCTGGGGCCGCCTGACTGACGCACAACAGCACCCCGGCGCCGAGCGGATCGCGGCGCGGGTCCCGGTGGCCGTTCGCCACAGCGAAGAACAGCTTGCGCTTTATGGCGTGCAGGTTGAATTCGCCGAAGAAATCAGACGCCAGTGGGTCTGGACGTTGATCGCCAGCCTAAGCCTGATTGTCGGTCTCGGTATCAACGTCAACCTGTTGATGCGCCGTCGGGAGGACGCGAAATGAGCCGCCAAATCACCCCCACAAACCCCGTCATGCATGTCGGAAAGGACGATACCATGAAACGCTCCGGAATGATGCGGCGCGGCCGCCAGATCGGTCTCGCAGCCGCCGCCTTAACGCTTGTAGCCGCCAGCGCAGCGCTGGCCCATGGCGAAGACGGCGGCGGCGTCGCTATGGCCGTCGAGGGCGCTCCTGATTTCGCGCTCAGCCCGGTCTACCACATACTTGTCGCGCACTTCCCGGTCGGCTTGTGGGTGACGGCCTATCTGTTCATCCTGATCCGCAGCCTGTCGGATGCCGAAATCGCCGTCCGGCTGCAAAAGGCGATCTGGCCGGTGGCAGCCTTGGGCACACTCGCAGGTTTCGTGACCTACGGGCTGGGGCTGACGATCTATCCGTGGTCGGCGATCACCGAAAGCCCACTGGGCCGCAACCACATCATGCTGGCGACCTGGACCCTGTCCTACTGGACGGTGATGACCGTGCTCGGCTTCCGCTTCCGCCGTCACCTGTTCGATGGCGCGCAGCGTTGGATCACCCTTACGCTGGCCACGATCGGCGTGCTGGTGATCACCATCACCGGCACCTTGGGTGGGTCTCTGGGCGGCACGCCGTCCTTGGTGACAAAAAGCCTTAGCTGGATCGGCTGGAACGTCTACAATACCTTCTACCTACCGACCTGGATGCTGGTGGGATTCTTTGCGGGCGCCGCATTGCTGATCGTGATCGGCGTGATCGGGTCGAAACGGCGTGTCTAAGCAGGATAAAGGTTTACACCCTTCACTTCCTGCCTATTTGGAAAAAACCTATTGGTGGGCCTATCTCAGGCCCACCAGTATCCGCATTTTCGACCGCCGGCCTGTGGTCTCTGCCATCCTTTGGGGGCAATATCGCAGGTTGTCGGATATGGCTTTGCGGCAGATTTCGCGCCATGATCGTGTTTTGCAATTGGCTTGCGTCTACGGTGATCTGTCCGCGCGGTTGGCGCGGCAGGTCGGGCCAAAAGGTGCGCTTGATATCATTGATGTCGCACCGATCCAGGTGGCCAATGCACGCCGCAAACTTGTCGATATGCCATGGGCCCGCGTGAGCGTCGCAGATGCCGCAGAGCCGCGCGCTGAACACTACGACTGTGTGCTGACTTTCTTTCTGCTGCATGAACTGCCCGACCCGCTGAAACGCCGCGTCGTCGATGCCGCGCTGTCTGCGGTCGGCCCGCGCGGAAAAGCGGTGTTTGTCGATTATGCCCGTCCGGCACGCTGGCACCCGATGCGGCCCGTGATCGCGGCGGTTTTTGCTCTGCTGGAACCCTATGCCCGGACGATGTGGGATACACCGATCGCCACACTGGCATCCTATCCACAGAATTTTACGTGGCAGCGCAAAACCCACTTTGCAGGGCTTTATCAAATTGTCATCGCAGAACGCATTTGAACACGGCACCACCCCGAAACGATGTAATGTGCGGCGCGTTCGGGCGTCTATATTATACAAGGGCGCTCATGCCCCTGCTTGAAAATAGCAAGGAGATTGTGATGAATACCAAGACTATGATTGCCGCTCTGGCCATTGGTGCGACCGGTTTTGCCGGTGCTGCAATGGCACATGAGATGGACACCGATGGAGACGGGGCCTACTCGCTGATTGAAATCCAGTCCGATTTTCCTGACCTGACCGAGGCGGAATATGCCTCGCTTGATACCAATCAGGACGGGCAGGTTGACGCCGACGAAGTTGCAGCAGCACGCATCGACGGGCCGCTGAAGACAAGCGAATAATTCACGGTGTCAAGGCGGACCCAAATGCCGCCTTGCCGCGCAAACATCACCTTTCGGGGGCCGAATGATCCCCATCAATACGACAGATAAGGACACTTGAAATGAACACCAAACTACTTCTCGCATCTCTGGCCATTGGTGCCGCAGGTTTTGCAGGTGCCGCAATGGCGCATGAAATGGACACCGATGAAGACGGGCTCTACTCGCTGACCGAGATGCGCACCGAATATGCCGACCTGACCGAGGCGGATTACGCTGCACTTGATACCAATCAGGACGAAGCGGTCGATGCCGAAGAGCTGGCCGCAGCGATTGCGGATGGCCGGTTGCCATCTATGGAATAAACCGCACACCGACCCGGTGCGGGTCGGTGGCAATTCTTTTTATGCGCGGTCAGGTCGAGATACCTGATCGCGCATATCTTTGCCTGCCACCAGCGGGCACATCACCCGGCGTCTGGCTCGGCTGCCAGATAGTCATGCACGACCCGCCCCAGACCCAGGGTCAAATCCGCCACGATATGCGTGGCCGAGAGAACCTCGAGCACCGGAAGCTCGGCCACAGGCGCCAAGGCATGACCGTGCAGTTCCAGCGCCGCAGGGCCGGTCCAGGCCCCTTTGACGGTCACATCCTCCAGATAATATTCCACCAATTCGCAAATCCGCGGGGTGCAATCGACATGCGGGATGATCTTCAATAGATAGCTCGGGGCGAGCAGGCTTTGGCGCACCTGTTCCAAGTCCAGCTCGCGATGCTTGTAGCCCATAGAGCCGCTGGCGACCTGAATGGAGCCCACGCTGAGCGTGCCGACCAGCGCGTCTTTTTCGACGTGCATACAAGGCTCTGCAAGTTTTTTGGGGAAGCCCCATATTTCGCGGCCCCCCGAAATCGGGCTGTCATCGTTCAGATACATCGCATGGACATAGCTGCCCTTGCGGCCCTGAAAACTGACCGGGATCACCTGACCGCTTTCGGTATAATCGCCAAAGCCGGTCGAATCCGGCATCCTGATAAACTCGTATTTCACCACCGGATCGGTCACTTCCAACGGGGCGGGCACAAGGGCACGCAGGGCGTCTGGATCGGTGCGGTAGGTGATGATCATATATTCGCGATTGACGAATTTATACGGCCCCGGCGGATAGGACGGGTTGGTCAATGGCATGGCAAAAGCGGACTTTCGAACCTCGTTGATGTTCATTGTGTTTCTCCTTGAGGGCCTGTTACGGCCTGGCTTTGGCGAGATCAAAACCCTGATCTGCATCGGGCCATCATTTCGGGTTTGGCGTCGTATTCCACCGGCTTTCGCCAATGACCAGACCCTATAGCTGGTGGCGCAATACTGGCATTCAAGGGAGGGGCCGCATGATCGCTGTGTCAGGACATTAAAATTCGTGATCTTGTAATATGCTGTGCGCCGTGGCGTCTTAACTATTACGACTTTGTTGAAATCACCATCAGAGAAAGAGAGATACCGATGCAATGGATTTCCGATAACTGGGTTCTTGTCGTCGTGTTCGGCGGGCTGCTGGTTTATCTGGTGCTGCGGCGCGGCGGCAGGCATGGTGGCGGGTTTCTGGGCAAGCTGGGTGGCGGTCATTCTGGCGGCGGCGGACACGGTCATGGATCGCGCCGCAATACTGGGCGTGGTCATGGGCACGGGTCGCGCCATACCCACGATCACGATGATGAGCCGCGCTAAGCGCGACCCGCGGATAATGAGGAAACTGATTCTTCTGATCAGGGGCCTGAAAATTCAGGCAAACAACGTAAGTGAAACCATCGATGACTGACATCGCAACATCGCATGATACGACAATCGTCGGGGCCGGCCCATCGGGACTGGCTTGCGCGATTGTTTTGGCGCGCGGCGGCCAGCGGGTGCTGGTGCGCGAATGGAAGCCGGATGTCGGTCACCGCTTTCACGATGATTTCCAAGGGCTCGAAAACTGGACCCGTGATGATGATGTGCTTGACGAGATTGCAAGCGCCGGCATCACACCCGATTTCGAGCGACACGGCTTTGTGACCGGCACCGTCTTTGATCCGGCGGGCCGCAGCTACCGCGTGCGGGGCAAGCGCCCGTTGTTTTATCTGCTGCGGCGCGGGCCCGCCGAGGGCACGCTTGACCGTGCCTTGTTAAATCAGGCGATTGCGGCCGGCGTCGAGGTGCGGTTCAACGACCGTGTGCGCGAATTTACCGGTGCGGGCGTTCTGGCGGCCGGGCCGCGTCAGGCCGGGATCATCGCTGCGGGGTATCTGTTCGAGACGGAGATGCCCGATGGGGCTTGGCTTGCGTTGGGACATGACATTGCGCCGGGCGGCTATGCCTATCTGCTGGTGCAGGACGGGCGCGGCACGGTTGCAACTTGCATGTTCACAGGGTTTCGCGATCAGGCCAAACATGTGGCTGCCGCCGTCGCATTCTTTCAGGCGCACGCCGACTTGGAGATGCACAATCCGCGCCCCTTTGGAGGCTACGGCAATATGCGTCTTCCGGTCACCGCCATGCAGGGCGGGCATCCGGTGATTGGCGAACATGCCGGTTTTCAGGATGCGCTGGCAGGCTTCGGGATGCGTCATGCGATCCGTTCGGGCGTTTTGGCGGCGCAAAGCCGCCTTGATGGCGGCGACTATACCGCGCGTTGGCAGGCCGAGCTTGGCCCGTGGCTGAAAACCGGTATAGTAAACAGGCTGGTTTTCAACGCGGCGGGCGAGCCGGGAATGAAGCTGGCGGTCGGGCGGTTGGCCCGTTCTGATACAGGCGCGCTTTTGAAACGTGCTTACGGCCCCTCGGCGCTGAAACGTCTGCTGCTACCAGTTGCGCGGCATTGGTATCGGGCACCGTTGGCCGACCCCAGTTGCAATCATATCGATTGCGATTGTGTCTGGTGCCAACACGGCGATCACGCTTAAATGTCAGACCTTAACACTGTATGAAATAGGAGAGAGACCATGCTGGTAAAAGACATCATGACACAAAGTGTTATCACGGTCAGCAAATCGACCCCGGTCGAAGAAATCGCAAAACTGCTGCTGGCGCGCCATGTGAGCGGGGTGCCTGTGGTGGATGACACAGGCCGCGTATTGGGGCTGGTCAGCGAGGGCGATCTGATGCGCCGGGTGGTCGACCCGGCAAAGCCGCGGCGGTCGTGGTGGCTGGAGCTGTTTTCGAATCCGACTGGAGATGCTGCCGATTATATCAAAACCCATGGCCGGATCGCGGCAGATATTATGACAAAGGACGTCATCACTGTCACCGAGGACACAGCCGTGGGTGAAGTGGCGCGCATACTCGAGGTCGAACACATCAAAAGGGTGCCGGTGTTGAAGGGTGGCAAGCTGGTCGGGATCGTCAGCCGCAGCAATTTATTGCAAGCAATGGCTGCGACCCCGCCACCCGTGGCGCTCGTCGGTGCTGAAGACGGTGAGCTGCGCGACCGCATCCTTGAGGAATTGAGCAAAGTGCCCGGCGTCGAGGTCTCATTGGTCAATGTCATCGTAAAAGACGGCAAGACCAGCGTCTGGGGCACCGTCAATACAGAGTTGCAGCAAGACGCCGCACGACTGGCCGTCGAAGCGGTGGTCGGCGCAGGCAATGCCGACATGCAATTGAGACCGATCCCCGCGTGGAGCTATGGATACGGTATTTGACGGTTTGACGTCGGATGAATAACACAAATTCAAAGGAACATTTTGATGACTGACCTCGGGAATACCGACCTCACCTCGACATCACGCCAGCGTAAACCAGCCGTATCTTTGTGGATTTTGGAACGTGCGCTGGGGTCATTGATCCGCCGTGGCACGCTCCATTTGCATTTACCGGACGGGGTCACGCGGCATTTTGGCAAAGGCGCGCCCGAAATATCGGTCACAATACACGACTGGCAAACGCTACGGCGCATTGCGCTGAATGCCGATCTGGCACTTGGCGAGGCATGGACCGACGGCACGCTGACGGTCGAGAACGGCGATATCTACGGCCTGCTTGATCTAAGTCTGTCCAACGCGGGTCTTGGATCGGGCTACGCCTTGCGCCGCTGGCAACGCCGGTTGCGGCGGCTCATTCGCCCGCTGCTGATGCACAATCCGATCGGCAAGGCACAAAAGAATGTGGCACATCACTATGATCTAAGCGATGCGCTTTATGACCTGTTCCTGGACCCCGAGCGGCAATACTCTTGCGCCTATTTTGCAACGCCCCAGGATACCCTTGAAGAGGCGCAAATAGGTAAAATGCGCCATATTGCACACAAGCTGCGGCTAAAGCCGGGTCAAAAACTGCTTGATATCGGCTCTGGTTGGGGCGGGTTGGGGCTATTTATGGCGCGAAACGCGGCGGTTGATGTCACAGGTGTCACCCTGTCGGTCGAACAGCAAAAATATGCCGAGGCGCGCGCCCAACGCGAGGGCATGTCACAGCAGGCACGCTTTATGCTGCGCGACTACCGTCAAGTGAACGACCAGTTTGACCGGATCGTATCGGTGGGCATGTTCGAGCATGTCGGAGCAGGGCATTATTCGGAATTTTTCAACAAGCTAGCAGGGCTGCTCAAGCAAGATGGCGTTGCGATGATTCACACCATCGGCAGTGTCAATGAACCCGGCGCCCCGCAACCATGGATTCGCAAGTATATTTTCCCCGGCGGCTATATCCCCTCGCTGTCGGAAATTCAGCCGGCGATCGAGAAAAGCGGGCTCGTGGTGACCGATATCGAGGTGTTGCGCCTACACTATGCCGAGACCTTGAAAATTTGGCGCGCGCGTTTTATGGCGCGGCGCGACGAGGTCGTCGACATGTATGATGAAACGTTTTGCCGGATGTGGGAGTTCTACCTCGCCGTCTGCGAGGCTGCTTTCCGCCATACCGGTCTTGTGGTGTTCCAAATTCAGCTTGCGCACCGCATTGATACCGTGCCGCTCACCCGAGATTATCTTATTGCAAAGGATGCGGAGTAATCGCACTGGCGCCGATGTCGCGCGACTGTGCAAGGCGCTTGGCGGAAATTTCGTACTTTGCGAGACTGTTCGGGTGGCTGTGTTGCGCGGCGCATAGCCGGACAGGGGGGGCATTCAGAAAAGGCGAACCAAGCGACCATGCACAATATCCTCCCGAGGTTTCAATCGCTTGAAGGTTGGAGAGCCTCTGCCGGGCGGGTTGCCATGAACAGCTTCAGGTCCGCCAACGGGACCGGCTTGGAAAAATAGTAGCCTTGAATTTGATCGCAGCCTTTGGCGTGCAGCCAATCGTATTCGGCTCGGGTCTCGACGCCTTCTGCCACCGCGGTGACGGCCAGTTGCTTTGCCAGTGTCAAAATCAATTGAATAATCGGACCGGACGTCGGAAGCTGGCTTATGAAAGATCTGTCGATCTTGATGCAATTCAAAGGAAACTGGGAAATATACGATAAATTCGAATAGCCGGTGCCAAAGTCGTCGACCGCAATTTGATATCCGAGATCAACAAAGGATTGCAGTTTCTGCGCAATCAGGTTGTGGTCCCCGATGAGGACATTTTCGGTTATTTCAAGCTCGATTTTGTGTCGAGGGAAATCGGATTTCGCGGCGAACCGTTCCAATGTTTCCATCAGACGGTGTCCTTGAAATTGCCGGGGCGAAATATTTATCGAGATCCCCAAGTCGACGCCCGTGCGATACCATTCAATCGCCTGACGGCACCCCATTTCAAGCACATGTTGACCAAGGTCCTCGATCATCCCGGTTTCTTCACAGATCGATATAAACGTATCGGGCATAACCAAGCCCTTCACAGGATGGTCCCAACGCACCAAGGCCTCGACAGAGGCCAATGCCCCGTTTTGCGCGCAGACCCGCGGTTGGTAAAAGAGGATGAACTCCTTTTGCTCGATGCCGCGTTTGATATCTGCCTCGAGCAGGCGCCGCGCCGCGACCCTGGCGCCGATTTCATCGTTGAAATATGTGACCCTGTTGCGGCCACCCTGCTTGGAAAGATACAAGGCGATATCCGCGTTTCGCAACGCCGTATCAAATTCGGTCTTTCGTGGTTCAAATGTTGTGACGCCCACGCTGACCGTGACATCTACATTTACAGACAAATGCCGTGTTGGTTGGGAAAACGCACGGTGCAGATCGTTGACTTTATGGGCGAGGTCCTCGCTGGATCTCACGTTGTGGAGCAAAATAACGAATTCATCGCCGCCAAGCCGCGCGATCAAGTCGCCGTTGCGAATAAGGTTTCTGGCGCGGGCCGCCAATTGCTTTAAAACGATATCACCCATCTCATGGCCCAGCTCGTCATTGATTTTCTTGAATTTATCAATGTCGAAATACAGCAGCGCGCATTCTCCAGTCTGGGCACTGGTTAAAGATTCGAAACGCAGCTGGATATATGTGCGATTATAACATCCCGTAAGCTGATCCCTGTCAGCGAGATATCTGGCCTTGTCGCGAGCAACTTTCAGCTCACTGACATCGGTTGCCGTGACAAGAACCGCCGGTTCACCTGTTACCGCATCTGCACATTGCTTGACCGAAATATCATACCAACGCTCTCCGATCCCGGTGAATGCCCGCGTGACAAGGCGATACTCGCCGTCGCGTTTCAAGCTTGCCATGACCGTTTCGTAGTCGTCGCGTTGCACGAAAATGTCCGCAAACGTGTGTTGCGAACTGATCGCTGCGTTGCGCGCCGCAGGGTTCATATACAAGAGCCCGCCATCGGTATCATACATCGTGATCATCACATCGGTGTGCAGTAGCGCCTCTGCACTTCGGATATTCTCGGGGGCGGCCTCGGCCTCATCGACGACTTCGCACTGCATCCCCATTCTGCCGTCATCCAGCCGGATACCACTGAAAACCACCATCACGCTTTTGGGCTCGTTTTTGGGATAAAGCGTCCATTGTTCGGTAAAAGAGATGTCCTGCTCGATAAAATCGATCTGGTATTGCTTGAGCCGTCGCCTGACCATAGGCGACATATTCTGCGCCAGATCGCGCGCGCATAGATCGGCTTCATCGGTTGCCTGCCACATTTGAAATGCAGGCGCGTTCGCAAAAACAACGCGAGAGTTATCAATGTCAAAGACCCAAATAGGTGCTTTGAGCCGCCGGATAAGTGAAAAACGATCCTGCACGACCTGGCCAGCCCCGGACACGGGACTGCCCATAAGGGACGGGGACACAAGGTTGATCGGATCGTTTTTCATGCGTGTCGCCTGTTATCCTGCCATCCGCACGTGCGGCGCTATTGGCTGGCCAAGGTTTGAGAGCGGGTTGAAATATGCTGTCTTTTCGACATCCGCGACCCAGCGGGCGATATGGGGGTAATCGGCCCAGTCCAGCCCTGCCTCTTGCAGCACATGAACATAGCCGAACACGGCAATATCGGCGATGCTATACCCCGACTGAAGCATGAACTTGCGCTGCGTCAGGTGATCGTCAAGTCGGTCAAGCCCCGGTTTTGCAAGACTCTGCCATTGTGCAATCTCGGCGCGCATTTCGGTCTGTCGCTCGGGTAGAATGGTCGTGAAAAAACGCGCCGGTGAAATGAACGGCTCGAGTTTGGATTGCTCGAAGAACATCCATTGAAGCGTTTCTGCGCGCTCGGCTGCGGTTGCGGGCATCAGATGGGTTCCCTCTGCCAGATACCAGATCATCGCGTTGCTTTCGCCGATATCCGCCCCATCGTCGGTTACAAGAAACGGCACAACGCCAAGGGGGTTCACGGCCAGATATGCGGGCGTTTTCTGTTCGCCCGACAGAACATCGATCAACGCGAGGTCAAAATCCTGATGCAACTGCTGCATCGCCAACCACGGTTTAAAACAATTTCCCGACCCAAGACATGCATAAAGCGTTACCATTTTATCTTCCTTGTCATCCCGCCCCAGTGGCAATCTAGGTGCATGTCTTTAAGGAATGGCTAATTGCATAAGTTGGTTTTGCTTTATCCGGTTAAAATTTCACCAATCGTTACAGATTTGCCGGCAATCTGACCTTTGCCGCCACTCTCCAGCATATCTCTCACTTGGTTAATCTTTGATTAACAGAATTTCTCAATAACAGGCCCGTCACTATCAAAAATCGGGGTCAAAATGAACGTCAGATTAAACGAGATGCGCCCGCACGGCGATGTGTTCGAGCAACCGGTATCTCGGCAAATCTGGGAGACAAAATACCAATTCCGGATTGGGTCGCGCCCCGTGGATCAAACCGTCAATGACACATGGCGTCGTGTCGCCGACGGGCTCGCGAGTATCGAAACCTCAAGTGAACGCGATGTTTGGGCGGCAAAGTTCTATGACGCGATGGAAGATTTCAAGCTCATTCCGGGGGGGCGGATCCTTGCGGGGTGCCGCACGGGCCGCGATGTGACATTGTGCAATACCTTTGTGATGAAAACCATTCCCGATTCCCTGTCGGGGATCATGGACACGATAAAAGACGCGGCACTCACCATGAAAATGGGCGGGGGGATCGGGTTCGACTTTTCCACCTTGCGGCCGCATGGCGCGCCTGTGCATGGCCTTGGCTGTTCGGCGGCGGGGCCGTTGCCTGCGATGGATATTTGCGACGCGGTTTGCAAGATGGTGGTGTCGGGCATGGGGCGCGGCGCGATGATGGCGACGCTGCGCTGCGACCACCCCGATATAGAGGCCTTCATTCAAGCCAAGTCTGACCCCAAGCGGCTGCGGAACTTCAACCTATCGGTCTTGATCACGGACCGGTTTATGGAGGCGGTGCAACAAGACGCAACCTGGGACCTGACATGGGAAGGCCGGACATTGCGCACGGTGGCGGCGCGCGATCTGTGGGGGTCGATCTTGCGGCAAACATTCGAGACCGCAGAGCCGGGGGTTTTATTCATCGACCGCATCAACGAGGCCAACGGGCTAAATTATCTCGAAACCATTGCCGCGACAAATTCCTGCGCCGAACAACCGCTGCCACCTGATGGCGCCTGTCCGCTGGCCTCGATCAATCTGGCGCGACTGGTGCAGGCTCCGTTCACATCTGCGGCCTACTTTGACCTGCCGCAACTGGAAAATCTGGCGATGATCGCGGTGCGCATGTTGGACAATACGCTAGATGTGTCGCGCTACCCGCTGGACGCGCAGAAAAACGAAGCCCAAAACAAGCGGCGCATCGGGATCGGGGTGACCGGTGTGGCCGATGCGTTTTTGATGATCGGCGTGCGCTACGGATCAGGAATGGCCAAATCCATGCTCGGCAAATGGATGCAGACTATCCAGAATGCAGCCTACCGCGCATCGGCCATGTTGGCGCAAGAGCGCGGGTCATTCCCTGCCTACCGTCAGGATGCGCACCTTAAAAACCGCAATATCCTTGCGCTGAAGTCCGATGTGCAAAGAACCATCGCGCTGTCGGGATTGCGCAACGGGCTTGTCACAACCATCGCACCGACAGGCACGACCTCGCTGTTTGCGGGCAATGTGTCATCGGGGATCGAGCCGATTTTCTCGGCGGAGTTCCACCGCAAAATCATTCTGCCCGATGGCACAACGGCGTCTGAAAAAGTGATGGATTACGCGGTGGGTATTTACCGAAATCTATATGGAAACAGCGCGCCTCTGCCCGAGGCCTTTGTCACGGTCGACGACCTCAAGCCGCAAGATCACGTCAATATGCAGGCGGCGGCGCAGAAATGGATTGATAGCGGCATCTCGAAAACCGTAAACTGCCCCGAGGACATCTCGTTTCAGGACTTCGAGCAGGTCTATCTGGACGCCTATGCAAGCGGCTGCAAAGGCTGCACAACCTTCCGGCCCAATGCGATCACGGGCACGGTGTTGTCACATGAACAAGGGGGTTAGAATGCGGATTTTCGGCTATGACATTGCGATATCGCGGACAAAGCCGCCAACGTCCGATTTCGCCCCGTCACCACATTGGGAACCCACCCATATGCACAAAAAAGGTGGTGCCTACAGGCATTTACACGACGGCCTCCTCGAGGCCGACCACAGCGCAGTTGTGATCTACGACGATCGTGACGGTCGGGTCTGGGTCAGGCCACACGGCGAGTTTCACGATGGCCGGTTTTCACCGCTGGCCTAAGGCCGGCGTATGTGCCTTCAATGTCATATGTGGGCTTTCGCGAGGGTTGCAAAATCAAATCCTGCGGCGCGGGCGCGCTACAACATGCCCGACAGCCCGATCAGCGGTGCTATTGCGTGCGCCTGTGCGTCCGGCCACGCCTTGTGAGGTGACTTTTGGTTGATCAGTCTGCGGTCCACCCGCCGTCGATCAGCAGCGACGTGCCGGTCACAAGCGATGAGGCGTCGCAGGCCAGATAAAGCACGCCGCCCATGATATCCTCGACCTCGCCCACGCGGCCGAGTTTGATTTTTTCCTCGATCCATGTGCGCCGGTCGGGATCGGCAAATGTGACCGCGGTCAGGGCCGTGCGGATGAAGGTCGGACAGATCGTGTTGACGCGGATACCGTGCGCGCCCCACTCGATCGCCATGGACTTGGTGAACCCTTCGACGGCGTGTTTTGTGGCGGCGTAGACCGCGCGGTCGATGCCGCCGACATGGGCCATCTGGCTGGAGATATTGATCAGGCTGCCGGGTTTGCCTGCCGCGATCAGGCCGTTTGCGACCGCGCGTGTGAGGAAATATGCGCCCTTGAAGTTGAGCTCGCACACCGCATCAAAATCGGCACTTGTTGTGTCGGTCGCGGGGCTGTGCCGCGCGGTGCCTGCCGAATTGACCAGCACGTCGAAGGGACCGTTCTGGGCCACGGCGGCCTCGGTCACGGCTGTATCAGAGACATCCATCGCCAGCGTTTGCACCACCATTCCGGCGGCGGACATCTGGGCGGCCAAGGCGTCGAGCCTATCCGCACGGCGCGCGGCAATGGTGACCTCGGCCCCCGCCTCGGCCAAGGCCACCGCGCAGGCGGCCCCGATCCCACAGGAGGCCCCCGCCACAAGCGCGCGGCGACCATCAAGGCGAAAAGACGGTGTGCGGGGCAGGGTCATGGCACGACGATCCTTGCCGATTGTGCCGGAAACTGTGCATTTTCTTTGATTTGCCACGTCAACGCAACGTCGACTTCAACCGCATATTTTTCGGCCAGAATTGCGGCGCTCTTATCGGCACCGACGGCGGTATGACCGGCACGCACCCCGTCAAGACCGGGCGCGGTCGTATCTGTCGCGGGTTCGGCGTGGCGTTTCAGGACGCTAAAGACTGTTTCGCTCATTTCAATCGTTGCCATGTCATTTTTCTACGGGTAGGTCGCTGGCGATGTCGTATCACAGCCATGTCCCGCAAGCATCCGATATGATTGATATGCGTGCAATGTATCAAGTGAACATTCCATTTGGTATTGAAAGCGCGCAGTCAAGCGAGCACATCATGACCAACTTGCGCGAAAAGGCAGGGCAGATCGCCCAGAACCCGGTTTTTGCCGTTTCACGGTCAACGGCAAGGTCACGGTCGTGGCCTGAATGGCCACCGTGCAGATGATCCGCGTGCAGGCAATCAAGGGCGGCGGCAAGCGACAGCACCGTGCGCAGCTCATATGCGTTGCTGACACAAAGAATTAGACTTCACGATTTAGCCCCCGTATGTTTGGGTCGGTCGGGGCGCGGGCCTTGGCAATGTGACATTGCATCGGCTCAAGCCCTTAAGTATAAAGCAGAAAATGGAATACGACATGAAGCGATTGCATGGAAAATCAGCCCTGATCACCGGGGCCGCGCGCGGGATCGGCTACGGGTTTGCCGAACGCTATATCGCCGAAGGGGCCACTGTCGCGATTGCCGATGTCAATTTTGACGCCGCCACTGCCGCTGCCACCATGCTGGGCGCGGGGGCCTATCCGGTTGCGATGGATGTCACCTCGCAAGCCAGTATCGATGCGGCGATCGAGGCCGTGGTGAGCCATGCGGGCAAGCTGGATATTTTGATCAATAACGCGGCATTGTTCGACGCATCGCGCACCGTGGACATCACCCGCGCCAGCTATGACACGCTATATGCGGTCAACGTCGCGGGCACGTTGTTCACGATGCAAGCCGCCGCACGCCAGATGGTGCGCCAGGGTCACGGCGGCAAAATCATCAATATGGCGTCCCAAGCAGGGCGGCGCGGCGAGGCTTTGGTTGCGGTCTATTGCTCGACCAAGGCGGCGGTGATTTCCTTGACGCAATCGGCGGGGCTCGACCTGATCAAGGACGGGATCAATGTGAATGCCATTGCACCGGGCGTGGTGGACGGCGCGCATTGGGACCATGTTGATGCGATGTTCGCCAAGCTGGAGGGCAAACCTCTGGGGCAGAAAAAGGCGGAAGTCGCCGCAAGCGTGCCTGCGGGGCGGTTTGCGGTGCCCGATGATTTGACAGGCATGGCGGTATTTCTGGCGTCAACAGACGCGGATTATATTGTGGCGCAAACCTATAATGTCGACGGCGGCCAGTGGATGAGCTAGGCGTGACCAGCATCGGGGTTCAGCCCTGCGCGCGCCCTGAAACTTTGTAAGACTATATAAAAGGACACAGAAATGGCAAAAATCGCATTCTTGGGATTGGGGGTCATGGGGTATCCGATGGCGGGGCATCTAAGTGCGGCGGGGCATGATGTCACGGTCTACAACCGGACCACCGCAAAGGCGGAGGCTTGGGTCGCGCAACATGGCGGAGCACTGGCAAAGACACCGCGTCTGGCCTGCGAGGGTGCGGATTTTGTGATGGCATGTGTCGGCAATGACAACGACTTGCGCGGGGTCTGTCTGGGCGAGGATGGCGCATTTGGCGGCATGGCCGGGGGCAGTATATTTGTTGACCATACCACCGTGTCGGCAGCGGTGACGCGCGCGTTATACGAGGCGGCCGAGACCCGCGAGATTGCATTTGTCGATGCGCCGCTTTCGGGCGGGCAGGGCGGTGCCGAAGCGGGGCAGTTGTCGGTGATGTGCGGTGGTGATCAGACGCCTTACGACAAGGCGGCGCCGGTGATTGCAGCCTACGCAAAAATGTGTCGCCGCATCGGGGATAGTGGCGCGGGCCAGATGACCAAAATGTGCAACCAGATCGCGATTGCGGGCGTGGTGCAGGGGCTGTCAGAGGCGCTGCATTTTGCGCAAAAGGCAGGATTGGACGGCGCGGCGGTGGTCGAGGTGATCAGCCAAGGGGCCGCCGGAAGCTGGCAAATGTCCAATAGATACAAGACCATGCTGGACGATCGGTTTGATCATGGCTTTGCCGTGGACTGGATGCGCAAGGATTTGGGGATATGTCTGGATGCCGCCGACGAGAACGGCGCGAGCCTGCCGCTGACGGCCTTGGTCGATCAATTTTATAAAGACGTGCAAAAGCTGGGCGGCGGGCGTTGGGATACCTCGTCATTGCTCAAGCGCTTGCAGGCGATGGGCTAGATCAGCGTGGCGATATGGCGGAGCGCGAGGCTGTAGCCTTGGGTTCCGCAGCCTGCGATGACGCCTTGTGCGCGGGCGGAGACGAAGGAGTGGTGGCGGAACGCCTCGCGCCCATGAATGTTCGAAATATGCACTTCGATCACCGGACCGTCATAGGTATTGAGCGCATCCAGGATCGCCACAGAGGTATGCGAATAGGCCGCCGGATTGATGATGATCCCGGCGGATGTCTCGCGCGCGGCATGGATCATATCGACCAATGCCCCTTCGGAATTTGATTGCTGAAACAGCACTTTAAGCCCGATTTCAGCGCCGAGTGCAGTGACTTCTGCCGCGACATCATCAAGGGTTTTGACGCCGTATTTTTCGGGCTCGCGCTGGCCCAACAGGTTCAGGTTTGGCCCGTTGAGGACCGTGATCAATTTCGCCATTGCGCGGCTCCCGGGTTGCCTATGTGTCATAGTCATAGGGCGCAAAGGGGCAGCGCATCAATGGGTTTGCAGCAATTGGTTTTCACCATTGGCAAAAATGCAGCGCAAAGATATCGGAAAGGTCACCATGGCAGTCCGTACGGGAGTCGAACCCGTCTTTTCAGGTTGAAAACCTGACGTCCTAACCGATAGACGAACGGACCGCGTTGGTAGGGGGCTTTTAGGAAATGGCGCGGACAAGGGCAAGAGGTTTTTTTGAAAAACGGCGTATGATTTGCGTATGCTTTGCGTATGACCCGCGTAGGCCATAAAATAAGGGTTTTCAGGCCGCGGGGCTGGCATCTTCAAGCCGCAATTGCACCGATTGCCGCCCTTGCCATGTGTTTATCTCGAGCCGTCCGGCCAAATGGAATCGCGCGCCGCTATGGGTGGTCAGCAGGGGGCCGAGCGGGCCGTCCATCGCGCCAAAACTGATCGCATCAATGCGCGCCCCAAGCCCGTCGCCAAAGGTAAGTTTCAGGTGGTTGGCGCCGACGGTTTTGGCAAACAGGATTTGCACATCGGGGAACACAAAGCGCGGCGCGGGGGCACCGGCGCCAAAGGGCCCCGCCTGTTCGATCTGTTTGACCAACTCAACAGTGGCTGCGGCGGGCATCAGGATGCCGTCGAGCCGCAGATCTGCGGGGCCGATTTTATCCGCCCCTTGTTTGGCAAGTAGTTCGCCCAAGCGTGTCATCGCGGCTTCGATCTTGCCACCCTCGACCGAGAGGCCTGCGGCCATTTTGTGGCCGCCGCCCTTGATCAGGAGACCTTCTGATGCGAGCCGCTGGATCGCAGCACCCAGGTCGATGCCGGAAACCGAGCGACCCGAGCCTTTGCCGATACCATCCGCGTCGATGCCGATGACCACGGCGGGGCGGTTGCTGGCCTCTTTGAGCCGTGCCGCGACGATGCCGACAACGCCCGGGTGCCAGTTGTTGCCCGCCGCCCAAACCAGCGGGCCGTCAAAGCCGCGCGCCTCTGCCTGGTCGATTGCAAGGTCGCGCACGGCGGCCTCTACGTCGCGCCGCTCGGTGTTGAGTTGGTCGAGCCGTTCGGCCAAGGCGCTGGCCTCGTTGCGGTCGTTGGTGGCCAGAAGCCGCGCCCCAAGGTCCGCCTTGCCGATGCGCCCGCCGGCGTTGACCCGGGGGCCGAGCAGGAAGCCGAGGTGGTAGGAGTTTGGCGCTTCATTCATGCCCGCGACGTCCGAAAGGGCGGTGATCCCGATGCGCTGCCTGTGGCCCATGACGGTGAGCCCTTGGCGCACAAAGGCGCGGTTCACGCCGATCAAGGGAGCTACATCAGCGACGGTGCCAAGGGCCACCAAATCGAGCGCAGACATCAGGTCGGGGCCTTTTGCGCCCTCGGACTTCATCTGCCGGTTGGCTTCGACGAGCATCAGAAACACCACGCCAGCCGCACAAAGGTGGCCAAGATCGCCGCTTTCGTCTTGCCGGTTCGGGTTCACGATGGCGACACATTCGGGCAAGGTTTCGCCGCCCAAATGGTGGTCGAGCACGATGACGTCTGCGCCAACGGCCGCAGCAATGGGACCGTGGGACAGCGTGCCGCAATCGACGCAGATGATCAGGTCGTGGTCGCGTGCCAGCGCCGCCATGGCCGCGTCATTGGGGCCGTATCCTTCGTCGATCCGGTCGGGGATATAGAGGGTCGCGGCCAGCCCCATGTCGCGCAGCCAGCAGATCAGCAGGGCCGCAGAGGTGCCACCATCCACGTCGTAATCGGCGAAGATGGCGATGCGTTCGCGCGCTTTCACGGCCTTGAGAAAACGCGCCGCGGCCTTTTCCATGTCGCGCAGATCATGCGGGTCTGGCAGCAGATCGCGCAGGGTGGGCGCGAGGAAAGCGTCTGCGTCTTGGGCCGAAACCCCGCGTTTCACCAGTGTCCGGCACAGCGGCGCGGGCAGGTTGGTGGCTTGGGCCATTGCCTCGGCCAGCCTGTCCTCTTCAATCGAGGGGCCGACCCAGCGCCGCCCTGTGGCGGAGGCTGCGATGTTGAGAAATGCTGGTTTTTCTGGTGTCTGTATCATATCCCGACACTATATGAGGGGCGCGTCATTGCCACGCCCCAAATTGGATCAAACAGGGTTACGGTAAATCATCCGCCGCACGGAGCCGGTTTTGGAGCGCATCAGGATGGTTTCGGCGGTGACAAAGCCGACCTCGCGTTTGATGCCCGACACGAGGCTGCCGTCGGTCACGCCGGTGGCCGCGAAGATCACGTCTTGGGTGACCATATCGTCGCGCAGGTAGGTGCGGTCAAAATCGGTGATCCCTGCCTTGCGGGCGCGGGATTTTTCGTCGTCGTTGCGGAAGAGAAGCCGGCCCATGATTTGTCCACCCATGCATTTGAGAGCGGCTGCGGCCAGCACGCCTTCGGGTGCGCCGCCGCTGCCCATATACATGTCGATGCCGGTTTTTGCGGCCTCGGCGCAGTGCATCACGCCCGCCACATCGCCGTCGGTGATCAGGCGGATGGCGGCACCTGTGGCGCGGATTTCAGCGATGATCTCTTCGTGGCGCGGCCGTTCCAGCACGCAGACGGTGATGTTGGCTGTGGTGCAGCCTTTGGCACGGGCCAAGGCTTCGACCCGTTCGCGCGGCGACATATCAAGCGAGACGACGCCCGTCGCATAGCCCGGACCGATCGCGAGTTTGTCCATATAGGTGTCGGGGGCGTGCAGCATGGAGCCGCGCGGGCCCATGGCGATGACAGCCAGCGCGTTGGGCATGTCTTTGGCGGTCAGGGTTGTGCCTTCCAGTGGATCAAGCGCGATATCGACGCCGGGGCCGGTGCCGGAGCCCACCTCTTCGCCGATGAAAAGCATCGGGGCCTCGTCGCGTTCACCTTCACCGATGACCACAACGCCTGCGATGTCGAGCATGTTGAGCTGGGTGCGCATGGCGTCGACGGCGGCCTGATCGGCGGCCTTTTCATCGCCGCGTCCGATCAGGGGGGCGCAGGCGATGGCGGCGGCCTCGGACACACGGGCGAGGCCGAGTGAGAGCATCCGGTCGTTAAAATCAATTTTGTGCGTCATGGGACCGTCCTTGCAAATATCTGTTTTTCTACCCGTAACGGGTCGGGCCGTGGGGGTGCAAGTTTGTTAGCGCTAAACAGCCTCGATACGGATCGCGACAGGGGTGCCGGTGACGACGGCGGTCTGCGCGAAGGCGGCAAGGGCTTCGTCGAGCGCACCTTTGGTGGTTTTATGGGTGACGATCAGGACGGGGGCGGAGGTGTCGGCGTGGTCGTATTGCCGCATCCGGTCGATGGAGATGCCTGCGTCGCCCAAGACGGCGGCAACCTTGGCCAAAGCGCCGGGTTTATCCAGGAGTTGCAGGCGCAAGTAATAGGGGGCGGAGACGGCGGCAGTGGCGGCGCGGACCTTTCGCAGGGTCGAGGCCGGTTGGCCAAAGGTGGTCATGCGAGACCCGCGCGCGATATCCATCACGTCGCCCATCACCGCGCTTGCTGTCGGGCCCATGCCCGCACCCGCGCCGCGCAGCACAATCTGCTCGACGCTGTCACCTTCCAGCACCACCATATTGGTGCCGCCTTGCAGCTGACCAAGCGGCGATGTGTCGGGCACAAGACACGGCGTCATGCGCTGTTCCAGCCCGCGACCGGTCATTTGAGCGACGCCCAGCAATTTGATTTTATAGCCCATATCGGCAGCTTGGTGGATGTCGTCGATGCTAACAGCGCCGATACCTTCGAGCACAACCGCGTCGAAATTGACCTGCGTGCCAAAGGCAATGGCGGCCAATAGCGCCAGTTTATGCGCCGCATCAATGCCGCCCACGTCCAGGTCCGGGTCGGCCTCGAGGTAACCCAGTTGATTGGCGGCATCAAAGACCTCTTCATAGGTCATGCCATCGTTTTCCATGCGGGTCAGGATGTAGTTGCATGAGCCGTTCATCACGCCCATCACGCGGGTGATCTCGTTGCCGGCCAGACCTTCGGTCAGGGCTTTGACCACAGGGATACCGCCCGCGACGGCGGCCTCGAAACGAATGACACGGCCTGCGGCTTCGGCGGCCTCGGCCAAGGCTTGGCCGTGGATCGCAAGCAAGGCCTTATTGGCGGACACCACGTCGTGGCCTGCGGCAATCGCGGCCTCGGTTGCATCTTTTGCCGGGCCTTCAGAGCCGCCCATGACCTCGATGAACACGTCGATATCGGTGCGTTTGGCCAAATGCACCGGATCGTCTTCCCATGCGTAGTCCGACAGGTCGACATCGCGGTTTTTGGTTTTCGACCGCGCAGAGACCGCCGTGATCACAATGGGCCGCCCTGCGCGCAGTGCCAAAAGGTCTGCGTGTTTCTGGACGATGCGCACAATGCCCACGCCCACAGTTCCGAGGCCAGCGATTCCAAGGCGAAGGGGTTTGGTCATTGTATCAGATTCCATGAGCTTGAGAGTGTTGGCGCGGTGTTATCGAATTGCGGCGGGCACCGCAACGCCGCGTCGCAATCTTGCACCTGTTTGCGCATCAATCACGGGGCCGCGCAGACGGGTGGCGCGGGCTTGCAGGCTGGCAAGGCGGGTCTGCAATGCGGCAACCCGCGAGGATGTGCTTTGCCCTGTGGATTGCTGCGCATTCGCCTGCGCCAACAGCGGGCCGAGCGGTTGCAGAACGGGATAGGGGGTCGCGCGCGCGGCGGCATCGATCGCGCCGTCAAGCTGCGGAAATTCCGCGCAGGCCCCGAGGCTGGCAAGTGCTATGACAAGAGGCAGGCGCATGGGACGGCAAGACTTTCGTTGTTTTGCGCAGACTATCCTTTGCTTGGGGGCGGAAACAAGAGCGTGCCTGCGCATCTGCCCATGTATCAGGTCGCAAACAGGCCAGACGGGCGCGCGGCGTGGTTTCAGGATCAGGTCAAATGCTGTTTTAGGAGATGCAGATGAAAATTGGATTTATTGGCTTGGGCAATGTGGGCGCAAAGCTGGCGGGCAGTTTGTTGCGCAATGGGCACGATTTGTATGTGCATGACCTGAACGCTGATTTTGTGTCCGATTTTGTGAAACGTGGCGCAAAGGACGGCAAAAGCCCTGCTGATTTGATGCACCGCTGCGAAGCGGTCATCACATGTTTGCCAAGCCCGCAAGCCTGTGAGGTGGTTGTGACCGCGATGCTGCCCGAAGTCACCGCGGGTAAGATCTGGTTGGAAATGTCCACGACCGACGCAGGCAAGGTGGCGCGATTGGCCGAAGCGGTGATCGCCAAGGGCGGAGCCGCGGTCGATTGTCCGGTGTCGGGGGGCTGTCACCGCGCAGCGACCGGCAATATTTCGATCTTTGCCGGCTGCGAGCGCGCCACGTTCGAGCGGATATTGCCCTTGCTGACCACATTGGGCCGTCGGGTTTTGCACACCGGACCTGTCGGATCGGCCTCGACCTTGAAGGTGATGACAAATTATCTGGCGACCGCCAATCTGCTGTCGGTGTGCGAGGCTTTGGTCACGATGAAGGCGGCGGGGCTGGACATGGCCACCACCTATGAGGCGATCAAGATCAGTTCCGGCACCAGCTTTGTGCATGAAACCGAAAGCCAGATGATCCTGAACGGCTGTCGTGATATCAATTTCACCATGGATCTGGTGAAAAAAGACATTGGATTGTTCCAGCAGATTGCTGCAAACCACAACGTGCCACTGGAAATTTCGCCGTTGATGGTGTCGATTTTTGACGACGGGATTGCACGCTTTGGTCCGCGCGCCCAGTCCGATGACATCATTCGCCGCCTTGAAGAGCCGACGGGGTTGCATGTCACTGCACCGGGGTTCCCGTCGGAAATGATCGATGACGAGCCCGAAGAGCCGGGCTATGAGGTGATCCCAAAGCGATAGGGCTGGTCTTGGGGGCAATTGCCCGCTACCCAAGGGCCGGATTGCCAAGGAGCCTGCAATGTTTGACCCTGATGAAAACGGCGTTTTTGCCACTGTGTCGTCGTCGCCGATACGCCGTCTTTTTGCCTGCACGGTGATCTACGGGCTTGGGGTGTTGTTGATTTATGTGGCCCTTGTGCGACCCAACGGTGTGTGGGTTGTTGTGCTGCTGGGTCTGGGCGTGGTTATTTTGTTGCTGGCCGAGCGGTTGCGTCACGCCACCAAGCTGGTGATCGAGTTGACCCAGACGCAGGTGCGCGACAACAAGGGCCGCGTGTTGGCCGAGATTGCCGATGTTGTCAGTGTCGAGCGCGGGGCGTTTGCGCTCAAGCCCTCGAACGGATTTACGATGGTTTTGCGCGAAAAAGCGCCGCGCGCCTGGGTGCCCGGCATGTGGTGGCGCATGGGCCGGCGTGTGGGCGTGGGCGGCACGACGGGCGCGGGTCCGGCCAAGTTTATGGCCGAACAGATCGCGTTCAGAATTGCCAACCGCTAGGGGTTAGCATCTGGTGTCGGCGGTCGGGTCTTGTTGCCAACACAGCGTGGGGGTAAAGCGCGGGCTGGTGACGATGAAGGTGCTGAATTCCAGGGCTTTCAGGCCGGTGCCGCTCATGAATTTTCCGACCCCATCACCGTATTTGGGTGTATAATCTGTCCATGTTTCCAGCAAGATCGCCCGTTCACCGTCTACCAGTTTTGGCAGTGCTGCGGCTTTTTCATTCAGCAGGTCATTGGTCAGATTTGTGCGGCTGCCGCGATTTCTGCCCCAGACGACGCGGTAATCCTGTTGGGTTTCGCGCCAAAAGAACACGGTCACGCGGTAATCGGGGCTGTTTTCGGCCAAGGTCAGGAATTTGAGCAGATCACGGGTGCCATTGAGGTAGGCCGGATTGATCGGATTATCCTCGCGGCTAAACATATCGGCGATTGTGACGGCTGCTTTTGTGCTGATCAGCTCGGCGCGGTAGGCGTCGAAGAATTGCAGCGTTGTTACAAAGGCCCAGACCATCAACGGGGCCATCAGGACGGCCTCGACCGAGACGCTGGCGGCCTCTTCGAGTTGGAACCTGATCCATTTGCGCTTGAGGCGGTCAAAACCGATCATCTGAATGGCTCCATTACAAAGGCCGAGCTGGCAACCAGCGCATAGGCGCCGCCGCTTTTCTTGGGGATATATTTACCCAGACCGGAGGTCGGCACCACCGGATCGAACAGCGTGCAAACCTGTAACACCATCAACTGGTTGTTGTCGCCATAGGTAAACCGGACCGCCGGTTGCACGTTCAGCGCGCGGTCGATGCATTTGATCGGCCCCTCCAATTCATTGGTCCAGTTGCGCACATCCATGACGACCATTTCAAGCTGCAACTGGTTGGCACAATCGGGAATGATGCTCGCGTAGTCGCAAATCCGCTCTTTTAGAACGGCGTGTTCCGGGTCGACGATTCTGCCGATCCGCACGTCGCGCACCGCAAGATCAAGCCCGCGTTCCAGCATCATGTGCCGCATCGAGATCATACCGCCCTCGTAGGCCGACATGAACAACATCATGAAGAACGGCAGCACCAGCACGATTTCCAGTGATGCGGTCCCGTCTTCGCGCCGCAGGAACCGGCGCAACTGCCGGCGTTTGGTTTTGAATGGCGTGATCATAGCGACAATCGCAGTTCTGTGATCTGGCGTGCGATGTTGCCAAATGTTGCTTTCATCTGGTCGCCGGTGACGTCAAAGGCAAATTCCGGGCCAGAGGCGCATTTTGCCATTTCGCCGGCCCCGAATGACCCTGCCTCGACGGCGACGGTGTAGATGATCACCTCTTTGTTTTTGGCCTTGGTGCAAAGCTGTTGCATCAACAGGTCGCCATCAGACCCACCTTTGCCGTCATTGTTGCCGTTTTGGATGAAGCGCCGATAGGTCAGCGTGCCCAACTGGTTCGGGTAACCGATACCAAAGTGTTTGTTGGCGGACACCCAGAAATTATAGGCGGCCCAATGCGCCACATCGCTGGGCGAATTGTAAAATTCCGTGTTCAGGCGTTCCGAGTTGGAGTTCTGGCCATCGGTCATCAAGACCACGACCTTTTGGGTCAGGTTCGCCTCGCCCTGCACTGCGTAGGCGGCGGGCCGGTCGTCAAACACATCGTCGACCACGTCGATACCGTCAGCAGCCAAAGCTTTTGCGATGTCATTGGTTGACGGGTCAAGCAAGGCCAAGGCCCATTTCAGGCCATAAAAGGTGGCCGTGCCGCCGCGCGGTTGCAACTGGTTGATCTGGGTTGTCAGGTCAGACAGGCTTTGGCTCCAGGGCGTAACCCTTTCGAAGTCGTAGCGCGGGCAGATCGGCTCTGTGATGGCATTGCCGTTAGACGAGTTCCACTGGAAATGCTGTTCCTGCACATAGGGAAAGGCCAGATCGAGGTCGAGCCTGTCGAACTCCGCGTCGTCAAAAGCCACGCATTGCGAGAAATTATGTGTGGCGCCATTCTGTGCGATGGTCATTTGGTTCATGATCAACGGCCCGACGTTCACCTGCTCGGAATAGGGAATGAGCGAGATCGAGATTTTGTCTTTGTATGCATCGGTCAGCATGACCGTGGCAAATTCGATCGCCGCTTCGCGCAGGGCCTGAATTTTGGTTTCGCTCGGGGCCGAGCCGTCCGCCGGGGTCACATTGTCTTCCATCGAGCCGGAAATATCGAGCACCAGAGAGACCTCGACGTTGGCGATGCCTTCAATGGCGGTGGCCGCGGCGGGGGCTTCAAGGGTCTCGATCCCCAATGCCTTGAGGAAAAAGGTGTTCATCGGCAGTTTGGCGGTGACGCCCACGCTGTTGAATTCGCCGGTGTCGATCACGCTGGGCTCGCCCACGATGGTGCCGCCAAAGCCTGCCTTTTCAAAGTAGTCGATGACAACATCTTTGGCGTCCTGGGTCTGGGTCAGGTCGGCGGCGGCCAGAACGGCGCGGTCTGCGGTGCTTTGCAACATGGCACGGCGCGCTTCAAACCGCATGAAGTCTACGCCCATCCCCCCCATGATCAACATGATCATCAGGAACATCAGCGTCATGACAATGATCGCGCCATCTTCGCCGCGGCGGAAGTGATGCAGCCTGCGGGCAAGCCACTTTGTGTTTTGCTTTATGTTCACGCGCTGTTTCAACGACATTGTATCACCACTTTACCATTGTTTGCAGGCCGCAGAGCGGCGCCCAAGGGAATTTCCCACCGCCCTTAGATCAAAGCGCTGTGGCGGAAATTAGGCAAAACAGAGACGGAATATGATTAATTGATGACCAGACGGGGTCAATTTCCCCATACGCGCGCCGATTGTTGCGCGATCTGCCGCGCGCGGCAGGGTTTTGTCCTGACGCGCCGCGCCGCAAGAGGCCAATGGCCTGATTGTGCAAAAAGTTTTTAAATTGCCTCTTGTTTCATCAATTAGCCGTTATGGTGATACTGTGGCCGCCTGCCACCTGTTGAAATTGATGCCCGCAGCCTGCGCGGCAAGTGAAGGATACCCCCCCATGACCACCGCACATCAGACGGCCGCAGAGCCAAGCTTTCGCGAATCTGTTGATATGATGTTCAACCATGCTGTTTCATTGATGGACCTTAGCCCTGGACTGGAAGAGAAGATCCGGGTTTGCAATGCCACTTATACCGTGCGTTTCGGGGTGCGTTTGCGCGGGGCGATCCATACGTTCACCGGGTATCGTTCGGTGCATTCGGAACATATGGAACCGGTCAAGGGCGGCATCCGCTTTGCGCCCTCGGTGCATCAGGACGAGGTCGAGGCGCTGGCCGCCCTGATGACGTTCAAATGCGCCTTGGTCGAGGCGCCGTTTGGCGGGTCCAAGGGCGGGTTGCGTATTGATCCGACCGAGTGGGAACCCCATGAGTTGGAACAGATCACCCGCCGGTTTGCCTATGAGTTGATCAAGCGCGATTTGATCAATCCGGCCCAGAACGTGCCGGCCCCCGATATGGGCACCGGCGAGCGTGAGATGGCGTGGATCGCCGATCAGTATAAGCGCATGAACACCACCGATATCAACGGGGCGGCCTGTGTGACGGGCAAGCCGATCAATGCGGGCGGTATTCAGGGCCGCACGGAAGCCACGGGGCGCGGTGTGCAATATGCGCTGCGCGAGTTTTTCCGCTATGACGAGGATAAGGCGGCCGCCGGTCTGACCGGTGATTTGTCGGGCAAGCGGGTGATTGTGCAGGGTTTGGGCAATGTGGGCTATCACGCGGCCAAGTTTTTGTCGGAGGAAGACGGGTCGATTATCATCGGCATCATCGAGCGCGATGGCGCGTTGCATGACGAGGCCGGTCTGGATGTCGAGGCGGTGCATCAATGGATCAAGAAGCATGGCGGCATCAAGGGCTATCCTGCTGCGATGCATCATACCGATGGTGCGGTGCTGCTTGAGCAGGACTGCGATATTCTGATCCCGGCGGCGCTGGAGGGCGTGATCAACCTGTCAAATGTTGACCGGATCAAGGCGCCGTTGATTATCGAGGCGGCCAACGGCCCGGTGACGGCGGGTGCCGACGAGATTTTGCGCGACAAGGGGGTGGTGATTATCCCCGATATGTATGCCAATGCGGGCGGTGTGACGGTGTCGTATTTCGAATGGGTCAAGAACTTAAGCCATATCCGCTTTGGCCGGATGCAGCGCCGCGCCGAAGAGGCCCGCCATCAGTTGCTGGTCGATGAGTTGCAGCGGCTGGACCGTTATCTGGGGGCTGATTGGTCGATGTCCAAAGGGTTCAAAGAGAAATATCTGCGCGGGGCTGACGAGTTGGAGCTGGTCCGCTCGGGTCTCGATGACACGATGCGCGCGGCCTATCAGTCGATGCGCAAGGTCTGGCATGGTCGTGATGACGTGAAGGACCTGCGCACGGCGGCCTATATTGTGTCGATCGGCAAAGTGGCGATGAGCTATCAGGCCAAGGGACTTTAGCGGCCCGTCTGCGACCCTGTGCGGGTGGGGGTCAAACCCCGCCCGCAAGATGGCCGCGCTCATGCAGGGCTTGCCTGATAATCTGGCGCGCGGATGGCACAAACAACGCAGCCATCAGTGCCGCGACGATCAGGTCGGGCCAGGCCGATTGTGTTACCGCCACAGCCCCCGCAGCCCCGATCACCGCGATATTGCCGATCACCACAAGCGAGAGCCCGTAGGTCAGGCTATCGCCCAGAAAATCCAGCGCGCCCGCGACCATGCGCGCGCGTGAATTGCCCCCGTTGGTAAATTCGCGCCACTTTTTGTCGCGGCTTGGCTTTTCATCTGACCGCGCGGGGCCTAGCGTGGCCAGAGCTTAGCTGGAGAGGCGCAATGGGGTATTCGGGGTTTCAGGTCATCAAAGAGGGGCTTTTGGGCCAAAAGGGCTGGAAGCCGGTGTGGCGTAACCCCGCGCCCAAGGATGAATATGATATCGTGATTATCGGCGGTGGCGGGCACGGGCTCGCCACGGCGTTTTATCTGGCCAAAGAGCACGGGCTGAAGAATATCGCGGTGCTGGAAAAGGGTTATCTGGGCGGCGGCAATGTAGGCCGCAATACCACGATTGTGCGCGCCAATTATTTTCTGCCGGGCAATTCCGAGTTTTATTCGCATTCGCTGAAATTATGGGAGAGCATGGAGCAAGAGTTGAATTACAACGTCATGCATTCCCAGCGCGGGTTGATCAACCTGTTCCATTCCGACGGGCAGAGAGATGCCTTTGCGCGCCGTGGCAATATGATGATCAACCAAGGCGATGATGCGGAATTGTTGGACGTGGCGGGGGTGCGCAAGCATCTGCCCTATTTGAATTTCGACGATGCAAGGTTCCCGATTTATGGCGGGCTGTTTCACCGGCGCGGCGGCACGGCCCGTCATGATGCGGTGGCGTGGGGTTATGCGCGCGGGGCCGATCAGCGCGGCGTTGATTTGATCCAGAACTGCGAAGTCACCGGCATCGATGTCGAGGGCGGTGTTGTGAAAGGCGTGCAGACTTCGCGCGGGGCTATCCGTGCCAAAAAGGTGGCGATTGTGACCGCGGGCCGGTCGGGGCAGGTGGCGGCGATGGCGGGGATGCGCCTGCCGATTGAAAGCCATGTGTTGCAGGCCTTTGTGACCGAAGGATTGAAGCCTGTCATCGACCATGTGGTCAGTTTTGGCATGGGGCATTTTTACATTAGCCAGTCTGATAAGGGTGGGTTGGTGTTTGGTGGCGATCTGGATTTCTATGCGTCATATGCCGCGCGGGGGAACCTGCCGATGAAAGAACATGTGATGGAGGCCGCGATGGCCTTGATGCCGATGATCGGCAAGGCGCGCGTGCTGCGCTCTTGGGGCGGGATTATGGATATGACGCCGGACGGCAGCCCGATCATCGACAAGACCCATATCGAGGGACTTTTTGTCGATTGCGGCTGGTGTTATGGCGGGTTCAAGGCAGTGCCCGGATCGGGCTTTAGTCTGGCGCATTTGATTGCCACGGGGCAGCATCACGCGCCTGCCGCCAAGTTCCGGCTGGACCGGTTCCGCACCGGCGTCGGGATCATGGACGAGGAGGGCACGGGTGCCCAACATAACCTGCACTGACGCTGTCAGCCGAGCAAATATGAGTATTTTGAAAAAAGCGAGGCAGGGGTCCTATGCGTATTGAATGTCCTGTGTGCGGAGAGCGCGATTTGCGAGAGTTTTATTACAAGGGCGATGCTGTGGCGCTGCACCGGCCTGATCGCGAGGCGGATATTGCGGCTTGGGATACCTATCTGCATTTGCGAGACAATCCGGCGGGCCGGACCCGTGATTTGTGGCATCACGAGGCGGGCTGTGGTGCGTGGTTGGTGGTGACAAGAGATACGGTGACCCATCAGATTGCCGATGTTGTTTTGGCGCAAGAGGTGGCCCGATGAGACTGGCGGATGCGGGGCCGCGCGGCCAGCAGTTGACGGTATCGTTTCGGTTTGACGGGGTGTCTTATCGCGGGGTGAAGGGCGAGACATTGGCGGCGGCGTTGATGGCCAATGACGTGAAGCTGGTGGCGCGGTCGTTCAAGTATCACCGTCCGCGTGGGATTATGTCTGCCGGATCCGAGGAGCCAAATGCGCTGGTCACAATTGGCCGTGGTGCGCAGGCCGATCCCAACGTGCGCGCGACCGTGCAAGAGGTTTACGAGGGGTTGGAGGCTTTTTCGCAGAACGCATGGCCGAGCCTGAAATACGATGTGATGGCCGTGAATGATCTGGTCTCGCCGTTTCTGGGGGCGGGGTTTTATTACAAGACGTTTATGTGGCCAAAGGCGTTTTGGGAGAAGCTCTATGAGCCGGTTATTCGCCGCGCGGCGGGGATTGGCGCGTTAAGCGGGCAGCCCGACCGGGATGTTTATGAAAAGGCGTTTGCGTTTTGTGATGTGCTGGTGATTGGCGCGGGGCCTGCGGGGTTGATGGCGGCATGGGTTGCCGCACAGGCCGGAGCGGATGTGATTTTGGCCGAAGAGGACACGGCGCTGGGCGGCAGGTTGCTGGCGGAAGTTGAGCAGATTGATGGCGAGCCCGCGGCAGTTTGGGTGGCGAAGGTCACAAGTGAACTGGCGGCGATGCCCAATGTGCGCATCATGACCCGCACCGCCGTCACCGGCGCTTATGATCAGGGCACGTTTGGCGCATTGGAGCGCGTCGGTGATATGATGCCGCGCAAGCCTGATCTGCCGCGAAGCTGTTTCTGGCGTATCAGTGCCAAGCGCGCGATCCTATGTGCCGGTGCCCTGGAGCGGTCGATTGCGTTTCCAAACAATGACCGACCCGGTGTGATGATGGCGGGAGCGGTGCGCGCTTATATCAATCGTTGGGGTGTGGCTGCAGGGCAGCGGGTTGCGGTGTTTGGCAATAACAATGATGTGCAGCGCACGGCGCGTGATCTTGCCGCTGCGGGGCTGGATGTTGTGGCCACGCTAGATAGTCGCGACGGGGCGCGTGTGACCGGCACCAAGGGGCGGCATGGGCTGCAAAGCATTACCGTGGTCCAGAACGGCGAGACCAGGCAGATCGAGGTTGATTGTCTTGCGGTGACGGGCGGCTGGAACCCCACGGTGCATTTGACCTGTCATATGAACGGACGCCCGATCTGGGACGCGGCGATTGCGTCATTTGTGCCCTCTGCGGGGGCGGTGCCCAATCTGGTCACTGCGGGCGCGTGCCACGGTGTGTTTGATACGCTGGGCTGTTTGGCCGATGCGGCACAGATTGCGGCGGCGGTGGTTAAAAACCTTGGATTGAAGGCCAAAGCGGCTGTGTTGCCGGATGCGGATGACAGCGTCTATGCGATTGATCCGCTGTGGTCGGTGGAGGGCAAGGGGCGCAAGTGGATCGATTTTCAAAACGATGTGCACGTCAAGGATATCAAACTGGCCGCGCAGGAAAATTTCCGCTCTGTCGAGCATATGAAACGCTATACCACCCAAGGCATGGCCCCCGATCAGGGCAAATCGTCCAATGTGGTGGCTTTGGCGGTGCTGGCCGATGTCACCGGGCGCGGTATTCCCGAGACCGGCACAACCACGTTTCGCCCGCCATTTATTCCGGTGCCGATTGCTGCGATGGGGGCGGGCAGTGCCGGCACCGGTTTTGCGCCGCAGCGGTTGACCACCTCGCATGAGGCACTTGTGGCAGCGCGCGCGCCGATGATCGAGGCGGGGCTGTGGTATCGGCCCAGTTATGTGCCGCAAAAGGGCGAGACCACATGGCGGCAAGCCTGTGACCGCGAGGTCAATATGGTGCGCAATACGGTGGGTGTGGTGGATGTCTCGACCCTTGGAAAGATTGATATTCAGGGGCCGGCTGCGGCGCAATTGCTTGATTTTGTGTATACAAATACGTTTTCGACGCTGAAAGTCGGCAAGGTGCGTTATGGTCTGATGCTGCGCGAGGACGGCTATGTCTTGGATGATGGCACCACGGCGCGCTTGGGCGAAAACCACTATGTGATGACCACAACCACGGCGGCGGCGGGGCTGGTGATGCGGCATCTGGAGTTTATCTTGCAGGTGCTGCGCCCCGATCTGGATGCCACGGTGATGTCGGTGACCGAGCACTGGGCGCAATTTGCCGTCGCGGGGCCCAAGTCGCGCGATGTGATCAACGCCATGATTGAGGCACCGGTTGATAACGACAGCTTTCCTTATATGAGCTGCGGCGATGTCACGTTGGGAGGGGTGAAGGGGCGGCTGTTCCGGATCTCGTTCTCGGGCGAACATGCCTATGAGATCGCGGTGCCCGCGCGCTATGGGGCGAGCCTATATGACGCGCTTGTTACGCGCGCCCGCGCTTTGGGCGGCGGCCCTTACGGGATGGAGGCGCTGAACGTGCTGCGCATCGAGAAAGGTCATATCACCCATGCCGAAATCCACGGGCGGGTCACCGCGTTTGATATCGGGATGGACCGTATGGTGAGCCTGAAAAAGGACTGTATCGGGCAGGCCTTGTCGCGCCGCGAAGGGCTGTTGGACGAGAGCCGCGCACAGCTTGTCGGGCTTAAACCGGTGGGCGCGGTCAAGCAACTGACCGCAGGGGCGCATCTGTTTGATGCCGGTGCCGCGCCAATTCGCGAAAATCACGCAGGTTATATTACATCGGTGGGATTTTCGCCCGCGTTGCAGCATATGATTGCGCTGGGCTTTTTGCAGGGCGGGCGCGCAAGGCACGGCGAGGTGATCCGTATGGTGGACCATTTGCGCGGGCTGGATGCGCAAGTAGAAGTCTGCGATCCTGTGTTCATTGATCCCCAAGGAGGGCGCTTGCGTGGTTGATTTGATTGCCAAAACACCCTGTGGCGGCCTGCTGCCGGTCACAATCGGGCAGACAGCACTGTCGGAAATTACCATTGATCACGCGTGGTCGGTGGCCCCGTTTGACGGGCGCATGGATGCCACCACGGCGGCGCTTAAAAAGCTGGGATTGACCCTGCCAGATACGGGCCGCTTTACCGCCACCGAGATGGCCCAGATGATCTGGTTCGGGCACGGGCAATATCTGGTGCTGGGGGTGCCGGATCTGCCGCCTTTGCCCGCTGCGGTGACGGGTCAAAGCGATGGCTGGGCTTGCGTGCGTATCGACGGGGCGGCGCGTGACCTGCTTGCGCGGCTGGCCCCTGTGGATTTGCGCGATTTTGACGGGCGGGTGTTGCGCACGCTGGTCGGGCATATGTCGGCGGTCTTGATCGGACGGGCGGGCGGCGTGGTTGATGTGATGGTGATGCGCTCCATGGCGCAGACCTTGGTGCATGAGTTGACCACAGCGGCAAAAGCGGTGGCAGCGCGGGGCTAAGGCCACTCGACTCTGGCCGCACTTCGGCGGATAATACGCCCATGAGCTTGCCCCCCGGATTCCTTGATGAGCTGCGCACCCGCCTGTCGTTGTCACAGGTCGTGGGGCGTAAAGTGATGTGGGACACCCGCAAGTCCAATCAGGGCAAGGGCGATATGTGGGCGCCGTGCCCGTTCCATCAGGAAAAATCCGCCAGTTTCCACGTCGATGACCGCAAAGGGTTCTACTATTGCTTTGGTTGCCACGCCAAGGGGGACGCGATCACCTTTGTGCGCGAAACCGAAAATGTGGAGTTCATCGAGGCGGTCAAGATTTTGGCGGGCGAGGCGGGCATGACCGTGCCGGCATCTGACCCGCGCGCGCAGGAAAAGGCCGATCTGCGCACGCAACTGACCGATGTGATGGAACAGGCGGTGCAGTGGCATAAGTTGCAATTGCAAACGGCGGCGGCCTCGCAGGCGCGCGATTATCTGGCGCGGCGCGGCTTGTCGCCCGAGGCGCAGGCGCGTTGGGACATCGGTTTTGCCCCCGCAAATGGCGGCGTGACGGGCTATCTGACGGGCAAGGGTGTGGATGCCGATCTGGTGCTGGAGGCCGGTCTGGCCGCGCAAAGCGAGCGTGGCGACGCGCCTTATGACCGGTTTCGCGGGCGCATTATTTTCCCGATCCGCGATGCAATGGCGCGGGCGATTGGTCTGGGTGGTCGCGCGATGGACCCCAATGCGCGGGCGAAATATCTTAACTCTCCTGAAACACCTTTGTTCGATAAAGGCCGCAGCCTCTATAATCACGGTCCCGCCAGAGAGGCGGCTGGCAAGGGTCAGCCGCTGATCGTGGCCGAAGGGTATATGGATGTCATCGCGCTGTCGGAGGCCGGCTTTACCGCGGCTGTCGCCCCGCTTGGCACTGCGATTACGCAAGACCAGTTGCGCCTGTTGTGGCGCATAGCCCCAGAGCCGATTATCGCGCTGGACGGCGATACCGCAGGCCTGCGTGCCGCGATGCGGGTGATTGATAGTGCGTTGCCTTTGCTGGAGGCGGGGCAATCGCTGCGCTTTGCGATCATGCCCGACGGGTTGGACCCTGATGACCTGATCAAGGCGCAGGGCAAGGGGGCGATGCAGGCGCTGTTGGACGGGGCTGTTCCGATGGTGCAATTGTTGTGGCGCCGCGAGACCGAGGGCAAGAATTTCGACAGCCCCGAGCGCAAGGCGTCGCTGGATAAAGTCTTGCGCGAAAAGATAAAATTGATTGCCGACCCGTCGATCCGGCATCACTACGGCGAGGCGATCAAAGAGATGCGCTGGGCGCTGTTCAGCCCGCGCAGGCAAGGTGCCGCACCAAAGCGCAGCCCGCGTGCAGCATGGACCCGCAACCAGGAGCCGTGGCAGCGCGAGATTTCACCGGTGAGCGGCAGCAAGGCCTCGGAGTTGGGCGCGGGGACCGGCGACGAGGTGCATCTGCGCGAATCGGTGATCCTTGCGACGCTGATTTACACGCCTGATGTGATTTTGGCGTTTGAAGCCGAGATCGAGCGTATGGAATGCCGTGACCCGAACCATGCACAAATGCGCGCCGCGATCCTGCGCCACGCGCTGGCCGAGGACGTGATGGCCGCCGTGCAGCGCGATATCGGCGACGAGGCCCTTGTAAAGCTGATGAGCAATCCACACCTTGCGATTATCCCATCGGTGCGCCGCCCGGGTGATGTAGAGGTGGCGCGGTTGTTGCTGACCGAAGAGCTGGGCAAACTGATGGCGCGCCGTGGCCATTCACGCGAGATAATGGACGGGATGGATGACATGTCAGGACTGGCCGACGAAGGGGTCACCTGGCGGCTGGCGCGGGCTGCGGCATCTGTCGATACGTCGATTCGCAAAGACAGCGACGACAGCGGCGATTTCGAGACCGCGCAAAACGGTCTGAAACTCAATAAAGACGACAGGCGTGCCTTTGAAAATCTGCTTGAAGGACTAACTATGGGTAAAGCTAAGAAAAAATAGAGGTTTTGCTGCGATGCCGGCGTCAAGGAGATTGGCAACACATCACAGCAACTGCCGCCCATCTGCTTGCGAATCGCCTCGAATAGAGGTTGATTCGAAACTAACCGAATCATTCGAATCACTTTGGTTCGTTTGACCTCTTGCAAGGAGCCCCGCATGGCCGCGAAAGACAACGACGATCGCAAACTCGATCAGGACGGTGATATCAGCCTTGATATGAGCCAGGCGGCGGTCAAAAAGATGATCGCGGACGCGCGCGAACGGGGCTACATCACCTATGACCAGCTCAATGCGGTTCTGCCACCCGAGCAGGTGTCGTCTGACCAGATCGAAGACGTGATGTCGATGCTGTCAGAGATGGGCATTCAGGTCACCGAAGAAGAAGAATCCGAAGAATCCGAAGACCCCGCAGGCGGCACCGCCGTGGCCACGGTTGCAGGGTCGCGCGATATCACGCTGGGCGGCGCGGAGGCCGAAAAGCTGGACCGCACCGATGATCCGGTGCGCATGTATCTGCGCGAGATGGGCTCTGTTGAATTGCTGTCACGCGAAGGCGAGATCGCGATTGCCAAACGCATCGAGGCGGGCCGCAACACGATGATCCTGGGGCTTTGTGAAAGCCCGCTGACATTCCAGGCGATCACGATCTGGCGCGACGAATTGCTGTCCGAGGATATTTTGCTGCGCGATGTGATCGATCTGGAGACCACATTCGGCAATACCATGGGCGAGGATGACGATGAGGCGCCGGTTGTGGCCCCCTTGGTCGCCGGTGCGCCGGTCGTTGATGCCACCAAAACCCAAGAGCTGGACGCGGATGGCAATCCGATCAGCAAAGACGATGACGAGGACGAGGAAGATCAGGCCAATATGTCGCTTGCCGCGATGGAGGCCGCACTCAAGCCGCGTGTTCTGGAAACCCTTGATCTGATTGCCCGCGATTTCAGCAAATTGTCGGATATGCAAGATGCGCGCATGTCGGCCACATTGAACGAGGATTCATCGTTTTCTGACAAGGCCGAGAAGAAATACCAAAAGTTGCGCTCCGAGATTGTGGTTTTGGTCAACTCGCTGCATCTGCACAACAACCGCATTGAAGCGCTGATTGACCAGCTATATGGCATCAACCGCCGCATCATGTCGATTGACAGCGCGATGGTGAAATTGGCCGACCAAGCCCGGATCAACCGCCGCGAATTTATCGACGAATATAAAGGTCGCGAGCTGGACCCGAACTGGCTTGAGGAAATGGGCGAAAAGGCGGGGCGTGGCTGGCAGGCGTTGATCGAGCGGTCGTCCGATAAAATCGAAGAATTGCGTGGCGACATGGCCCAGGTCGGCCAATATGTCGGCGTGGACATCAACGAATTCCGCCGCATCGTCCAGCAAGTTCAAAAGGGCGAAAAAGAAGCGCGTCAGGCCAAGAAAGAAATGGTCGAAGCCAACCTGCGTCTGGTGATTTCGATTGCCAAGAAATACACCAACCGCGGCTTGCAATTCCTTGATCTTATTCAGGAAGGCAACATCGGCCTGATGAAGGCCGTGGATAAATTCGAATACCGTCGCGGCTATAAATTCTCGACCTATGCGACCTGGTGGATCCGCCAAGCAATCACCCGCTCGATTGCCGACCAAGCCCGCACGATCCGCATTCCGGTGCATATGATCGAGACGATCAACAAGCTGGTGCGCACCGGTCGTCAGATGTTGCACGAAATTGGCCGCGAACCGACCCCCGAGGAGTTGGCAGAAAAGCTGCAAATGCCTTTGGAAAAAGTCCGCAAGGTGATGAAAATTGCAAAAGAACCGATTTCGCTGGAAACCCCGATCGGCGACGAGGAGGACAGCCAGCTTGGTGATTTCATCGAGGATAAAAACGCGATCCTGCCGCTGGATTCTGCGATTCAGGAGAACCTGAAAGAAACCACAACCCGCGTTCTGGCGTCACTTACACCGCGCGAGGAACGGGTGCTGCGGATGCGGTTTGGCATTGGCATGAACACCGATCACACGCTCGAAGAGGTTGGCCAGCAGTTCTCTGTGACCCGCGAGCGTATCCGCCAGATCGAGGCGAAAGCGCTGCGCAAGCTCAAGCACCCAAGCCGCTCGCGCAAATTGCGGTCTTTCCTTGATCAGTAATATCTACAAAATCCGCCTTGGGCCATTGGCCTGAGGCACGGTGATGTCGCTAGATAAAGCCAAGGCACTGGCCGCAAACGGGCGTATCGCCGAGGCTGACGCGTTATTTGACAAGCTGCTACAGGCCAAGCCGAGAAATTCGGTCGTGCTGATGACCTACATTCGGTTTCACAATCGCTATTCGCGTAAATTCCGCAAAGCGGCTGCCGCTGTCGAACGCCTTGTGGCACAAAAGCCAAAATCGGCTCGGGTGCAAGCGCTGGCCGCGGAAACATATAGCAATTGCAACCGGCTAGAACAGGCCGAGCAACATGCGGCGGCGGCGTTGCGCATTGACCCTTCTAACCCCGACAGTTTGTTTATCGCGGCGCATGTTGATGCTGCACGCAACCGGCCTGACGCCGCTATTGCCAAGTTAGAGCTGGCCCTGGCGCAACGCCCAGACCACCTGCCTGCGCTCATTCAAAAGGGGCGTTACCTGCGCGCAGCGGGTCAATTGACCGCCGCCGCCGATTTGGCACGCGATCTGTGGCAATCCTACCCCGACAATATGGACGTCATCAGCCTTGTGTTTTCGACGGGTCGGATTGACGCTGAAGACCCCGTTCTTGCATATCTGCAAGCGCACATCTTGCCCTCCCTGGAAAAAGCCGGCGGCATCGCTTATGCGGATGCGTTGAAGCTATTGGGTAAGGCGCAATTGGACGCGGGCGCGCATGACGCCGCATTCAAAACGTTCACCCGCGCGAAATCCGCAGCCCCGATGCCGCGCGATGAGACCGCCTATGCCGCCTTTATTCAAAAGCAGATCAATTCCGTGACAGCCGCGGACTATCAAGACGCCACAGGTGATCGCGGTGAGCAACCCGTGCTGATCGTGGGATTTCCGCGCAGTGGCTCCACCTTACTTGAGCAAATGCTGGCAGGGCATAGCCAGATTACGAGCGTGGGCGAAAGCCCCGCATTGCGCAATCTGTGCCAGACGACGGGAATGCGGTCTCTAAACGGTGCGGATATGGTCGCTGCAATTCGTCAAATTCCGCCGACGGCGGCGCAGGCATTCTCGCAGAGATATTGCGCTGAAATAAAAGGGGAAACTGACGCGGAGCGCGTGATTGACAAATCGCTTCACAACTTTGAACTCTTGGGATTTTTTGCGAAAATCCTGCCAAATGCGCGGATCATCGACATGCGCCGCGACCCATTGGATACCTGCGTGTCGTGTTACTTGCAGCCACTTTCGGCGTGGCATAGCTATACCCAAGATATCGGGTTACTTGGACGCACCTATGTCCAATACCGCGATCTTATGGCGCATTGGTCGCGGGTTTTGCCCAATCCGATTTTGACGCTTCGCTACGAGGATCTGGTGACCAATTCCGAAGTTGAACTGCGCAAAACCTTGGATTTTCTCGGACTCGCATGGGAGCCATCTGTGATGGATCACGCCAACAGCAAAAATCACAGCCGCACATTGTCGACCGCGCAGGTGCGCGCGCCCCTGTCCCAAAATGCAATTGGCCGCTGGAAGACCTACAAGAAATATCTCGACCCGCTCCAATCTGCGGTCAGTGACCTCTATCCCGACGGCTGGGACGGACCCTACCGCTAACCGTGACGGTCGTATTTTTCAGATATACTCCGGCCTTTGATTTTTAAAATCATACCGTTTCGTGCGGCATTGGTGTTTGCGGAAATCTCTTTCTGATCAGATCCTGAAAGCTCTGTGGATACCCAACGCAAATGCGTCGCCAGGCCTGTGCAAAGCCCGGTGCAGTCATATGTCGTTCGAGAGCGTTCAGGTATGCCTCCCAAACCTCATCTTCGATCAGGTCGCGTTTGTGTTGAATGTAGGCTGAGTATACCAAAGACATATACGTGCCGACACCGCGCTCATACTGATAGAATTCGACCTCGCTTAGCGAGACTGATGCTGCGCCGCCCTTGATCATCAGTTCGGCATTCTTTGCGAGTAATGCAAATACTTCTCGCTCGAGGCTCATGAGCGATTGGACAGTCGCGCCTTCGATGGCATCGGCGTTGTGGCGGACCTCGTAGATCAGGAAGATGATCAAGATGACAACACCAATCGCACCGGCAACACAAAGCGAGGCCTTGAATTGCGGCCCAGTTGACGTTTTCAAGCATGTTTCACGGCCCTTTCGCTGGTGATTAACTCAAAGCCTACTGCAGTAAGTCGCGATTGGCGTGGATTTTTTTCAGGGCGACGGGAGCCCGAATGGGGAGGTTCAGGCGCGGTGCCGCATTGGGCACTTTGGGCTATGCCGGCAATGCGGCAACAAAAAAGGCCCGCCATTTCTGACGGGCCTTTGGTGTTTGTGGTGACTGACGCTTATTGCGGGATGTCGCCTACGATGCCTTCGACATAAAAGTTCATGCCCGCGAGCGTGCCGTCGTCGGCGGTTTCGCCATCAGCGAGCCAGACCGAGCCGTCTTGTTTGTTGATCGGTCCGGTGAAGGCATGATACGAGCCGTCGGCCAAGCTGTCGCGCAGGGCTTCTGCGGCGGCTTTGATGTCGGCGGGCACAGCGGAGGAGATTTCACCGATGCCAACCATGCCAGCGCCGATACCGTCCCAAGTTGCGGTGCTCGTCCATGTGCCGTCCATCACCGCTTTGGTCCGCGCGATATAGTAGGGCGCCCAGTTGTCGATGATCGAGGAAACCCGAGGCAGTGGGCCAAATTCGGCCATGTCGGAGGCCTGACCGAATGTGATCACGTTGCCTGCTGCTTGTGCCGCTGCTTGTGGTGCAGTGGAGTCGGTGTGCTGCAAGATCACATCGGCGCCTTGTTCAATCAGAACGGTCGCGGCTTCTGCTTCTTTTGCCGGATCAAACCATGTGTAGGCCCAGACGATTTTGAATTCGACGTCAGGGTTTACTTTCTTGGCTTGAGTGTAGGCGGCGTTGATGCCGCGGATGACTTCGGGAATCGGGAACGAGCCGATGTAGCCCACGATGTTCGATTTGGTCATGGAGCCAGCGATGAGCCCCTGAACGGCGCGGCCTTCGTAGAAGCGCGCGGAGTATGTCGAGACGTTGTCGGCCCGTTTAAAGCCGGTTGCGTGTTCGAATTTCACGTCGGGGAATTTGGCCGCGACGTTGATGGTCGGGTCCATGTAGCCGAACGATGTTGTAAAGATCAGGTCAGCGCCGCCCAGAGCCATTTGCGTCATGACCCGTTCGGCGTCTGGTCCTTCTGGCACGCTTTCGACAAAGACGGTTTCGACCGCGTCGCCGAATTCTGCTTCAACCGCGAGGCGCGCCTGATTGTGCTCGTATGTCCAGCCGCCATCGCCGACGGGGCCGACGTAGACAAAGCCGACTTTGGTTTTATCGGCATCGGCAAAGGCGCCGGATGCAAGGCCGAGTGCCAGTGTGGCCCCTGCGAGTATAGATTTGATCGTCATAGGTATCCCCCAAAATATGGACTGTTGGTGCCTTTAGCGTGAGGCGTGAAAGATTCGGCCCAGTGACCCGGGCGCCCGTCCTGCCGACATAATAACCAGAACGGCGATGGTGGCTAGGTATGGTGACATGGAAAGATATTCGACGGGGACTGCGACCCCTGCCGCTTGCAAGTTGAGTTGTAGAACGGTCACGCCGCCGAAAAGATAGGCACCGAGCAAAAGCCGCCATGGTTTCCAGCTAGCGAAGACCACGATGGCCAGTGCAATCCAGCCGGCCCCTGCGGTCATGCCTTCGGTCCATTGTGGCACGCGGACAAGTGACAGGTATGCCCCGCCCAAGCCAGCACAGGCCCCGCCGAACATGATCGCCAGAAGCCGCACGCGGATCACTTTGTAGCCCAAGGCATGGGCCGCATCGTGGTTTTCGCCGACCGCCCGAAGCACCAGCCCGTGGCGCGTTTTGTGCAAGAACCACCATGTTGCGGCGACAAGGATCAGCCCGACGTAGACCATCGGGTCGTGTTGGAAGACGATCGGTCCGATCACGGGGATGTCGCCCAGCAAGGGGATGTCCCAGTCGGGGAAGCTGGGTGCTTTTACGCCGATGTAGTTTTGCCCCATCAGGGCCGAGAGCCCGAGCCCGAAGAGTGTAAGTGCAAGGCCGGTGGCCACTTGGTTGGAGAGCAATACCTGGGTCAGGATGCCGAAGAGCAGGCCCAGAAAGGCGCCGCCGACGGCCGCCCCGATGAACCCAAGCAGCGGAGATCCGGTGCTGACGGCCACGATAAAACCGCTGACCGCGCCGGTGATCATCATGCCTTCGACGCCGAGGTTCAAAACGCCGGCCCGTTCCACGACCAACTCGCCGATAGCGGCCAAAAGGATCGGGGTGGCCGCCACCATGAGGGAGGCCAGAAGCAGGATCGGGTTGATTGATGACAGGTCCATTAGACTGTTCCTCTTTGCGAGAGCCGGATCCGGTAGTTGGTCAAAACATCAACTGCGAGCAGGAAGAACAGCAGCATCCCTTGGAGCAATTGGATCGCAGCACCCGGTAGCCCAAGGTTGGACTGCGCGATTTCGCCGCCGATGTAGGTGAGCGCCATGAGCCCGCCAGCCAGCAGGATGCCGACAGGGTGGAGCCGCCCCAAGAACGCGACGATGATCGCTGTGAACCCGTAGCCCGCGTTGAAATCGATGCTGATTTGTCCTGCGGGGCCTGCGACTTCGAATAGTCCGGCCATGCCCGCCAGTGCGCCCGATATCCCCAGACAGATCAGGATCATCCGGTGCGGATTGACGCCTGCAAAGACCGCCGCGCGCGGCCCTTGTCCCGACAGCCGCACATGGAATCCGAAGACGTGTCGCGACAGAGTGATATAGCCGAAGATCACCGCGATGAAAGCAGCCACGACCCCCCAGTGCATTCCCGATCCCGCAATCAGTTCGAGGTTGGCGGCAGAGGGGTATTGCGACAGGTTCCGGCTGCCGGGAAAGCCCATACCCTCGGGGTTACGCATTGCGCCCAAGGCCATTGACGCCAGGAGTTGCTCGGCGACATAGACCAGCATCAAGGACACAAGGATTTCATTGGTGCCGAATTTGACCCGCAAAATGCCCGGGATCAGTGCCCAAAGAGTGCCTCCCGCAGCCCCCGCGAGAACCATGAGAGGGAAGATGAGCCACGATTCCATTGGGTAAAATGCAAGGCCCACGGCGGCGCCGCAGATTGCGCCGATGATATATTGCCCCTCGGCACCGATGTTCCAGATGCCCGCCCGATACCCGAACGACAGCCCGATCGCGATCAATACCAGTGGCGCCCCTTTGACCAGAAGTTGTGGGCGATAATACCACGCAAACTCCGAGAACAGCGGGTCGAGAAATATGGTGCGGATCGTCTCGAACGGGTTTTTGCCCAAGGCGGCAAACAGGATGCCGCCCACGATCATCGTCAGCAAAACTGCAAGGAGCGGCGTGGCGACCGCCCATGCGCGAGACGGCTCTGGCCGTTTTTCCAATAAGATCATTGAGGCAGTCCCTTTGTTTTCTTCGGAGCATAAATATGCCCGCCGGAGGCGGCGTTACGGTCCAACATGTGCAACCTCCAGATCATGAGCGCCCCCGAGCATCAGCCCGATTTCGTCGATCGTCAGTGATGCCGCATCGCGCGGTGCAGAGAGTTGACCGTCGTTGAGCGCGGCAAACCGGCCGGCCACTTCCATCAGCTCGTCGAGGTCCTGACTGATCACCACAACCGCGGCCCCTTGGTCGGCAAGATCAAGGATGGCTTGCCGGATTGCGGCCGCAGCAGAGGCATCGACCCCCCATGTGGGTTGGTTGATGATCAGCACCTCGGGGTCTTGCATGATCTCGCGTCCGATGACGAATTTTTGCAGGTTCCCGCCCGAAAGCGACCCTGCGGTGCTGCGCGCGCTGGGCGTGCGCACATCAAAGGTGCGGATGATATCTTGGGCAAAGCTGCGCGCCTTATCCCATTGTAAAAAACCGTTTTTGGCTAGGTTTTTGCGTGTCACTGCGGTCAGGATAGTGTTCTCGATCAGGCTCATGTCGGGGACTGCGGCGTGCCCGTTGCGTTCTTCGGGGGCCGCACAAAGCCCAAGCGCGCGGCGGGCATTTGGCGCAAGATCGCCGATATTTTGCACGCCCAGTTTGACCATGTCGGCCGCCGTGCGTGTTTCGCCGCACAGTGCGGCCACCAATTCGTCCTGACCATTGCCCGCCACGCCGCCGATCCCGAAGATTTCGCCTTTGCGCACTTCGAGATTGATTGCCCGCAGGCGCGTGCCGAATTGGTGTGGCGCGGGCGCGGAGAGGTTTGTCAGGGTGAGGGCGACGTCGCCCAGAGGTTTGTCAGTCTTTGTCGGCACATGCAGCACCATGCCGACCATGAGTTCCGCCATATCGCGTGCCGAGGTTTGGCGCGGGTCGCATTCGCCCACGACTTGGCCCAGCCGCAGCACGGTGGCCTTGTCGCAAAGGCTGCGAATTTCTTCGAGTTTGTGCGAGATATAGAGGATCGAGGTGCCTTCGGAGGCAAGTTTGCGAAGTGTCTCAAATAAGATGTCGACCTCTTGCGGGGTCAGCACCGAGGTTGGTTCGTCCATGATCAAAAGCTTGGGGTCTTGCAGCAGGCACCGGATGATTTCGACGCGCTGCCGTTCGCCCGCAGAGAGGTCCCCGACGATCATATCGGGGTCAAGCGGCAGGCCGTATTGGTGTGAGACCGCCCGCACCCGAGCCGCCACGTCGTTTTGGGGCGGCGGGTTTTCCATGCCCAGAGCGATATTTTCGGCCACGTTCATCGCGTCGAACAGCGAGAAGTGTTGGAACACCATTGCCACGCCCGCCGCCCGCGCCGCGCGAGGCTCGGAGGGGGCAAATGTCTGGCCTTCCAGTGTCATGGTGCCGCTGTCGGGTTTGACGAGCCCGTAGATCGCCTTGACCAGCGTTGATTTCCCCGCGCCGTTTTCGCCCAGCAGAGCGTGAATTTCCCCGCGTTCGATGTCGAAGCTGACGTCTTTGTTGGCAATGACGCCGGGGTAGCCCTTTGTCAGGTTTTTGATCGAGATCAGGCTCATGCGATTTGATCCTTTTGGCGGGCAGAACTGGCGCCAATTATGGCAGCAGCGACGCCGATTGCAATCTGGGAGGGGTGTTTGCCTAAGGACGGATCGCCGATCGGGCAGGCGATTTGGTCGATGGTGGCCGCGTTATGACCCAAAGCGCCAAGCCGCGATTTGAAGCGCGCCCATTTGGTGGCCGATCCGATCAACCCGATACTGCGGAATTGCGATGACAGTAGCGCGTGGCAGATCGCAAGGTCGATGTCATGTGCGTAGGTCAAGATCAGGTGTTCGGCGTTTGCAGGCGCGTGTTTGGCGGCGAGACTTGGGGCGGCGGCGACAAGAGGGGTCACATCATCGGGCATGGTGCCCGGGAACCGCGCGGCGCTGGTGTCGATCCATGTGATGGCCGTGTCGGGGAGCGGCGCGAGGGTATTGACCAACGCGCGTCCGACGTGGCCCGCGCCCCAGATCCAGATGTTGCGGGGGCGCGCGGTGTCGATGGTCGCGTTCGCGGTATAGGACAGGTGCACAGAGCCGCCGCAGCATTGCCCCAGATTGGGGCCAAGCGGGATGGTTTGGGTGTCCGAGTGGCGGCCGGTCGAGAGCATGTGCCGCGCGTGCGCCATCGCCGCCCATTCAAGAGCGCCGCCACCGATAGTGCCTGTGATGTGGTCGGCAAAGACCTGCATCTGTGTGCCTGCGTTGCGCGGCGCAGAGCCCGCGGTGCGGGTGATGGAGACGGTGATCCAGGTCATGCGCGGACCCGTTTGACGGCCGCCAAAATGCGTTCGGGCGTCGCTGGCGCGTCGAGCGCGGGGTAGGTTTTGCCGCAGCTCGCCACGGCATCGGACAGCGCCAACAGCGCGGAGATGCCGTGCATGAAGGGTGGCTCGCCCACGGCCTTGGACCGGTAGACGGTGTTGGCGGGGTTGGGCGCGTCCCAGAGGGTCACGTTGAAAATGGCCGGTCTGTCAGAGCAGGCGGGGATTTTATAGGTCGAGGGCGCGTGGGTTTTGAGGTCGCCCTTGTCGTCCCAGATCAATTCTTCGGTGGTGAGCCAGCCCGCGCCTTGCACATAGCCACCCTCGATCTGGCCGATGTCGAGCGCCGGGTTCAGCGAGGTGCCTGCATCGTGCAGGATGTCGCAGCGCAGGATGCGGTTTTCGCCGGTGAGCGTGTCGATGACAACCTCAGTCAGGGCGGCCCCTTGGGCGAAGTAGAAGAACGGTTGGCCCTGTCCCGCGATCCGGTCCCACGCGAGGTCTGGGGTTTTGTAGAATCCCGTAGCCGAGAGGCTGACGCGGTTGGTGTAGGCAAGCATGGCGGCCTGGGCGAAGGTGAGGGTGGTTTTGCCTGTTGTGACCTCATTGTTTTGAAAAGTGACATTTTCGGGCGTGTCGCCGTGAGTTTGAGCCACAACTTGTGCGATACGTGCAATGATTATGTCGCAGGCGTTTTGCACAGCCATGCCGTTCAGGTCGGTGCCGGAAGAGGCGGCAGTGGCGGAGGTATTGGGGACCTTGGCGGTGTCTGTCGCTGTGATTTTAATCGTGTCCATGGACACCCCGAAGCGCGCGGCGGCGACCTGAGCGACCTTTTGGAACAGCCCTTGGCCCATTTCGGTGCCGCCGTGGTTAAGGTGGATCGAGCCGTCTTGATAGACGTGCACCAGAGCGCCGGCTTGGTTGAGGTGCGTCAGCGTAAAGGAGATGCCGAATTTGACCGGGGCGAAACCCAAGCCCTTTTTGAGGATCGGATTTGCGGCGTTCCATGCGTCGATGGCGGCGCGGCGTGCAGTATAGTCGGCGGTTTTCAGCAGGGTTTCGGTCATGCCTTGCAGGATGAAGTCGGTGACTTTCATGCCGTAGGGCGTGGTGTTGGCGTCACTTGCCCGATCCATATGCGCGTAATAGTTGGCGCGGCGCACGGCGACGGGGTCGAGGTTCAGATGTGCCGCGATGTGGTCCATGACCCGCTCGATGCCAAGCACGCCTTGTGGACCGCCAAAACCGCGGTAGGCGGTGGCGCTTTGGGTGTTGGTTTTGAGCCGGTGCGAGGTGATCCGTGTGTGCTCCAGCAGATAGGCGTTGTCGGCGTGCAGCATGGCGCGGTCGGCGACGGGGATCGTGAGGTCAAGCGCCCAACCGGCGCGGGTCAGCTGGGTGAAATCGACGCCAGAGAGTTTGCCGTCATCGTCAAAGCCTATGTCATAGTCGATGCGGAAATCGTGCCGCTTGCCGGTGATCATCATGTCGTCATCGCGGTCGTAGCGCATTTTGCAAGGACGCCCGGTGGCAAGTGCGGCGATGGCACAGCCAACGGCCAAAGCGTTGCCTTGGCTTTCCTTGCCGCCAAAACCGCCCCCCATGCGCCGGACTTCGACGCGCACGGCGTGCATTGGCAAACCTATGGCTTCGGCGACTTTGTGCTGGATTTCGGTCGGGTGCTGCGTGGAGGACTGCACCAGCATATCGCCGCCCTCTTGCGGCAGGGCGAGGGCGGCTTGGCCTTCGAGGTAGAAGTGTTCCTGACCGCCCATGTCGATTGCGCCTTGCAGCCGGTGTTTGGCGGAAGTGAGGGCTGCGTCAACGTCACCTTTGGTCCAGATGCGAGGGCCATCTTCAAAACGGCTGTTGGCGGCGAGCGCATCTTCGATTGTCAGGATCGGGGTGTCGGCGCTGATGGTGATATCGCCGAGACGCGCCGCTTTGCGTGCCAACAGGTGGCTGGTGGCGACAACCAGAAAGATAGGTTGCCCGAGGTAGTGCACGGTGCCCGTTGCCAGCAGCGGTTCATCATGTGCGGAGGGAGAAACATCATTGGCGAAGGGCAGGTCGCGGGCGGTAAACACCGCGATCACGCCCGCGGCCTTGCGCACGGCGTCGAGGTTGATGGCGGTGATTGTGCCGGCGGCGATTGCGCTTGTGCCAAAGGCCAGGTGCAGGGTGTTTGCGGGCGTAGGAATGTCATCGATATAGCGTGCGGTGCCAGTGACGTGCAGCGCGGCTGCGTCATGCGGCAGGGGTTTACGGGCGCTCATGGCTGGACCTCCAGCACGGATACCTGTTGGCCCGAGAGGTCGGCGAAATAGCGCAGGGCCATGTTTTGCGCGGCCTCGAGCCGGTAGGCCGCACTGGCGCGCATGTCAGACATTGGCGTGAAATCGCTGGCGAAGGCGGGCAGGGCGGCGTGCACGGTTGCCATGGTCCAAGGGTGGCCGATGAGGGCGGCCTCGACTGCGCGGGCGCGTGCGGGGGTGCCGGCCATACCGCCGAAGGCGATGACAGCGGCTTGCACTTTTCCGCCCTGAACAGTGATATTAAAGGCGCCACAGACTGCAGAGATGTCCTGATCGAACCTTTTGGAGAGTTTGTAGACCCGCAAAGCCGGGGCGGATTTGGGGATGGTGACGCCGGTGACAAGTTCACCGGGTGCGCGGTCTTGTTTGCCGTAAGAGATGAAGAAGTCTTGCAAGGGGATCGACCGCGTTTTGTCGCCGTGGCGCAGATGCAGGGTGGCCCCCAAAGCAATGAGAGCGGGTGGGTTGTCGCCGATGGGCGAGCCATTGGCGATATTGCCGCCGATGGTGGCGGCACCGCGAACCTGTTCGGAGCCATAGCGCCGCACCATTTGTGCATAAGACGGGTGCAGTGGTTTGAGAGCGGTATGCACATCAAGCATGGTCACGCCTGCGCCAAAGGTGATGGTATCGGCGGTTTGGCTGATCTGTTGCAGGTCGGTGCAGCGGTTCAGGAACACCACATTGTTGAGGTCGCGCAATTGTTTGGTGACCCAAAGGCCGACGTCCGTGGCCCCTGCGATAAGGGTCGCATCGGGGTTGGCGGCATACCAAGCGGCGAGCGCATCAAGCGTTTCGGGCGCAAAGGCGGCAGGGGGTTGCGGCGCGTCAGGCTCGACCATCCATGTGGGCACGGGGGCGTCCCTCGCGGCGATTGCGGCGCGGATGATCGGGGCGTAGCCGGTGCAGCGGCACAGGTTGCCTGCGAGGATATCATCGTGGTCGGTGCGCCCGTTGGCGTGGCTTGCGGCCATCGAAGCGATAAAGCCGGGGGTGCAGAACCCGCATTGCGAGCCGTGGTGCGCAACCATGGCCGATTGCACGGGGTGCAGCGCGCCTGATGGCCCTGTGATCCCTTCGACCGTGCGCACGGATTTGCCGTGAAGCTGCGGCAAAAACAGGATACAGGCGTTCAATGCGCGTTTGCTATGGGCGTCAGTGACGACGACCGAACAGGCACCGCAGTCGCCCTCGTTGCAGCCTTCTTTGGTGCCGGTCAGGTCGCGGGTCGTGCGCAGCCAGTCGAGCAGCGTTTGCGTGGGGGGTGTGTCCACCTCCACGGTTTCCCCATTGAGAAGAAACGTCACTTTCATGTTGTTGACCTGCCGCGTTACCCAATGCAATGGGGCCGTTGCGCGGAGTTGATGCGGCGTAAACCCCGAGCGCCCTTGACTTAGCGTCTAGCAGACCCAGAGCGGGCGCATATTGCAAGTAATTTTTCTGAAAATTGTGCTTTTCGGGCGTAAAGACCTGTGATTTTTGTGAATTTAGCCGTTGGATACATCCAGAGAAAGCGCCATTTGGTCGATCTGGTCGAGCTGTTGTTGCCACACAATCCGTTGCCACTCGAGCCAGCCCTGCACTTCGAGCAGCGGCGAGGCGTCGATGTGGCAAGTGCGCACCCGGCCGGTTTTCTCCGACCGGATCAATCCGCATTTTTCCAGGACCGACAGGTGCCGCATGAAGGTGGGCAAGGCCATGGCATGTGGTACGGCCAGTGCGCTGACGGTTGCGGGGCCGCGCACAAGCTGTTCGATGACCGCCCGCCGCGTGGGATCCGACAGTGCCGAAAAGCAGGCATCAAGCTGTGGTGTGATTTGGCGCATGGTGGCGGCGGCTCCTGTTTGTTGGCAATGTGGCTAACTATTGAATTGCCCGCAATCGCAAACTGCCGCTTGGCCCGCAGGAGCGCACCCAGTAGGTTGCGCCCATGTCACATGATCCCCGATTCATCCACCTGCGCGTGCATACCGAATATTCCCTGTTGCAGGGGGCTGTTCATGCCAAGAAATTACCCGACATGACCGCGCATCTGCATATGCCTGCGGTGGCGGTAACCGACACCAATAATATGTTCTGCGCGCTGGAGTTTTCCGAAGGGGCGGCCAAGGCGGGTGTGCAGCCGATTATCGGGTGTCAGTTGGATCTGGGTTATACCACCACGGAGGCGGGCAAGCGACCGGACGAGCCTGCGGCGATTGTGCTGCTGGCCCAGTCCGAGGTCGGGTATTTGAACCTGATGAAGCTGAATTCCTGTTTGTATTTGCAGCAAGACGGGCAACTGCCGCAGGTGACGCTGGAGGATTTGCAGACCCATAACGCGGGGCTGATTTGTTTGAGCGGCGGCCCCGATGGCCCTGTGGGGCGGTTGTTGCGCGCGGGGCAAAGACCTGCGGCAGAGGCGTTGATGGACCGATTGGCGGCGATCTATCCGGACCGGTTATATGTCGAATTGCAGCGCCATCCCGATGGCGACGGCTTGCCAGAGGCGGAAAGGGTGTCCGAGCAGGGTTTTGTCGAGATGGCCTATGCCAAGGGGGTGCCGTTGGTGGCCACCAATGACGTGTATTTTCCCAAAGCGTCGTTGTTCGAGGCCCATGATGCGTTGATGTGTATTGCCGATGGTGCCTATGTCGACCAGCAAGAGCCGCGCCGCAGGTTGACCCCGCAGCATTATTTCAAGTCGCCGCGAGAGATGACGACACTGTTTGCGGATCTGCCCGAGGCGATTTCAAATACCGTCGAGATTGCCAAGCGCTGCGCGTTCAAGGTGTATAAGCGCGACCCGATTTTGCCGAAATTTGCCGATGACGAGATTGTGGAATTGCGCCGTCAGGCCAATGAGGGATTGCAGGCGCGGCTGGCGGTTATTCCCCACGCGGTGTCACTGGAGGAGTATCAGGCGCGGCTGGATTTCGAGTTGGGGATTATCGAGGGCATGGGGTTTCCCGGTTACTTTTTGATCGTTGCCGATTTTATCAAATACGCCAAGGACAACAGTATTCCCGTGGGACCGGGCCGTGGGTCGGGTGCGGGCAGTTTGGTGGCCTATGCGCTGTTGATTACTGACCTTGATCCGCTGCGCTATTCGCTGCTGTTCGAGCGGTTTTTGAACCCTGAGCGAGTGTCGATGCCCGACTTTGATATCGACTTTTGCATGGACCGCCGCGAAGAGGTGATCCGCTATGTGCAGGGGAAATATGGCCGCGATAAAGTGGGGCAGATTATTACCTTTGGTGCGCTGCTAAGTAAGGCCGCGGTGCGCGATGTAGGCCGTGTTTTGCAGATGCCTTATGGGCAGGTGGACCGGATTTCCAAGATGATTCCTGTGGAAGGGGTCAAGCCGGTGTCGATTGAAAAGGCGCTGGCAGACGAGCCGCGCCTGCGTGAAGAGGCCAAGAACGAGGAAATTGTCGGGCGGCTGTTGAGTTATGCCCAGCAAGTCGAGGGGCTGTTGCGCAATGCATCAACCCACGCGGCGGGTGTGGTGATTGGCGATCGTCCGCTGGACGAGTTGGTGCCGCTGTATCAGGACCCCAGATCGGATATGCCTGCGACGCAGTTCAACATGAAATGGGTCGAGCAGGCCGGGTTGGTCAAGTTCGACTTTTTGGGTCTCAAGACGCTGACGGTTATTCAAAACGCGGTAGATTTGATTGTGAAACAGGGCCGTCCGTTGCATGTGGATGCGCAAGGCAACACACTATTTACGCCCCCTGAGGCAGTAATAAACGATATTGGCACAATTCCGCTGGATGATGAGGCGTCTTATAAGCTCTATGCAAGCGCCAAGACCGTGGCGGTGTTTCAGGTGGAATCCAGCGGCATGATGGATGCGCTCAAGCGCATGAAGCCCACGTGTATCGAGGACATCGTCGCACTTGTGGCGTTGTATCGGCCCGGTCCGATGGAGAATATCCCGACCTATTGCGAGGTGAAGAACGGGGTCAAGGAGATCACTTCGGTGCACCCGTCGATTGACCATTTGCTGGCCGAAACGCAGGGGATTATCGTTTATCAAGAGCAGGTTATGCAGATCGCCCAAGTCATGGCGGGTTATTCGCTTGGCGGCGCGGACCTGTTGCGCCGCGCGATGGGTAAGAAGATCGCCGAGGAGATGGCCAAGGAGCGTCCCAAATTCGAAAAGGGCGCGATGGAAAATGGCGTTGACAAAAAGAAGGCGTCAGAGGTTTTTGACCTTCTGGAGAAATTCGCCAATTACGGGTTCAACAAATCCCACGCCGCCGCCTATGCGGTGGTCAGTTATCAAACCGCGTGGCTGAAGGCCAATCATCCTGTCGAGTTCATGGCGGGTGTGATGAACTGCGATATTCATCTGACCGATAAGCTGGCGACCTATTTTCAAGAGGTCAAAAAGGGCCTTGGGATCGCCTATACGCCGCCTTGTGTGAACCGGTCGATGGCTGCGTTTGATGTGAAGGATCAAAAGCTGGTTTATGCGCTGGGCGCGTTGAAAAACGTCGGTGTCGAGGCGATGAAGCTGATTGTTGAGGGGCGTGGGGAAGATCAATTTATCACGCTTTTTGACTTTGCGAGGCGGGTTGATATCAAACGGGTCGGTAAACGCCCGTTGGAGATGTTGGCGCGCGCGGGGGCGTTTGATGTGTTGGACCCCAACCGCCGTCGGGTGCTGACGAGCCTTGATGCGCTGGTGGGGTATTCGGCGGCGATCCATGATCAGAAGGCGTCAAATCAGGTGTCGTTGTTTGGCGAGGCGGGCGACGATTTGCCAGAGCCGCGATTGGCGGGCGGGGACGATTGGTTGCCGGCCGAGCGGTTGGCCGAGGAGTTCAAGGCAATCGGGTTCTATTTGTCGGGGCATCCGCTGGACGACTATATGGCGTCGCTCAAGCGCAAGGGAGTTTTGACGCTGGACGAGGTGATCGCCAAGGCGGAGCGCGGGGCCTGTCTGGTCAAAATGGCAGGCACGGTGTCGGGCCGCCAAGAGCGAAAATCAGCGCGCGGAAACCGGTTTGCATTTGCGCAACTGTCTGATCCTACCGGGCAATATGAGGTGACGTTGTTTTCGGATACCTTGGAGACTGCCCGCGAGCATTTGGAAACCGGCAGTCAGGTTGTGATTGCCTGTGAGGCCACGATGGAGGCTGATGTGCTGAAACTGCTGGGCCGGTCGGTGTCGCCGATTGACACGGCGGTCGCGGATGCGGGCGGTGCGGGATTGCGGGTGTTTTTGGACGCACCGGACGCGATTGCTGCGGTGGCGACGATTTTGGAGGCGGCGCAGCGCGACAAGGTGCGCGGCAGCCGGGGGCCAGTATATTTCTGCCTGATGGATGCGGCCTTGCCCGGGGAGGTCGAGATTGATCTGGGTCAGGATTATCCGGTGAACCCGCAGATCAAAGGCGCGCTGCGGTCATTGAACGGCGTGATGGAGGTCGAGGAGGTTTGAACCGTGCAAACCTGCCGCACTGATTACCAATGGGGCGGGCGTTGATCGGCCAGTGGCACCGAGCCGCCTGCATCCATTTCACGCCCTGCCTCGCGTTCCATCAGCATGGCAAGCCTGCGGGTCGACAGGTCGATCGCTTTTTGTTGGGCGGTCACGATGTCGGACAGGTCTTCGACCGTGCGCGTCAGATGTGCGATTTTTTCTTCGAGGTGGGTGATGTCAGTCATGGCGTTGTCATAGCACGCAGGTATGGCGGCGCGAAAGCCCGATAACATCGCATTGCCCCAATGGGCGCAGAGGTGTAGACGCGGGCGCATATGACAGACATTTACGCGAGGCGATGATGGCCAAGGACAACAAACACCCCCGCCCAAAGGCGCAGACGCCCAAGGGTTTTCAGGATTATTTTGGTGCAGATGTGGCAGAGCGCACTGCGATGCTGACGAAGATCGCAGGGGTTTATCATCGTTACGGGTTTGATGCGTTAGAGACATCGGCGGTGGAAACCGTCGAGGCGTTGGGCAAGTTTTTGCCCGATGTGGACCGCCCCAACGAGGGAGTGTTTGCATGGGAAGAGGACAAGGATTGGCTGGCGCTGCGCTATGATCTGACGGCGCCATTGGCGCGGGTTTACGCGCAGCACCGCAATGATTTGCCAACGCCCTATCGCCGCTATGCGATGGGGCCTGTCTGGCGCAATGAAAAGCCGGGTCCGGGTCGGTTTCGTCAGTTTTATCAGTGCGATGCGGATACGGTCGGGGCGTCGTCTGTGGCTGCTGATGCCGAGATTTGTGCGATGTTGGCAGATACTTTGGAAGTGGTGGGCATTCCACGCGGCGACTATGTTGTGCGAGTCAATAACCGCAAGGTGTTGAACGGCGTGATGGAGGTTGCGGGGCTGTCGGGTGATGACAAAGAGGCCGAGCGCGGGATTGTTTTGCGCGCGATTGATAAGCTGGACCGGTTGGGTGTTGACGGTGTGCGGGCATTGTTGGGCGAGGGCCGCAAGGATGCCAGTGGTGATGTCACCAAGGGTGCGGGGCTATCGGATGAGCAGGCCGAGATTGTTATGGGATTCATGGCGGCCAAGCGCGCGACAGGGGCCGAGACGGTGGCGCGTTTGCACGAGTTGGTGCGAGGGTCGGTGATTGGGGTAGATGGCGTCAATGAGTTGGAGACGATAGCGACGTTGTTGGATGCGGGCGGGTATGGGCCTGACCGGATCGAGATTGACCCGGCGGTCGTGCGTGGGCTTGGCTACTATACCGGTCCTGTTTTCGAGGCTGAATTGACGTTTGAGGTGCTTGACGAGAAGGGCCGTGCGCGGAACTTTGGCTCTGTTGCGGGGGGCGGTCGGTATGATGATCTGGTCAAGCGCTTTACCGGTCAAGAGGTGCCTGCGACGGGGGTGTCGATTGGTGTGGACCGGTTGTTGGCCGCACTCAAGGCCAAGGGCCGGATTGATGGTTCGGCTGCTGGTCCTGTTGTGGTGACCGTGATGGACCGCGATCAAATGGCGTATTATCAAGAGCTTGTGGCGGAATTGCGGGGTGCTGGTATCCGTGCCGAGGTGTATTTGGGGAACCCCAAGAACTTTGGCAACCAGTTGAAGTATGCCGATAAGCGCGGCAGCCCTGTGGCGGTGATTGTTGGCGGTGACGAGATGGCGGCGGGTGTGGTGCAGATCAAGGACCTGATTTTGGGCGCAAAGATTGCCGAGAATGCCACGCTGGAAGAATGGAAAGATCGCCCGAGCCAGTATGAGGTGCCGCGTGATGATCTGGTGGCCAAGGTGCAAGAGATTTTGGACGGGCAGGGCGTATGAGCATTGCGGTGATGGAAGAGGCGCAGCGCTTGACGGCGGCGTTTGTGGCGGCGGGGGCGGTGCCGGTCGAGACGGATATTTTACTGTCTGCCGAGACGTTGTTGGACCTGTATGGCGAGGATATTCGCGGGCGGGCCTATGTCACGTCGGATCCGCTGCACGGTGAGATGATGTTGCGCCCTGATTTTACCTTGCCTGTCGTGCAGGTGCATATGCAGAGCCGCGCGGACCCTGCGCGCTATACCTATGCGGGGCCGGTTTTTCGCAGGCAAGAATATGACGAGGCCCGTGCAAACGAGTTTTTGCAGGTCGGGTTCGAGGTGTTTGACGGAAACGATCCGGCGGCGGCGGACGCGGATGTTTTTGCCGCGATTTCGGGGGCGCTTGCGGGGTTGCCGTTGCGGGCGTCGACGGGTGATCTGGGGATTTTGATGGCGGCGGTGCGCGGTTTGCGCACGACGGATGCCCGCAAGGCGGCACTGCTGCGCCATATTTGGCGGCCGCGCAGGTTTCGGGCACTATTGGACCGGTTTGGCGGGCGCACAGCACCGCCGCCGACACGCACCGCGCTATTGAAGATGGATGATCCCTTTGCGGATGCGGGTGCGGATGTTGGATTGCGCAGCCGTGCAGAGGTGCAGGCGCGCATTGATGTGCTGCGCGAAGATGCAGCTGCGGCACCGGTTTCGGCAGAGGAACTTTCGCTGATCGATGCGCTTTTGGAGCTGCGCGATGTGTGCCCCAATGCCTTGAGTGCGCTGCGCGATATTGCGGTGGATATGCCCGCGATCGGGGCGGCGGTGTCGACGCTTGCCGGGCGCTTGGATGCGCTGGCGGGGCGCGGGGTTGATGTGGACGGGCTAGATTTCGAGGCCAGTTATGGCCGCACGACGCTGGAATATTATGACGGGTTTGTGTTTGGGTTGAGCGCGATTGATCGCCCTGATCTGCCACCCGTGGCCAGTGGTGGGCGCTATGACGCGCTGACAGCGGTGTTGGGGCATGGTGCGGCGGTGCCTGCGGTGGGCGGTGTTGTGCGCCCTGATTTATGCCTTTCATTGCGGGGAGTTGCGTGATGTTGAAGCTGGGTGTGCCGTCCAAGGGCCGGTTGATGGACAAGACATTTCAGTGGTTTGGCAGCCGTGGTGTGACATTGCGCAAGGCCGGGTCGGAGCGCGACTATGCGGGGGCTGTCGAGGGCATTGACGGCGTGGAGCTGGTGCTTTTGTCGGCGGGCGAGATCCCGCGCGAGTTGGCGGCAGGGCGCATTCATCTGGGGGTGACGGGGTCTGATCTGGTGCGCGAAAAGCTGGCCAATTGGGAGGCGCGCGTGCATGAGATTGCCTTGATGGGCTTTGGCGGGGCGGATTTGATTATTGCGGTGCCGCAGGGGTGGGTCGATGTCGACACGCTGGATGATCTGGATGCGGCGGCGGCGGCGTTTCGGGCAAAGCACGGGTTCCGGATGCGGATTGCCACAAAATATCACCGGCTTGTGCGCGAGTTTTTGCGCCAGAGCGGTGTGGCCGATTATCAGCTTGTCGACAGTCAGGGCGCGACCGAGGGCGTGGTGAAAAACGAGACCGCAGAGGCGATTGCCGATATCACCTCGACGGGGGAAACGCTGCGCGCCAATGGGCTGAAAATTATTGATGACGGGTTGATCCATGCCTCGCAGGCCACGTTGTTTCGTGGTCAGCGCGATGGCTGGGACGATGGGCAGCGGGCGACGTTCAAGGCGCTTGAAAAGATGCTGGGCGTCTAGCGCACGCCGATGGCGGCGAGAGCTTTTTGCAACTCTGGCGGCAGGACCTCTTCGCGTTGCGCGCCGTCGGGCAGGTCTTCAGGCGCGTCTGCGGGAGCCAGATAGCGCCAGCCCTGGAATGCCCGTTTCGGGGTTGCCGCGACGCGGATAAGTGCGGGGTCGCTGACGATCGCGCAGCGCCGGATGCCGTCTTGGCCGATCCGCTCGTCAAGCCGGATGATCCGTTGCCGGCATTGGATGATGCCTTTGATGACCCAGAATATGGAGCCACCTGCGACGATCTCGGCCTCGCGTTTGGGCCACATGCGGGTGACGTGTTGCGGGTAGCCATCGCGCGATTGGGCTTGTGGCGTGGCCTGCCAAGCCGCAAGGCCTGCCACATCGTCGGTGCCGACCGAAAGTTTGAGGAGATGGACCGTGGACATGATTTTTCCTTGCTCTATCGGGTAACCTAAGCTGTTGGAGCGGGATATCAACGCGCAAAATTATTTCTACATATATGTCAAAATTCTATTGATGCCACCACATCTGGTAGTTTATGGCCTATTCAAAAGGAGTTCCGTCAAAGGCAACTTCTGTCGTTTCCGAATCCCGAAGCTGCGCCTATGATGGTATCTCTGCCACTTGGTCGCCTTATAGAAAGACTGCATATGACCCGCTTTGCCGCCCCGATCGCCGAACAAATTTGGGATATGAAGTATCGGTTTAAACAGGCCGATGGCACGCCGATTGACCAGACCGTCGAGCAGACATGGGAGCGGATTGCGCAGGCTTTGGCCGAGACCGAGGCCGACCCGAAGGCATGGGCGCCAAAGTTTTACGACGCACTGGAAGATTTCAAGTATTTGCCTGCGGGCCGTATTACGGCGGGTGCCGGCACGGCGCGTCAGGTGACCCTGTTCAATTGCTTTGTCATGGGCACGGTCCCTGACAGCATGGGCGGTATCTTTGATATGCTCAAAGAGGCAGCACTGACCATGCAGCAGGGCGGCGGCATCGGCTATGATTTTTCGACCATTCGCCCCAAGGGTGCCTCGGTTTTGGGCGTGGCGGCAGATGCCTCTGGCCCGTTGTCGTTCATGGATGTCTGGGATGCGATGTGTCGCACGATCATGTCGGCGGGCTCGCGCCGTGGGGCGATGATGGCGACGATGCGGTGCGATCATCCTGATGTGGAGGATTTCATTGCTGCGAAATCCGACCCTGCGCGGTTGCGTATGTTCAACATGTCCGTGCTGATCACCGATCCGTTTATGGAGGCGGTCAAGGCGGATGGGCCTTGGGATTTGGTGTTCGGCGGCGAAGTGTATCGCACGCTGCGCGCCCGCGAGTTGTGGGACGCGATCATGCAGGGCACCTATAATTATGCAGAACCCGGTGTGATTTTCATCGACCGGATCAATCAGGCCAATAACCTCAATTACGTGGAGACGATTGCGGCGACCAACCCGTGCGGAGAGCAGCCGTTGCCACCATATGGCGCGTGTTTGCTCGGCTCGATCAACATGGCGCGGCTGGTGGCCGATCCGTTTGAGGCGGGTGCGCGGCTGGATATTCCCAGCATGGCCGAACTGGTGGCTGTTGCCGTGCGGATGATGGACAATGTGGTGGATACCTCGCTGTTTCCGCTGCCCCAGCAGAAAGCCGAGGCACAAGCCAAGCGTCGGATCGGCCTTGGTGTCACCGGGCTTGCGGATGCGCTGTTGATGGTCGGGTTGCGCTACGGGTCGGAGGCTGCGGCGCGTCAGACCGAGGAGTGGATGCACGCGATTGCACGCGCCGCCTATCTGGCGTCGGTGGACTTGGCCAAGGAAAAGGGCGCGTTTCCGCTGTTTGACGCGGAGAAGTTTTTGGCCTCGGGGGCGATGCAATCGATGGATGCGGATGTTTGTGATGCGATCCGCAAGCATGGTATCCGCAATGCATTGCTGACCTCGATTGCGCCGACGGGCACGATTTCTCTCTATGCGGGGAATGTGTCCAGCGGCATCGAGCCGGTGTTTGCTTATGCTTATACACGCAAGGTTTTGCAGAAGGATGGATCGCGCACCGAGGAAGAAGTTGTCGACTACGCGGTGCAGATGTGGCGTGACTTAAAAGGTGACGCGCCGCTGCCGGATTACTTTGTGAACGCGCAAACGCTGGCCCCGCTGGAGCATGTGCGGATGCAGGCGGCGGCGCAGAAGTGGATTGATTCGAGCATTTCCAAGACGATCAACTGCCCCGAGGATATCAGTTTTGACGATTTCAAAGAGGTCTATATGGCCGCGTGGGATCAGGGCTGTAAGGGCTGCACGACCTATCGCCCCAATGATGTGACGGGGTCGGTTTTGTCGGTGTCCGAGGATAAGACGCCTGCGGAGGTGCCGGCGCAGTTGCATGTGGACGGTGACGGGGCCGAAGTGGTTTACATGTCAGAGCCGCTGGACCGTCCGACCGAACTCGATGGTGCGACGTATAAGTTAAAGTGGCCCGATTCAGAGCACGCGATTTATATCACTGTGAATGATGTGGTGATCGCAGGGCACCGCCGGCCGTTTGAGGTGTTTATCAATTCCAAGAATATGGAGCATTTTGCCTGGACGGTTGCGCTGACGCGGATGATTTCTGCGGTGTTCCGCCGCGGCGGCGATGTGTCGTTTGTGGTCGAGGAATTGAAGGCGGTGTTTGATCCGCGTGGTGGTGCATGGATGCAGGGCAAATACGTGCCGTCTATTTTGGCTGCAATCGGTGGTGTGATCGAGAAACATATGGTTGCGATCGGATTTTTGGCAGGCGAAGGCATGGGGTTGAAGTCCGATCCGCAGGCCGAGGTTGTGGCGATCGGGAACAAGCCACGGGGCAAGGCCTGTCCGTCGTGCGGGAGCTATGATCTGCGCATGGTCGAGGGCTGTATGACCTGCGGGTCGTGTGGCTATTCGAAGTGTTCCTGATAAAATTCTAAGTTCAGTGACGTTGACGTCCGACATCTAAAGTCCGTTTTTGCGACATAAAACGGATTTTGAAGCGATCTGGAGCTGTAAGTCACAATATAACAATTCCTGAAAGATCTGCGACGGGATAAAAAGCCAATAAAAGGGACTTTGCGTGAAGCACAGTCCCTTTTCAGCTGAGTTGTTGTTTGTTCTATTGGCCCATTCACAGCGACAAAAGTGGTCGATGAGAGCAATGACTGTGCGGGTCTTGCCGCTACCAGTTGCCATGACCAACAGGGCTTTGTGCTGCACGTGTTTTTCGAATGCTTCGCCTACGCGACGGATCGCCCGCTGCTGATAATATCGGCCCGCAATCTCGGGGTCCAAATCGACTTTGGCCACGCTTATCGCGGCGGTCGGTGATATTGCACATCCATCGTGGCGCGGCTCTGCGCTCGGCGTCTACCGGTTCTGGCGCGATCTTGGCTATGCAATCGGCGCGCTCGCAATGGGCCTGATCGCCGACGCCACAGCTATGCTTGAAGCCGGGTTCTGGTTCACCGGGCTTGCCATGGTGGGTTCGGGCGTCTGGCTGATCCTCGGCATGGAGGAAACCCATCCACGCTTTAACCCCGCGCCAGAGTCCGGGAAAACCGGTGCCTGACGAGATCGCCTCGCAGCGCGTTTGAGGTTCCATATTGCGTGGCCTCGCCTTGGTCCTGCGGCACCGCGACAGATATGTCGCTCGCGTTACTCAAGCATCCATTCTCCATCCGGGAAGAACGCGTGAAAGGCGAAGGCAAACATCACATCGTGCGGCACGTCGCGCCCGTTTTCGCGCACCCGGATCGTTCCGACATCCTTTCCTTCGCCGATCCGAGCTGAATCCAGTGCGGAAGCCTGCCCGGAGTTCCAAGAGATCGTGACACCCGCCTCGGTGATTTCGCCCAGTGCCGCCAGTCGGGATACTGGCCACGCACGCTCTCCGACCCGGACAACGCGTGACAAGGGAGGAATGTCATTGGGCGGCATCTCGCCATTGAAAAGAAACGGTTCGCTGGAACTGTCATAGCTAACATAGGGATTTTGACCATAGCTGCGCGGAAAAGCGGGCTCGGCCATGACCAACCCGTTTGGATTGCGCGCCTTGAACTCAGCCCAACTCTCCATCCAACTAGGCAACTGCGCTAGCTCTACTCCGGTAAATTCGCCGACGATTCCCTCGCCTATGGCCTGCTGCCACCAGCTTTCGGTTTCGCGATCATACATGATCAAGTTGGAATCCCTCAACTTGCCGGTGACGCCAAAGGTTAAAACCTGACCCTCGACCCGCCGGTCAAATGTCGGGGCCGAGTTGCACAGCGGACAGTAGGTCACGGCGTAGGGCACGCCGCCGGCGGTGTCGTTGATAATTTCGTGCCAAGTGAGATACCGGATCGGGTATGCGCGCGGAACTTCACCTTCTATTTCAACAGTTACGACGGGCTCACGGTCTTCGATTCCTTTTTCGTCGTCGATCCGAATGAACTGCGGATCACTAAGTGCTGGAATACCGTCTCTGGGCGGGCCGCCCGAAAGGATCTCGGACCAACTCGCGATGTTGGTCTTTTCGAAATTGGTTTTCGGCCACTCGCTTTTCCAACGTTCGGGGTTTGCGGAGACCTGCGTTGCCACCAACAATATCAGTGCGGCCAGAGTTACTAGGGGTTTCGCGTGCATGGCTCATACTCCTTGGTTCAATGCCAGCGTGACAAAGAACGTGTCATGCGCATAGCCCTATCACGGGGTGTTGAGAGATCGTCAGCGATTAGGCAGGACCAGTTGCTGGCTTCATGCGTGGCGGTTTTGACCAATAAATTGCAAGCTTGAGCACAGATGGCACGTTTCGCGATGCGGTCCTGAGAAAAATTGGAAATTCACCTTGAACCTCTAGTTGCTGTAGCTCCTATCTTCAAAGTCTAACATTGATTCCCGGGAGAAACCGATGTCACACGACGACCACAAACACGCACATAGTCACGATCACGGTAAGGGTGGTGCAAGCTGCGGGTCCGGCGGCGACGCAATGTGCGGCGATATCGGGCCGATAGGCGATGTAGACGCGAATGGCCGCAGTTTCCGCGTCAACGGGCTGGATTGTGCCGAAGAGGTGGCGATCCTGAACAAGGTGTTGGGGCCTGCTGTTGGCGGCACCGAACATCTGGCCTTTGATGTGATGAACGGCCGGATGACCGTTCTCGACAGCGCCAAGAAGGTGGCCGACGACCGGATTATCAAGTTGATCGGCTCCACCGGCATGAGCGGCAGTCTGTGGGAAGCTGAAAGCGCCGCCGCGGCGCAGGCTGCACATCTCAAGCGGCAGAAGTTTTTCACCGCGCTTTCGGCCGGGTTCTGGGCCATTGGTCTGGTTTGGCACGGGGTGGAAGTCGGTGCCGGCGGGCTGGTGCGCATATTTGCCGACCATGGCGAAACGCCGATGCCTTTGGTCGAGATCGGCGCCTTCATGCTGGCCATCGTCTTTGGCGCATGGCTGGTCGCGCCCAAGGCATGGTCTTCGGCACGGCGGATGTCGCCCGACATGAACCTTTTGATGATCATCGCGGTTTCGGGCGCGATTGTTCTGGGGGCCTATTTCGAGGCGGCGACGGTGGCGTTTTTCTTCTCGCTCTCGCTCTATCTGGAAAGCTGGAGCGTGGGGCGGGCGCGCAATGCGGTGGCCGCGCTGCTCGATTTGGCACCGCCCACGGCGCGGGTGATCCGTGATGACGGCACCGAAGTGGACGTGCTGGCTGCGCAGGTGGCGGTCGGCGACCGGTTTGTGGTGCGCGGCGGCGACCGCATCCCGCTTGATGGTGAGGTGACCGATGGCATCGGCGGTGTCAATCAGGCACCGATCACTGGCGAAAGTGCGCTGGTGACGAAAGAGCCCGGTGACGATGTCTATGCCGGCACAATCAACGGCGACGGTTCGCTGACAGTGCGAGCCACCAAGTTAGCTGGCGACACTGTGCTGTCGCGGATTATCCGTATGGTCGGCGAAGCACATTCGCGCCGGGCCGAGGTCGAGCAGTGGGTGGCGAAGTTTGCCCGCATTTATACCCCGATCATCATGGTAATGGCGATTGCCATCGCGGTGGTGCCGCCGCTGGCCTTTGCTGGCGCGTGGGATTACTGGTTCTACAATGCGCTGGTGCTGCTGGTTATCGCCTGCCCGTGCGCATTAGTGATTTCAACGCCTGTCTCTATTGTTGCTGCACTGGCCTCTTCGGCGCGCAATGGCGTGCTGATCAAGGGCGGGGCCTATGTCGAGGCCCCAGGGCGCATTACTGCATTGGCATTGGACAAGACCGGCACCATTACCGAGGGCGAGCCCGAGGTCGCAGGTGTCTACCCTCTGGGGGGCACGTCGGAACATGATCTGTTGACTGTCGCCGCCGCATTGGAGGCACGGTCTTCGCATCCTTTAGCACGGGCCATTCTGGGCCGCGCCAAACGTGACAGCATCACGGCACAGGCCGCCACGGATACACAAACCGTTCCCGGTCGTGGCATCAAGGGGGTTATCGACGGGCGCGCTGTCTGGCTTGGCTCTGACAGGTTTGCCGCCGAAAAGGGTGCTGGTGGTGCCCTGTCTGACGACTTGCGCGATAAGATCGAAAGCGCCGGTAACACGCTGGTGACGGTGGGAGACGACAACGGCTTGCTGGGGGTTTTGGAATTGCGCGACCGCATCCGCCCAAATGCGCGCGACATCGTCGCACGGCTGCACGCCCAAGGGGTCAAGACGATCGTTATGCTGACGGGTGACAATGAGCGCACCGCGCGCGCGGTCGCCGCCGAAGTCGGCATTGACGAAGTGCGCGCCGAGCTGTTGCCCGAGGACAAAGTCGCCGCGATCGAAGAGCTTGTGGCCAGCCACAAGATGGTCGCGATGATCGGCGACGGGGTGAACGACGCGCCGGCCATGGCACGGGCGCACTTTGGCATCGCTATGGGCGCCATCGGGTCGGATGCTGCGGTCGAAACCGCCGACATCGCGCTGATGAACGACGATATCGGCAAGGTGCCGTGGCTGATTTCGCACTCACGCCGCACGATGTGGATCATTCGTCAGAATATCGGCCTTTCGCTTGCCACCAAAGCCGTGTTTGTTGGTCTTACCGCTTTCGGCATGGCCTCGATGTGGGGTGCGATTGCGGCCGATGTTGGCGTCTCGCTGCTGGTGGTGATGAATGCGCTGCGGTTGTTGAACGCAAAGGCCGACGGTGGCGCGCCAAGGGGCGGCGAACGTATCGGCGAAACCATGACAAAAGGAGAGTTGGCACATGGTCATTGAACTGCAAGAACCCGGCAAGGAGCCCGAGAAAAACATGCGGCCCCAAACCCCGTCAATGCTTTGCCCGGTCTGCAACGTGGCCCTGACGATGTCCGAGCGCCAGGGCGTCGAGATCGATTATTGCCCGCAATGCCGGGGTGTCTGGCTGGACCGGGGCGAGTTGGATAAGATCATCGAGCGCAACGAGAGTGCGGCAGTGGCACCACCTCGCGAACCCGAACCGCGCGACCGCGACTACGATGCCGACGACGATGACTATCGCAGTCGCGGTGGTCACGGCGGCGGCCATCGCAAGCATGGTGGCCATGGCAGGCACGGCGGCTATCGACGCAAGTCGTGGCTGCATCAACTGTTTGATTGATATGAGCGCTGACTGGCGATTTCTCGCTCGGCGTCAGCCGGGCAATCCATAACCAACTGGGAAAAGCGTAATGCCGGATGGTGTTGCGCTATCCCTGACCCCCTGAACAATGGACAGACTCATGCCGCACGACGACGGTCATACACATATCGATGCCGCCTCGGGCGACCGGCGGGTGGCAATCGCAATCTGGGCAAATGGCGGTCTGACGCTTGTGCAGATCGTCGGTGGAATCATATCGGGGTCACTGGCGCTGATCGCTGATGCGATCCACAATTTCTCGGACATGGCCGCGCTGGTCATCGCCTTTGGTGCCCGTAAAATCTCGCGCAGGCCCGCCGACGGGCAGATGACTTTCGGCTATCAGCGGATCGAGATCGTGGCCTCTTTGATCAATTACACCACGCTGATCGTGATCGGGATCTATTTGGTCTACGAGGGCGTCATGCGGATGATCGACCCGCCCGAGGTTCTTGGCTGGTGGGTCGTGATTCTGGGTGGTGTGGCGCTGGTTGTCGATACGCTCACGGCCTTGCTGACGTATTCGATGCAAAAGAGCAGCGTGAACATTCGTGCTCTTTTCCTGCACAACCTGTCCGACGCGCTGTCATCTGTCGCGGTGATCGTAGGCGGAACGCTTATCCTGCTATACGACCTCCGCTGGATCGATCCGGCGATCACCATCGGCATCGCCATCTACATCCTTTACCTTGCTTTCACCGAGATCGGCGGGACCATCCGCCTGTTGATGCTGGCCAGCCCGCCGGAAATCGAAATTGAGGACATGATCCGCGCTGTAAGCCGCGTTCAGGGGGTAGAGGGCATACACCGGGTGCATTTTTGGCAGATCGACGAACAGCGGGTTTCTGTGGATGCCCATATTGTTGTCGCTCGGGATCACTGGGCAAGGATGGAAGCGGTCAAAAGCGACATCAAGAAAATGCTAGCGGAGGAATTCGGCATCACCCACTCTACGCTGGAATTCGAGCACCCCGATCACGCACATCAGGATGCAGAGATATTTGGCAGCAATCAAGGGCGACCGGACCCGGTCTAATCCGGCCCGGACGTTCAGATTGCCGTTCGGGAGCGTCGCTGGCCGCCACTCAGTCTTGCAGGCGCGTTTTTCGTGCCGCAAGAAACTCGGACAGCAGGAGAACCCCAACGCCGCCAACCACAGCAACATCGGCCAAGTTGAACGCGGGCCAGTGCCATGTGCCGACATAGATATCGAGGAAATCTGTCACCGCGCCAAAACGCAGGCGGTCCGCCACATTCCCGAGCGCACCGCCGATGATGAGACCGTAAGCGGTGGCTTCCAAGCGGTTGCCGGTCTGAACAAGCAGGATCGCCACCCAGACAATGATGCCAAGCGCCAGTCCTGACAATGCCCACCACGGCACACCGCCCAACAGACCGAATGTGACGCCATCATTGCGCAGAAAGATCAGGTTGAAACCTGGAAATACAGGAATGCCACCCGCCAAAAAGTCGCTATAGGCGTTGGCCGCAGCCTTGCTAACCTGATCGGCGGCGAGTGCCACGATGACGCCGCATACTCCCAAAACCTTTGCAGACATCATTGTGTCAACCAGAGATCATCGGACGCGATAGTCGTCAGGTCGTCGCAACCCATTGTCAGGTTCGGGATCAGGAAATCGGCTGCAATCCAAATTTTCATCGTCATCATTCTTTCAGAAAATATTTGGTAGGCTTGTCAAAACTCGTGCTCAAAATCCTTCTAAAAGCTCTAGCACCTAGAGGTTCAAGCAAAATCTGTCGGCCATGCGCCAACATATTGGCGTCTTGTCGCACCCAAGAATTTGTCGCGCTGGGGGTGACCATTTCTGGCGGTAAAGGCGCAGGCGGTCAGGAGGGTGCGCGTTTGACTCATTGCGGTCGGTCCTTTTGGCGCTGGGGTGGCGGCACGGGTATGTTTGGGTGCCGTCTCAAGGCTATAGCGCATAGACGAGCGTCGTTGCCGTGATGACCGCGATTGCGAACATGGTCGCGGCGGCCAGTGCCAGCGTCCGCGCCATACGCCGGTTTGGGTCAGCAACCTTGAGGCGCAGCTCATAGGCGGTCTCGGGAAAGTCCAAGGCCGCGGCGTTGGACCCGGTCCAGTCATGGCGAGCGTTCCAGCGGCGCACCTCGGCCGCGTTCCAGCCGTTAAACACAAGTATGATCGCCGCAATGATAACCATCGAGGACGGCACCCAGATCGTATAGCCGCCGACAGTTTCATCGGCCAACGGCGCAAAATCCCTCAGCCGCCCGGCAATGTCGTAGCCTGTATAAAGCACAACAGTCTTCAGCGTGGTCAGTGCCCCAAGCAGAATGTGGGAAAGGATGACGCCGATCAGCGCCACAATGCGCACCCCATGAGTAGCGCCTTGCGGGGCATCACGTCGGTCAAACACGACGGCAAAGAAAAGAACACCGGACAGCGCCATGCTGAGATGTGCAGATAGGGCGAGCGCGGGTATGGCCAACGCGGCGTTGTGCAGCGATGGCACCTGCCACAGATAAAGCGACGCGATCAGCAAGACAAAACTGACGTCCAAGCGGGTAAAAAAACGCGAGAGAAAGGATATCGCTTGCCGGTTTCCCAAGTCCCGCAGTGCGCGCCGCCAGCGGTGGGGCAGCCCGGCACGAAGAACCGGCCAAGGATAGGCCAGAGCGACGAGCATTGGCCCGAGCAGGCGCATGAGAAGGTGTTGGATCTGGTGGGCCGCAAAAAGCTGCTGACCAGCCGGTGCCAGCGGGGCGTTAAAAGCCAGAGCAAAAAGGAAGACGCCGGTTGCAAACAGCAAATGCCTGACGGATCCTACGCGCTCGCCCACGATCCTTGGGCGGGAGATGCCACGAAGATACAACCAGATCAGCCCGGCCAGTGCTGCCAGAACAACCGGCGAGGCGGCCGGGCCGAAGGGATCAAAACTTGCAGTGGTCACGCTGCCTCCTGAAAGGGGTTGTCCATAATTTTTGAGAAGCGCCCTTCGCCAGTGGCTTGCGCGAAATTGGTTTAGTTACCCAGATAGGACGCATAGACCTCGGTGCTGCCGTCCAAATTTACCAGCGTCACGTCATAAGCGTCGCGTTCGTCGCCATACTCCATGCCCGGTGAACCAGTTGGCATCCCGGGGGTTGCGATGCCCAGAGCCGCGGGGCGTTCGTTTAGCAGGCGGGTAATTTCAGTGGCAGGCACATGGCCTTCAACCGTATATCCGCCAACATTGGCGGTGTGGCAGGCCCAAAGGTCATCGGAAATGCCCGCCGCCTCTTTTGCGGCATAAAGCACGTCGCCCGACACATTTTGCACATTTACGGTGAACCCCGCCTCCTGCATACGCGTGACCCAGCCGCCGCAGCAGCCGCACGAGGCCTGTTTCAAGACCTCTATCACTGGTGCGGTGCCCTGCGCATTTGCCATGGTTGCCGCGCCAAACAGCAGTCCTGCTGCCAATAGTGTTCTCATGTCGTCGTACTCCTGTTTCGAATCGTGCCTGTGATAACAAGCACCGTGTATTTATCCCTACAACCTCATGTTGCTGTAGGTTCAAGGCCGCAAACCTTCCTGCGCTGGAATGACGCATGTGGTGGGCTTCGGGTGACACAATCCAGAACCCCGATTTACGCTAAGTGGTCACGGTAACTATAGATTTTTCGGTTAGTGCGGCATCACCTTGAATTCTGACCGGTCCAGGTCTTTGGGCTGACATGGAAGCGCCAGACGCAAAAGTCGTGCTTAACACTGCAAAGCCATAGAGTGGATGTAACCGGTCTCGTTTAGGTTAATCTGCTTGCATCCGAACGGGGCCTTCGGGGATCAGGCACCGATCTCGTCATGGGCTGTCAAGCATTCCGCATGATCGCGCAGCACTTCGAGGACTTTGCATTCGGCGACGCTACCACCGTCACATTCGACAACCATGCGCTTGAGCTCTTTCTTCAGGGCCTGAAGGCGTTTTATCCGTTGTTCTACCTGCTTGAGTTGACGGTTCGCGATGGAATCCGCATCAGTGCAGGACTGTGCCGGATTGTCAGACAGGTCGAGCAATTCCCGAATGGACTCGAGTGAAAACCCCAACTGTCGCGAGTGGCGAATGAACGCCAGACGATCAAGGTCTTTCTCGAAATACCGACGTTGCCCGCCCGCTGTCCGGCCTGCCTCGTTCATCAATCCGATCTGCTCGTAGTAGCGGATCGTCTGAACCTTCGTTCCCGTCTTTCGGGACAATGTTCCAATCGCCAGCATGATGCTCTCCAACCTAAAGTGACTGTAGCTTATCTCGAAGAAATCAAGTTTGAAAGGGGATAGTATTTGCGCAACCGTGAGAAAACGGTGTGCTCGGGGGTAACCCGCTTTCGAAGGGCGCCACTGCGTCTGGCGTCGCTCACCTTTCTTCCCTAAGTTAGTCTGGGAACGGGCAGAGCTGTTGTTTGGAAGACATCCAATCGTCGACTGGACACTTTTGCCCGCGCAACAAAAACTTTGGGAGCTTTTCATGCTAACAATTGGTGCGCTGGCGCGTAGAGCAGGAAGCAAAGTTCAAACCATCAGATACTACGAGCAGGTAGGTTTGCTGAAACCAGCCAAACGAACAACGGGTGGTCAACGGCGATACGGTGTGGACGATATCGCGCGGCTTACGTTCATTCTACACAGCCGCCAGTTCGGGTTTTCGCTTGATGTGATCCGCGAATTGCTTGCGCTTTCCAGCGGCTCGCAAGGCTCTTGTGAGCCGGCAACTCTTGCCGCACACAAGCAATTGAACGCAGTTGAGAGGCACCTCTCGCTATTGTTCAATCAAAAGAAGGCATTGGAACAGATGGTAAAAGGTTGCACATGCGATGTTGTGGCATCCTGCCAAGTTCTCGAAGGCCTCCGCGGGCACTGTGATGGTCCGCTATCCAACGAGGCCTTTGGCGGGCAAAATAACCCTTGAACCTACAATCGGTGTAGGGATTATCCGTGGGTTACGCAAAACTCCATAATCGAACATTCGGAACCGACGGCAAAATGGGACAAAAATATCGACACTGTAACTCGAGCTTGGTTTGGATGATCTCGGACCATTTCAACGGGACAGGCGAGGTAAAATTTACGGGAATTGGCCAACTTGAAAAACCATAAAAATCAGGCGGGGCGCGTCGAAACACGGTCAGTGGGGCGTGGCATTCGCGCGGTTGGTGTCTTGGAGTGGGTGATCAATAGCATATCGGTCATTGTGGCTTGGGCGACGGTCGTTCCGATTGCGCTGTTTAGCATACTTCAAATCCTTGACAGAAAGCTCAAGCTTGGCGTGTCGTCGGTTCTGCCGGATATGTCGACATCGCTCTTGTTTGTTATGATTTTTATGCTGTTCGGCTTTACATATCTGCGAGATGGCCATGTTCGTGTTGATGTGTTTCACCGGCATTGGTCCAGCCGAACACAGGCGAAAATTGAATTGATTGGCTGCCTGTTGATCCTGCTGCCACTTAGCGCAGTGCTTGGCTTTTATGGCTGGGAAGGGTTAATGCGCACCACTAAATTTGCAGACGCTGACGTCTGGTTGGCGCGATCCGCCGGTATGTTTGGCCCCATACTGCTTGGTTTATCCGGCGTTGTCGTCATTGTCCGCAATATCAGCTTTCTACGCGGAACCTACGATTTAGTTACTCCTTTGGAGCAAACTGGGTCGACAGCCCCATGATCGAGATTGTCACGGTCGGGATGTTGTTGGTCATGGCCGGCGGTGTCTTCTCGGGCTTTCCTGTTGCGCTGATTCTCACTGGCTCGGGGATACTTGGATTTTTCGCCGCCGTCATGATGGGCCTTTCCGATTTTCAGCATTTGGGCCTTTTCTATTTGCGGCTTAGAGGCACTTTGACCAATGAGGGCATACAGTTCACCAGCGTGCCTTTGTTGATACTTTTGGGGATGGTGCTGAACGGAAGCGGCATCGCATCGACTATTTTCCATACATTGGGCCATATGTTGCGCGGCGTTCGGGGGAGATATGCGATCGCAACACTACTGGTGGGCTTGATACTCGCACCGGCTGCCGGGGTCATCGGAGCGTCGGTGATCTCTGTTGCACTGGTAGCCTATCACCCGATGCTGAATGCCGGATATTCGCCGCGCGCTGCGGGGGGCGCAGTTGCTGCATCCGGCGCGCTTGGGGTCATTTTTCCACCCGCAATAATGCTGTTTTTCATCGCCACCTTTTTTCGACTGCGGCTTAGCGTGGTCTATATGTCTATGATTGTTCCTGTTTTGCTGCTCGTCGTCCTGTTCTCGGTATATTTTATCTGCACCATCAGCGCCAAGGACAGCGAAGGGTCCGTCGCTGAAGGAACGGAAAAACCGCAATACTTTTCCATGATCGTAGCACTGGCCGTGATAGCCTCCATTCCCTGGAGTATTGTCTCGGGCATCGCGACCCTTTCCGAGGCGGCCGGAGTTGGTGTGTTTGGGGCTTTGTTTCTGGTTGCCGTTCGAGGACAACTCAGCCTGACCATGCTCCACAATGCGGTAATGCAAACGGGAACGCTGACGGCGATGGTGTTCTTTATCGTTGTCGGCGCCACGGTGTTTTCACTGAGTTTTCATCTGGTGGGCGGCCCAGGCGTTCTGTTCGACTGGATCACGGGTTTCGATCTCGATCGATGGGAAACACTGGGCCTTCTTCTGGGTTTGGTCTTTATACTCGGATTTGTCTTTGACTGGATGGAAATCCTTCTGGTTTTCCTGCCCATTTTTCTGCCTGTCTTTCAGCAACTCGATTTTGTGGATCACGTCGGTTCTGCCTATGCGGCGACCGTGTGGTTGGGCGCATTGGTCGCGCTGACACTACAGTCATCGTTCCTTACGCCGCCCTTCGGATATGCATTGTTCTTTGCGAAAATGACTGCCCCAGCCAGTGTCTCTCTTGCCGACATTTACCGTGGCGCAATCCCTCTCGTGCTTTTGGAGATCGTTCTTCTTGTTCTGGTGGTTGTATTTCCAGCACTGGTCATTTGGTTGCCACAAATGTCCCTGAACTTAGCCCAGCTTGCGCTGTGACGCTGTCGCGCGATACGTAAATTGCTTTCGACGTTATGACCTGCCTCCCCCCGAAACTTCCCTCACTTTAATGTAGAGTTTGCTCAACCTTTGAAGGAGCAAACAAATGCGACAGAGTCGTTTTACCGAAGCCCAAATAATCGGAATGATCAAAGAACAGGAAGCTGGACTGCCGACGGCTGAGGTGTGTCGCAGGTATGGCCTGAGCCCTGCGTCGTTCTACAAGTTCAAAGCCAAACGAGACCTTGTCCGCCATTGGTCCGAGGACAATGGTCGCGTGCGGCATGAACGTTTCTGATACGTTTGGAGCGTCCACCGACCGGCAGTGGTTTGCTTGCAAACCATGAAACTGTTCCCGCTGACCGGATCATTGCTGACAGCCTCAAGCTGATCGAGCACAGCGGCTTTGCCGAATATTATGATCCCATCAACGGCACACCTTGCGGCGGAGGCCGCTTTACGTGGACCGCCGCGATGGTTATCGAATTCATACAGTAATTTATAGGCAGGCCCGACATGAAGCGCTCACGTATCAACGAAATCATGGCCGAAGCAGACGCGATGATGCGTCACCACGGCTTTACGCTACCGCCTTTTGCCTATTGGACTCCGCAAGAATTCGTCGCCAAAAAGGACGTCGCACGCGGTGTGATTGATGCGCGCAATGGCTGGGATATCACCGATTACGGCGATGGTGACTATGACAAAATGGGCCTGTTTTTGTTCACGCTGCGCAATGGTCGCCAAGAGGATTTGGCGCGCGGGGGCGGCATGTGCTACGCGGAAAAGCTGCTGATCTCGAAAGAAAACCAGCTGTCCCCGATGCACACCCACGCGCTTAAGGCCGAAGATATCATCAACCGCGGTGGTGCTACTTTGGTCGTGGAACTGTTCGGGTCCAATGAGAACGGCAACTTTGACGAAACCAAAGGCGGCACGGTTTATTGCGACGGCATCCGCCGCGATTTCGCCGCTGGTGAAAAGCTGAAATTCGCCCCCGGTGAAAGCGTGACGCTGATGCCCGGCGACTGGCACGCGTTCTGGGGGATGGGCGGCGACGTTCTTATCGGCGAAGTCTCGACCGTGAACGACGACGAGACAGACAACATTTTCCGCGAACCAATCGGCCGCTTTGCCCAGATCGAAGAAGACGTAGCCCCGACCCATTTGCTCGTCAGCGACTATCGGACATGGCTCGCGTGATCGCCGACCCACGCGCCTTTCTCACCACGCTTTTTGACGCAGCCGTTGCGCGTGCCGACCCGATGTTGTGCCTTGCCGAACACCTGCCCCCCAAGCCGAAAGGGCGCTTGATCGTTATCGGCGCAGGCAAAGCAAGCGCACGGATGGGCGAAGCGTTGGAGGCCGTTTACGGTCCCTGCGAGGGCTTGATCGTGACCCGTTACGGATACGCGCGACCCTGCAAAGGGATCGAAATCGTCGAGGCCGCGCACCCTGTCCCTGACCAAGCAGGGGTAATCGCAACCCAGCGCATCCTTGATCTGGTCCGCGACCTTGGCCCCGACGATCAAGTCATTGCGCTGATTTCTGGCGGTGGATCAGCGCTCCTTTGCGCGCCTGTCGATGGGCTGTCACTTGCAGACAAAAAGTCCCTCAACGCCGCACTTCTCGCCTCTGGGATGCCAATCTCGCAGATGAATATCGTGCGCAAACAGGTCTCGGCCGTCAAAGGTGGCAAGCTTGCCGCAGCCGTCTATCCCGCCAAACTCTTGACTCTCATGATCTCTGATGTGCCCGGCGATGATCCGTCCGAGATCGCATCAGGACCAACAGTCGGCAGCGTCGCAACATCGGCAATGGCGCTGGTGGCGTTGAGGCAATGGAGGGTCGCGCTGCCCGATCACATCATGCAGATCATTACCAATGCACCCACGCCAATTGCGCCCGACGATCCGCGCCTCTCCACATCCCAAACCCGTATCATTGCCGCCCCCGCACATTCGCTTGCCGCCGCTGCTGCTTTGGCTGGCGACATCGACATCCGTATTTTGGGCGACGCGATAGAGGGTGAAGCGCGCACCCTTGGCCAAGTCCACGCAGCCCTTGCCATGCAAATTGCAGCTGAGAAAAACACGCGGCCTGTGCTGCTACTGTCAGGTGGCGAATGCACTGTTACACGGCGGGGGAATGGCATTGGTGGGCCAAATGCCGAATATGCTCTGGCGGCGGGTCATGCGCTAAACGGACACCCACAAATCCACGTGCTGGCCTGCGACACCGACGGCGTTGATGGCGCAGCGGAAGTGGCGGGTGCCTACGCGGGGCCAGATATGCCGACATTGGCCAAGGCGCGAAAGGTGAGGTCGCAAGCAGCACTTGAGAACAACGACGCGCATACATTTTTTCACAAAATCGGTGGGCAGATTGTAACTGGCCCGACCCTCACAAACGTCAACGACTTTCGGGCGATCCTGGTTTTGCGTGAGGGAATCCAACAGCTTATTTGAAACACGGGTCAGAGATTAACCACAATGTCCGCAACGCAAGAAACTATTTGCACCCAAAGGGAGATCAAGTCAGACGGAACGTCGCAGTGACTTTAGTTGCATTTAGGACTTGTCTTGTTTCAGCCAGGATTCAGTCATGTCTGGGTAAAAAAAGGAATACCGCTGCGCAACAAGGAAGAAAATTCATAACCGATGTCCGAATTTGCCGGACCACTTCACACCCTACGGCATTCTTTGCAAGAGGATATCTAATGGCTTACGAGTTTTCCGGTGAGAAATAGTCTTCGTCTAAACTCTTGATTTGAAAAACGCTTCGGACGCGAACGCCAACATTGTAGTCAATCATGAGTTGGGCAAGTTTATTGCCATTGATTAATACAATCCTTTGTTGAACGCGTTGAACATAGTCATGAGCCTCTTTTGAAAAATCAGACGTTGTTACAAACACCCCCTTGGTCGCGCTCTCACCAGTGAGAGAACCGACAAATTTTTGAATGTCGGGGCGGCCAATTTTGTTATCGAGTGCATAGCGTTTTGCCTGAATGTAAACAGCATCAAGCCCCAAAGCGTCCTCATTAATGATGCCATCAATGCCGCCATCGCCGGATATCGGAGTCAATGTTTTATTTGAAAGCTTTCCACCTCCAAAGCCCATAGCAGACAGGACATCCAGAATGAGTTGTTCAAATTGTGCGGGATTTACTGCAAGAAGTTCTCCCAAGAGTTCATCCCTCAAGGTCGCTTTAAGTAGTCGGTCTGCGTTGACCATGGCATCTTCTGGTGTTCGCACATCCGTTTCACTTTTAGCTATTTCATGTGAATTAGGTTGAGCAACTTCATTGTCGTTCTCACCGGCCCGCCATTCTTCGAATCCTTTGAAACCTAAAAGTATCTTGTTGTTTAATTCAGTTGGATTTGTTGAAAGAAATTTGAGGCCCAAATCGGTGATTTCATGATGACCTCGCTTTGGGGAACGCAATAGGCCAGCTTTGCCAAGATACGTCCTCGCCCAATGCGCGCGGTTGAGGAGGTATGTCATACGACCGCTAGGGAGGGTCTCGGCGGCCTCTTGCTCAGTTATATCAAACTCTCTCCTTAGGTCTTCAAGGCATTCAGAAATCTTGATTTTTCCTGCTGCGAACTGCCTTAGAACAGGCAGCATGAGCGTCTGGTAATCAGGCACAGGCATAAATCACCTCGCATTTATCAATACTATTCAAACATCCAGCTCCTCAACAAACTGCGCGTTTTCCTGAATATACTGATAGCGCAACTCCGGCTTCTTGCCCATCAAACGCTCGACCAGATCGGCGGTATCGCCGGGTTCGTCGTCGATGATCGTGACGCGGATCAGTTTGCGGGTGGCGGGGTCCATGGTGGTTTCTTTGAGGTCTTTTGCGTCCATTTCGCCCAAGCCTTTGAACCGCTGCACGTCGATTTTACCCTTACCGCCCAGGCCCTTTTCCATCGCGGCATCTTTCGCCGCATCATCGGTCACATACAGGCGGTGCGCGCCTTGGGTCAGCCGGTAAAGCGGCGGACAGGCCAGATAAAGATGCCCTTTGTCGATCAAGGGCCGCATCTGGGTGAAGAAAAATGTCATCAAAAGCGCCGCGATATGCGCCCCGTCCACATCCGCGTCGGTCATGATGATGATCTTGTCATAGCGCAGGTCGTCGACGTTGAATTTACTGCCCATGCCGACGCCCAAAGCCTCGCACAGATCGTTGATTTCCGCGTTGGTGTTGATCTTGCCAGACGCCGCCCCCAGCACGTTGAGGATTTTACCTTTGAGCGGCAGCAGCGCTTGGTTCACACGGTTGCGCGCGCCTTTGCCTGATCCGCCCGCACTGTCGCCCTCCACGATGAACAATTCGGTGCCGGCACGGTCTTTGGAGGAGCAATCGGTCAGTTTGCCGGGCAAGCGCAGTTTCTTGGTGGCGGTTTTACGCGCGGTTTCCTTTTCCATCTTGCGGCGCAGGCGTTCCTCGACCCGCAGCACCAGAAAATCCAGGATCGCACCGGCCGCTTTGGTGTCGGCGGCCAGCCAGGTGTCAAAGTGGTCGCGCACCGCGAGGTCCACCATGCGCTGCGCGTCCGTGGTGGCCAAGCGGTCCTTGGTCTGGCCCACAAATTCAGGCTCGCGGATGAAGCACGACACCAGCGCGCAGCCGCCTGTGATCAGGTCGTCGCGGGTGATCTGGGCTGCCTTTTTGTTGTTCACACGTTCGCCGTAGGCCTTGATCCCCTTCAGGATCGCCGACCAGAAACCGGCCTCATGGGTGCCGCCCTCGGGGGTGGGCACGGTGTTGCAATAAGACTGGATAAACCCGTCGCGCGCAGGGGTCCAGTTGATCGCCCATTCGACCTTGCCGGGGACCTGGAATTTATCGACAAATGACACGGTGCCGGCGAATGGCGCCTCGGAATAGACCGTTGCACCAGCCAAAGTGATGTTCAGGTAATCGGCCAGACCGCCGGGGAATTTGAAGGTGGCAGATAGCGGCGTGGTCTCGTCGTTGATCTCGGTTTTCCAGCGGATTTCGACGCCCGAGAACAGATAGGCCTTGGAGCGCGCCATCTTGAACAGGGTGGCGGGTTTCAGTGTCAGCTTGCCGAAAATGTCCGGATCGGGGTGAAAGGTGACGGCGGTGCCGCGCCGGTTTGGCGCAGCCCCGATTTTGGCCAAGGGCGCTTGGGGGATCCCGCGCGAAAACTCCATCATGAACAGTTCTTTGTTGCGCGCCACTTCGACCCGCAAATGATCCGACAGCGCATTGACCACGGAACTGCCAACACCGTGCAAGCCGCCCGAGGTCTGATAGCTGTCGCCAGAGAATTTGCCGCCCGCGTTCAATGTGCAAAAGATGATTTCAAGCGCGGATTTGTTGGGCTGTTTGGGATGTGGATCGGTGGGGATGCCGCGCCCGTTGTCGCGCACCGTGCAATGGCCATTGGCGTGCAGCTCGACCTCGATCCATGTTGCGTGCCCTGCGACCGCTTCATCCATCGAGTTGTCGATGATCTCGGCCACCATATGGTGCAGCGCACGCTCGTCCTTGCCGCCGATATACATACCGGGGCGCAGGCGGACGTGCTCCATGTCCTCCAAAACCTCGATGGACGCGGCGTTGTAGTCATCTGCATTGCCGGTGGACAAAAGGTCGTTTGCCATATGTGCTGCTCATCTTTTTGACGTTTGGCACAGTATGGCAGGGCAGGGCGGCAGGTGAAAGGGGCGAGGTGCCGCTTTGTGCCGATGATTTAAAGCAATCCCTGCGCAAGGATCATGACAACCAGGGCCACGATCCAGTACCCCGCGTCAACATTGCGCGCATAGGCGGTTTTGCCCGAGAAGGTATTGCCCGAATAGGCCAGAACCGCAAAGGCCACGGTCGCCAAAATCACGCTCGCAAGCATGTTGCTGGCGGCTGTGACGCCGACAAACCAGCTCATCAATAACAGGCCGATACCTTGGGCGGCCATCGCGGCCACCGGCATGTTGCTGGCCGCATCCACCTTGACGCCGGACCCCGCGGCCCATTTTTCGCCAAAAACCTTGGGTGAATACCATGCCCAGCCCGCGACAAAGGCCACGACTGCCCCCACAATCACGGCCAGAAAATTCACCCCACTTGTCAATTCACCCATTTGTTGTCCCCTTGTTGATCGTTGTGATCTACGCCAAGTCTACCATCTTTGCAGGCTTGGCGCTAATATTGTCAAAGACACAGATGCGGGGGCGAAAATGCGGGTATTTTTCACAGGCGGCAGCGGCAAGGCGGGCAAACATGCGGTGGCGTATTTGCGCGCCCAAGGCCACCATGTCATCAACGCCGATCAGGCGATCTCGAAGGATGGCACAAATGAATTGCAGGTCGATCTTGCGGATTTTGGTCAGGTTATCGGGGCGATGTCGCAATTTGTCGATTTTGCCGAGCTGGAGGCGGGCACCGGCGTGCCGCGCTATGATGCGGTGGTGCATTTTGCCGCCGTGCCGCGTGTGATGATCGGCACGGATGGGGCCTGTTTTGCGGCCAATACCCAGACCACCTATAATGTGATCGAGGCGGCCACCAAACTGGGTATCCCCAAGATTATTATCGCCAGTTCCGAGACCACATATGCGGTCTGTTTTGCCGATGGCGAATTAAAACCCGCCTATGTGCCAATTGACGAAGACCACCCCACCGTGCCGCATGACAGTTACGCGATGTCCAAGGTGTGCAACGAGGCCACGGCGCGCAGTTTTCAGGCGCGCACAGGGGCCGATATCTATGCGCTGCGGATTAACAATGTGATCGAGCCGCATGAATACGCCACACATTTCCCTGCGTTCATTGCTGATCCCGCGCAGCGTCGGCGCAATATTTTCGCCTATATCGATGCGCGCGATCTGGGGCATATGGTTGACTGTTGTCTGAAAACCGACGGGCTGGGCTATCAGGTGTTCAACGTCGCCAACGACGATATGTCAGTTGCACTGAGCAGCGATCAGGTCATGGCGCAGTTCTATCAGGGCGTGCCGCAAAAGCACCCGATGGGCGAGAGTGAGACGTTTTACAGTACCGCCAAGGCAAAGCGCATGGTGGGGTTTGCCCCCAAGCATAGCTGGCGCGATGTGTTGGGCGACTGACCCGCAGGTGGGTTAACCCCATCCTAGGCTTCGGCGATTTGCAACAGCAGTGCGTTGAGCGGCGCGAGGCCTTGGAATGCCGCCAGCAGGGCCTGATGGATATCCGCCGGTGTGCCGATGTCCTTGCTGGCAACCACGCCTTTCATGCGCAACAGCCGCGCAGCGGGATGGTCGGCGGGATAGGCACTTGGCACGCGTTTCAGCGCAGGGTCGCGCAGGGCGAACCCTTTGGCCTCGACCGCGCCGATAATCCGGCTGATCCGCGGGGTGTCAAGATCAACAAACTTGCGCCAGTCTTCCAGCACCGGTTTGTCAAACCCCATCAAGCCCGCACCCGCCGTCACATAGTCGGTGCCGATGCCAAAGAAAAACACCGGCGCCTGACGCGCGGGCACATCGAGCGTCCACATCATATGCAAATGGGTCTTATAAGGCGTCTTGTCCTTGGGAAACCGCACATCGCGGTGCGGGCGAAACAGTTTGCAGGTCACGGGGCTATCAGCGATGTGAGCAAGCTTGGGCGCGATATCATCCAACAAAGCCAGTGCAGCAGGCTTGAGGTGGTCATCATAGGTGCTGCGATTTTGCGCCCACCACTCCTTGGTATTATTGTCGGACAGGGCCGCATAAAATGTCTGTGCGGTGGAAATAAGGGCGTTTGACATGAGGGGCATCTCCTGACTGGACGGGGCGCATGATCGGGCCTAAGCCTGTTGCAATGACCCATATACCACACTCATACACTGATCATCGCCGCGCAATTCTCAAACTGGGCTTGCCGCTGATTGCATCAAATATGGCGCAGTTTGCGATCCAGATGACCGATACGATCATGCTGGGCTGGTATGATGTGGCGGCACTGGCGGCCGCGACAATCGCCACAACGCTGTTTTTCGTGGTGTTCATTATGGGATCTGGCTTTGCCTTTGCGGTCACACCGCTGGTGGCTGCGGCCGCCGAGGCGGGCGACGAGACCCAAGTGCGCCGGGTGACCCGCATGGGGATCTGGCTGTCGGTGATCTACGGGTTTGTGTTCACCTTGCCGTTTTTATGGGCCGAGCCGATTTTGATCGCGATGGGCCAAGAACCCGCAATCGCGAGCCTTGCGCAAGATTATTTGCAAATCGTGGCCTGGCAGATGGTGCCCGCGCTGTTGGTGATGACGCTGAAATCCTATCTTGCAGCGCTTGAACATACGGTTGTGATCCTGTGGGCGACGATTGGCACCGCGCTGATGAACGTGGTGGTCAACTATGCGTTGATCTTTGGCAATTGGGGCGCGCCAGAGATGGGTATTGAGGGGGCGGCAGTTGCCTCGTTGCTGGTGACCTTGGGCAATGTGATCATTCTGGTTGGCTATGGGCTTTATAAATTGCCGCAATACGAGCTGTTGAAAAACGTCTGGCGCAGCGATTGGGAAATCTTCAAACGGGTGTTCATGCTGGGCTATCCGATTGGTCTGACGTCATTGGCCGAGGGCGGGTTGTTTGCGGCCAGCGCGATTATGATGGGCTGGATCGGCACGATCGAGTTGGCAGCGCACGGCATTGCGATCCAATTGGCGAGCCTGACCTTCATGGTGCATATCGGTTTCAGCCAAGCGGCGACTGTGCGGGCAGGGCGGGCGCTGGGCCGACGCGACGAGGAAAACCTGCGGCGCGGGGCCAAAGTGGCAATTGCACTGTCGGCGGCGTTTGCCTTTTTCACCGTGGCGCTGTTTTTGACGGTGCCGGAGCTGTTGATCAACCTGTTCATTGACCCCGACGAGCCTGCCCGCGACATGTTGTTGCAAATCGGGGTGTCGTTGCTCGCGATGGCGGCGCTGTTTCAAGTGGTGGACGCCTTGCAGGTCATGGCGCTGGGCCTGTTGCGCGGGGTGCAGGACACCGCCGTGCCGATGATCATGGCGACGATCAGCTATTGGGTGATCGGGCTGCCGGCCAGCTATGGTCTGGCCTTTACGCTTGGCTTGGGTGCGCCCGGACTTTGGCTGGGGCTGGTGGTCGGGCTTAGCTTTGCGGCGATTTTGATGATGTGGCGGTTCTGGATGCGCTCGGTCAAGATCACACCGCTGCAATCAGTGCAGCCAACCGCTTGATCCCCGCTGCAATGGTCGGCGCATCAGCGCGGCTGAAACTCAGGCGCAGGGTATTTGTGCCTGACCCGTCGGCATAAAACGCAGACCCCGGCACAAAGGCCACGCGCTGGGATGTCAGGCTTTGCGCCAGCAGGTCACCCCCGTTCATGCGCTCGGGCAGGGTGAGCCAGATGAACATGCCGCCTTCGGGTCTGGTCCAGTGCACGCCTTTGGGCATATGGGTCTCAAGCGCGGTTAACATCGCGTCGCGGCGGCTGCGGTAAACTGCGCGCACGCTGTCCACATGGGTGTCGAACATCGCGGTTGCGACATGGGCAATCGCCATCTGGTTGATGGTCGAGGAATGCAAATCAGCGGCCTGTTTCATCAACACAAGCCGCCCGATCACATCTTTGGCGGCGCAGATCCAGCCAACCCGCAGTCCCGGCGACAGGGTTTTGGAAAAACTGCCGCAATAGATCGTGCGGCAGGCCTCGATGCTGCCTTTGCGCGCAATTTCCAGCGCCAGCATGGGCGGGATTGCGTCGCCGTCGAACCGCAACGACTGATAGGCGGCATCCTCGATCACGGCGCAGTCCAGATCATCGGCCAGCGCAAGAATGTTTTGCCGTGCGGCAAGGTCCAGCGTCTCGCCGGTGGGGTTGGCAAAATCAACCGAGGCATAGGCGAATTTGACGCGGCCCCCTGCGGATGCTGCGGTCTGTGCGAAGTCATCAGCCGACCGGTTTCCATGCGCCACCAACCTGTCATACTGCGGCTCATAGGCGTTGAATGCGCCCAAGGCCCCCAGATAGGTGGGCCAGCCGACCAATGCGGTGTCATTCTTGGACAGCAGCAATTTCCCCAAGTAATCAAGCGCTTGCTGTGATCCGGAGGTGATCAGGATGTTGTCGGCATCGCAAGGCACACCGATTTTCGCCATCTGTCCTGCGATCCAGATGCGCAACGGCGCGTAGCCCTCCGAGACCGAGTATTGCAGCGCCTGTTCGCTTTTGCCCGGCGACAGCGCGTCCGCAAAGGCTGCTTGAAAGGCGGCGGCAGGAAATAGCGCGGGGTCGGGAATGCCGCCTGCAAAAGAAATGATATCGGGCTGATCCAACAGTTTCAACAACTCGCGGATTTCAGAGGCCTTCATGCGGCCCATGCGGTCGGCGAAAATTGTGGTCCAGTCCATCTGCGTGCCCTTCATGTCAATCGCGTGATCTAGACATGGAAATCGGTGGTAGGTCAATAAGACTTACCTATGGGGGCGGCTCTTGTTCACGCGCCTTGATCACCCGCTCGGCTTTTTTGCGCACCAAAACCGTGCGCAGATCGTGCATCGCCAGCAACAGCGCATCTGTCACGTCCTCGAGCTGGGCCTCGCTGGCCTTGGACTGCACCCACTGCGTGGTCAGGTTCATGTAATCCACCGCGCGGTGGATATCGTCGATATCGCGCTGGGCCAGCAGTTGCAGGCGGTGGTCCAGCCACTCCTGAATGGCGGCGATATCGGCCTCGGTCAGCACGGTGTCACCATGCGGTTTGACCTCGCCTTTGTTGACGTTCACAAGCGCGATCTGGTCCATCTCGATGCGGCGCTGCCGGTTCTCGGTATCGACCCGGAACACCGCCGCACCATTCTCGCGGATGCGGAAATAATAATCTGGGAGTTCAGAACCCATAAATCTCTACTTTAACCCCGCGCAAAAGGCGATAATCCGGTTACAGGCCTCTTGCAGGGCCGCGTTCGAGGTAGCGTAGCTGACACGGAAGTTTGGCGAAAGCCCAAAGGCCGCGCCAAAAACCACCGCCACGCCGGTCTCCTCCAGCAGTGCCGTGGCAAATGTCTCGTCACTGTCGATCAAAACGCCGCCCATGCTCGTTTTGCCAATACAGCCTGCAATCGACGGATAGACATAAAACGCGCCTTCGGGCTTGGGGCAAATGATGCCCTCTGCGCGGTTCAACAACTCCACCACCAAATCGCGGCGCCCCTCGAACAACGTATTATTCGGGGCCAGAAATTCCTGCGTGCCATTCAGCGCCTCGACCGCCGCCCATTGCGATACCGAACAGGGGTTCGAGGTGGATTGCGACTGCACCTTGCGCATCGCATCGATCAACAGTTTCGGCCCCGCCGCATAGCCAATGCGCCAGCCGGTCATCGCATAGGCCTTGGACACACCGTTCACCGTCAAGGTGCGGTCATAGAGTTTGGGTTCCACTTGCGCAGGGGTGCAGAATGTAAAATCGTCATAAGCCAGATGTTCATACATATCGTCTGTCATCACCCAGACATGCGGGTGGCGCAACAACACATCGGTCAGTGCTTTCAACTCGTCCCAAGAATACCCTGCGCCGGTCGGATTGGACGGCGAGTTGAACAAGAACCACTTGGTCCTGGGCGTGATCGCGGCCTCCAGCTGTGCGGCGGTGATCTTGAAATCCGCCTCGAGATGAGCTGCGACCACAACAGGGGTGCCGCCGCCCAGTAGCACCATATCGGGATAGGACACCCAATAGGGCGCAGGGATGATCACCTCGTCACCGGCATTCAGCGTGGCGATAAAGGCGTTGTATAGCACCTGCTTTCCGCCGGTGCCAACGGTCACTTGATCGGGCGCATACGCCAGCCCGTTGTCGCGCCTGAACTTGGCACAGATCGCCTGTTTCAACTCGGGGATGCCGTCAACGGCAGTGTATTTTGTCTTGCCCGCCGTGATTGCGGCCACGGCGGCATCCTTGATGTTTTGCGGCGTGTCGAAATCCGGCTCGCCCGCGCCCAAGCCTATCACATCGCGACCGGCGGCTTTTAACTCTTGGGCTTTGGTGGTCACCGCAATCGTGGGCGAAGGTTTCACGCGGTCGAGTGTCGCAGATAAAAAGGTCATAGGGTCCATCCGGTGGCAAAACAGTGATAGCTATGTCATAGGGGTGACAAGACGTTCGTGGCAAGCAGAAGGACTTACTATCATGACCCAATCAGACGAAAACGGCTGGTTTAGCGAAGATGCGGCAACCTTTGGCGACCGGCTTGCAGGCGCGCGCGACGCGGCAGGGCTGTCGCAAGAGGACCTGGCAGGTCAAATCGGGGTGAAGCAAAGCACGCTTGATGCCTGGGAAAACGACCTGCGGGAACCGCGGGCAAACCGGCTGCAAATGCTGTCGGGCCTGTTGGGGGTGTCGCTGCGCTGGTTGCTGACAGGTGTGGGCACGGGGCCGGATGGACCCGATGGCGAGGCGCCGATTGCGGCAGACGCCAATGCGATCCTGACCGAGATGCGCCGGTTGCGGATCGAGATGGCAAATGCGGCGTCGAAGCTTGGGCAGCTCGAAAAACGCCTGCGCCAGATATTGAAGGATGCGTCATGAGCGAATCCCGCGATGTGATGATCAAACGGTTGCAAATGCGATCGATGCGGCGCGGGATCAAAGAGATGGACCTGATCCTGTCGGATTTTGCAACGCGCGCGTTGGCGGGTATGGATGTGGCGGGGCTGACCCATTACGACGCGCTGCTCGAAGAGAACGACCATGATATCTATGGCTGGGTATCGGGGCAGTTCCCGACCCCTGCGCATTACCTCGCGCTTGTGACGCAAATCGCGGCAGGGGCCAAAGGGGTGGCAAACCCGCCTTGAAGGTTGCGGCAACAGCTTAACTGAATTTTCGTTATTTTGGTTCAAATCTTAGTCCGAGCAGAAATTGTCGGAGACCAGAACATGAGTATTCATTCGGACGTAGATCCAACCGAGGGCGGCGTCGATACCGCCCGCGCCGCGGCTTTCATGAACAGCTATCTTGATTCGCTGACCTTGGTGGAACGGCTGCACCGGCTGTTGCTGGACGTGATCAAAGACGAATTCGAGCGGGTTGGCATGTTGGAGATCAACGCCGTGCAAGCGCTGTTGCTGTTTAATGTGGGCGACAACGAGGTAACGGCGGGCGAGTTGAAATCGCGCGGCTATTATCAAGGCTCCAACGTCAGCTATAATCTGAAAAAACTGGTGGATACCGGGTTTATGCACCACAACAGATCCGAGATCGACCGGCGCAGCGTGCGGGTCAGCCTGACGCAAAAGGGCCGTGACGTGCGTAAAATTGTCGGCACTCTTTTTGCCACCCATGCCGCCGGGCTGATGTCGCGCGGGGTGCTTGATCATCAAGGGATCGAGGATATCACCAGCTCGCTGCGGCGTGTGGAACGGTATTGGACCGAACAGATCCGCTATATCTACTAAGCAGTGCGCGCGGCGCGGCTACGGCGGGTTGGTCTATTGCAAGACGCCCGTGACAGGATGGCTTTGGGGTGTGCCGCTAAGCGCCAGTGACTGCAATTCGCGTAACAGCTTGCGTTCCATGGCGTCAGCATAATCCTCGAACCCCAAGGCGGCCTCGACAAAAGCACCCGTGCCGCGAATGACATAAGCGCGGTAGTATGACGACAGCTCCTTGATGTCAGCGGCGCGCGCGCGGCGCGCCGACGTGTCACTGGTGCCGATGACCAGACCATTGATCACCACGTCCTGCGGGATCGTGGCAGGCGGCAAATCTTGCGGGCGCGGTCCGGTATTTGCAGGCCCGTCACCCGAAATATCCAAGGTGCGCCGCCAGCAATCGGGCCTTTGATCCAACAAGGCGACACCGAATACCATCGCCGACCCGATCGCGGTTGTCAGATCACCCGCGACCCTCGGGCGATTGGTTAAATTTTCCGCCACCGCCAAGAGCGTCGCCCCGTCGCTGATCGTCACCCAAGGCTGGATCAGGACCTGATGGGCGGGCCCGCTCCATTCAAACACCGCAATATCGGTGGGCGCAGCGCCCGCGGCCAACAAGACCTGTGCTACCGCCGGCGCGGTCAAAGCGGCGGCCAAACCTGCGCGCTGCAACTGGTATTCGGTCGGGTCAACCGACCCCGACACATCCAGACCCAGCGCCAAGGCCTGCCCGCAAGCCGCATGTGCCGCCCCGGACCAGAGGCAAAAAAGGCAGGCCAACCACCTCATCCCGCAGGTGCAGGCAGGGCCCGCGCCGCCCCCATCATCTGGCTTGTCAACTCGCGCAGCAGTTTGCGCCGCATCGCGCGGGTGTAATCCTCGAATCCCTGCGCCACTTCAACAAATGCGCCCGGACCACGGATCACCTCGCGGCGGTAAAAGGTCAAAATCTCGGCCGCCTCGACCCGATCGGGCGGCAACACCACAAGCCCGTTGACGGTGACATTTTGAAACGGAAACGCGCCATAGGCCAATGCCGGACCAAAGCCCTCGTTGTTGATACCGTCGCCAGCCAGATCGACGGTCTTGAACAGGCAGTCGGGCGCGCGGGTCAAAACCACCGCCGCATGGCCCAAGGCCGCGCCCATCGAGGTTGGCAAATCATTGCGCGATCTTGTCGAAGTGGCGATCCGTTCAGCGGCGGCAATAACATCCGCAGGCGTGTTCAGCAGCGTCCAACCCAAGACCTCGGCTTGGGCAAAACGACCCGACCACTCAAAAGCCGCAAGTGCGACAGGGGCGGGATCGTTCACAATCGCGGCCAGCACATCGGGGTCGATCAGGGCGGCGGCAAGACCCGCGCGCTGCAACCGGTCCTCGGCGGCATCAACCGATGACGACACATCCAACGCCAATACCAGGGCCAAGCGGCAGGCAGAGGCCGGTGCCGCAATCAGCACCATCGCCGCCGCCGCAATGACCCTGATCCCTACCACGTTCCGGTGTTTTGCATACTGGCCCAGGGCTCGGTCTTGGGCAAATCGGGGCCCTCTTGCAGCAACTCTATCGAAATATTATCGGGCGAGCGCACGAACGCCATATGACCGTCGCGCGGCGGACGATTTATCGTCACACCATTGTCCATCAAGTTCTGACACAGCGCGTAAATATCACTGGTGCGATACGCCAAATGGCCAAAATGCCGGCTGTCAGACGGCAGGCCCGCGTCGCCGTCCCAGTTATACGTCAGCTCGACAGGGCACTCGGGCTGCCCCGGGGGCGACATGAAAACAAGCGTAAAGCGGCCCGCCTCGTGGTCAAAACGGCGGGTTTCTTCCAGGCCAAGCAATTGAAAAAACGCAATCGATGCGTCCAGATCTTTGACGCGCACCATTGTGTGCAAGTAGGTCAGGGTCATTGTGTCTCCTTTGGTTGAAAGAAATCTAACACAATGCGTGCCGCTGACAACGGGTCCGCAAGGCAGGCGGTCTAAAAAGACGACTGCAAATCAAATCCGACGCTGCGGTAATCGCGGTCAAAAAGATCCAGCGTGCTCTCGTTGCGGCGCAGATCGATGTTCAGCACAGGGCGAAACCCGTAGAATTCGATCTCGGCAAATGCGACCGACATTTTCAGGCCCAAGGTGCGATCCTCGCGGGGGCCGCCGGCAAAGAATGAGTAATCGATTTCGCGCTGCTCGAAATTTGCATCAATGCCAAAACGCAGCCCGTAAAGCGGTTTGGAAAAATCGTAACCGGCGCTGTAAATCACGGATGTATAATCTGCATCGGGCGTGTCAGACCGGCTTTCGCGCAGGCTGATACCCAGTTGGAACCGGTCGTTGTTGGCGCGAACGCGGCTCCAGCGGGCGCTGATTTCGGTGGTGTCGACATCGGGCGTTTGCGCATAAAAGCTGCGTTTCTGCCCGCGTATCATTGCTGAAATGCTGTTCCGATCGTCGATTTGCCAAGCATGAGAAATGCTGGCATCGACAAAATAGGACGATTCCTCGCCGCTGAACCACGATTTTCCGACCTTGATGCCAAAATCGGTCGGCTGCGCGCCTGCGGTCAATATCTGCCTGTGGTTGATGCCAAATGACAGTGTTGCGTCGGAAAAATCGGACCCGGCAGAGACGGGTGTCACCGCCGCAAGGCAGGTCTCTTGCAGCGCCAAATCGGGCCTTGCGCGGCACAGTGCGACCGAGGCGTCATATTCGGCGCGCAAATCGGACCGCGACGTGTTTGACAAGGCATAGGTCTGGGCATCGATCTCGAATGTCGCGCGGGTCAGGGCGGTTCGGGTTTCGCGCAGCCTGTAACTTGTCTGGATGCCGCCGGAAAATGCATAGCCCGACAGGCTGCGCGCATTGCGGTCCAACCCGAACACCAGAAAGGGGCTGAACAAGGGGGATGTCGCGTTTGCGCTGCCGTTGTTGATATTGCTCGACGGGGTGATCCCGAAACGCAATTGCGTGGACCAAGGATTGCGGCGGCGCAGAAATTGATAGTCGTCGGCGACGGCGCGCGCGGTTTGTGTGTCGGGGGCGAATTGGCGGGCGCGGCGCAGCCAAATTTGCGCGCGCGTATCGTTTTGCAGCTGCGACTGCGCAAGGGCTGCCAAACGGGCGGCTGCGAGTTTCTGGTTTTTCCGGGCTGTGACAGTGTAAGCCGTGCGCGCGAATGTGACCGCATTGGCAAAGTCACCGAGTTCAATGGCAGCCTCGGCGCGTAAAATCAGGGCAGAGGCATCATCCGGCGCGCGCATCAACAAGGCGTCCGCGACATTGGCCGCATCTTGCGGCTGACCCTCGCGCAGCAATGTCACGCCGAGGTCAAAAAACTGCTGCGGCGTCATCGCGTCGCCAGGCCTGTCTTGTGCTGCTAACGGCTGCGCCAGCGACAGACAGACCGCCACCAAAAATGAAAGCCGAACACGCATAGGGTCTACCGATACAGGATAAAGCCGCCGGTTTCTTGTACGTTGATGTTCTCGTAGCGGGGATCTTCGGAGGTCACGACAAAAATCCCGACCAATTCACCGCCGTCACCCGCCGCGGTCATGTCGCCCGCAATGATGCCGTAATAGGTGCCGGTTTCATAAACCTCGACCGCCCCTTCGGCGTTCACAATCGTATTGCTTAGCGATCCGCTGATTTCACCGTCATCTGTCAGGGTTTGCACACCTTCGACCACGGTAAACGGAATGTTGGGCACAAGGAGTTCACCATCACTGCCTGTCGAAATCGGGGTGCCATCCTGAGCAAAAGCCAGGCGGTTGCTGACCAATCCGTTTACCGCGTCATTGGCGTTGAAGTCGCGGAAATCGATATCGATCGCGATATCGCCGGTGGTAAATTCAAGACCACCGCGGTTTTGAAACACCCGGATGCCTGCGTATTCGCCATCAAAACGGGCCTGACCGGTTGCTGGCAAGGTCACCGCGCCATTGCGTTCGTAAATAAAGCCGCCAAAGCCATAGTCGCGATACCCGCCGGTGCGCACGATCGCAAAGGAGCTGCGCGCCTCGCTACCAACGGCATTCTTGCTGACGCCAACAATTGCACGGTAAGGGCCGTTTTGATCAATCGGGTCGCCGTCCAGACTATCGGGTGTGATGTCGTCGGCATCATAGACCGCGTATTGACGCAGATTTTCACCAAGCGTATCCACGTCAGCGCCGCGCTGGTAAACATTGGCACCATCAAAGCCGAGGTTATCCACGGTAAATTCGTCGTCAACGGCATTGTAAGTGACACTAGAGACCAACCCGCCGCCACTGCCATCCCGAGATTCAAAGCGGAAAATCGAGTCTGTTGCGGAGGGCGCTGCAGAGCCATCGGGCAAAGACACGCCAACGTCCAACCCACCGGTGACTTCAGCCGCCTCTTCTTGGGTTGTGCCGGTCGTGCCGGTCCCGTCGGTTGTTGTGCCAGTCCCGTCCGTCGTGGTGTCGCCAAAGTCGAACGGCTGGGTGCCCGAAGAACAGGCCGACACCAGTGCCAAAAACGAAACCGCGGAGAAAATTCGAAACATATCAATAAGCCTGTAAGTTGTCTTGTTGCCGCAATCATCTGGCCCGCAGCCCCACGAGTCAATCGACAACTCCGAACGCAGCTGCACTTTTTCCACGAGTGTGAGGTTCTTTCCGCCGTATCCTCCAGATATAGTGCCCACGACTCATACCTGACAGGAGCGCATCATGCCGCTGACACCCCAACAGCTTGCCGAAATCGACACCCTGCGCGCCAACCCGCAGCCCACTTTGCGCGCCACCGCCCCCGGCATGGAAAAACACCTGTATAAAGCGATCGACGTGCTCGATCACGGCTTTGTCCGCGTCATCGACTACATGGGCGACGACATTGCGATTTGCCAAGCGGCCCGCGTGTCCTACGGCAAAGGCACCAAATCCGTGCAAAACGACGAAGGGCTGATCCGCTACCTCATGCGCCACTGGCATTCGACGCCCTTCGAGATGTGCGAGATCAAACTGCACGTCAAATTACCCGTCTTTGTGGCACGCCAATGGATCCGGCACCGCACCGCCAACGTCAACGAATACTCCGCTCGCTACTCCATTCTCGATCGTGAATTCTACATCCCCGAACCCTCCCAATTGGCGGCACAATCTGTCATCAATAACCAAGGTAGGGGTGAAGCCTTAACAGGCGATGAAGCCGCCCGCGTTCTTGAAATCCTCAAAGGGGATGCTGCGCGCACCTACGACCACTACGCCGAAATGATCGGCGAGACAGACGAGAACGGCGACGCAAAACAAGGCCTCGCACGTGAACTTGCCCGCATGAACCTGCCCGCAAACATCTACACACAGTGGTATTGGAAAGTGGACCTGCACAACCTCTTCCACTTCCTGCGCCTACGCGCCGACGCCCACGCCCAATACGAAATTCGGGTCTATGCCGACGCCATCTGCCAAGTCGTCGCCGACTGGGTCCCCGCCGCTTTTGGGGCATTCGAGGACTACCGCATGGGCGGCGCGAACCTCTCTGGCAAGGCTTTGGAGTGTGTGCGCAAGATGTTGAAAGGCGAAGAGGTCACGCAGGAAACGTCGGGCATGAGTAAGGGCGAGTGGCGCGAGTTTATGGAGGCAGTTGGGTAAGTCAATTTGTCTTAAACGCAATATGGTTATTTCTTGGGATCGTCGCGGGATCACTTGTTCAATATTTTCTTAATTGGCTGACGCTCAGGAGACACAGGTCGAATGCAAGGCGCATCTTTTATTCTCCAAACACGCAAATAACAAAATCGTAA
>TARA_R110002167_G_scaffold242290_3_pt1 | contig 183101 bp, 145 predicted proteins | sample TARA_R110002167 | Tara Oceans TARA_R110002167 (sample SAMEA4398238) | marine metagenome | biome: Polar Biome; feature: [MES] marine water layer (ENVO:01000295) within the mesopelagic zone...; material: water (ENVO:00002006), including particulate matter (ENVO:01000060) such... | reverse complement strand
TTGAAGAAAATAGCGTGAGCCTGACAGGACGTCAGGCTAGCTTTCGGTGGCCATGGATGTACCATCGGAAGCGTTAGTATTTTCATTTTTTACTATAAAGAGTTGGCCGAAGCGGACTGCAAATGAAGTTAGAAGTTGGATCAATCCCCATGGCGACCTTTCGCAGCTGTTGTTTTGTAAATAGCGAAAATGTTGCGGGGCGGCTGGGTGATCCAAGAGGGAACAGCCGTTGGTTTCCTTTTGGTTTGGTGTGGGTGAAGCGCCACGACGTTATTGGCCTGGTCAACTGAATTCAGTCACCCTAGTTAAGTTCGTTAAGCCACTTATTTTAACGGCTTATCCATACGCTCAAATTCATTAGGACTTTGATAACTGAGGTATGAATGCATCCGTTGGCTGTTGTACCACATCGTGATGTCATTCAAACTAAAATCACAGCATTGATAAACACCGGCCATAAAAAATGCAGCCTATTGGCTGCATTTAATCGTTCTATCACATCTAAATTCTACGTAATAAGCCTCAGTTCATTAACCTAAGTCCATTAGAATAAGTCTATTAGCCTAAGTCCATCATCATGCTGCGGCTACGTACCAAAGCTTGAAACGCTTGTAATTGCTTTTTAGGTAAGACTTTAGCTTCTGCAATATTGGCTTTCATTGCGTCAATTGGGCGACCATTAACAATGAACTCATAATGCAAATGTGGGCCTGTGGAAGCACCAGTATTGCCCGATAAGCCAATCACTTGACCACGGGTTACACGCTGACCTCTTTTAACTAAAAACCTCGATAAATGCAGGTAACGAGTACGCACTTTATTATCGTGATCAATCACAATGTAATTACCCGCAAAAGCATGTTTAGTCACTAATGTCACCACGCCATCACCAGGAGCCACGACTTGAGTACCTATAGGCGTAGCAAAGTCGGTACCATTGTGTGGACGAACGCGACCTGTAATTGGGTGTTTGCGATAAGGGTTAAATCGAGAACTCAAACGGACTTTTCTATTTAGCGGAATACGTTGGAAGGCTGGAGTTAAACTTTGACCTTGAATGTCGTAATAGTTGCCATCAATATTTTGGAAAGCTGTAACGTCGCGACGGCCGGTGTTAATGCGAATACCTTCTATCGATGTGATACCTGTTGGTTCGCCTTCAACAAATTGATCGTTAACTAACACCGAAAACGTATCACCGGCATGTAGCTCACGAGAAAAGTTTAATTTGGATTTTAACAGTGATTCGACTTTTTGAATTTCGGCTGCACTTAAACCAGCATTTTTAGCCGACACATAGAAAGAGCCGTTAATTTCGCCGCCAACGATGCGATTTTGCCAAATGCCATCGATGTTAATGTCATTAACACCGTAAGTTCCGTCTTTAAAACGGGTGAATACCACTTGGTGAGCAGGGTTAAAGTACAGCTCTAGCTTATCAAGTTCACCATTGGCATTGTCCCAAAATTGGATGCGGTTACCCGGCAGCAGTGTATCTAACGCTAATACTTCTAAATCAGCCTCAAGTACTTTATACATGGTTCGTTGGTCGATGCCTGCTAACTCAAATAAATGACTTAAGGTATCACCGCTTTCAATCACGCGATCTAAAATCGGTGACACATGCTTTATAAGCTTCAACGCACTGTCTTGTTGAGCTATATCTGGCAATAACGAATCGATATCGATTGCCACTGGAATACGTTGTGATGAAAACTCTTGTTGTGTTGGCCATAATAAAGCCGCACCAACAACAAACACACTTGCTAGCAAGATTTTCTTGTGCAAGTTTGGCAAGTTCACTTGACTTACCGCTGGCCTTTGGAAGCCCATAATTTTACTCATTAGCAATGTCTAATCCACCCTAAAAGATGACTCTTTATATTTTTTATTTTTCTTTTACTGCAAATTGTTATTGCGATATTGAGCATAAAGTCGGTTAACTCTATGCCTTCATGTCGTTTTTTATGGTGAATATGACCCAATATTTGATACTACGGCATCCTGTATAAACAGCTAAAAATACGAACTTTTGCACTCAAACTGCATATCAACGCTCTTTTATATCAAAAAATAATCATTTTACAAATATAAAATGATATTTAATTAATATTTAATTTGAACTCGATTACAGTAATCATGGGAGTTTGAAGCAGATCAAGACCCACTTACAGCAAACTCACCCTGCAATTTACTAATACCAAGGCCATTCATTTTAGTCACTTTTATCTGTACGTCGATCCGCTCTTTCATGGCTTCAATATGGCTAATTACACCAATCATTTTGCCCGACGCATTTAAATTATCTAATGCGTCTAAAGCGGTATCTAACGTTTGACTGTCCAACGTACCAAAGCCTTCATCTAAAAACAGTGAGTCAATGCTCGTTTTATGACTAACAAGGTCAGATAATGCGAGCGCAAGGGCTAAGCTCACTAAAAAGCTTTCACCGCCCGACAAGGTTCGGGTGTCTCGCACTGCATCACCTTGCCAGGTATCGAGTACTTGTAGCTCTAAATCAACCGACTCTTTGCGTTCAAGTAAGTACCGGCCTTGCAAACGTTCCAGCTGCCTGTTCGCCAATGCCACTAAATGGTCTAAAGTAAGCCCTTGAGCAAACTTACGGAACTTATCGCCCTTTTGTGAGCCAATTAACGAATGCAGGTACGCAAGATCGTCGTAATCTTGTTGCATTTGAGCTTGTTCCGCTAACAGTTGCTGTTGCCCTGCCCGCTTATTGGTATCTTGCTCTAACTCATGACTTAAGCGCCACAGTGTTTGCTTGTCTTGTTGGTGCTTAGCTTCCATCGTTTGATGTTGCAGCATTGTATCGCCGTGTTGAGTAATATCGTATCCGTGTTGCTCTGCCTGCTGTGCTAACTCCGTTTGTTTTATTTTGGCTTGTTCAACTAACGTATTGGCTTTAACAATATCGTTATCCAGCTGCTGTTTTAGTTGCTGTAAGGTGTGACGCTCTTGTGGCGTCAATAAGGCTTGCTCAAATGACTGTTGATCTGTAAATGGACTTGATTGTAATGCCACTTGCCATTTGGCCTGCAACTGCTGTAACTCTTGATTAGCCTTGGTGACTTGCTGCGTTGTCGATTGCAGCTGCGCTTGTAAGCCAGCAAAATGTTTATCCGCTGTTTGCAATTGATGTTGAATTGAGACAAATACCTGCTGAGCTTGATCTACTGCGTGTTGGCTAAGCAGTTTTTCATCTTCAACTATTTTGTCTCCAAACACGGTTTTACGCTGTGCGAGTACCGCATCGAGTTGTTCGTTAAGCGTAACCACTTGCTCAGTCACTTCTGCTAGCTTGGTTGCCATGTCAGTGGCGTGCAGATTGTTTGCGGTGAGTTTTTCAGCGGTGACACTGAGCTGCTGTTGGTTATCAATAGCCTGCTGCTGCGCTGCAACCCAACGTTCAAGTTGTTGCTGTAAATGATGTAGCCAAGTGTCGGCATTTTCTAACGTCGGCGGTGTTAACCCTGTGGCAATAATGTGTGCATCCAGTGCGCTGTTAAGTTGCTGCAGTTGCTTGTTAACAGATTCTATTTGCTGCTGCTGACTCACTAAGCCTTGGGATAAATTATCAAGTTGCTGTTGCAATAACCCTTGCTGATTAACCAACACTGCCAACGCTTGTTCTGCTTGGGTAGCATTGTGCTGATGTTGATGTAAGGTTTTTTGGCATTGGTTAAGCTGACTTATCGTTTGGGCAAGTTGCTGCTGTTTGGCTTCTGACAGGGCAATATAATCAGTTAACTTATGTTGTTGCTGCTCATGTAATTCAAACGTTACCGCAAGCGCCTGAGTGTGTTGTTGCCACTGTTGCTCAGTTGTTTGTAATTCAGTTTGCGCTTGGCTCAATTGCTTGAGCGAGTTGTCGTAGTTAACTTGCAACGCCGTTTGTTGATTTTTAAGCTGCTCACCTTGCTGTTTAATCGCATCAAGTTCAATTTGTAGTTGCTGCATTCTTTGTTCGGTAACAGACACATTCAATGCTTCATAACGCTCAACTAACGGGTGATCTGTAGAACCGCACAATGCACAAGGTTCACCGGCTTTAAGCTTGGCGCGCTCTAAGGTTAAATTGGCAATTTGCTGTTCTTGCTGCAGTATGGTTTGCAGATCTTTTACTTGCTGATTTTTTTCACTCCACTGGGTTCTTACCAGCGAAAGTGACTGCGCTAGGGCCTGTAAATCAGTATTAAATTGCACCGATTGACTGCTTAATTGTTGGCATTGTTGCTGCTGACGCACATAGTGACTAAATAGCTGAGTTAACTGATAACGCCCAGCTTGTTGCTCGACCAGTTGTTGGTATTCATGATTAATCTGATTTTCGTCTTGGCCAGCCAATAATGTCGTTATTGCCTGTTGGCTGTCGGCTTGTTGAGCCAACGCTTGGGTGACCGTCGTTTTGGCAAGCTTAATTTGTGGCGAAAGTTCAGTTAACGTTGTTTGAGTTTGCTCGATATTGTGTTGTTGCTGAACTCGTTGAGTGTCAAGTTGGCTCAACTGCTGGTTTAATTGCAATACTTGGCTGTACTGTGTCTGCCAAGCCGCAAACTTTTTCGCCACTTCTTGGCCTTGCGGCAAATTATCAAGTTGTTGCTGTATATCCTGCTTTGCAGACGTGAGTTGCTGTTGCAGCGCCATCAACTGTTGCTGTTGCTCAATCGTTTTCTGTTGTTGCTCGGCGGTTTGCTGATGGCTTAATCTGACCTGAGACAATTGATAGTTCAATTGGCTAATGTGTTGGTCTAACGGCAACACCTGTTTGTCGATAAGATTAAGCAAATCTTTGTGTGCTTGGTTGGTTTTATCAACGCTTTGCTTAGTTTGCGTTTGCTTTTGGGTGTGCTGTTGCAGTGTTTGCTCAGCTACACCAACTTGTTCAGTTAACTGTTCAATCTGTTCCGATAATGCTCGGGCGCTTAACTGGGCTTTTTGTTGCTGTTCAAATAGGGGCTGGATTTGCTGTGCTGGATCACTGTGCTCAAGTCGAGTGAGTTCATCGCTATGTTGCTGTACGCGAGACAGTGCTTGTTTCTGTTGAGCCTGAACGTTAACTAATGTCTGCTGCGATTGCTCAGTACTGTCTGCCCAGGTTATAAATTGGCTTAATTGAGCTAATTGCTGTTGATCGACAACAAGCGCCTGATTGAGTTGTTCAATCTGTAGTTGCTGCGCCTCAACTTGTTGTTGATCAAATAACTCAACACTGCCAAGCTTAGCTTCAAGCACTTTTAGATTAGTTTTGGCATCAGAAAAATGCTGATGCACTCGCGCTGAAATTAAGCTGTAAATTTCAGTACCAGTTAGCTCTTCCAATAGTTCTGCGCGCTCATTGGCTTCGGCATTTAAAAAAGCGGCAAATTGGCCTTGTGACAACATCATTGATTTAGTGAAACGAGCAAAGTCGAGTCCGGTGATTTCTTCAATTAACTCGGTTTTGCGTTTTATCTGGCTGGCAAGAATTTTACCGTCACTCAATTTTGCCAACTCGACTTGAGCATCTTGTAAATTGCCATCGGCTTTATCGCGCGAACGCCGCTGACTCCAAAAAGCGCGATAAGCGACACCTTTAACTTCAAATTCAACTTCAGCTAAACATTCTGCGGTGCCACGAGTCATTAACTCGTTGGTGGTTTTAGAAATATTACTTAACCGCGGAGTACGATGGTAAAGCGCTAAACAAATCGCATCGAGAATGGTTGTTTTACCTGAGCCAGTAGGACCTGTGATAGCAAATAAACCGTTTTCAGCAAATGGCGATTGGGTGAAGTCGATTTTCCACTCATTTTTAAGTGAGTTAATATTTTTAAAGCGAAGGCTTAGAATTTTCATTATTGCTCACCCTCTGTTGCACTTTTTGTAGCAACGGCTTCTGTCGAGGTTTCTTGTAACACATGGCTCGCGGCCGTTTCTTGACTGTTTCGCTCAGACTCCACCTCGGCATACACTTGGCTAAAGCGTTGCTTTATTCGCCCTAACTGTGCCTGTTGCGATTCACTCTCAAACTCTTCTTGCGACAAACGTCGCCCAAATACTTCGTCGACACTGAGCTCAGATAAAGTTTCATTATCTAGCTGCTTAATGTGTTGCTGTCGTTGACTGCGGACACGCTTTAACTGCAATACTTCAACCGCTTTGTCTTGAGTCATGTCGGCAATGCGCGATTGCAAATCAGACAAATAATCTTGTTGTGACACTTCAATGCTCAACCAAGTCGTTTTTGCGGATTCTGCTTGCAATGCAAATGTGCTTATCTGCTGCTCAATGCTATCTAAGTCGCCTTTTAACACCTGCATCGGCTGGAAAACAGGCACCATTAATGGTGTGATTTGAGATAATTTGGAATCACTAAATTCGACCAAGAATACCGATTTATTAGTGGTATTATCTGCCGCGAGTTCATCAAAACTTAACGCTATTGGTGAACCGCTGTAACGAATATGTTCAGATTTAGCCACCACTTGGGGCCGATGAATATGACCTAATGCAATGTAGTCTGCGGCAGGAAACAGCGCCGCATTAAAGGCATCTAAACTGCCAATATAGATATCACGCACAGATTCTGAGGTGCTTGCACCCACTGTGGTTAAATGACCTGTCGCAATAATGGGTACTGGCGTAGTAAATGTATTATTGAGTTGTTCAGCTTGCTCAAAACAGCGCTGATACAACTCGCTAATGGCATCACCCAATTTACGTTGTTTATCTATCGACGATTCACCTGATTCACTTAGCACCACATCACGTGGGCGTAAAAAAGGTAAACCACATAAAATAGCGCCAACGTCACCTTGGCGATTTTTGAGGGTAAATACATGCTCTTCAAAATGCTCTAATGCACCAGGGATAACCACAGTATTTAGGCAAGCAAGGAGATGTTTAGATTCATTCAACGTCGACACAGAGTCGTGATTACCGCCCAATAAAATTAGCTGGCAACCTGTTTGTTGAATTTGAACAATAAATTGATTATATAGCGTACGGGCATAACTTGGCGGTGTGCCGGTATCGAAAATATCGCCAGCGACAATAAGCGCATCAACCTGGTGAATGTTTATTTGTTCAAGTAACCACTGCATAAAAGCGTGGTGCTCAGCTGCGCGACTTTTACCATAAAAATATTGGCCAAGGTGCCAATCTGATGTGTGAATAATGCGCATAACATCCCTTCAATAAAAACAAACACGTACACCACATAATGATGGCGTTAATAAACCCAAATTATCGATACTATGATCACATGTACCGCGATCACATGCGCAGCTATCACATATATTGCGACCACAATAATTTGCCGCTCATGCCCAATGACATCACTACCACCAAAGGTTTAATGATTTTAACGCCTTTGGTCACCACTAAACGTGAACCTAACGTAGCACCAATGGCTTGGCCTACCAGCATAATCAATCCCAATACCACTGCGACTTGACCACCGATTAAAAAGAAAATTAACGACGCAATGTTAGTGGCAAAATTGAGTAGCTTTGCATGTGCGGTTGCCTTAGCCAAGCCAAAGCCGGCCAATGACACAAATGCTAAAGCAAAGAAGCTGCCAGTACCTGGGCCAAAGAAACCATCATATAAGCCAACGCCCAATGCGGCAGTAAAAGCAAACACACTTGGAGTGAGGACTTGTTGGCGATCTTGTTCACTTATTTTTTTAGAGAATAAAAAATAACAACCAATGGCCAAAATCAAAAATGGCAGCACCACTTCTAATAATTTAGCGTCGATCATTTGTACTAATATTGTGCCAATTGATGCACCAATAAAAGCGCATATCAACGACAGTTTGATACTGCGTAAATCAACCATCCCTTTACGTACAAAATATAAACTCGCAAAAAAACTCCCACCGCATGCTTGCAGTTTATTGGTACCCAATGCCGCTGCTGGAGGTAATCCTGCCCACATTAATGCGGGAATGGTCAGTAAGCCACCGCCACCAGCAATCGAGTCGATAAACCCCGCAACCAGAGCAACAAAAAATAAAATAACCGCGAGTTGGAGCGTGAGTTCAAGCATGGAGAGTCTCGTTATTAGGAATAGCGTGAAGTCGGCAGACATAATATAAGGCGTTATTAGACAATCTTTATCGTCAAAATACAAAGCGTTCTGTGTAATTTATTCAGCTTTACCCAACTAATTTCAGCTTGGGCTAATAAACACTGACCAAATAACGTATTACCTATTAATAAGCTTATATTGACTCAAACAACAGATTTGAAAATCGATTTGAGAAATGGACGACAACTACTTTGCGCTTCACTTAGGCATTGTTATAGTAGCCAACCTAGTAAATATTGAGCTGAAGGTTTTATTATGATTGTTATTACCGGCGCGAGTAGTGGCTTAGGTGCTGCACTAACACAACTGTATGCGGCAGAAAATCAGCCGTTATTGGTGACAGGTCGCAGTGAGCAAAAATTAGCAGATGTAATAGCTGGCCTAACTCAGCCAGAGCAAAAAAACGTGAAAACTTATGCTGCTGACTTATGTGTGGCCGAAGATGTCAGTGCATTATTTTCGCGATTACCAGCGCCGCCAAGCAAGGTTATTCATTGTGCTGGCAGTGGTTATTTTGGCCCTATCGAACAACAAGCACCAGAAGCGATTAATCAGTTAATTCATAACAATCTCACTTCAAGCATTCTAGTGTTGCGTGAGCTTGTTAGTCGCTATCGTGATCACAACGTTACTGTCGTTGTGGTAATGTCGACCGCAGCGCAAGCAGGCAAAGCAAATGAGTCGACTTACTGTGCCGTAAAATGGGCAGTAAAGGGATTAGTTGAATCGTTACGATTAGAATTGAAAGGCAGCCCAATGAAATTGATTGCGGTGTATCCTGGAGGGATGGCAACGGACTTTTGGCAAACAAGTGGCAAAGACATTAATACATCAAGCTTTATGACGGCAACAGAAGCCGCCACAATGCTCAAGCAAGCCTTAATAGCGACAAAACATGGTTATGTCTCTGACATCACCATTAACCGCGGTTAGCGATTATCGCCAGTGAGTGTTAACTGGCGACATCTCAACGTGTTAATGGCGCTTTGGTTGACCAATACCAACAATATATCCACCCTGCAGGGGCAAACACCAGATTCAATAACAGTGCCAACATTCCCACCTGCAGTAAGTGAGTCGTTTTACCTTTAGCAAACTTGACTGTTAAGCCAACAATCACGATGGTTAACAACAATATCGTTAGGCTAATCAGAGTCGCGTTTATATTCAATTGTGCTCCCCTTACCAAGATTAAATATCTGTCACATAATAATACCTGAATGCTCACAGATTAACCAAGCACACTCATTTGATCACCAGTAAAATATAAACCGTTTGTTTTCTTTATTCGTATTACAATGAATCAACAATATGACGTTAACGCGGCAAACAAAGAGTAAAATAATGAACAAACACTTTATGACTATCTTCATCAGTATTGCTCTAATGAGCCAGCTTTCCGCCTGTGCTGAATTAAAACAGACTGGCAAAGAAATCGGTCACACCACAAAAAAAGTGACCACCGCTATCGGTCACGGGACACGCGATACCGTTAAAGCTATTGGACATGAGACCAAAGAAGTCATTAACGAGATAAAAGAAGACTAAACTACGTCGCTTTATATAATCAAAAAACCGTTAATGCAGGGCATTAACGGTTTTTGTTTACTTGAATCATTCAATCTTTAGTGATGACTATATTAGTGCTTACAATGCTCAGTGTGAACATGGTCATCATCTGCAAACTCATTATCGCTGGCTTGGTTTTGCATCACGCCCCAACCATCAGAAATACCGTCAAACTCTTTGGCAAAGTTATTCAACTCAGTTTCTTTAGCCACAAGCGTTGCGTATTCAGGTACCATTTGCAGGCAAACAATCACTTCCCACTTGGTGCTTTCTTCATCAAAGTTAAGCTCAAGCTCACCTTGCATGTCTTTTTGGCTTAATGCTTCTAAGGCTGACTCGGCATCACGTTGATCGTCAAACACCAAGAAGAAATCGACTTCTATTGATTGAGTAAGGTCAATACCGGCATCTGCCATTGCTGCCAACATTTGGCCATTATCATCTTCTGGGAATTGCATTTATCAATCCTTACTGTGCAGGAACAATTTCAATTGTCGCGCCATTGAACGAAACGATATCGCCAACAACACACTTTTTACGTTTACGAGTATCAACTTCACCGTTGACGGTCACTTGACCTTCGGTAATGACATGCTTTGCTTCGCCACCACCGTTCACTAGACCGAGTACTTTGAGTACTTTGTACAGTTCTACGAATTCATCACCTTGAAGTAATGCAAACGCTTGAGTTTGAGTCGTCACAATAATCGCCTTTTAATCAAAATATTCCGGCTATTATAGCCTATGCCAGTTTAGCAAGCATCAAGCATTTTGAATGGATTATTAAACGCATATGTAAACCCTAAATGATGACAAATTAACTGACCGTCGATAGTTTTATTGGGTTGTTGTTGCTGATTAAACTCTGGCGCAGTTAATCCAAGATGCTCTGCAGCAGCAACATAAAACTCCCCACGAGTAGGGTGAGCGTTTGCAGCAAGATTATAAATCGGTAAAGTATCGTTGCGAGAAAGAATTAAGCTAACAGCAGCAATACAGTCATCTAAATGCACCAGATTAACCGCAACATTGGCGCCACTGACATCGGTTTTTCCGGCAAAAAAACGTCCGGGATGCCGTTTAGGCCCTACCAAGCCTGAGAATCTTACAATGCAGCTATTTTTCATAGCGGAAAACATTGCCTCTGCTTGTAATAATGTGCCACTGGTATCATTAAAAGCTGCAGCATCTTGTTCGGTTACTGTTTGATCTAGCGAAGGATAAACCCCAGTCGTACTGATAAAAATAATTTTTTGATATTGGTGTTCACTCATCAAGGTTATTAACTGAGTTAAATAGCCTAGATAATCAGTTTCGCCTCGCCTAAGTCCCGGTGGTAAGTTAATCACGATGGCGTCTGCATCGAATAAAGACGAGTTTTTTGCCTGGCTAGTCACATTGGCTAAATTTAATTGATAAGCATCAATACCGGCTTGCTGTAATTGGACTAAGTCTTCAGGGTGACGTTTTGAAGCCTTTACCTTAATACCTTGCTTAACTAATTGTGTGGCGAGCGGCAAACCGAACCAACCACATCCGATAATAGTAACTGTGTTCATGTATTCTCGATATTACGCTGTTAAATTTTAATGATCGAAGTTATTGAAATAAAAGCTAATCGGACTATTGGCTTGCAACGTTTTAATAGCGCCCTCAGATAAGTCTTCTAACTTAACGACTTCCTTTACTTGGACATCTTCATTAATTAAAAATCGAAAGCTAGGCTCAGCACCACTGTCATTACAAGACCACACATGCGGCTGCTTGACGTCAGCTGTGGTCATCATCACCTTGGCAATACTATCGTCAGTCAAGCGCACTATAGTACCTGGAGGGTAAATACCTAATATTTTAACTAAAACTGAAATTAAATTATTACTGTGCTTATTGCTGTGAGTTTTAAACAAAATACCCAGTGCAATTTGCGGAGTCTGGTATTGATGTAAAAAGGTTTCGTAGTCATTGGCTAGTGACACTATCTGCGTAGTCGGTAAAATTTTAGCTTCGGTTAACTGGTTGGGGAATCCACTACCATCAATAAACTCATGATGATGCAACACTATGTCTAACATGGCTTCCGGGAATAATCCGGTGCGGTTAAGCATGTCGTAACCAAAATTGGGGTGCATTTTTAAAAAGTTACTTTCATGATCGGTCAAATCACCACGTTTGCGTCTAATCGCATCTGGTACTTTGAGTTTGCCAATATCGTGAAATAAGCTGCCCAATGCAATGTCACGAACATCTTTTTTAGACAGTGATAATGTATGGGCAATCATCATAGAAAGTACTGCAACTGAAATACCATGTTGAGTTACACTAACATCTACTTCACCACTGCCCACCAACGTTAAATGAGGTGTTTCACTTTCATACAAATGATCGACTAAATCTTCGACTAAGGTGGCAGCTTCTCGGTACGCCCCCTCAGGATCGCTGACTATTTTACCAAAAACGGTTCTACTATCGTTAACCGATTTTACAAAACGCTGTTGGCTAACTCGCATACTTTTTTTAGCCAATGGTCGATAATCAATTTCTTGGTCAACAACCTCTTCAGGTTGTTCAACTTCAACAGGTTCATCAACTTTAGGCAGTAAATCATGGCCATCAATCACGTACACAAATGTCACATCGAGGCCTTTGATCATCTCGATTTGCACTTGTTGCTCTAGCTTAACTTTACTGCGAAAAAAAGGATGGTTTGTCCATGACAAAGGCAGCTTAACGGTTAACCCGATAACCATTTGCGAAACAGGTATTTGTGTTAATTCTGCTTTAGCCAAAGTATTGATCCTTTTCACATTCGCCACATTATGGCTGAGATGATAATGTCATTTTATACTAACATTTTAAGAATAGAGTTATGTGTTTCAAGGTCTTACATTTTAAATTTTTTGGAAACCAATAAATAATAGTGTATTTATACCAAATCGTACATTATTTCGTATCTGGCTTAATCTCATCATCAGATAAGGTTTCAGCTTGCATAGTGCTGTCATCCGGTGTCCAGTCGGCAAAGTAGTAATATAGTCGCTTTGATTTGAAGACATAAATAACCGACCAAAAGAGAAAAAGTGCATCAATCGAATAGCCAATTTTAAACAAATAGTCATCGTGCATCATTCGCTGGAACAAAAATAGTCCATCAATAATGAGTAATCCCCACAAAAACCAACCACTATGTCTAAACAAAGGTATTAATATCGGCCAGCTGCGTTTACGTTCAGCAATAATAAGTCCATAAATCAGTACCGCCCCTACACCAGCAATTAGCGCCGATACAAAATCGCTTTTTTCAGGATAAAATAACCGCACTAAACCCGCGCGGTCATTAAACTGGGTTAAGGATGCTATAAAAATACACCAGCCACGCGCTAAAAAAACCAAAATTAAATACAAAAATAATGGCGGTTTTATATGACCACGATCATCTAACCAAGTAATATTACTAAAATTCACAATAAACTCTTATCGGCATGCACCAGCATAAATAGAGCGCTACCAGCTTTCATGTTAGTTAGCCGCATTCAATAGATCCATCAGAGCTTGTTCATCTATCACTTTAACGCCCAACTCTTCCGCTTTTGCTAACTTAGAGCCTGCAGCCTCGCCAGCGACAAGGCAATCAGTATTTTTCGAGACACTGCCAGCCACTTTGGCGCCTAAAGCCTGTAATTGGGCTTTGGCATCGTTACGATTAAGCTGGGTTAACGTACCGGTTAACACCCACGTTTGCCCTTTAAGACTAAGCTGCGACTCGTCAGCTTGTTCAATAACAGGCCAAGTAATACCGGCTTCAAGCAATTGATCTATTACTTCAATGTTATGTGGCTGAGAAAAAAATTGTCGAATGTGCTTGGCAACGATGTCACCAACATCAGCAACTTCTAACAGTTGTTCAACGCTAGCGGTTCGAATACGCTCAAATTCAGTAAAGTGTTGTGCTAAATTAGCAGCGGTAGCTTCCCCTACTTCACGGATCCCAAGACTATATAAAAAACGCGCCAACGTGGTGGTTTTAGCTTGTTTTATCGCCGCGACAATATTTGTTGCTGACTTCATCGCCATGCGATCTAGCATCGTGACGCTTGAAGCGGTAAGTGAAAACAAGTCTGCTGGCGTTTTGACTAATTCTTTGTCAATTAACTGTTCAACGATTTTATCGCCCATGCCATCAATATTTAATGCTTTACGGGATGCAAAATGCTTAATAGCCTCTTTACGTTGCGCTTCACAAAAGAGTCCACCACTACAACGCGCTACAGCTTCGCCTTCTAAACGCTCAACAATGCTTTGGCACACAGGGCAATGCTGTGGAAAGATAATATCTTGTGCATCATCGGGGCGCTTTTCTGGCACGATAGCAACAATTTGCGGGATAACGTCACCTGCGCGGCGAATAATCACTGTATCGCCTATTTTTACCCCAAGACGGGCAATTTCATCAGCATTGTGCAAGGTCGCGTTCGACACAGTCACGCCACCGACAAATATTGGTTTGAGGCGAGCGACAGGGGTAACAGCACCCGTTCGGCCAACCTGAAAGTCAACTGACTCTAACAAGGTCATTTCTTCTTGGGCTGGAAATTTATAGGCTATGGCCCATCGAGGGGCTTTAGCGACAAAACCTAGAGTTTGCTGCTTAGCAATGTCATTGACCTTTATGACGACACCGTCGATTTCATATTCAAGCGCACTTCGTCTGGCCATAATATCGGCGTAATATGCATAGACTTTTTCTAATGAATCAGTCACTTTTACTTCGCTACTGACGGGGACACCCCATTGTTGCAGCTGTGTTAGTTGGCCATAGTGACTTGTTTGCATCGGTTGTGACTCGCCTTCGACTACACCTAATGCATAAGCATAAAACCCAAGAGCCCTTGAAGCGGTAATTTTACTGTCTAATTGGCGCAAACTGCCGGCGGCTGCGTTGCGAGGATTAACAAAGACTTTGTCACCTTTGCTTATTTGACGCTGGTTTAATGCCTCAAATGCCGCTTTAGGCATAAACACTTCGCCACGTACTTCAACTAAATCAGGAAATCCTTCACCGCGTAACTTGAGCGGAATAGAACGAATAGTACGCACATTAGCGGTAATATCTTCGCCGACACTGCCATCACCTCGCGTTGCGGCGCGTTCAAGAACGCCCAAACGATAAGTAATACTCACGGCCAATCCGTCTAGTTTTGGTTCGCAAACATAATCAACGTTATCGACTTTATCAGTTATACGCTTATTAAATGCTGCAAAATCAGCTTGTTCAAACGCATTATCGAGACTTAACATCGGTTTAAGGTGGGTAATTTGAGCAAATTTTTGTAATGCCATACCACCTACGCGCTGTGTCGGTGAATCTACCGATTTAAATTGCGGATAGTCGCGTTCTAATTCAGTTAAGCGCTTAATTAATCTATCGTATTCAGCATCGGGTATTGACGGAGCATCATCAACGTAATAACGAATATTATGTTGGTTAATGGTGTGAGTAAGTTGATCCATTTCAGTTTGAATAGCGTGCATTGTGGCATCCGTCATACAAGTTGTAACCGTGGTTTGCTTGATAAAGTGTAAAGGTATAAAACAATTAAGGCCGCTGCTGCGGCCTTAATTAACACATCAACCTACGCGGCATTGAGTCGTCGTAAATAATCTTTTTTGGTGGCATCGGACCAAGGTTGACGTTGTCCATCCAATAATTCAGCACCGAGATCCTCGGCAATTTGATAAGCTGAGTTCAGCATAATGGTGAAGTTCATTAATGGATCGCCATAACCCGGTAAGGTCATAAACAGCACCACACCTTGGGTGACAAATTGCTCCATATTATCTGGATCAAATATCCCTGGTTTTAGCATGTTAGCGAGTGAAAACAGCACTTTCCCAGTACCTGCATTGTCAATGTGGCGATGAAAAATATCCATATCGCCAAATTTAAAATTGAGCGACAACAAGCTTGGCAATAATTCTGCACCTTGAATTTGCTCGCCCGCTTTAGCAACAATATGCAGTACTAACACATCGGTCGGCTCTACAGGTTCATTTACAGGAGCATCCGCTTTCAGGGTTGATTTAACCTCTACTTCAGCTTTAACCTCTTCAACTTCAGCTTTAACGTCGACTTTTGGCGCTGCTGGTTGTATTGGTGGCTTAATCGGCTCTGGTCTGGCGGCAACAGGCTTACCTGTGTAGCTTTCTAACTTGGCGGTACTGGTTGAAGGATTGAATATCTTTTTAGGAGTATTCATTGACGTACTTGCCGTTGGAGCAGGTTTAACATCGTCTTCAACAAATAAGCTTTGTTGTGCAGGCTGTACCACTTTAGGTTCAACATGTTCTGCTTCAGTTTTGTGCGGACCAGGCTGACGCAATGAATCTTGTAAAGGAGTGTCGGTTAGCTTAGTTGTACCCGAGTGCGGCTTTTGACTTAAATTAGTCTTTAATACAGGCTTAATGACAGTTTCTTCAACCTCACCAGGTTTACGTACACGCACTTGGCCAATACCATCTGCGTCAAAACCTTCAGAGTCTCGACGTTTAGCTTGGTCTTTATAAAATCCAGCCATCGGACTTTGCTTCATTGATTTAGGTTGTTGTTTGCGAATCGACCAAAAACCGTGCACTAACACCGCAATTATTGCGATAGCGCCTAATACGAATAACACCAGTTGTAGATCTTTCATTAGATTCCCTGTCTTGCTAATTTATACCGCGTCTGCCATGGCGACGGCGGCTTCAATGTCCACTGCGACTATTCTTGAAACGCCTGGTTCATGCATAGTAACGCCAATAAGTTGATCGGCCATTTCCATTGTTATTTTATTATGACTGATATAAATAAATTGCACACTCTGTGACATTTCTTTCAGTAACCGACAAAAACGTTCGACGTTGGCGTCATCCAAAGGTGCATCTACTTCATCTAGCATACAAAAAGGTGCTGGATTCAGTCTAAAAATGGCAAAGACTAATGATAAAGCGGTTAACGCTTTTTCTCCACCACTAAGTAAATGTATGGTGCTATTCTTCTTACCTGGCGGTTGCGCCATAATAGTAACACCCGTTTCAAGCAGGTCATCACCGGTTAATGCCAAATAAGCCCTTCCCCCACCAAAAACTTTAGGAAATAGCAGCCCTAAATCATGGTTTACCGTTTCGAATGTGGCTTTAAAACGGCTTCGGGTTTCTTTATCTATCTTACGGATAGCGTCTTCTAAAATCGCTAATCCTTTATTTAGGTCGTCATCTTGACTGTCTAAATAAGCTTTTCGCTCTCGTTGCGATTCAAATTCTTCAATGGCTGCAAGGTTAATTGCACCTAAACGTATAATGTTCTGTTTTACTTTTTCAAGCTGTTGCGACCAAACATCAACAGATGCATGTTCCGGTATGTCGGCAATGACCTGTTGTAGCTGAATTTGCTGTTCTTGCAGCAATTGCAGCTGCCCATTAGCCTGCCCTTTTAAGCCCTCACGACGTAACTTTAACGTGCTTATCTTTTGAGTCAAGTCTTGTAACACTACAAGCTGTTGTTTTTGCATCAATACTAAACGGTCTAAACTGCTTTGAAGCTCTGCTTGTTGAGACCGATTGTGCTGTAATTGCTGCTGTAATGCTTGTTGCTGCTCGAGTGCTTGCGCCAGCTGTGTTGATAATTGACTTAAATCATGTTGACCTTGTTGCTGCTGATTGTCGAGCAACATTTGTTGTAACTGAGTCAATTGACTGACTAATTCTGTCTGTTTTTCATGTTGTTGCTTTAATTTCTGTTCACTCAATGCTTGCTGGGTAGCATGTTGCTGCACTTGTGCTTGCAGCTGCTTAACGCTATTTGCAGCATCAGTGCGAACAACTTTGGTTTCACGCAGCTTGGCTTGGCTTGTTTGCCAAGCTTGTTGAGCAACATCGTGTTGGTTCATCGCTTGCAATAATGCATCTTCTTGCGTCAACACTTGTTCTTCAAGGGCATCGACATGCATTTGTTTATCACCAATTTGCTGTTCAAGCTTGGCGATTGATTGGCTGCATTGCTGTTGTTTATCGCGTTTCTCAACGGCTTGTTGAGTTAAACTTGTCACCAAAGAGTGCAGTTTTGTCTGCTCTATTTGCAACTGATGACAAGCCTGTTGGCATTGATTCAGCTCTACCTGAGTGGTCGCAGCCCGTTGAGTTAACGAAGTCAGAGATTGCTGAGACAATAGCAGTTGTTGCTCAAGTTCTATTAATTGCTGACTTAAGCTTGTTCGCTCTTGGCTCAGTACAATAGCGGATTGCCCTGCCTGAGTATGATTGAGCACAAAACCATTGCCTATCAAGTAACCTTCTTGAGTGGCAATATATTGCTCAGGAAGCAATGTTGGTAATAACTCCTTTGCTTCACTGAGACTGGACGCCCACACAACATGTTGTAACCATGGCGTTAAATTAACTGGGGTTGTTAAAGCAGGATACGTCACTTGATGCTGTGGCTCAAAACCCACTGTAGGCGGAGAAACGCTCAATGAAGATGTTTGACCCAACCCTAGAACAGGTAATTGACTTAAGCCTTGTAACACTTTATCGACCGCTTTCTCCCAACCAGGCACAACCTCAATAACTTGCCACAATTGTTGGCCATCATCTTGAGTGTGATCAGCCAGCAACTCATCAATAAATTGCAATCGAGAGTGATGGCGAGTGACAGTTTGCTTTAGGGTTTGATAAGCATCACTCGCTTCAGTGACGGCTTGTTGCTGCTCAAGTAAGGAAAGCTCAAGTTGACTGTGCTGCAGCTGTTTATCATTTAGTTGTTGTTCAACATTAGCTAATTCTGCCGTGCTGTTGTGCAACTGCTGTTGGTTGTCTTGCTGAGCTAAAGCAGCTAACTCTGTTTGTAATTGAGCTAAGTACTGTTCGTTTTGAACCAAACTTTGCTGTTGATGGCTGAGCGTCGATTGGCTCAGTGCCAACTGCATTTTATGAGTCGCTAAGATTTCTGCATATTGGGTTACTTGTTGCTGCAGATCATCACACGCTTCTTCGATAGCAAAAACTTGCTCATCAATTTGCTCAAGCACAATACTCGCCTGTTCATAAGCGGGTTGGTGAGTATCTGATTGCGCAACCAATCGTTGATGAACATCGGTCATGCTGACAATATTATCGTCAGCTTGTTTGATTTGCTGTTGTAATACTTGAATTTGTTGCTGCAACTGAGAGTCTTGCTGTTGCTGATGAGCAAGCTGTTGCTCAAGCTTGGTCATGGTATTACCGGCTTGGTAATATTGCTCTACCAGTTTATGTTCAGCATCACTGAGCTCAGCCAATTGCTGTTTCAGCTGAATAACACTGGTGTCGCCCTGCTGTGCGGTTTTGGCTAACGCTTCAGATTTAAGCTCACCTTCGGCCGTTTCGGCATCAAGTCTGTCTGTTTGCTGCAACAATTGCTGATAGCGCATCACTAATAGCTGGCTATGCAACTCTCGTTCACTATTTTTTAATTCTCGGTACTGTAGAGCGGCTTTAGCTTGTTGCGATAGCTTGTCTAATTGGGCACCGAGTTCAACTCGAATATCATTTAAACGTTCGAGGTTTTCACGGGTATGACGAATACGGTTTTCGGTTTCTCGGCGGCGTTCTTTATAACGCGAAATACCTGCCGCTTCCTCAATAAACACTCTTAATTCTTGAGGTTTAGATTCGATTAAGCGTGAAATAGTACCTTGCTCGATAATGGCATAACTACGCGGCCCAAGACCCGTCCCCATAAATAAGTCGGTAATGTCTTTTCGACGACATTTTTGACCATTGAGGAAATAGCTTGATTCACTGTCGCGGTTAACTTGTCGCTTTACCGAGATTTCTTGATAACTGGCATATTGACCAGTGAGCCTTCCCTGAATGTTCTCGAATACCAGTTCGACACCCGCAACAGAAATGGGTTTGCGTGCCGATGAACCGTTAAAAATAACGTCGGTCATCGAATCGCCACGTAAATGCTTTGCCGAACTTTCACCCAGCACCCAGCGTACGGCATCAATCACATTGGATTTTCCGCAGCCGTTAGGGCCAATAATCGCTGATAAGGCGTTATCAAATGGGATTTTAGTTGGGTCTACAAACGACTTAAATCCAGCAAGTTTTATTTGTTTTAATCTCATGTTGCCAGTTCAGGTACGCATTAAAAGGAAAAAGCAGCTCACTTTAGCAATTGAGCAGCTTTTTGTAACGATTTTTATCCTTTTGATACCGTTTATCACTTGTTTTATTGTGCTTGGCTCGTCAAAATCAACAATATAAGTCACAAAATAGGCAGTCTCAATGGTTACCAATTCAATAATCGCCAAAAAAAGTGGTGTGAATTATTTTATCCAAGGGTTTCAATTAATTAAACAGCCGGGTTTACGTTCATTTGTATTTATCCCGCTGATGATCAATTTAGTCTTATTCGCTTCAGCGATGTATTTTGCACTAGGACAATTAACTGAACTATTTACCTGGATGGACGGGCAACTTCCAGAATATTTAAGCTGGTTGAATTTTTTATTGTGGCCATTAGCCGTCTTGACAATGTTAGTGGTAATGTCATTTTTATTCAGCTCAGTCATGAACTGGATTGCGGCACCGTTTAATGGTTTATTGGCCGAAAAAGTCGAGCAGCATCTCACTGGAAAAAACTTAAATACTGGCAGTTCGGTCGATATGATCAAAGATTTGCCGCGTATTTTTGGTCGTGAATGGATTAAGCTCAAATACTATTTACCACGAGCATTACTGTTTTTAGTGTTATTTTGGTTGCCGATTATCGGCCAAACTGCAGCGCCCATTTTATGGTTTTTATTCACCGCGTGGATGATGGCAATTCAATATTGCGACTATCCATTTGATAATCATAAAGTGCCTTTTGACGATATGAAGTTCGCTCTCAAAAATACCAAGGGTTCGAGTTTTAGCTTCGGTGCTACCGTGACAGTGTTTTCAATGATCCCGATTGTAAACTTTATCGTTATGCCGGTAGCCATTTGTGGTGCAACGGCTATGTGGGTCGATAAATATCGTGATGCCTATAAAAATAGCATTGTCGCCCCCGATTAATCGTTAGAAAATTAAGCTGTAGAGAGTTAATCCAACTGATTATTTTTGAAAAATAATCAGTTGGAAAGTAATTAGTTCGCAGACAGTTAGTTCGAAGGTAATGGCTCAATAGAAGCATGGTCTTTTCTCGCAGTAGAACAACCTAAACTGTACAGCTTAAAGACAAGCCCGATAGCGACTATCGGGCTTTTTTATTACATTTACGTAAGCTAATTTAACATTCAGTAACAATTTAGTGATTATTTTGGTACAAGTCGGACCTACGTTTTAAGGCGTTTTTTGCGACAATAAGAGAAATAACAAAAAATAAAAACAGAGTGAAAGTGATCAACAACTTAATTCCAACTAACAGCTTTGCACCAATCAACCGATTAACTCGAACCTGTGCACATACCTGTGGCGCTATATTAATTTTAGCATTATTGAGCAGTGTATTATCTTTCGCTGCGTTTGCGGGTTCGAGCCAGCAATTTCATCTCGACATCCCGACCATCAATGAAGATATTGAGGTGGATGGCGACTTTAACGAACCAGCTTGGCAACACGCTACCGAGGTAATGCTGCGTTATGAAACCTCTCCTGGTGAGAATACCGCTGCACCAGTAATAACCACAGCTAAAGTCTATGCGTCAAATACCAGCCTATATTTTGCGTTTACCGCCCACGATCCTAATCCAGACAATATTCGAGCAAATCTACGTGATCGAGATAAATCCTGGGGCGATGACATGGTGGGTATTAAACTGGATACCTTCAATAATGCTCGTTTAGCCTACCAATTTTTTATTAACCCTTATGGGGCGCAAAGTGACTCCATTGAAAATGAACTCACTGGTCAAGAAAGTGATGCCTGGGACGGGATTTGGTATAGCAAAGGTAAACTCACCAAAAATGGTTTTCAAGTTGAGGTGCAACTCCCTTTAAGACTGTTTAATTTTGATGACAGTAATCCAATTCAAACTTGGGGCATTGAGCTTATTCGTTTTTATCCCCGCAATGAAACCCATCGTTTATCCACTCATAAAATAGACCGTAACGTGTCATGTCAGTTATGCCAATTAGGTATCGCATCGGGTTTAGCCGACGCAACTCAAGGGAAAGACCTCCAACTAACACCCTCGATTGTGGCAAATCAAAGCCAGCAACGAGACGTAGCGCAGGCCCAACCTTGGAGTGATGAAAGTAATGTTGATGTTGGATTAGATTTACGTTGGGGGATCACACCGACTACCTTACTTAACGCCACAATTAACCCAGACTTCTCTCAAGTAGAAGCTGATGCGGGTCAGCTAGATGTAAACAACACATTTGCACTCTTCTTTCCGGAAAAACGCGCCTTTTTCTTAGACAACAAAGATTACTTTGATACCCAATTAGATTTACTGCACACCCGCAATATTAGTTCGCCCGATTATGGGGTAAAGCTGACCAGCAAAACCGATAACCATACCGTTGCAATATTGGCGGCCAATGACACTCAAACCCAGTTTTTAGTCCCTGGAAATTTAAGTTCTGATGTGGCGATATTGGATCAGCAAAGTCATAACATGGCGGCTCGCTATCGATTTGACCCTAGCAGAGAGTTTTCAATTGGTGGCTTAGTGACGTTAAAGCAAGCCGATGATTATCATAACTATGTTGCCAGTGTTGATATAAAATACCAACCGACGAAACAAGATACTTTCACTGCGCAATTTGCGCATTCACAAACAGCTTATCCGGACGATTTATTCACTAAATTTTGCAATACGGATGATTGTTTACAGCAATCTGAACAATGCGAATTTGGTGATTGTAATATCAACGAACGCGTTTTACGTACCCATAAAGACGATAACTTTAACGACAGCATGTACGCTATCAGTTATCAACACGAACGTCGTAATTGGTATGCCAGTACTCATTATGAATCAACAGGCGATAACTTTCGTGCCGATCTTGGCTTTATCGACAAAATTGATGTCGCAAAATTTGTCGCTGGCGGTGGCTACATTTGGTATCCAGACAATCATTTCTTCAGCAAAATTAACCTCGGCGGCGATTGGGACATTACCCATAATCAAAACAATGAACGACTTGAGCAAGAAGCAGAAATGTATATCGAGTTTGACGGCGGACTTCAAAGTTTTATCGCCACAGGGATCGTACAACGACAACGAGTGGGCAGACGTCACAACCCAAGTATTATTGATATCGAAGGCAACACCAGTGAGTTTAATGAAACCTTAGGTTGGTTTTACACCAATTTCACCCCTATTGGATCGCTGAAATTAGAACTAGATGTGAACTATGGCGATGACATTGATTTCGCTAATGACAGGCCTGCAACTATCACTATGTTAAATCCAGGCATCGAATGGAAATTAACGGAATCATTAGTGCTTGATATATCACACCGCTACCAAACATTAGACGTCGATGATGGTCGTTTATTTACAGCTAACCTCACCGATATGCGCCTAAATTGGCAGTTGACGCTAAACAGTTTTATCCGCTTAAGCAGTGTGTATACTCGCATCGAACGCGACCCTGACTTATATCGTTATCAACGTCCTAATACACTGTATCAAGATATTGGCAATGAATTGCTCTATGGCTATAAACTTAATCCCCAAAGTGTGTTTTACCTCGGTTATTCAGACGCATTTATTGCCAATGATGACATCAACTCGTTAACCCAAGACGAAAAAACCTACTTCATGAAACTCAGTTACGCTTGGCTGCTTTAGGCATAACCAATAGGTTTACAATTAACCTTGTCGGGACAGCCATCTAGGCAAAAAAGCCGTTGATACTCAAGCATCAACGGCCTTGTACTATCTAAATGAATAGGTGAAGTAACTTACTGAGAAACAACCCTATTACGACCTGCATTTTTAGCTTTATACAGTAGCTCATCGGCACGTTGCAGTGCCCGGTCTAATGTTTCATTACTCACGGTAGACACGCCACAACTGAATGAAACAGGCAAATCACCTGCCGAGGTTCTTATCGGGTTGCTTTCACATTGTTCCCGAAATTTATTCACTAGTAGGCTAGCTTTAATGGCATCTAAACCTTTAAACGCTACAACAAACTCTTCGCCACCAAAACGCGCTACAGTAAAATTCGCTGCAAAGGCGTTTTCTAAGCGCTGCACAAATTCAATTAACACTTCATCGCCGACATCATGGCCATAGGTATCATTGATTTTTTTGAAGAAATCTATATCTAATAGTGCCACCGATAACAATTTTTGTTCCGAATCATTTTGTTGGTATTGACCAAAAAAATAACGCCGAGTGTAGGCTTTAGTTAAATAATCGCGATTGGCTTTACGCCACAAATTACGCATCATATCGAGTGAATCAAGGGTGTTAAGCACTCGACAATGAAACTCTTCATGCACAAACGGTTTTTGCAAAAAATCATTAGCGCCGTTTTTAATAAACTTTGCCGACAAACTTTCATCATTGTCATTAGACAAACCAATAATGGCGATATCTTCACGGTTAAACTGCTCACGTACCCGTAAAACAAGTTCAACACCATCAACTTTTGGCATGTTGTAATCAGTAATAAGCAACTGAATATCAGGCTGCGCCTCTAATACGGCTAATGCTTCTTCGCCATCATTGGCTTCTATAACCTTGAACAAATGCTGTTCAAGGAGCATTTTTACAAACTTACGACTCACCAACGAATCATCGGCAACCAACACTTTAACGTCTTGATTTCGATAAAGTCTGTCAATTAACTTGACCACATATTGATAACTGTGGCGTTTATCCTTTGGAATATAATCAACGATGCTGAGTTTTAAGATTTCTCGACGTTGAGCCGCATCTAAATTACTAGTCAGTACGATACAAGGAGTCGAATACGATGCCACTAACTTGACGATATCGCCGTCAGAAGCATCGGGTAAATTTAAATCTGCAACCACTACAAAATATTGATTTTCTTCTAAAAAAGTCAATGCACTCGACATATCAGGTGCTATGTCCACATGGTATCCAAGATCCTGAACAATCATGTGTTTTAATATTTTCGATACAGTGGTGCTATCTTCTACAATCAACACTCGCAATATAGTCACCTTTATTTCTGTCTAGTACTCAAATCATTTAACACTTTTCAAGTACGATGCTGCCGATAGAATAACCTGCACCAAATGAGCACAACAAGCCTAAATCACCCGTTTTAAAGTCTTGGTTAAACTTATGGAAAGCAATAACCGATCCCGCAGAAGCGGTATTAGCATACTCATCTAATACGATAGGCGCTTGAGTTGGTTCTACATTATCACCAAGCAGCTTCTTCACTACAAACAAATTCATGTTTATATTGGCTTGATGAAGCCATAAGCGCTTAAATTCCTCAGGTTTTATTTGTTCATCAGTAAATTGTGCGTCTAAATGTTGGTAAATCATCGGCAGTAATTCTTTAAACACTTTACGGCCTTGCTGATGAAACAGCTTATCTGAAGTGGTTGCATTTTCAGGATCGCAGCGATTAACAAAGCCAAAGTTACTGCGAATATTACTTGAGTACTCGGTCACACAGCGAGTCGATAACACACTAAAGGCATTCGTCGATGTTGATAGCTCTGCACGTTCAACTACCACTGCAGTTGCCACATCACCAAAAATAAAGTGGCTGTCACGATCGCGAAAGTTAATTTGCGGCGAGGTTAATTCAGGATTTATAACCAGCACTCGATTAGCTGTGCCGCCACGAATAGCATTAACGGCATTCACAATCGCAAACGTAGCCGATGAACATGCCACTAGCATGTCGTAGGCAAAACCTTTAGTGCCCATGGCTTGTTGGATTTCAATTGCAATGGCTGGATAAGCTCTTTGAGTATAAGCACACGCCACAATCACCAAATCGATGTCTTCAGCTGTTAGGTTTGCTTGCTGTAATGCTTGGTTAGCGGCTTCAATACCCATCTCAGCTTGCATAGACAACGATTCAGAAGGTCTATCAGCAATTAATGGCATCATGATGTTGGTATCGAGGATACCGTCTTTTACCATGACATAACGGCTTTTAATCCCAGAGGCTTTTTCAATAAACTCACTTGACGAATATGCCAACGCAAGCGTATTCCCGGCCTCTATCTCGGCCGCATTCTGTTGATTAAATTGGTCAACATAACTATTATAACAGTTAACTAATTCGTCGTTAGAGACACTGTAAGGTGGTGTGTATAAACCACTGCCTGAAATCACAACTTTATTCATTTTACTCTACCATTTTTAGTGAATGAGTTAGCGAAAGCTCATTTGAGTGCCAGATACATCGACATGAATCACTGAAGGTTTTAACATCGCTTATCGATAACCTTACTGATCATTTGGGTGGCACGACAGAGAAACATTTTGCTGATTAACGCTATTCTAGTATTTTATGATTTAATCTCGTCATACTAAATTAAATTTGTTTGATGGTCAGACCATTGAATGATGACAATTTACTCCGAAAGCCTAATATAGCAGCATCTATAAGGTTTTTAGAATAAAAATAAACTCCTTAATAACTAAAAAGAATAAAGAAGAACAAATTTTCACTTCTAAATCCTGCTGAGCAGATTATGATTAGACAATGCAACCATAGGAGCAAATAATCCATGAGCAAAATTTTCGAAGATAATTCATATACTTTAGGCAACACACCGCTAGTTCGTTTAAACCGCGTCAGTAACGGCAAGGTACTCGCTAAAGTAGAAGCACGTAACCCAAGCTTTAGTGTTAAGTGTCGTATTGGCGCCAACATGATTTGGGATGCTGAAAAGAAAGGCCTACTCACCAAAGATATCGAGTTAATTGAACCTACTTCAGGTAACACCGGTATTGCACTTGCTTATGTTGCTGCAGCACGTGGTTACAAATTAACTTTAACCATGCCAAACACCATGAGTCTTGAGCGTCGTAAATTGCTTAAAGCATTAGGTGCAAACTTAGTGCTAACTGAAGGCGCTAAAGGCATGAAAGGTGCTATTGATAAGGCTGAAGAAATTCGTCTGTCAGCGCCTGAAAAATACCTAATACTAGGTCAATTTGATAACCCTGCTAACCCAGAAATTCACGAAAAAACCACAGGTCCAGAAATCTGGAATGATACTGATGGCGAAGTCGATGTATTCGTTGCTGGTGTGGGTACTGGTGGTACGCTAACAGGTGTAAGCCGCTATCTTAAAGCACAAGGTAAAACCATTACCTCTGTTGCTGTTGAACCAGTTGACTCACCAGTTATTGCACAAGCATTAGCAGGCCAACCGATTCAACCTGGTCCACATAAGATTCAAGGTATTGGTGCTGGTTTTATCCCTGGTAACCTAGACTTGTCGATTATTGACCGTGTTGAAGCTGTTACTAACGAAGAGTCTATTGAAATGGCTCGTCGTTTAATGAAAGAAGAAGGTATTTTAGTCGGTATCTCTTCTGGTGCTGCTGTTGTTGCCGCGAACCGTATTGCTGCATTACCCGAATTTGCAGACAAAACCATTGTGGTGATATTGCCTTCAGCTGCTGAGCGTTACTTATCTTCAGTATTATTTGCTGGCGAATTTAGCGACAGCGAAAACGTACAGTAATAAATTGCATGAATAGACTCTACATTTGTCTATTATAAAAACCAGCTTCGGCTGGTTTTTTGTTTCATTTTCATCATAAAGCCTAAATATTGGTCAACTAAAAGCATTATGCTCATCGTATATATCGCTATCTACCTGTCTAACTTTCGATAAATTATTGTTTATTTGTAATAAAAACTAAACCTCAGTTGCAAAGTTGCTATAAGTCGCTTGCCTATACAACAGCCTTCCGTTTTACTTATTGAAACAAACACTAGTAAACATCAATTTTATTGATACTTAAATGATTCATAAAACGGAGCTATTACGCTGATATGAAATACTCGCTTAAACAAATTACCGTTTTTGATGCTGTGGCCAGTCTTGAAAGTGTGAGCGCAGCTGCTAGAAAGTTATCGATGACCCAATCAGCGGTGAGTATGTCACTTTCTCAGCTTGAGAATTTATTAGACCGTCCGCTGTTTATTAGACAAGGCAACCGACTAACCCTAAGCCATTGGGGCAATTGGTTAAGACCCAAAGCACGCCAATTACTTCAAGATGCACAACAAATTCAATTTGGTTTACATGAACAACACGTAATTAGTGGTCAATTTAAGCTGTGTTCAAGCCAAACTGCGGCCGAATATTTATTGCCGAACTTAATCAGTAAAATTGATAATGATTTTCCAGAGCTAAGGATTGATCTTGAGGTTGAAAACACCGAACACGTTGTTGAAGGCTTAATAAACTACGACTATGACCTTGGTATTATTGAGGGGCGTAACGACGATAGCCGCTTACATCAAGAGAAGTGGATTGATGACCATCTTGTGGTGGTTGCTGCACCACATCACCCTTATGCCAATGCTGAAAAAATTAGTTTAGCGCAATTGGAACAAGCAAAATGGGTACTTAGAGAGCAAGGTGCTGGTACTAGACGTATTTTTGAGGGCGCTATCCACGGCGTGCTTGAAAAGCTCAATGTGTGGAAAGAATACGAACATGTACTGCTGTTAAAGGCATTAGTCAAAAATGGGGCTTACTTAAGCTGCCTGCCCCATATTACCGTAGAGCAAGATGTTGCTGAAGGTAAGCTGGTTATTATTGATACACCACAGCTTAACCTACAGCGTCAATTGTCTTTTGTATGGCGTAATGATGCGGGTGATAATCCGCTGCGTGATTGCGTCCTAAATGAAGCAAGACGCATGAGTAAAACGCTTTAATGGTATTTGATAACGCCTTTACTTAACCACTAGATGGCTCGTTAAAGGCGTTATCGATTGAGTTAACTATCCCATCACCGAACAAATTTTAGTGGCTATCTGTTCTCGAGTAATAACCCCAAGCAATAACCCTTCATTCACCACAGGAAAACTACTCGGTTTATTCGCAGAAGCATGTCTTAAGCGTTCTTCATAACTCATAAAGCGGCTTCCGGTATACATTCCACTAGCAGTAACAGGAAACAGCTTCTCTCTGTCGACAACCATTAACTCAACAAGATCAGCAATTTTATCGTTGCCAGATACGGTCATCACTTGCGTCTGCATTAAATCAGCAACATGACTGTTAATGTGTTTGTTATATTCTTCAGACCATAAGCATCTTAATAAATCTTGCTGAGATACAAATCCTAATAAACGATTTTGCTTGTCGACAACTGGTGCACCGCGTTCTTGCGCAGCAGTGAGTTGCATCAGTCCTTCATGAATAGAGAGTTCTGGTGACAATGTAAAAGGTGTGGCTTCCATTAATTCACTGACAGTAAGATTAATAATTGATTTAGGCATAGCGGTTCTCCCATTCGTTTTTAGCGAAGGTGTAAGGTTAGATTCATGGTGGATTTGGGTTAATACTGAATGTGATTTGGAAAAGTCTGTGGTCGATTGACTGACCATTGTTCGACTTGATATTGGTACGTTGGGTATTGGCTTATCTGAATTAGACTGGTTAGAAGCTGACTTATTTGAAATAGCCTGATTTGACATAGCCTGGTTTGAAATATGTGCGTCAATCGCCGGAATACATTCAGCTAATGCCAACGTTGCTAACGCCATAGGCGCTTTATGATCAGCGTTAGAGTGCTTTAATCGTTCAATCATTAAATAAGCAAGGCCGACAAATAAAGCACCGCCGACGATGTTGCCTAACGTGACAGGAATAAGATTATTAAACAGAAAATGCGTTATGGTAATATCTGCAAACTGGCTTGCGGGTACACCAATAGCATTAAAGAAATCAGCCGATGCAAATTGCTGCAACATGATCCCCAGCGGCACCATGAACAAGTTAGCAATACTGTGTTCAAAACCACTGCTGACAAACATAGCGACGGGCAGCATAAGTAAGAAGGCTTTGGTTAGTACGTCTTTGCTGGAAAACGTCATCCAGACACCAAGGCACACCAAAACATTACATAAAATGCCTAAAATAAATGCTTGGCTCCAATCATGATGTATTTTGTGTTGCGCTATATTTAATGCATTCAAGCCCCATTGACCACCATTGAGCAGGTGCATTTTAGCCCCTAAAATCAACAACAACATCAACATAGCACCAATGAAATTGCCAACATAGACACGAGTCCAACACATCAATAAATCTTTGGTATTTACCCGTTTTTGAGCCCATGCAACACTACTTAATACCGTACTGGTAAAGAGTTCTCCTCCACAAATAACCACTAGAATTAACCCTAGGCTAAACGCTAAGCCGCCAATAAAGCGCACTTGCCCCCAAGGCCCAATTGTTCCGGTCGTTACCGTAATATAAAAAACAAAAGCCAACGCAATGAAAGCACCGGCAAAAATAGCTAAGCCGAATGACTCTAAGTGCGACTTAATGACTTTAGATTGTCCGTATTGTTCAGCTTGCTGGCACATGTTGATAACTGCACTATTCGCAGCGTCTTGTGTGTAAACACTCTGTATCGGCACCGTTGACGTTTTTGTTGTTAAAGCAGTCATAAACTACATTCCAAATACACTAATGGTTATTCTTTGGCTGCAGCATAAATATTAAAGAAATATACAGATACACATCATCGTTATTTCTAATATTCATGGCAGCCTTCTTGTCAGACATAAGACTACCTTTGAAATAATCAGAATAAAATCTGATAATAATGATGGCGACCATCAATATTATTGATTCACGATTCTGTAATATCAGCATCCATAAAATAGAATGATACCGGTGGTAAAGTTGATGAAAGAGTTGATGGATTTATAACTGATGCTGGTACTGATATTGATGTGAATGTTGATGTTGATGTTATTAGTGATGTTATTACTGATGCGCATTAACGGTTATACGTGGTTTTGTCACAGTGCAATGTAAACCATTATGTTTGCGGCTGCTGAGCCTGTTAACTCATCGGTATCGTGCAAGCATGAATACGGCAACCTGTACAACTACTTCCGCATTTCCCCGATAGTATTATCGCTAGTTTTGTCGTTGCACTCTTAAATCTTATGATTATTAACCGAGCTAAAACAGTAACCCATGCAAAGTCTATCCCTACAGTTCACTGTTTAATAAAAAAGTAGATATCTTAATGAGTATTTACTTTGCATCCGCTATTACGACAGAAATTCATATGCCTACATTTGCCAATAAAAAATTGGAATCACCTTCATTTATGTGGCAGCGTTCTATCGACATTAGGCTTTATCATCGGTGTTATTTACAGATTGATTTTGTGATTATAAAAACCTACATCAATAAAACAGGATTTTATTACGCATTATCAATCATGGATCGTAGCCATTATTGATAATTCTTATTGATAAGGTATCTGCAATGCTTATTACTGGCGTTTTTGTTTAAAAAAAATTTAACTAAGGCAATCAAGACTATGTTTCTCCGAATGTTAAACAATCGAATAACAAATTACTTAAACACCATAACTATTCAATTAATGAATGATGTTCTAATATAAATAAGGTCAATACCAAGATTTATTTAGGTAAAAACCATATTAATTATGTGCATGAAACAAATTTATAAACATGTGAAATGTGTAATTTAACTAAAAAAAACGCTACGTTATATTTTTTCACATAAAAATTAAAAATAATTTATATACATAGCATTAACAAGTTAGGCTAAATTAACTATCCACAAAACAATAAACTAATAATTTACAACCATTTAATTAACAAATAAACCACTTAAAATTACACTGTAATGATGAGATTTACATTATTATAACTTTATAATGATTATGATCCCTAAATGTTAATAAAAATAAGTTTAATTGTATGTGTGTTGCAAGTCATCAACATGATGACCTGATATTGTTTTTTTATTTAGGTGTGCTTATATCAATAGCTGTGTAACTTTGTTTCATTTTTATATTAAAAATGATCTCAATGATTACATCATAATAAAAAAATATTTCAGGGAGTTAAAATATGCAAGCTAATTCACATTTAGCCAAAGCTATTCGCTTTGCGCTAATCAGTGGCGTTGCCGTTTCTGCAGCAACCACATTCAATACTGTTGCAGCAGAAGACGCAGCGAATACAGCACCTGCTGTCGAGAGAATCTCGGTAACGGGCTCACGAATTATTCGTGAAGGTGCTGTTGCACCAACGCCAGTTACAGTAATTACTGGCGACGAGTTATTATCAACTGGTGTAACAAATATTGGTGAAGCGCTAAACCAATTACCTGCACTAGGTAACACCTACTCACTTGCCAACTCAGGCCGCTTTATTGGTACTTCGGGTCTTAACTTGCTCGATTTAAGAAGCATGGGTACCGCCAGAACACTCGTGTTAGTGGACGGTAAACGCCATGTATCAAGTTCTGCAGGTACTTCTTCAGTCGACGTCAATACCATTCCAAGTGTATGGATCGATAGAGTTGAAGTAATTACCGGCGGTGCATCTGCAATTTACGGTGCCGATGCGGTAACCGGTGTTGTAAACTTCATTTTAAAGAAAGATATTAATGGCTTAGATGTATCCGCAACCAAAGGTTGGGCTGACGATAGTGGTCACAATAAAGACCGTTTCTCATTATCTTATGGTTCTGATTTTGCCCAGGGTGATGGTAACGTTGCCTTTGCGGTTGAGTACAGCGCTCAAGAGCAATTAAGAGCATTTGATCGCGATCAGACTTCAACTGCTTTTTCGAGCCTAGCAAATAAAAACCGCACTGAAGATAATAATGACCCATCAGATCCAGACAAAATATGGACTCCTAATGCAGGTCACTACACAATTAGTAATGCCGGTACCTTCAATTTAGATGGTTGGAAAAGCTTTAACCCTGATGGCTCATTAAGCGATGTTTATAGCGGTCAAAATGTTGATGGTATTCGTTGTGCAAATTGCGATGTCACTAACTTAAACCAGTTTGTAGAATTACAACCTGAATTCGAACGTTACAATATTAACTTTAAAGCAAACTACCAGCTTAACGATAATCATAACGTTTATTTTGAAGCTAAATACGTTAACAGCCAATCAACAGATGAAGGTCAACCAGCATTTTTCTTTGGTAATCCGGTTAACGATATCAAAATTGATAACGCTTTTATCAATCCTGAACTGGTTGCTTTAATGAAAGCAAACAAGGATAGCGACGGTAATTCAGCGCCATTAGATACACTTAATATTCGTCGTTTTATGACGGACTTGGGTGCGCGCATTGAAGATGATACTCGCGAAACTCAACGTTATGTTATCGGTCTTGAAGGTATAGTATTCCAAGATTGGGATTACGATGCCTATGCTATTTATGGTCAAACTGATTTAGAGCGCGTTAATAAAAATAACTTAATCTATGACAATTACACCAACGCCCTTGATTCTGTATTAGAAAACGGGATTGCGGTATGTCGTGATCAGTCAGCTAGAGATGCAGGCTGTGTGCCAGTCAACATTTTTGGTTTTGGCGCACCAAGTCAAGATGCGATTAATTATATTAATACCGCTTCAACAGGTACATCGATTATTAAGCAAACCGTATTAGGTGGCTCACTAACTAACTCTAGTTTATTTGAATTACCTGCCGGTTATGCTGGCTTCTCTACTGGTGTTGAATACCGTAAAGAAGAAAGTGAGATATTTGAACCTTCAAATGCAGCAGGTACTTTCTTCAATGCATTAGGCGAAGATAAAGGCGATTTTGATGTAAGCGAAATCTTTGCTGAAATCACGCTTCCTTTGTTAGCCGATTTACCAATGGTACGTCAGCTAGACTTAGATCTTGCAATACGCTTCGCTGATTACAGCACCATTGGTAATGCTACAACATGGAAAACGGGTTTAAGCTGGGAAGTTGATGATCAGATCCGCGTTCGTACTACATACTCAGAAGCTATTCGTGCACCTAACATCAGTGAGCTTTATGGTGCTGCAAGCCAAACATTCTTCTCTGTAGATGACTCTTGTCGTGCTAAAAACTTAAATGATCTGGCTGATCCAACTCAACGCCAAGCTAACTGTGCGGCGTTAGGGATCCCTGCTGGTTTTGACGCTGACTACGACGATAAAACGCTTGAAGGATTAAGTGGTGGTAATCGCGAGCTACAAGCAGAAGAATCGAAAAGTTTCACGTTAGGGATTGTTTATCAACCTGATTTTATTGATGGTTTATCGATCACTACCGATTATTGGAATATTGAGATCGAAAATGCCATCAGTGCTGTTGGCGCCCAAGATATTATCGATCGTTGTGTTGATTCTAAATCTGGTGTGAATAATGAATACTGTAGTTTGATTACTCGTGATTCAACTAGCCACGAAATCACTCAAATTAGACAGTTCTCGTTGAACATTGCGTCGCTTGAAGCTGCTGGTATTGACTTTGATATTGGTTATAACTTTGAAGCCTTTAGTGGTGACGTGCGCACTAACCTTATTGCGACTCGTCTACTAAAACGTAAAGACTTTTCATTCCAGGATGAACCAGATACGTTTGAAGAACTTGCAGGCACGGCTGGCTATGCTGAATGGCAAGCAAACTGGAGCCTAAGTTACTCAATCGATAGCTGGGATGTTAGCTGGAGAACGCGCTATGTCGAGGGTGTAAGCCTTTATACTGATAAGGAATTAGCCTTAAACGCGAATCCTAATAGCAACATGGAATTTGGCGATTACTTTATCAACGATATGGCAGTTGCATACAACTTCGATTCAGGTATTAGATTGAAGTTTGGTATCGACAACGTGTTTAACCGTGAATTACCTTACGGCTACACAGGTACTGATACTGATAGTTCAGCTTACGATAACGTAGGTCGTTTCTTCCATACTACGGCTACTTACAAGTTCTAAACTATTCGTTATAAGCGATAGGTTTATTTGTAAAACGGCATCTTCGGATGCCGTTTTTTTATGTCTATAACATTATTTTAAATATAGCCTAGCAATAAAGTTTCCCCTTGTCTCAGTATCAACACCATAGCGAAAAACAACCACAGAGTCATACTCACAGTATTATGAGCGTTACCGCATTAACTGATTAAGCACATCACTTTAATGTTGATGTCGTCAAACATTACCAGCCAAGTCGCACCTTTAAATAACGTCTGCACGCCTTAAGTAAAACTTTTAATTTATGATACTCTATATCAGTTATATTGATGCTGAGTATTAATTTGTCATCTGTACAGCAATCAAACTTCAAATCTAGGCTAATTTACGGATCTGATTTTGCAATCAACTTGTTATCCAGCTCTCACTTCTAGCAAACAAAACATCAACTTTCTTGATACCAAGTGATGCGATCGCATCGCTATGCTAAAATCCACAAGGTAAATTGGTCTTACCAAGAAAGATCATAATAAGGACATCACTGTAATGCTTCCCTAATTAAAGGCATCGCAGCTGAGCAAAGTGATAAGAGCCATTGCGGCTCACCGGCAAGCTGCTCTTATGGACATAGCCATCACTTCAATGGAACACACTTAAACTTCATCATTTGATGGATTAACCTGTTCTTTTCGGAGAATGAGAAATTATGTCAGACACAGTCAGTAATTCAGATACACAAGCTCATGAAGCAAGCTATAGCGAGCTTCACCGCCCTGCTAGCGAGTTTGAAACTCGCGATGCCTATCTAGAAAATGAACTCAAAATAATGAAGCCAAAACGCTGGGGACTCAATCTTCCTGGGCGTGATTTTCGTTTTGAATGGGAAGACTTAGTCCCTGCAATCGCAGGAACCATTGGTATTACTGTTATGTATTCTGCAGTAATGGCAGCTTGGGCTGCTGGCTTAAGTGAAAAATGGGACCACGTCAATCTTGGGGCAGAATTTGCTATCCAGATTGTCCGCGTAGAAATGCTCATCCCTGCTTTACTCTTCTGTATTATTAGCTCCGGTTTTATTAACCCAAGAGCAAACCTTGGCGGCAACCATGGACCAATGATCCCGTTGATTGGTACCATCGCGCTCGCTGGTGCTCATCCGTTAGCGTTAGCAATCCTTATTGGTATATTTGGCTTAATTTTAAGTTATTTCAAAGGGGGATCGAAACTGGTTAACCTCACCAGTAGCGGTGTAGCCGGCGGTTTATTAGTGTTCTTAGGATTTATGGGGGCTAAAAGTCAGATAGGTTCTTTGTTTGACTGGGCTGGAGGACTGCAAGCCAAACATAGTCTTGACTATTCACTCGGTTATGTTGCATTTACCATCTTGTTAATCAATGTCATTATTTATGCTGCATTAGCCAAATATGGTAAGCGTTGGTTGGCTATTCCGTTGTGCTCTATCGCGGCTGTTGTTCTGGCATTTGGTCTTGGCGCAGGTTTGGATCTACAATTTACTACCGCTCCAGGCATCCCAAATCTCAATCCTGTTTATTGGTGGGGTTCAACTGAACATGGTTGGCAGTTAGGCTTACCAAATGCTGCTCATTTTATTGCATCATTACCGTTCGCCATTCTTGCTGTTGCCATGTGGTCACCAGACTTTCTTGGCCATCGTATTTTCCAAGAGTTAAATTATCCAAAAGGTGCTGAAAAAGTACTGATGGATGTTGATGATACGATGACAACCTGTTCAGTAAGGCAGATCGTTGGTACGGCAGTAGGTGGCGGTAATATTACCTCATCATGGGGCACTTACATGATCCCCGCAGCCATTGCCAAACGCCCTATTCCTGCTGGCGCTATCCTACTCGGTAGCTTATGTATTATTGTGGCTATCATTGGTTATCCTATGGATATCACCGTGTGGCGTCCTGTTATGTCGATTGCGCTTTTAGTCGGTGTATTCCTACCGTTATTAGAAGCGGGTTTACAGATGGTTAAAGACACAACTAGCAGCCAGGCAGCAGGTATCTGTATTTTCGCTGCATTCGTTGCTAACCCAGTATTAGCTTGGGCTTTGACCATGTTACTTGATAACAATGGCTTGATTGGTGATAAAGAACGTCCTAAAACCTTGTCGTTTGCAGACCGTATTGTTATCCCAAGCCTAGCCTTTGTGATTTGTTTGGCGGCGATGTTAGCAGTAGGCATGATCGAAGGGATTCCAGCGTTGCTATAATCCAGTTATGCTCGTTAATACCATCAATAAAAAGCGAGATCGGCAACGGTTTCGCTTTTTATTTGTCAAAAATTGCCGCGTGCTACTCCAACTTCTAAACAGATTTGTTAGCCAGTTAACACTTTTGATATTCCGTTAGCGAAAGCAGCCGATATCGTCATCGCGCTGTGCTATTATCAAGCCATGGATAATTGGTCTTACCAATTAGTTCATTAACCGAAACAATATCGATTAGCGTCATTACACAAGCCAGGCGGAACATTTCTGCCATCAATGTCGCAGAAGATGTAAACGGCTCAGTCTAGCGAATCAACCTAGACTACAGAATGTAAGTACTCAACGGATAACAACACTTAGTGTTAATTGTGATGATATCCGTAGAAAATCAACCAGAGGGTTAAGTAAATGACAGATAAAACCGAACTATTTGCCAACGCGTGGGAAGGTTTCGTAGCTGGCGATTGGAAAACTGAAGTTAACGTACGTGACTTTATCCAACAAAATTACACACCATATGAGGGTGATGAATCATTCTTAGCAGGTGCAACAGATGCAACATTAACTTTGTGGGACAAAGTAATGGAAGGCATCAAGCAAGAAAACCAAACTCATGCTCCTGTCGATTTCGACACAGAAATGGTTTCTACCATTACCTCTCATGATGCTGGTTATATCAATAAAGACCTTGAAACTATCGTTGGTTTGCAAACTGAAGCGCCATTAAAGCGTGCCATGCTGCCCAATGGTGGTATTCGTATGGTTGAAGGTTCATGCAAAGCTTATGGCCGTGAACTGAACAGCGATGTAAATTACGTTTACTCTGAATTACGTAAAACCCATAACCAAGGCGTGTTTGATGTCTATACTCCTGAAATTATGGCTTGCCGTAAGTCTGGTATATTAACGGGTTTACCTGATGCTTATGGTCGTGGTCGTATTATTGGTGACTACCGTCGTATTGCTTTGTACGGTATTGATTATCTAATGAAAGATAAGTTTGCCCAATTCAGTTCACTGCAAGCGCAGTTTGAAGCAGGCGAAGACTTATCAAGTGTGATCCAATTACGTGAAGAAATTGCTGAGCAACATCGTGCTTTAGGCCAAATGAAAGTGATGGCAGCTAAATACGGTTGTGATATTTCTGTCCCAGCCAAAAATGCTAAAGAAGCCATTCAATGGACCTACTTTGGTTACCTTGCTGCAGTAAAAAGCCAAAATGGCGCAGCAATGTCACTTGGTCGTACTTCAACGTTCATTGATGCTTATATTGAACGTGACATTAAAAATGGTGTTCTTACTGAGCAGCAAGCCCAAGAAATGGTTGACCATTTCGTAATGAAATTGCGTATGGTTCGTTTCCTTCGCACACCTGAATACGACGAACTATTCTCAGGCGATCCAATTTGGGCAACTGAATCTATCGCAGGTATGGGTCTTGATGGTCGCACATTAGTAACTAAATCAAGCTTCCGTTTCTTACATACCTTGTACAACATGGGCCCAAGCCCAGAGCCAAACATTACTGTATTGTGGTCAACAAAATTGCCACAAGGTTTTAAAAGTTACTGTGCCAAAGTATCAATTGACACTAGTTCAATTCAATACGAAAACGATGACTTAATGCGTCCAGACTTTGAGTCAGACGATTACGCCATTGCTTGTTGTGTTAGCCCAATGATTTTGGGTAAACATATGCAGTTCTTCGGTGCTCGCGCTAACTTAGCCAAAACCATGTTATACGCCATTAACGGTGGTGTTGACGAAAAGCTTAAAACCCAAATTGCACCAAAAGCTGATCCAATCACTGCTGATGTGCTTGAGTTTGATGATGTTATGTCACGTCTTGATGGTTTAATGGACTGGCTTGCAACGCAGTATGTGTCTGCACTTAACGCTATTCACTTTATGCATGACAAATACTCTTACGAGTCTGCGTTAATGGCATTACATGACCGTGATGTCCGCCGTACAATGGCGTGTGGTATTGCTGGTTTATCAATTGCCGCCGATTCATTGTCAGCGATTAAGTTTGCTCAAGTTAAGCCTATTCGTGATGAAAATGGTATTGCGGTTGATTTTGACATTCAAGGTGATTATCCAAAATTTGGTAACAATGATGCTCGCGTCGATGACATTGCTTGCGATTTAGTTGAACGTTTTATGGCGAAAATTCGCACTAAAAAAATGTATCGTAATGCCATTCCAACACAATCAATCTTAACCATCACTTCAAACGTAGTTTATGGTAAGAAAACCGGTAACACTCCTGATGGTCGTCGTTCAGGCGCACCGTTTGCGCCTGGTGCAAACCCAATGCATGGCCGTGATGAAAATGGCGCAATTGCTTCATTAACATCAGTGGCTAAACTACCATTTGCCCACGCACAAGATGGTGTTTCTTATACTTTCTCTATCGTGCCGAATGCATTAGGTAAAGATGATACGGGTCGTCGTACTAACCTAGCGTCACTGATGGATGGCTACTTCTTAAGCAAGCCTAACCGTGAAGGTGGTCAACACTTAAACGTTAACGTGATGAACCGTGAAATGTTAGAGGATGCAATTGTTAATCCGGATAAATATCCACAATTAACTATTCGTGTATCGGGTTATGCCGTTCGCTTTAATGCGCTCACCCCTGAGCAGCAGCAAGACGTGATTACTCGTACATTTACTAAAAGTATGTAGTCTCTGCTAAAATTGGCTGTATCGATGTGTAACATCTTATCGATACAGCCTTTTTTATATTCATTTTAAGGAACAACAATGACGTTAGGTCGCATACATTCAGTGGAATCATTCGGAACCGTTGACGGTCCAGGAATTCGCTACATCGCTTTTATGCAAGGCTGTCTTATGCGCTGCCAATATTGTCATAATCGTGATACATGGGATCTAGATGGCGGCAAGGAAGTTTCTGTTGATGAAATAATGAGCCAAGTCATTTCGTATCAACCCTTTTTAGAAGCCAGCGGTGGTGGTATTACAGCCAGTGGTGGTGAAGCAATTTTACAAGCTCAATTTGTCAGCGAGTTGTTTAAAGCCTGCAAAAGCCAGGGGGTACACACCTGTTTAGACACCAACGGTTTTGTTCGTAAATACGAACCGGTGATAGATGAATTGCTCGACAATACCGACTTAGTGTTACTTGATATCAAACAAATGGACGATGCCAAGCACATCGAACTGACGAAAGTCAGCAACCATCGAACACTACAATTTGCACAATATCTTGCCACACGAAATATAAAAACCTGGATCCGTTATGTGGTTGTCGCAGGATTTACTGAAGATGTCGAATCAGCCATTGCACTCGCTGAGTTCATTAAACCGATGAGCAATGTTGAAAAAGTTGAATTACTGCCTTATCACCCGTTAGGGGAACATAAATGGCAAGCTTTTGGCGAAACGTATACTTTGGCGGATATTTCACCGCCAAGTACAGAGATTATGCAGAGAATTCAGCAAGTGTTTGTCGACCGAGGTATTAACGCTACATTTTAGTCACAAAAACGATAAACAGATGTAAATTAGCACTGACTTATACATAAGATGAATTACAATTCATCCCAGTAACTTTGGTCTAAACGTTCAAAAGCCAGTTTCAAAATGGTAGCCATATCAGAATAACAGGCTCTTGCGCCCAAAGGTTGGCAATGGATACCCATCTTAGTCAATGCAGAGGTGAGTTGGTTGCCCCAATCAAATAATGATAACGGTAACGGATGGCTCGCTCGCCAACCTAGCCATAATAAGCCTTGTACTGGCAGGCTAATAAAAAACAGCAACATAGTTAATGCTTGCGGTAAATAATCCCAGCCAAATACGTATAGCTGGCTAGACGCAACGACTAATGCCAACACAGGCATAGCAATAATCGCTAATTGAGTCGCTTTAACGACGCGGTACTCTGGGAAATAAAACCCAAGTTGCCTAACCATTGGCCAGGTCTTCATATAACGTTGACCATCGCCAAGTAATTTAACCAAATTCATGTTCAATATACGGCTACCTTTACTGCTTAGGACATGAGTATAACGATAACATAATACAGTGTCATGCCCCAAATGCACTGGCTGATTTGCATCTATACTGATTTAACTTTCAGTCGTAAATCACGGTAAGAACAACGAAGTGTGGCGTTTATGAAAGAATCATCATAAACCTTAATCAAAATGGAATTTTACTATTTTATTTAGTTTCATTGACTTAAAAGGCGTTAACATGTCAGACAAATTAGTACTCGTGCTCAACTGCGGTAGCTCATCATTAAAATTTGCCATCATTGATGCTCAATCAGGCGATGATAAAGTTTCTGGATTAGCTGAATGTTTTGGTTTAGAAGATTCGCGCATTAAGTGGAAATTTGATGGCGGCAAGAATGAAGCCAAATTAGGTGCCTTTACTGCGCATCGCGAAGCGGTAGAATTTATCGTTAATAACATCTTGGCAGAACACCCAGAACTTGCGGCACAAATTAAAGCCGTTGGTCATCGTATCGTCCATGGTGGCGAAAAGTTTACTCGCTCGGTTATTGTGACTCCTGAAGTCATTCAGGGTATTGAAGATTGTGCGTCATTAGCACCTCTGCATAATCCTGCGCATTTAATTGGTATTCGTGCCGCACTTGCCTCATTCCCAGCGTTGCCACAAGTTGCAGTATTTGACACCGCATTCCATCAAACCATGCCCGAAAAGGCATATATTTATGCCCTTCCTTACAAACTGTATCGTGAACATAGCATTCGTCGTTATGGCATGCATGGTACTAGCAATATCTATATTTGTCGTGAAGCAGCCAAAGTCTTAGGCAAAGAGACTAAAGACACCAATATTATTTGTGCTCATTTAGGCAATGGCGCATCAGTAACCGCGATTAAAGATGGTAAAAGTGTCGACACTTCAATGGGCTTAACCCCGCTTGAAGGTTTAGTCATGGGTACACGTTGCGGCGATTTAGACCCATCAATTATTTTCCATTTAGTTAAACAACTTGGCTATACCCTTGATGAAGTCAATAACCTACTGAATAAGCAAAGTGGTTTACTGGGCATTTCAGAACTCACCAACGATTGTCGTGGTATTGAAGAAGGTTATCAAGACGGTCACAAAGGTGCCACATTAGCCTTAGATATCTTCTGCTATCGTTTAGCCAAATATATCGCCTCTTACACTGTGCCATTAGGGCGTTTAGACGCCATTATCTTTACTGGCGGTATTGGCGAAAACTCAGACCTTATTCGTGAGAAAGTGCTTAATTTATTAGCAATATTTAACTTCAAAGTCGATGATAACTTGAATAAAGCGGCTCGCTTTGGCCAGCAAGGCATCATTACTCAAGTAGGTAGCCCAATTGCTATGGTCATACCGACAAATGAAGAATGGGTTATTGCCGAAGATGCCATTAAGCTGATCACAGCTAAATAAGCAGCCTATTCGGTCTTATATTCGGTTAATTAATATGAACAATACGCACACAAGAGGTCGTTATGTCTCGTAATATTATGCTTATTCCAATCGGTATTGGAGTGGGATTAACATCACTAAGCTTAGGTATGGTTCGTGCGCTTGAACGCAAAGGCGTTAAAGTCCAATTTTTTAAACCTATTGCTCAAATTCGATCTGGTGATACTGGTCCAGAACGTTCAACCACTATTTTAAGTACTTCTCCAACCGTCAATCCGTTGGAACCTTATTCAATGGTCCATGCTGAAGCGTTAATCCGTTCAGAGCAAACTGATGTCCTACTGGAACAGATTATTGCCCGCGCAGCAGAATGCGCCAGTAATACTGAAATCCTAGTGGTTGAAGGCTTAGTACCAACACGTAGCCATCCATTTGCTGATGACATTAACTATGAAATTGCCAAAGCATTAGACGCCGATGTTATTTTCATCGCAACCCCTGGTAACGATACGCCTAATGGATTAATGAATCGATTAGAAATCGCCTTTAACTCTTGGGGTGGACAGAAAAACAAACGTTTAATTGGCGCTATCATCAATAAAATTGGTGCTCCAGTTGACAACGAAGGTCGCACTCGTCCTGATTTATCTGAAGTATTTGATGATAAAAATATGAATGCCGTTGATAGCTCAGGAATGTTCCAACTTCCGGGTAAAAGTCCGCTGCGTATATTAGGTAGTGTGCCATACAATTTAGAGCTAATTGCCCCGCGTGCATCTGATTTGGCCAAGCACTTAAATGCCAAAATCATTAATGCCGGTGAAATGCATACTCGTCGTATGCGCCGTGTAACATTTTGTGCCCGTAGCCTGCCTAACATGGTTACTCACATCAAAACAAATTCATTGTTAGTGACTTCTGGCGATCGGTCCGACGTGATCGTGTCTGCATGTTTAGCAGCGATGAACGGCGTTAAAATTGGCGCGTTGTTGCTTACTGGGGGCTACCCGCCTGAACCAGAAATAATGAAATTATGTGAACAAGCTTTTGAAACAGGCTTGCCAGTATTTTTAATTGATTCAAATACATGGCAGACCTCGCTCAATATTCAACGCTTTGATCATGAAGTGCCTGTGGATGATGCGGTGCGCGTTGAAAAAGTGCAAGAATACGTGGCCAGTCATATTGACCAAACCTGGATTGAAAGTGTTACCCAGGATTCTCCACGTGAACACCGTCTATCTCCTCCGGCATTCCGTTACAAGTTAACCGAGCTAGCCCGTGCTGCCCGTAAAACTATCGTGCTTCCTGAAGGTGAAGAGCCAAGAACCGTAAAAGCAGCATCTATCTGTGCTGAACGAGGTATTGCTCGTTGCGTGTTAATCGGTAATCGCGAAGAGATTTTACGCGTTGCATCGCAACAAGATGTTATTTTAGGTGAAGGCATCGAAATCATTGAGCCAGAAAGCGTGCGTGAAAAGTACGTTGAGCCTATGCTCGAATTACGTCGTAGCAAAGGGTTAACAGAAGTTGTTGCCCGTGAGCAACTTGAAGACAACATGGTACTTGGTACCATGATGCTGGCACAAGATGAAGTAGATGGAATTGTATCCGGTGCTATTCATACCACGGCACATACTATTCGCCCACCATTGCAGTTGATCAAAACGGCACCGGGTTCTAGCTTAGTGTCGTCGATTTTCTTCATGCTGATGCCTGATCAAGTCCTAGTGTATGGCGATTGCGCGATTAACCCAGATCCAAATCCTGAACAACTAGCCGATATTGCGATTCAGTCAGCTGAATCAGCTAAAGCCTTTGGTATTGAGCCTCGCGTTGCGATGATCAGTTACTCAACGGGTACTTCTGGCACTGGTTCTGATGTTGATAAAGTACGTGAAGCCACACGAATCGCGAAAGAAAAACGTCCAGACTTGATTATCGATGGTCCATTGCAATACGATGCAGCAGTCATGCCTAACGTAGCGCTCTCTAAAGCACCTGACAGCCCTGTCGCAGGTAAAGCAACCGTATTTGTGTTCCCAGATTTAAACACGGGTAACACCACATACAAGGCGGTACAGCGTAGTGCTGATTTAATCAGCATCGGGCCAATGCTTCAAGGTATGCGTAAACCGGTTAACGATTTATCACGCGGCGCATTAGTCGATGATATTGTCTACACCATTGCGTTAACGGCGATTCAAGCAGCACAGAATAGTGAGAAAAAATAACGTCAGCCACTTCGGTGTAATGTCGTTGTGAATACGCAATAAATAACCACTAAAAAAGCACTGATAATAATCAGTGCTTTTTTGTATCTGTCATCTTTGTTTTTATATCGAGAGTTCTTATTTATCAAGAGTAGCAATAGGTTTGATCGCTAACCCTATTATCTTTACCAAAACGGATTACGGCCTATACCCATTTGTGACACAAACAAAAACGCTACCCGTATGGGTAGCGTTAATGAACAGGGTTATGTTGCAATCAAAGCTAAAAGTTATTTCTTCGCTTTTTTCTTAGTTGATTCACTAACCCATTTACCGCCGATAAACTTAGAAGACCAACCGGTAGCTTTACCGTCAACTTCAGTAGCAACATACTGCTCTTTCGTTTTACGACTAAATTTAACCGAGGCTTTATTGCCTTCATCATCTTCGACTGGCGCATCAGCAAGATACGCATATTTAGGCCATAACAAATCACGATATTGAACTAACTCTTCCACTAACGGCGCACGTGTTTCACGCGATTTAGGGAAAGTACTGGCAGCTAAAAATATGCCCGCAGCACCATCACGAAGCACAAAGTGAGCATCCGATTTAGTACATTTCAATTCAGGTAGGAAGATAGGATCTTCTTTTGGTGGCGCCGCTTCGCCGCTTCTCAGCAACTTACGGGTGTTTTTACACTCGCTATTGGTGCAACCAAAATACTTACCAAATCGACCATTTTTAAGTTCCATATTATTGCCGCAACGATCGCACTCAATAATTGGACCTTCATAACCTTTAATCTTAAATTGTCCGGCTTCAACTTCGTAACCATCACATGACGGGTTATTACCACAAACATGCAATTTACGCGTCTCGTCAATGAGATAACTATCCATCGCCGTACCACACTTACCACAACGATGTTTAGCACGTAACGCTTCCGTTTCGCCATCTTCATTGTCGCTTACAGCTTCTTCACCTGGGGTTAAGTTAAGCGTGGTCTTACAACGTTCTTTAGGTGGTAACGCATAACCAGAACAACCTAAGAAAACCCCTGTTGAACCAGTGCGAATACCCATTGGACGGCCACAGGTTGGACACTTAATGTCGTCTGTTAATACCATCTCATTAGGGCGCATACCACCTTCATCAGGATCTAACTCGGCCAACAATAACTGCTTGGTAAAGTCGCCATAAAAACCGTCTAATACTTTTTTCCAGTCCAGCTTACCTTGAGCAACATCATCTAATGTTTGCTCCATGCTGGCGGTAAAGTCGTAGCTCATTAATTCTTTAAAACTGCCGACTAAGCGTTCGCTGACAATCTCACCCATTTTTTCAGCAAAGAAACGGCGGTTATCAACTTTAACGTAACCACGATCCTGAATGGTTGAAATAATCGTCGCATACGTTGAAGGACGACCAATACCACGCTTCTCAAGCTCTTTAACTAAAGATGCTTCGCTGTAACGCGGCGCAGGCTTGGTAAAGTGTTGTTTTGGCGACAACGTTTCAAGCACTAATTTGTCGCCTTTTGCAACGACTGGCAGTGTCTTATCTTCTTCGTTTTTCTTACTCACTTGTGGCTGAACACGAGTCCAACCATCAAAACGTAAGGTACGGCCACTGGCTTTTAATTCGTAATCACCCGCGGTTACCGTTAAACGTGTTGCATCATATTGAGCAGGTGTCATTTGACAGGACACAAATTGACGCCAGATAAGCTCATACAAGCGCTGAGCGTCTCTTTCCATATCGGTTAACGAAGCGGACTGCACAGCCACGTTTGACGGTCTAATAGCTTCATGCGCCTCTTGAGCGCCCTCTTTGCTACCATAACGAATAGGTTCTGCCGGTAAATACTTGTCACCGAACTCGGCACCAATCATTTCGCGTAAGTTTTCAACCGCTTCTTTACTCAAATTGGTTGAATCGGTACGCATGTACGTAATGTGACCAGCTTCATACAAACGCTGCGCCATCATCATGGTTTTCTTAACACCAAAACTAAGACGAGTACTGGCAGCTTGCTGTAACGTAGACGTAATATAAGGTGCCGAAGGTTTGCTTGACGTGGCTTTATCTTCACGCGCAGTGACAACATACGTTGCATCACGCAACGCATCGACAGCAACTTTAGCTTGCGCTTCATTAATCGGTTCAAATGCAGCAGATTGATATTTCATCACCTGCATTTTCAAGCTAGCGGCGGTAGGTGTATTTAATTCAGCATGGATATCCCAAAACTCTTCTGGAACAAACGCTTTAATTTCACTTTCACGCTCTACAACTAAGCGAACTGCTACCGACTGAACACGACCAGCAGATAAACCACGAGCGACTTTTTTCCATAATAATGGTGACACCATAAAGCCAACAACGCGGTCTAAAAAACGACGAGCTTGCTGGGCATTAACCATATTGGTATCAAGTACCGACGGTTTACTAAACGCATCTTGAATCGCAGTTTTAGTAATTTCGTTGAACACAACTCGCTGATACCGTGAAGGATCACCACCAATAATTTCCTGTAAATGCCAGGCAATGGCTTCCCCTTCACGGTCCAAATCCGTTGCGAGATATATTTGGTCAGCAGTTTCTGCTAACGCTTTCAATTCTTTAACAACTTTTTCTTTACCAGGCAGGATTTGATACTTGGCTGCCCAGCCTTTATCTGGGTTAACACCCATACGCGCCACAAGCGCTTGTTTGTCTCTGATTAGCTTGTATTTAGCTTTTTCTTCAGGAGATAATTTCTTAACTTCTGCTGCGGTTTTAGTCACAGTTGTACCGTCAGAAGTAGACGAAGTTGGTAAGTCACGTATATGACCTACACTCGACTTCACAATGAAGTCTTTACCAAGATATTTATTAATTGTCTTGGCTTTGGCCGGCGATTCGACAATAACTAGCGATTTACCCATAGTTTTATTTGCGCCAAAAAGTCTCGAAAAAAAGAAAATTGATTCCATATATAGAGGGTTGAGACAATAGTTTCAAGTTAATCCCTCTTTTACATGGCTAGTAAGTCATTTTTTAATCAGAATTGAATCAAAAATAAAAAATGTAAAAAATAATATGCGTTTTTTAAACGTAATTTTTCACTTAATGATACTTGCGAGCACCTTCAGTGCATTTTTAGTCATTTATAAACATTTGTACAAATTAACCACACCTTGTTAACCCTTATAGCTTCAGTATACTGGGGTTAAATTAGCGTTAACTGACATGAACAATCACGTTCCTTTTTTATAAGTAACACAAATAAGTGTAACTACAATAATAATTATTCACTAAAATTCTCAAGGATCACGAATGAAGCATTTTGAAGCGAACTTTGATGGCTTGGTTGGACCAACCCATAATTATGCCGGATTATCATTTGGTAATGTGGCCTCATTTAGTAATGCGGCCCAAACCTCAAATCCTAAAGCGGCAGCGAAACAAGGTTTGCAAAAAGCCAAGTCATTAGCAGATTTAGGTATGGTGCAAGGTGTATTAGCCCCACAAGAGCGCCCAGACCTTTATACATTGCGTCGAATTGGTTTTTCTGGGTCTGACGCTGAGGTTTTACAAAAAGCCGCTCAGCAGGCTCCTGCGTTACTTAATGCTTGTTGCAGCGCATCAAGTATGTGGACAGCTAATGCGGCTACAGTTTCACCCAGTGCTGACACTCGTGACGGAAAAGTTCACTTCACCCCTGCTAATTTAGTTGATAAATTACATCGCAGTATTGAACCTGTCACCACGGGCAATATTTTGCAGGCAACATTTAACAATGATCGCTATTTTAAACATCATCAACATTTACCAGAACACGCAAGCTTTGGTGATGAAGGCGCCGCTAATCACACACGTTTATGTTCTGAATACGGTCATGCTGGCGTTGAACTATTTGTTTATGGCCAAACAGCCACTAATCCTGACGCCCCTAAACCAACAAAATATCCAGCACGTCAAACTTTGGAAGCATCTCAAGCTGTAGCACGCTTACATCAACTTGAAGATGAAAGCTGCGTATTTATGCAGCAAAACCCAAATGTAATTGACCAGGGTGTATTCCACAATGACGTCATTTCAGTGGGTAATAAAAATGTGCTGTTTTATCACGAACAAGCGTTTTTAGATACCGAAACAAAGTTTGATGAAATTCGTCGAAAAATGAACTCTGACATGTATTTTGTCAAAGTAACCACAGAGCAAGTATCCATTGATGATGCAGTTCGTAGTTACTTGTTTAATACACAAATTATTACTTTACCTTCTGGTGAAATGGCTATTATTGCACCCACAAATTGCCAAGAAAACCCTGCAGTATTTGCTTACTTAAATGAACTCGTTACTTTAGGCACACCAATCAAACAAGTGCGTTATTACGATGTTAAGCAAAGTATGCAAAACGGTGGCGGTCCAGCGTGTTTACGCTTACGAGTCGCGATGAACGAACAAGAAGTCACTGCAGTTAATCAAAACACATTGATGAATGACGGTTTATTTACGCGCTTAAATACTTGGGTTGATAGGCACTATCGTGACCAACTAACAGTTAACGATCTAGCCGACCCGCAATTAATTATTGAATCACGCACCGCATTAGATGAACTCACACAAATATTAAAATTAGGTAGCGTATATCAGTTCCAAAGATAGTCTGAACTGACCGAATAAATAATTGAGTAACATATCTGTAAAAGCCAACAGTATTAGCTGTTGGCTTTTTTGTTTACATTCTAAAATCGAACCAATAAAAAAGGCGCTAAATGCGCCTTTTAATCAATTTAAACTAACAAGCTAGCTACCAACATCAATTATAGAATTGTTACACCAATGGATACCACTGGAGTGACTAAGCCATTTGGTGATTCTACTTCTACAAGGAAGACACCAGAGTTCGGCTCATCTTCGCCTTTAATAGTTGTTGTAAACTGACGACCACCATTGTAGTTGGTACTTGGCCATGTATATTCGCTTGAACTCACCACCGAGCCCGCTGACGTTGTAAATCTTACGATCGAACCTGCTGGCATTTGTTGATTATGCAAATCTGAAATCGTAAATGTTGCAGTTGCAGAGCCTTTACCCACAATAACCATACTGCTTGAACCAGAATGAATGCCAGTGCTATCGTCCACTACAATATCAGCGGGAGCAGTAGCATACGCAGTACTTCCAGACATCACTAATGTTAAGCTTCTGCGAACAAATAATGACTTTGAATCACTTACGCCATCAGCACATGCACTGTGCACAGGGTCAGAACAAAGCACACCATTATATTTACCGTCTTTTACATCAAATATACCATTGGAGTTAAAATCGATTAACTCTTCTAATGTGCCACCAGCTTGACCACCGGTTTGTTGCGGATTAAAGAGGCCATCTTCATTATAGTCATTATATGCATCATTTAAATCAAATGACTGACCAGTCACATCTGTCCCCGTAAGAAACGTATTTGCTTCTGATGCATCAAAACGACCATTACCATTTAAATCTGGAAAAGACTCTTCACCAATTGCAGTGGCTGTAACGGTTGCACGTCCACCGTATTTTTGGCCATAGATATTTCCATAAAGATCTAAAGTGGCATCATAAGCTAATGCAGCATTAGGATTACGATACATCTGACCGGCGCCATTCAGAATTATCTGACCTTCAGGTCTTGGTAGTTGACTCGTCCACACTACAGAACATGCACCATTAAGTGTTTGACAGGCATCTTCAATAGAACCACCCTCTGTTGTAAAAGATACCGTTGTCCCATCGGGTACAGGGTTGTTAAATGCATCAGCCATACGTGCAGTAACCGTCACTTCTGTACCGTCAACATTCCAACCTTCTGGATTTAATATCGTTGCAGCTAATGAGAAACTATCTTGATCTGGAATACCCGTAGACACAATTAGCTGGCTAGACTGACTCGATATTGTCGGAATTGCACCATTGTCTACCGTTGCAGTCACACGTAAAGAAGTCGCTACTGTACCTGTGGTTACTACCGTTTGCACAATACCACTATTATCTGTAGTAGCTTGCAGGGGATCAATTTTAACCCCACCTACAGTAGTATTTAGTGCAAATTTAACATTTTGGTTAGCTACCACATTGCCATTTTTATCCAAAACTTTAAATTTAACTACAGATGACTCAGTGCCGCCAGTCCCTAAAATACTGATGTTCTCTGGTACTGCTGAAACAAACACAATACTGCCAACGTCAGCCTGAAGTATATTGATGGTACCTACTGCAGATAAACTGATGCCACCAGCATTGGCAGTCACATTAATTTGGTCTTCACCCACACAACCTTCAGCACGATACGTTGAGGTTGCGACACCATTACTTGACGATACTGGTGAGCTTATCACTGCTTGCGCAGGAATTTTAGTAGCACAAGTAGATGAAAAATTTACGTCCACAGGTTGTGTAAAAGCATTGCCTAAATCATCTTGAATCGACACAGTTACAGTCGCTGTTCCACCCGCGGATAAATCAGTAGCACTAATAGCTGCGACACCTTCAACAAATGGTGTACCACTGCCCATCACAACGTTGGTAGCTCCGACAACAACAATAGTTGAACCAGTTTCATTGGTTGATAATGTCGCTGTTGCTTCACCGGCACCTAGCGAGCTGCCTGCATAAATATCAACGGTAGCTTTACCTTGTGCATTAGTTACTGCAGTTTTAACGGGTAAATCACCGATAGGGCTTTCAAATGTAACAATAGAGGACCTAGTAATACCTGTAACTGTTGCAGTTAATTTACCTGGTGATAAAGTGCTAATCGATTGAATAGCGTTTCCAGCGGCATCAGTTAACACCAATGACACTTGAGCACCACCGCCTGCAACACCGCCATCACCCGTCATAGTGACAAATAATGATGCACTTTCACCTGACGTGGTAGTCGCGGTTACTGTTGCTCCAGTATTAATTTCTGCGGTATTGAGTTGGATAGTAGCAACACCGCTTGAATTGGTGACAACTTCACCGGTACTTGGTGAAAATGTACCGTAATCATCATTATTAAGCGTAAATGAAACAAGCGTGCTGACAGCTGCACCCGTTGAGTCTTTCACTGTTGCAGTAATAACTGCAGGTTCAGCAACAGAAACTTGATCGTTGTCGATACTTAATGAAATAGATATGGTTGGGTCTGGTGTAGTCCCACCTCCGGTTCCATCATCGGTTATACTGCCACCGCCGCCACATGCGACGAGAAAAAAAGAACATAAAAGCGCGAAATAAACTTTATATGCTGACCTCATTGTCAGGCTCCCTGTTACATTAAAATAAACTTAAGAATTATTATAGTTACTTATACATTAACAATACGCAAACATCTTATAACTTTAGCATAACTCTACTATTTTCTTCGCTATTTATTGGCGAAAACTTTCACTTTTAGGCCATTTCCTAAGTTGTCGATTCCTGCTAGTCTTTAGCGCATTCAATAAAGACATAAAATAATATGATGAGAAGGAACACTCTGTGAGTAAACAACGCAAGCTCGGGCTCACGAGCAAAATTTTAATTGGTATGGCTGCAGGCATAATTTTAGGCCTGTTGTTAAGGAATGTGTTCCCAGACAGTCTATTCATTAAAGAATATATTACTGAAGGTTTTCTTCATGTCATCGGTACTATCTTTATTTCAAGCTTAAAAATGCTCGTTGTACCATTGGTATTCATTTCACTGGTATGCGGCACAAGCTCGTTAAGTGACCCGTCTAAATTAGGTCGCCTAGGGGGTAAAACGATTGCTTTCTATTTATTTACCACTGCAATAGCACTCACTATCGCGATTTTAGCTGCAGTACTTATCCACCCGGGTAATGCCAGTCTGGCAGGTAATGCTTTAGAATATACCGTTAAAGATGCACCAAGTTTGTCCGAGGTTCTTATTAATATAGTACCGACAAATCCGATGCAAGCCATGAGTGAAGGCAATATGCTGCAGATCATTATTTTTGCGGTAATTTTTGGATTTGCCATTTCTCATATTGGTGAACGAGGTACTCGTGTTGCCTCATTCTTTAATGATTTGAATGATGTGATCATGCGAGTGGTGACGTTAATTATGCAACTGGCACCTTATGGTGTGTTCGCATTAATGGCTAAGCTGAGTTTAACGTTGGGATTAGAAACATTTGGTAGTGTCGTCAAATACTTCTTCCTAGTGGTTGCCGTTTTATTTATCCAAGGCTTAGTGGTTTACCCTACTTTATTAAAAATGTTCTCGGGTCTCAGCCCATTAATGTTTTTACGTAAAATCCGCGACGTACAGCTGTTTGCTTTTAGTACCGCAAGTTCTAATGCAACATTGCCGGTTACCATTGAAACGGCTGAGCACAGAATGGGCGTTGACAACAAAATAGCCTCATTCACCTTACCACTCGGTGCCACACTCAACATGGATGGCACCGCCATTATGCAGGGTGTTGCTACGGTATTTATTGCTCAAGTATTTGGTATTGAACTGAGCATCATGGATTACGCTACTGTTGTGGTAACGGCCACGCTGGCATCTATCGGTACTGCGGGTGTGCCTGGTGTAGGCCTTATTATGCTGGCAATGGTATTAAACCAAGTAGGTTTACCAGTTGAAGGTATTGCCTTGATTATTGGTGTAGACAGAATGCTAGACATGATCCGCACAGCGGTGAACGTCACTGGTGATGCTGTAGCGACGGTGATCATTGCCAAATCTGAAGGCGAATTTAATGAAGAAATATTCAACGATTCGCAAGCAGGTAAAGCCGCCAAAAGTTTTGAAGAACAAGTGCTTAATGCCAAAAAATAATAATTAAGCTTAACCTATATAAAAAAGCGCTAATTTAGCGCTTTTTTATTATCTTTTTGCTGCATAAATGTGCCATTATCATCAACTTACATTGAAATAAGCTCTCATAGACATCAACAAATTGATATGAACAAATAGATATCAACAAAAATCTCACCAGCTTGAATTTATAAAAAACGGAATATATATGGACATGACTTTATTGGCTGGTTTAGCGGTTATTCACATTGTGGCATTAATGAGCCCAGGACCTGACTTTGCCATTATCGTTAAAATGGCCACACAGCAAACACGCTTAACAGCGCTTTATTGTGCCTTAGGCATTGCTGTCGCTATCTTAATTCACACCTTTTTGTCGTTGATGGGCATCAGTGTGATGATCCAACAGTCTCATGTTGCCTTTATGGCCGTGCAACTGATTGGCAGTAGCTATTTAGCATGGATGGGATATGGGGCGCTCAAATCAGCGATCACCAGTATTATCAGCAAACGCCGTAATTCAAACACGCCATCAATGCAGCAAAATGTGGCAAAAGCGGCGCTGATATCATCATTAAAGGGATTTAAAATTGGACTATATACCAACCTACTGAATCCTAAAGCATTGATATTTTTTATTACTTTATTTTCTGTATTAATTACACCGCAAGTCAATTACCAAACAAAAATTGCCGCCACGGTATTATTATTTGTGTTGTCATTGGCGTGGTTTAGCTTACTCGCACTCATTTTATCTAAACCTCGAGTACAGCAAAAATTGCTCGCGGCCAATACCGTTATAGATCTACTCGTTGGGATTATTTTTATTGCCGTTGCAGTCACGATTGCTAATAATATAATTCATCAGATTATCTCTCAGTGATAAACATGATTGAATTCGAGTAAATAAAAAGATGAATAAACTGACTATTTTGCTCAAACAGTTACCTGTTTGAGCAATGACGCTAACCTTCTATCGCTCTAAACCAAGATACTTTAGCAAGCCTGTAAACGGTTGCGAGGGTAATGCAATAATCGTCGCGCTAAATAATCCACCACCACATTCAAACCCGCAGTGAACACCAGCAGCAATAATGCCCCACTAAAACGAATTTCAGAAAAATTACTGTCGACATAAAAGCCTAATGTCATTACCCCAAGCATGCCCAAGATGGCCGTTTCACGGATAATCACTTCAAATCGATAAAACAACAGTCCCATAAAATGAGGGTATATAGCTGGCAGCACCAAATAACTGTACTGATCAATCCGCGGTCGATACGTCAGCGGCACGCTAACACTGTCGGCTTGACGTGACATTAAAAAGACCATCAGGCCACTATTGTGCAGCGCTAACGCGATAATCGCTGGCAACATCGACGGCCCTAATAGCATCATAAACACAAAAGCCAATAAATACTCAGGCAATGAACGTAATATTAAATTCACCGCCCTCATGATTAAAATAACCACTTTTGGCATCATCAAACGAGTATTAAAAGGCAATAATACCAGCGTTAGCACATGGGTTAATCCCAAGGCACAAAAAGCCAGAACTAAGGTCGCGACCATCCCGGGAAACACTTGCTGGCTGATTAATGTATAACTCCAGTTAACGATCTGCGACAGTTTATCTGTGTCAAACCAGCTCAAAAATGGTTGTCCTTGAAGCATAGGCGGTAAAACATCGACACTGACAAAGCGCCAAATGAGTTGTGAATCGATAACAGGAATGGGGGGTAAGAAGTACACTGCAAGCGGTAAATACAGCCAAAGCATTATCGGTTTCGCCCAAAAACGTATACTACCAATTAACAACACAAATAAGATTAATAGTGCACCACCTTGCTGATAATGCCCCTGACGAAAAGCGGATTCTAAATAAAACCCTAATGTTGGCATACCAATAAAGCCTAACACTGCACTGCTTCGAAGCGCGCACTCAAAACGGTAACGAATATAATCGACAATCTGCGGATACATGTGCATCCATCGACCATATATAAATGCAGACAGTTTATCGGTGCCTTTAGGCAGTGAAAATAAGGTATGCATTGGTGCCTGCTGTAAAATATCTGCAAACACACGAGCAAAAGTAGCAGCATAAGGAAGCGCTATGGCTAAAATACCGGTAATGGCTGAAAGACCAAATATCTGTAAGAATATCAATGCCCAAAATATCTCATGTATAGCACGGATAAATGCACACATTGCCGCAACCAAAGGATGTTGATACCACAATGCGAGTGGAAAACCCAATAGCAACCCAATCGTAATCCCAAGCAATGCAAAACTAATGGTTTGCCACAGCGCATCAAGTAAATACTCTGTCGCGAAAAAGTCAGGATGCACGAAGCCTTGCCACATGCGGCCAAGCTCAGACCAAGGATCGAGTGCAATCACCTCGGTATCGGCAAAAAACCAACACACGGAGACCATAAGTAAAAGCAACAGAGTGATTTTCTGCCAATGCCCTACAAAATAGTAACGACTGTAAGCAATCATTTTAGGCATTATAAAAACGGGGATAGAATGAAGATAAATAGTTTAGCAGCATCGACATATTCATATTTATGCCACTGCATACTTTGGTGAATCAGCTAAAGCATAATGCTGTGATAAATGAGCCAGAGATAATTGGCCCGCTTTGTCATCTAGTACTACTTTGCCATCACTAATGACAATAATACGATCAAAGTTTGCTAACGCTAGCTCGGCATCATGTAGCACACAAATAACACTCTGATGCGTTTGCTTAATCAAGTTTAGTAATCGTAAGCCCATTAGCGGATCTAATGCAGAAAAGGGCTCGTCGCCCATAAACACTGATTGCTGTTGAAATAACGCTCTGGCCAATGCCACACGTTGACGCTGACCACCGGACAATTCACTGACTTTCTGTTGCAAAGGCACGGTTAGTTCTAGTTGCTGGCAAATAGCGGCAATTTGTTGTTGCGGCTTATTAAATGGCAACAACAAATTAGCTAAATTATACCAACGGGAATAACGCGCTAACCCACCAATAAACACATTGTGATACATCGACAGGTTATCAACTAACCCTTGTGCTTGTGAGCACAAACAGGTTTGCTCGGCCAATTGTTGATATAGGTGATGCAACAGCGTAGTTTTACCCACGCCTGAAGGGCCTAAAATAGCCACATGCTCATTTGCCTTAAATGACAAATTCACTTTAGGTAAAATAATTTGCTGGTTATAACCTAAATCAACATCAACCAACGACAACATTAATCGAGCATTCCAATTGTTTTTGCCACGCGCTCAATCGGTTCATAATCGCTATTTTTGGCAGGTACAAACGACTCACGCGGGAAACTGGCTAACAAATCTTTATCCGTCATACCAATTAACGTTTTAGTCAGCTTTTCTTTAAAGCCTGCACCAAACTTTTCATCAACTCCCGAATGTACCGTCCATTGATAATCTGGGTAAGTAGGGCTTTCCCAAATCACTTTCACTTTACTGGTATCAACTTCACCGTTTTCAACGGCAGTGTCCCATACTTTATAATTAACCGCGCCAACTTGGTATACGCCGGCTTCAACTTGGCTAATAGTACGGCTATGGTCACCAGAAAAACCGATACGTTTAAAAATTTGTTCAATTGGCTTACCGGTATTTTTTTCAATAAAATACTGTGGCATTAAACGCCCTGAAGTTGAATCTTTAGAGCCAAAGGTAAAGGTATAATCGTTCAATAATGGAAAATGAGTTGAAGCAGCCATTTCAGTAGATTTATGAGCAATCAAATAACTCTTGAAAAACTGATCTTCAAAACCTTGGGCAATAGCCTCAGAACCGGGCACTAAACGACGCGCTTGCACACCAGATAAACCACCAAACCAAGCTAGTTGTACTTGGTTATTACGAAATGCTGTTACCGCTGCAGAATATGACTTTACCGGAATATATTTCACTTCCACGCCCAACTGCTCGGTTAAATAATCAGCCACTTTATCAAAGCGAGTCCGAAGCTGACTTTCATCTTCATCAGGGATAGCCGTAAAGGTAAACGTTGCACTTAATGCAAATGTCGAAAATAAACTTAAAAAGCTAGCCGATAATAAATGTGTTAGTTTCATCTCAATCTTAAAAGTTAGTCGGTCAATGACGCTATTCTAACTTACCTGATACTTGATTACATCGACTAAGCCCTTTCAGGGCAAAAATGTTAGCAAAATAATTATCACTAGCACCATGATGGTATTCAGTTTGAATATGGTTATCATAAAAGTCTGTTTAATATTTAACCTTCTAGATTTGTAAGGTAATATTTGTCAAGCACATTTCACATATAATGACGGCTTAACAAGGATGAATTATGCGCATATTGGTTATTGAAGACGACCCTCTTTTATCACACCATTTACAGGTGCAGTTATCAGCTCAAGGTAATCAAGTGCAAGTGGCATTAACCGCAAAAGAAGGGTTTTATCAAGCCACTAATTATCCTATTGATGCTGCCATTATTGACTTGGGTTTGCCCGATCAAGATGGAATAAGCCTCATCAAAATGCTGCGTAATGCAGATGTTAAAGCACCTATTCTAATTTTAACCGCTCGACTAACGTGGCAAGATAAAGTCGAAGGGCTCAATGCAGGTGCAGACGACTACTTAGTTAAACCATTTCAAAAAGAAGAACTCATTGCCAGACTTGACGCTATAGTGCGCCGCAGCAGTGGTTTTGTTCGCTCAACCATCACCAGCGGTGCACTGCAAATAGATGTTGCAGCAAAACAAGTAACACTAAATCAAACACCATTAGACATCACTGCCTTTGAATACCTAATTCTGGAATACTTGATGCGTCATTGCCATGAGGTTGTCGCTAAACAGCGTTTACTGGATGTGGTCTATGCCGACAAAGAAGGCGACCCCAACACCATTGAAGTGATGGTCAGCCGATTAAGAAAGAAACTAGCTCAAGGTGGAATAGAACAGTCCATCATTACCCTTCGCGGCCAAGGATATAAATTTAATCACCCATGCGACTAATTTTACAACCTAAAAAACGCCTGCTTACAAGGATGTTCTTAACGTCCTTGAGTATTATCGCGTTAGTGGGATTTGGTCTGGCGTGGTTAATTACCCTACTTCATGCCCAAAACCGCTATAACCAAACCACCAGCGCCTTAATCGCCCAATTACCCATCATTGCCGCAGAGTTTCGCGAAAACAATTTAATTCCTATCACCCAAGCCCGTGAAGGTGATGACGTAGACACGCAATACATTATGGCTACCTGCAATAGTAGCTATAACACCTTATGGCGATCTGACTACGCTATCAGCTTAAACTTGAATAACATCTGTGAACAATATCTTGATATAAAAGATGATTTACCGCCTTTCTACCTCAACTTTAATGGCCAACAAAGCTACTTTGCTTACTTGCTCAGCATTGACGTTGAAACCGAAATGTATCATTTATTGATTTTGAAAGATGCCACTGCACTGAAAGCTGAACTCAATCAATTTAATCGACTTACGTATTTTAGATTGGCAATGGTAATGGCTATTGCATTGTTACTGTTAGTGAGTGCAGCTTACTGGGGAATGCGGCCGTTAACTCAGCTAAAACAAGAGTTATTACAGCTACAACAAGGACGTAAAAAAAGCCTATCACAAGATTACCCCGTCGAATTACAAGGCATCACCACAGCGTTAAATCAACTTATGGACCAAACAGACCAACGTCAAACTCGCTATCAAAATGCCATGAACGACCTTGCTCACAGCTTAAAAACGCGTCTCGCCGCCAGTATTGCCATCATTGATGATGACTCATTAGATCGTCAGCAACAGCATCAAAAAATACTTGAACAAATAAACGACATGGATCATTTAGTACAATATCAACTTAAACGCGCCATGTTAGGCCAACAAGGTTTACGTCAGCAACAAACTGTTATCGCGCCGATTGCGCAACAACTTGCGCAAATGCTCGATAAAATCTATCGAGACAAACATGTCATATTCACCCTAAACATATCACCTTCATTGCAACTACCACTCAGCAAAGGCGATGTTATGGAGCTATTGGGTAATCTGCTGGAAAATGCATTTCGCTTATGTGGCAATAACGTCATGATCAGCGCCGCTAGCCTCGATAACAATCTCATCCAACTCAGTGTGGAAGATGACGGCCCCGGCGTAGACAACGCCATTAAACAAAATATAATTCAGCGCGGTATGAGAGCCGACACTCAATCATCTGGGCAAGGAATTGGTCTAGCAGTATGCCATGAGCTCGTTAGCAGTTATGGCGGCACAATGACTATTGGTACTAGCGAGCTTGGCGGAGCAGCTTTTGTCATTCAGCTCCCCGCAACGGCATAAGCACGCAGCAACAAAGTCATCAATCAAATAAGCATATAAAGCCACAACTGGTTTTACTCAACAGTAATCACTAACTTAATAGCGCATAAAGTTGCTCGGCACGATTAAACATCGCCCAAGAAGTCGCAATATACTTATCGTTACTAATAGGTACATTGCCACGATGGCTATGAGTAAAACCCGCTGGAGCAATCACCATAGTGCCTTTTTTAGGGCTTATTTTACGTTGTTGATAATAAAACTCCGTTTCACCGCCCTCTTCAACGTCATTCAGGTAAAACATGTATAACACCACCCGATGAAGCGCTTCATTATGGCCATTCTGTGGAAACTGCTCTGAATGCCAATGCGGATATCCACCCACACCTTGCTGATAATGCTGCACATTAATCGTACCACTGCGGTACAAATACTTGGTTAATGCCGCCGCCCTTGGCCGACCTAACGCATCAAAATTATCAGGCGTTAACGTTTGTGGTTGACCATTTTCATCTGCTACTTGTACAGAAACAGCCCCCATTAACGTTAATGAGTATTGAGTAAAATAATCGCTAATATGGGTAAATGTCGACGCTAAGAGTTCATTTTTTAATTCGGCTAAATCATCAAAAGCATCTAGCATTAAATCACGACTGCGCTTTTTCTCGGTATCTACACCAAAACCCGTATGACCAGGACCCACACTCGGATGCGTTTCAAATGCCGCAATTAAACGATCACATAAGTCATTACTTATCGCATTGGGATATACTTCAATAAAATCCATAGGGAGTAACTATTGTTAATAAATTTATAGTAGTATGCTGCCACGCAATTAAAGTGCCTGTAAAGGGCAATGCATAACATAGCTAATTGTTCTTCAAAGTAACTATCGATTGAATATGAAAAAAAACCAAAAAATCTCTGTAGAACAGTTAGAAGTGGGCACCTTTATCCGCTTGCCAATTTCCTGGAAAGACCACCCTTTCCTGTTTAGCAGTTTTAAAATTAAAGACGCTGCACAAATAGAACTTATCAAAGGCTTAGGCCTAAAAGATGTTTTTTTTGATCCCGAAAAAAGTGATGTTGAACCTGTAACGTCCGAGAATGCCAGCACCCAAAAACCCGACGAGCAGGCCCTCAACGCGCTAAAAGAACAAATGATTAGCCAGAAGTCGGCCAAAATCGATGAGCAACAGAAACTCAAACGAGATTTGAAGAAAACTGAACAACAATTTAATCGTTCTGTGTCGATGATGCGTTCAATGGTCTCTAAAATCAGTAGCCGACCACTCAATGCGGTCAGTGAAGCGAAAGACCTCATCAGCAACATGACCACCATGTTACTCAATAGTGATAATTTAGCCTTACATTTAATGGGCGATGCTAAAAATGATGAGCATATTTATCACCATTCACTTAACGTCGCTATGTTATGTATGTTAATGGCAAAAGAGCTAGGTTGGAGCCGCGAAGAAGTTGAAACGATTGGTATTGGTGGGTTATTTCACGATATAGGTAAACTCAAAGTTCCGAGCAACATCCTCAACAAGCGAGTGCCGCTTACCACGCCAGAAGAAAACTTTATTAAACAGCACCCATTGATGAGTATTAACTTTCTTAAACTCGCTGACAGCTTTCCAGATGAAGCCAAACCGTTAATTGCTAATCATCACGAATATCTAGATGGCAGTGGCTACCCACAAGGGCTCAAAGCCGACAAATTAGACAAGCTGTCGCAGTTGATCGCCGTGGTTAACGAATACGACAATTTGTGTAATGGCACCAACCAAGCTAAAGGGAAACCACCCAGTATCGCCTTGGGGTTGCTGTATAAAAACTATAAAAACAAACTCAATGTAGAATATATTAGCAAGTTAATCAAAATGTTAGGTATTTATCCGCCTGGCAGTATTGTTGAATTATCCAGTGGCCAATTTGCTATGGTTATGTCGGTAAACTTACAGAAGCTATTGTGCCCAAATATTGTGGTTTACGATCAACTGGTACCCAAAGATTTAGCCCCCATCATTAGTTTACAAGATGAAGGCTTGAGCATTGTACGCAGTCTACCCGCCGCAGCATTGCCAGAAAAAATCCATAAATACCTCAATCCTAGAGAACAAATCAGCTTAGGAATTGGTCAAAACTAGTGTTGTGCCGGAGATGAATTAATCAATATTGAATAGTCTATTTCATCCCTTTAAATAGTGGCTTACATAACACTTTTCAGTCGACTTATTTCCGCCTAACTCAAGTATTTGAGGCATAAAAAAAGCCATCAATCGGCAACAATTGATGGCATTATTTTGTGTAAAATAAGTTACTGCTATAACCAACCTTTCCGTTTAAAGAAAAAGTAGGTTCCTGCTGCACTGGCTAGCATTAATGCCACTGCCATTGGGTAGCCAAAGCGCCAATCGAGTTCTGGCATAATATGAAAGTTCATCCCATAACTGCTGGCAATTAGCGTAGGGGGTAAAAATACTACCGCCGATACCGAAAATATCTTAATGATTTTGTTTTGTTGCAAGCCACTGAATCCCATCGCCGCATCCAGTAAAAATTGTAACTTGTCGAAAATAAACTGGCTGTGTGGCATCAATGATTCGATATCCGATAACATCTCACGAATATCTTTCAAGTTTTCATCCGACAATCGGTCACGATAATAACGTTGCATATAACGTAATGAACGCTGAGTATCCAATAGACTTAATCGAATTTTACCGTTCGAATCTTCTTGTAAGGTAATCAGTTTAAAAACGCCATCAAGCTCTTCGTCATTAAATACTTGCTCGCCAACATTTTCTAAAATACTATAAATATCTTCAATTAAGTCAGATAGATAATCAACTTTCAAAGTAAAGAGCTCTAACAACAAGCCTTGTGGAGTGGTAATATCCAAGCGCCCTAAACGTAGGTAATTACGCAGTAAACGAATAAGGCCGACATCTTCTTCACGCATTGTTAGCAAAAAACGTTCTCGCAAGTTAAACGACACGTTCACTGCGCGTACATCTGAACTCACACGCTGAGGAAACAACGAGTTAATGTGTAAACCGTCTTGGTTTTGATAAAAACGCGCCGAAGCCTCAATTTCTTTAATATCTTCTTCGTCAGGAACTTCTTCAGCAGAGAATAGCCTCAACCATTGACGCTCTGCATCATCGGGTTTTAATAAATCTAACCACAAGGTTGATTCAGGGACTTTATCGCCCACATTCAATTCGGTGGTGATTAATTCTCTATTTTGATAGGCGTATGCAGTGATCATCGCTCCCCCAAAGTCCGTTAGGCTATTACAAGCATAACAAACAAAAACACTCAAAAAGTGGCGCTAGTTTACTCAACTACAAATGAATGAAAAGTAAAATATTCAACTGCGCCAAAAATCGTACCAGTTAGATAATTTGTTCGGTAATTGGCTAAATAAGCCATGAGCTAAGCCGTTAGATAAATCCAAACAAAACGTTGCAAAGTTCACCGCCACTGACACGTTTACGCATCAGTATATTGAGATAAAAAATCTGCGTAAGTTAATGTCACTTTGCACGCTATTGAACCCGAAAATCACACGCAATACTAGATGCTACAACATGTTAGCTCGCTTTACTTGCTAACTCACCAAAGCATAGCACGCGTTAAACCTAGACTCGCTATTATCTTCGCTCATAAAAAAGCGCCCAAATAGGACGCTGTTGTAACAATACCAATTAAGCTTACGTTATTCGCCTTTTAAGCGACGATCCAATTGGTCTTTCAAATTAGCTGGCACGCCTTTAATCAAAATAGTGTCAGATATCGGGTCATAAATAACCCGCTCACCTAAATGGCCGCCATCAAAGCTCAATGTCACCCCACCGCCGGTACCCGAGAACTTCTTCAAGCTGCGTAAACTGGCTTTATCAGCTGGAAACTCTTCATCTAACTCATAGCTGCCGCCACAAGCAAAATCGTAAAATGAATCCATACCAGAATCCGCTAACTCATCTGCTAAGTCTTTAACCTCAATCACTTCACCAGCGTCAGCGCGCTCAGAACAATATTCAAATACCTTGTTACGGCAATCTTGGCGTTCATCTTTGGTTAACTCACTGCCCGCGACAAAATCTTCAACCGCATGGATCAAGGTTTTGTTTTGCGCCTTAGTGTTCACCCCTTCGACACAACCCATAAAGTCTAAAAAGAAATCGGCAACTTTACGGCCAGCACGACCACGAATAAACGAAATATACTTACGAGAGCTTTTATCTGCCTGCCACTCGGTTAAGTCTATACGCGCCGCTAACTGAATATTATTTAAATCTAAATGGTTGTTTTGCGACAATTCCATGTCATCTAATACTGTCATCGACGACTTAGCGCTTAATAACGCCACAAATAAATAGTCGCTTGTCATGCTGGTGTAGCAAGACATCAACAAAAAACCGCCTTGGCTAAAATCGTACTTGGCAAGTTCTTGTTGCAATAGTTGGCTCGCTTGACCACTAAACTCAACAAAACCTAAATCGCCTTTACGATAACCGGTCAGAGCATCAGAAAATTCACTGTTGGCTTCGCCATCATCGCCATGGGTTCCAAAAAAACCAAATCCCTTGCCCGCTTTACCCGAATAGGTTTGATGCAACTCTTCTAACATGGTTTCAACGGCGTGAGTATTCAACAACGGTTGCGGACGTAAACGACAACGCATTTGTCCCTGACTGTCTTGAGAAATTTCGTGAATAATTGCTTGCTCAATACTAATGCTCATAAGCCTTGTTAATCCTAGTCTGTCGCAGATGTTATTTTAAAAAAGAATGATATCAGACCAACCGTATAAATCGAACAAGGGTTTACAATATTCCTCACATACAGCGAATAAAACTTGAGGCGAGCGCCGGCTAAATCCGTTATTATGTGCAGCTAATTCATTATTTATTGAAGTTTTCTGACTATGGCAATTCAATCTAAATACACAAACACTCAAGTTGAAGCACTTATCAGCGAGCTGCTTGCTGTACTAGCTAAGCATCAAGCACCTACCGATTTAAGCCTAATGGTATTGGGCAATTGCGTGACCCATTTACTAGACAAAAAAGTCCCAGGTGAATCACGTCAAAAAGTTGCCGAGCAATTTGCTAAAGCCTTAACACAGTCGGTTAAGTAATCGACTAAATAAAATTTATCATCAATGCTAACAATCAGTTACACTGAAAATAGTCTGTGATAATAACGTAGGAATACGAGTTAACATGATCGAGCGCAAAAAGCAGCAAATGACGCGTGATAAAGTGTCACGCTTAGTTAATTGGGGTCACTGGTTTGCCTTCTTTAATGGCATATTAGCGATGTTAATTGGCGCTCGATATATTGGCAGTGTCGGCTACCCAGAAACCATTATTGGTTGGGCTTACCTGTCAATCAGCACCATTGGTCATTTTACCTTTTTGGCCTTTATCGGTTACTTAATTTTTATCTTCCCGATTACCTTATTATTACCTTACTCCAAAATTTTACGTGGTTTTGCTGCATTTATCGCCTCTCTTGGTTTATATGCCCTACTGTATGACACCATTATTTATGACGACTACGGTATCCATTTAAGTCCTTTTGCGTTCGACTTAGCCTGGCAAGATCTCAACGCGCTATTACACAGCACTTCATACATAGTGACACCTATCGTCATTGTGATTGTAGAGCTTACCGCGGCCAATTATTTGTGGAAACGCATCGACAAAATTCAGAAAAAACAATGGGGCAACAAAGTAGTGCTGTTTGTCGGTATCTGTTTTGTCAGCAGCCATTTATTTCATATTTGGGCCGACGCGACCAATATGACTGAAGTCACCCGTTTTGACGACGCCTATCCAGTGTCATACCCTGCGACAGCACGCTCGTTTATGGAAAATCACGGCATTGACAGCAGCATGCAGTCAACAGAGTCTCGCAACACTAAATCACGTAAGCTGAGCTATCCTATCAGTCCGATGCAATGTACTGCAGACAGCCAACCCAATGTTATGGTTATCAGCATAGACAGCCTACGCGCAGACATGGTCGACAGTGTCACCATGCCGTTTTTAAGCCAGTATCGTATTCAAAATCAACGTTTTATGAATCACTATAGCGGTGGTACAGACTTTGAAACCAGCATGTTTACCCTCATGTATGGCTTACAAGGCAATTATAGCGATCGCAAAGAGTTTGATAGCACCAGCCCAATATTGACCAACACTCTGTCACAACAAGGCTATCAATTAGCCATGTTTGCGCCTGAAAATGATCAATACGCTGCTAATAGCGCAATGTTCAGCGGTATAAACATTCATATCAGCGAAGGCGATAATGGCAGCGCAGATGCCGATATCAACACCATTAATGCGGTGAATGCTTGGCAGCCAAAACAAACACAACCGTGGTTTGCCTTAGTGAATCTTACCGCACCAAAAGATTACGACACCCCAGTCGGATTTTTAGGCGTACAAACCATCAAACCGCATATGGCATTAAAGCCTGCGCAAAAGGTGCTGTTTAATCAATATCGTCAATCACTTAACTTTATAGACCAACAACTGGCAAGCTTACTCAATAACGTTAGTGATGATACCATTGTGCTCATCACTGGCACTTACGGCCAGGTCTTTACCAGTAATACCAGCGACGCCCGCAGCGATTTATCGCCAGGTAATGTTAAAGTGCCGCTGATCATCCATTGGCCCGACAGCCATGGTAATAAAGTGAATTACCGCACCAGCCATTACGGCATAGCGCCAACCTTGCTAAGCCATGTGTTAGGCTGCACTAATCCAAGTACAGATTACAGTTCAGGCCGCAGCTTGTTAGAACCTAATAATGAAACCTGGGTTTACATAGGCGACAGCCGCCGCTTTGCCATTTATCAAAAAGCTGAAATAACAGTATTGGATAGTTTCGGTAAATACCGCATTTACGATTTAGACTATAAAAAACGTTTAGATAAGAAAATGAGCGCACCAGAATTGATCCAAGTAATGCGTGAAGGTCGTAGACTTTATAATCAATAAGGTATTTATAATATCGCGTTGTAAACGAGCTCTTCATTAAGCGCTATCATGCTTGCTTATGCATAGATAAGGTCGAGCGTTTTATTGAATGGATAGTTTATAATCAATCGATAACCGACTGATAACTAACTACTTGCGTAAACAAATCGCAATTGATACAGTAATTACTCACTTAGTAACCCCGAGGCTCACAGCCGTACTAAGTGGTTGATATATATGATGATATTTTCATTATATCTAAAGTCAAACGAAGTCATTTCGGTATGTAGCGCAGCCCGGTAGCGCACTGTCATGGGGTGTCAGGGGTCGGAGGTTCGAATCCTCTCATACCGACCAAAATAAAAAAGCCTGTATACATCAACTGCTTACAGGATTTTTTGTGTCTAAACATAATACGTGAATTTTATTAATCCGGTCAAACTCCGGTCAAACCCTCTGCTCTACAATTACAACTTACGTTATTTCTGTCATAACTTTTTTTAATGTCTAAATGTAGCGGGTCGCGAGGTTTGAGAAATGAAAACGGGTGGTTTGAGACCGGCAATATCGTATATTTCTCAAACTGAGTGACGTCACTTGGTTTGAGACAAATCAAAAATACATCAATTGAATAACGTTTAAACCTGCCTTAAATCGATTGTAACCAACGAAGTTTAACCGTCCCAACACGGCAGGTGCGAACACCCACTTTTTGTTAGGCCGCTATTTAAGAGCAGCTTCGATTTTTTCGGTATCTAAGTACTTCTCAAATGCACCCAAACTTTGAGAGACAGATGATTCTGTCATTAACTCTTGCATTGCCACTTTCCCTACAATACTGAATGCAGACTCAAATGCTGCTGAATTTTCTTCCATAGCCTTATTGGATATTTCTTTGCAATCTTTAGTTATTAATCTAGTAATAAGCTCTCCAACATATTTATTCATTTGATCTAAGTTAGCATCTGAGACATTTGAATAAGGTTTTATAGTGCTATGCTGGGACATACCAAAGTAGATCCATTTAGCTAAATTCTTCCTTTCTTTTCCATTCATTGAATCTGTTAAACAGACACCTAACTGCTGCGTTGCAGAGACTGTGCTTGCTAATGCATGCGGGCTCATTACAGATGCTATTAAAATAATAGTGGAGATTAACTTCATAATGCTTTCCTTATTGATTGCCTAACGTCCCTCTAATAAGTGAGCTAGGTGCTGGCGGGTGATTTGCGCAGCAAATGGCATGACAACCTTGGTGAGTCTGAATTTAGAAGCTTGTTATACGCAACTTTCAGCTTTAGGTCTAAAGTAGTTTTTTGAGGCTGGTAATAGCAAAAAAATCATTGCAAATAAGGGGATGATATATATTCCCAATATCGGATAAGTTCTAAATGCCTCAAACAGAGAAAGATCGTAAAAATACTGATCATAAGCCTTCCAAAGCCAAAAAAGAGGTAATCCACCAGTCCCTATTAAACCAATAATCAAAGATTTTTCATCTCGCTTTTTCAAAGCAGAAGCAACCCAAAAAAAGGCTACTCCAGAAATTAACTGTGAAACTGCAGTTGATGGCCTAGCCTCTACGACTAACATCATCCATGCAGCAAGAGTAATGCTGACTCCTGAACTCAAGTAAAGCAACATTAAAGTCATTTTGGCGGAAAAAGGCATTTACAAACTCCTTGTGTATAACGTTTTGAGTATTTATGCGTTGCGCTGTTTGCATGGTACAAACCGCTTGTTGGACCTGGCTGATGCCGAGACCAAGTTAATGGGTAAGCTTTATGCTACAGGGATTTGCTTTTTTTGATGCTGGCTCTGGGCTGAAAAAATTTCGAATTGATTATGAGGTTTGATTTGTACGTGTTTCATTGAAATTCCCTTGTCATTGTAGTGCTCCATCACATCATTTTTAAGTCTAACTGATTCAATGAGGTTAATACACTCGATTGAGTCAGCATTAGGCTCCGCGCAGCGGCTTAGTTCAACGCCGCAATAAGCGGCTAAGTAATGGTTGGCTAAAATGTGAAGCGAAGCGGAACCGAGCCAACTGTTACGTGTCCGTCTTTATTGCCTTGTTAGGGAGCGGGTAATAATTATCACCAAAACAATTTTTAAATTTATTGTTCAGCTTCAAATGTTGCCTCTCCCTGTTGACCGCCTTGTTGCCTTTTAAGTATTGAAATGTGCATCTTTAACATTTCAATCTCTTTTGTTAATGCCTTCATTTGTTGGGCAACAAGTTCTGACTGATGTTTTTCTTCATTGTAGATAGTCTCAATGATTTTTAACTGCAACCCTTCAATTCTTGATATTGTATTACTCATTGAGGATATTTGTTCAGAAAGAGTTGGGGAATTCCCCCTGCCGCCGCCAGGACCAGAAGATGGCCATAAATAGTTTTCAATGCGAGAGAGCCTATCCTCTATCTTCGTTCCTTCATTAGCACTCATAATTACGCCTCCTATGGAAAGACCAAATGATATTGTTAGGATGATAAAAACTCGATTAGAAATTTTGGATGAGTATTCATCATTATTTTTTTTTGCTCTTTTAATAGCTGCTGCAATATCTAGCTTTATAGACGGTATCTCTCCATCTGCAGCACCTTCAAGCCTTCTTTGTTCATTTTTTTCAAGATCTTTAACACGATAACTTAAATACCAGCCATAGCCTGTAGTTATTAATAGTCCAATAAATCCAAGTAAAGAAGATAAGAAACTATAGTTGCACAACATAATGGCTCCTTAACAGCTTATTGAACGGCTCGACTGATAAAGCCGCCCGTTTAAGTTTGATTAATATCATCCTACGTCCCCTATGCCTTTGAAGTAAAGCAATTTAATGACTCTTACACTTAAATAAAAAACGTAAATTGCACGTTAAAAGTGTCAACATCAAATGCAAAAATTAAACCCAAACAATAATAATATTAGAGCAGCTCTATTTTTCTCAACATAGTCATTTAGACTGTTTTTTGTTCACATATTCTTATTATTCCCTCAAAACTCATTATAACTGTAAATAAATACAGTGCAGGTCATATAAAGGAGGAAGTAATGACTGGCACAAAATATTTAGCAGCAAACTAAAGCTATGGACACAAAGATTTTGGCGATCAAAAGTTGCGGTTTAAGACGATCAAAAGTTGAGTGAAATTGTGCATCATCAAATGTAGGGTAAAACACCATTAATTCATTAACTTAATAGGTTTATTTTTTAGGTGAAATTAAATAGCAGTGATCAAGCCTATAAAACAACAACGCAACCCCCTAAAATTTTCATATGTAGTGAAGCACTGCGCTTGTCCTCCCCCGCAGTGCACAGAGCTAGAAGGACCCATCACTTAGCATAACGGGTAATCACTTGATTTAGTTTAAAATGCACGTCAGATAACAACCTATTATCTATTCCAAAACTTTCTTCTTCGTTTAAATTACCATACTCAAGTGCCAGTTTAGTTTGATCCAATTCTTTAATCAGATTTTTTAACTCTTTTATAATTTCTATATCAAGAATCATTGAATAGACATCTATAGCTTCGTTAATCTTTGCATCTAACTCCCGGTATACTGTTATATCTGGGACAATACCAGTGTACGGTTCACATTCATTAAGTTCATGTATGTATATGTTTTCAAACAACCTATTAGATTCCATAACAAGAGAAATAGCTTTTGTTAATGAAAGTAGAATATCCTTACAAATGTTCCATTCACGCTCTTTTTTACTTAATTTTACGGCACTGTTTTGGATCCAAATTGCAATTACTGCTGCAAATGAAATCGTTATATTAAGCAACAGCGATACATCCCATATAATTTCACTTAAAAATATGAATAATATTCCAACAATTTGAACGCCGAGTAATATGCCAAATAATACATGCGTGATATCTATTCGTTCATCATCAGTTAAAGCTTTCACAGACACTTCCATCAGAAAATATTAATTAAATATATCAACTATTTACTCATTAATCACCATCAATTGAATCTCTGCCCTTCTCAACCAATAGACATAAGACTTATTGCTATCAAATCCCATCAAGGCCCACTGCCCTTTGCAGATGTAGTGCGTTCTAATGGCCCGTATGCATTGCGGTGTTAACCGCTCAATCATCTGGTCGAACTGTCTTACTTCTAGTGGGGCGTTATCTCGACCACTGCCGAACTACCGTAAACAATCACCTCGCCTAACTTGTCGCACTGGCTTCGGCTTGCGAACCCTTGCCCATATTCTTGATGGGCCCAATAGTTGCCCAGCGTGTTAACCCATGACGCAACGCTTTCATGTCCAGCGTCACTTGTTGATGATCCAGCTGCTGCACATTAATCTTCATCATTATTCTTGACCACAAATAACCGCCCTTATTTCATCAATCCCTAACTTAAACACCTGGGCGCACATTGCCGAAACATCATCAAATGGCACTCTCACATCACCCAGCTCCCAACGCTGATTAATTCCAAGCTCAAAATCTTGGTCACTTTTTAGGGGGTTAGACTATGACAACTCTGTGATTACGTTCTTCAAAGCTAGCTTTCATTGCACTGCCATGTGGGCAGAGATTGGAATCCTCTCCTAACACAGGAGGATACCAACCAAATCTAAAATAAAAAGCCTGTACGCATAGAATGCGTATAGGCTTTTTTGTGTCTAAAAACAAACGTGAATTTTATTAATCCGGTCAAACTCCAAACTTGTATCCTTTTTAATCTCAACATCCATCGGCGTTATATTTAGCTCCCTTTGCGCATAATAACGCTACAACGTTTGCATGCACTTGCTGCTTGGCGCGCATTAAAACGGTTCTGCCTTTATTATCGCGTAAATTGACATCTGCACCTTGGGCTAATAACAACTGCATGATGCCGATGTGTTGCTTGTCGGCAGCGTAGAACAATGGCGTAAAATGCTTATTATCATATCGATTGACCTCAGCACCATGGGAGAGGAGTGTTTGCACTATCTTGAGCTGACCTTGCTCTGCCGCAGCCATTAATGGTGAAAAATCATCACTGTTTGTGCCATTAACATCAGCTCCGTTATCTAGTAAAAGGCTAATCGATTCAATATCGTTATGCTCAATGGCCAGTAATAGTGGCGTCATCTTACTTTCAGCGCTTTGTAACTCAGTTTCAGCGCCATGTGAAAGCAATAAACTCACCATTGCCACATTGCTAGTGGCAACAGCATATAACAAAGGAGAGGTGCCGCCATTATCTTTGATATTAATATCAGCGCCATGGTTGAGTAATAACGTGACTATGTTTAGGTGCGATCGATTTGCCGCCCAGTTAAGTGCGGTATGGCCTGTTCTATCTTTTAAATCCACACTGGCACCTTGTTTAAGCAGTGTATTGACCACATTTTCATGACCACTCGATGCCGCTAGCATTAATGCTGTTCGCCCTATTCTGTCTTTTGCTCTGGCATTTGGGCTTGCTCCTTGCTTGAGTAATGCTTTTACCGCTGGCTCGTCGCCAAATGCGGCTGCATGAAGTATTCCTTTGCGCTGTTGGTTAATGTTCGCACGTGTTTTGACGTTATTTACTGGTGCATCAACCGATGGTGCATTACTCTGTGCATCGCTATTTTTTTCGGTTGGTTTAGTCTGTACTGGAGACGTATCAGCTGGAGTAGTCTCTATTGATTCAGCCGGAAACCGTGGCGGATTTTGATATTGCTGATGTTGTGGGTAAGCCGAGTCTCCCTCGCCGCGGTAGCCAGGAAAACCTACATCTGCACCACTTTTGCGCTGGTTATCTATGATTGATGACTCTTTTGATTGACTCTCTGGATTGTTGATTATGGGTTGAGTATCAGATACAACCTCCTTCCCACCACGATAATTGGGATCACCTTTGCCAAGCTTGGGCATATTTTTTTGGTAATCGTGACCCATTGCCGGTTTTTTCGCACTTTGTTTAGGCGCTGGCGGGGTTACTGCAGGGTTTGCTATAACTGGCGTTACTGGCGCGGTCGAGGTTGCTACTGGAGTTGTTATTGATGGCGTGATAGCTGGCGTGACTGGCTCCGGCGTGGTTGCAGTCGCCGGTGGAATGGTAGTTGCCGGTTGGATTGGATCGCTGTTTTCTTCAGCGAATAACGAGGTAATCGCCGAGGATAAAATAATGGCCGAGACAAAGATTATTCGTATGATGCGCATTTGCTATTCCTATCTTCTAAGTCCGTAAAGACCGTTAATAACAATATCAATTAGGTTAAGTTAAAAGGAGAGAAACAAAAGTTCTCCCCCTTTGATTCACCTGCTAATCCTTAATTATCATCTACGGATTTTTGTTGTTGCGGTGCGAGTATCGTTATCACTATTAAGATCGCCTTCAGCTGTCACCGTCGCCGTCCAGCTAACAGCGGACGTTCTGATGATGTTGGCTGTCCAACTTGCATTTAATGAAATCGTATCTCCTTCAGCCAAGTCGCTGAAAGCCATCGGCGGCAGTTCAATAACCACGCCTTGGTTAGTGACTCCAGTAATGGTTACCTCACCACTGACACTACTAGGTTTAAGATTGCTCACATCAACAACCATTGCAACCGTTTGATTAAAGGACACTGTAGCTGATGCTGCAAAAGCAGTCAGTGCAACATCGACATCAGTATTCACCACAGGAACTTCGCCTTCATATTCGATAATGAGCTGTGCGTTATATAAGGCTGTTGATTTACTATCGCCCTTAATGTAAACCGCAAGGTCAAAATCTGACGTCATCGGTAAACCATTGCTGGTAACCGCCGGTTCGCCGTCCTCAGTGACAATTGTGACATACTCATTTGCAGTCACATCAACCCAACCTCTGCTGGTTGCCAGCGGAGATATTTCTCCCTCTTCCCAGTCAAGTAAATTGATCACTGTCGTTGTTGGCGTACCTACTTCATACTTAATATTTTCTTTGGCAAAAGGCGGCGCGCTACATTCAATCAACGGGATCTCCAGCCCAGGCAAGTCTTGACCAAACTTATTAGGTTTAAGTCTCCAACGGGGGCCTGAGACAAGCTCACCGAGTGACGCATTTGGCAGTGCACTACCGATGAAATCCTGAACTTTTGGATCAGGATTGGCATCATAAGACCATTCAAATGGGTCACGATTGATGGTGGTATAGTAAGCATTAGAATAGCCACCAGCGAGATCTGATGAGAAAGCATAAGGGTGCTCTGCAGCGCTTTCACCTGGTGTAGCCAAAGGATCCAGTGCTTTAGGGGTATTTTTTAATATTGTACCGACACCGATAAAGGATGGATCGAAAGCGCCACTTTCAGTATCGATTATATCGCTGTCGCCTTCATAACATGGGACCGTACTTTTCCATACGGCTGCATCACCATCACCTTCAATTCTATAGGAAGGCTTACGCCCTGTTGCTGCTTCGTTTTCCAAGTCTTCTGGACGAAGTTGGTCATTAGGGTTATTGGTGATCCAGTGGTTAACCACAAGCTCAGCACGTGTAACGACAAAGTTTTCTGTGGATGTTTTCCATTCTTCAGGGAGTGCCAACTGGGCATACATGCGGATATCGTTCGGCCGTTTATGTATTCCGCCCCAACCATAAAGTGGCTTACCATCATCTTTAAGCTGCACGGAATAATCACTGCTTAAGGCGATGTTATCAAGCATGTTGGTCTTGTCGTTAGGAAACATTTGGCACCCTTCAGGCTGACCATCTGTTTCACAGGGTATCGCATTGGTTAGGCGATGATTTGGCTGTCCACCCACTAATACCTGGACATTGTCATCTAGTGGCGCGTTAGCACAGTCATACGATAGAGTGCCGTCTGGGGTTGATATAGTTGCTTGTGTACCATCTGGGCTGGCAAAAAAGTATGGGATAGTCTCATAACAACTGAGCGCATGCTCCATAACGGTATAATGCTCTGTTTCACATTTTACCGAGGTGCCGCCGAGCCCCTGACACCATGTTCCCAATGGTGGTTTTACCTTGTATTTTTCGGTGGCAGCATTCGCAACTTGAATACCAATCACCCCTCCGCCTTCGTCAATATTACCAACGAATCCTTCTAGGTAATCGCCATTACGCGCTTTGGGCTGCGCGCCTAGAAAATCAACCACATAAAAGCCAAACTCGCTATCCACTGGATATAACATCACCCCCGACTTGTCGAGAAGCGCTGGATTATCATCAGGACAACTCACTGGGCCAAGACCACAAATGATCGTTTGATCGTCTGCGAAGGTCACTCCATTCAACCCTCCCAGTACGTCATTAACAGAAAACACATGCACTGGCGATTCATAAGCCACCGCATTTCCTATTGAAGCCAGCAATGCTAAAGAGATAGCAAGGGCAATTGGCCTTTTATTAAAGTATTTAACAAATAACATAACAACCTCCTGTAATTATTGTTGGGGTTAAACTAGTTAGACATAACGACCTCCTGGATTTATTTTTAACCTAAACACGTTAACTCTGCTTCAACACCTACACGCACTGCAAATTGACAACAAATATCGTCACTCAATAAAAAACTGACGGCAAGTAAGCAATAAGTAGTACATTATTTTTGTAACCACACGATGCTATATCTTACTTTTACAGCACTCGAGATATTTACTTTTGCACCTGTTATTAACCATAGAAAAACCATGGTTAAATTCAAGAGGCAAAAAACCATAAAAGTAGCGTTAAACACGTTTTTGACGAGGGAAATCCTTCAACATCAACCTATTAAAATAATACGGGGTCAGATCAATAAAAAGTCATATTTTCACCTATATTACTCAATAGCTTAGCGTCATCATCCTTTAGAATGACGCCTAAATAAAAATTGAGAAATCAGCCCGAATAGGCTGTATTGGCGAGTAACATAGAAATGAATCAGGCGATGATGTAATGGAGACAAAAACCACGTTTTAGATACTACCAAAAGGTAATATTGATGAAAAAACAGAGTAATTCGAACGAATAAATCAGACTAAATAATTATTCTTTTTTATAATTTATAATAATTTTTACCTACAAAGTGATACTAATGCACCATAAAATATGGCACGCATTGTTAATGCTCAAACACTCACTTTAGATGGCAAAAATCATGGCTATTTTGCTGTTTGAAACATTGAACAAAAGAGCAAGCTTAGTCATCTACAATGGTTGATTGGGTAAAAAGATGCCATTAGTACTTCCCCATATAAAATAAATGCATCCAACATTTAAAGCCTAATAGGCCAAGTAAAAGCACACCAGGGAGAAATAAACTGTCAACGATGGCAGTGCATTTAAGATGCAATACTTAATCAGCACAGCACGTTATTCCCTTGCTGATTAACATAAAACGTCTACTACAGATTTACACCGATACTATTGCTGATTCTAATTAGGTAGACCGCTATCTAGTCAGAAATGAGCTTCAAACGATACCGTTGAATCTTCATAAAAGGCTACCGTAATCAATATTTAAAGGGTGATGTAATTAGTGATAAAATGAAGAGAATTATTTTGTTAACTGCATTACTGACTGAGAGATAATAAACAACATCATGGTATTACCTGTACTCTATTCGTTGAGAAATTGTCCTTACGCAATGCGCGCTAGACTGGCCATTTATGCATCTAATCAGCAAATAAACCTGCGCGACTTAGTGCTAAGTAACAAGCCTGCCGAAATGCTTACGGTGTCGCCCAAAGGTACAGTGCCAGTTTTAGTCACCGCAGATAATGAGGTCATCGATGAAAGTTTATCAATCATGCTATGGGCTTTTTCACAAACAGACCCTGACGATTACATTAGTAAAGCAATACCAAACGCGTTAACTGAAATGTTGGCGGTTATTGCGATATTTGATAATGAATTCAAAGGACATTTAGAGAAATATCGCTGTTCTAAACGCTACCATGAACCGTCGCTTGTAGAAGATAGACAACAATGTGAGCGTTATCTTGCGGATCTCGAATCAAGGCTTTGCCAGCACTCATATTTAATGTCTGACCAACCAAGTTTGACTGATTTAGCATTAATGCCGTTTATTCGTCAGTTTGCCAGAGTTGAGCGACAATGGTATTTACAATCCCCCTACCCCAAATTACGACAATGGCTTAATCACTATTTACAGAGCCGAATGTTCAGCAAGGTGATGGTACAAAACCCAATGTGGTTAGACTCAAAACAAGAAGTTGTTTTTGGGGCCAATGTATAAGGCTGGCTTGATGAGCCAGTCATAAAAAATTGCGGCGACAACATTAAAATATTTCGCCTCAGAATATGGACTAACAACCGTCTAAAATAAAAATCATCTAAGTTAAACGTCACCTAAGATAAACGTCATCTAAGATAATAATCGGTGGTCTATTAAGCTTGTGTATCGCAGAGTAAGTTGGCGTAACGTTCCATTGGAATACTCATTTGCTCTTGTAACGCTTTGCCTTTCGCCAGTAGGTCTTGTCTTTTTAACGCAGGAATGTCGCTTTTGAATGCGAGCACAATGGTGTTGCCGCTTTCAACTTCAAAACTGAGTAATCGATTTTCAAATTCGAGCGCGAGCAATTCATCTAATTCTTGGCGTAACTCTGCTGACGTATGCCAGATATTGAGTACCAAAACCCCCTGTTGATTAAGCGCATTTTTACAATCGTGTAAGTAAGATGATTGTACTTGTTTCGGCTCCATACCTTGTGAGTTGTATAGATCTGAAAAGATAATATCGCTTTTAATGTCGGTGTTTTTTATGTAATTCACCGCATCGTCTATATGAATAGCAAGACGTTCAGTTTCTGGTAAGTAAAAAAACTCTTTCGCAGCCTTCGCGACTGCTTCACGGTATTCAACCGCGTGCACCTTCAAATCGACGAAACTACTGAGTAATATTTTAGCCATTGAACCTGCACCCAGCCCCATGATTGTGGCTGTTGTTACTGCGGGAATAAAAAATAAACCGGCCATCATGGCTTGGGTGTAACCTAGATGTAATCCATTAATATCATTGATTTTCATGCAGCTTTGATAGATTTTTCCATCAAAGCTGAGAATGCGGCTGTTTCTTGTTTGATAAACATAAATGGGGCCGTGCTCATCTGCTGTAGATGAAATGCAGGTTCCTTTGATATCCATGGTATTTTTGATACCTCTTAAATAAGGGTATGTAGCGGGTAAGGCAGTATAACGGAAAATAAGCTCAGGTCTTTGTTATTGATTTTTATCGTTTAATAAATGAAAGTATTTAGTGAGTAGCCAGATTTATTTGCTACCGTTATCACGCAATAAAGTATGACATTTCACGCTACAGAGCATGAGCTTTAGATCTAAAACCTCCGATTTACAAAAATGAACCTTTCATAGTCAATTTAACATTAGTCGCTTTTTATCCGTCATCAAGCTTATGCGAAACATCTTCTCTATCGCTAATGTCTAACCTAATAATCTCTAACTTAATAATCTCTAACCTAGTAATCTCTAATCTTATAGTGTTAAACCTTGTTATACCTTACAGCAGGCTGAATCGACTCCCACTGCTCATGCGCGACTCTTTATCAAACTTGCTGTGACTGTTTTACGCGTTTGAATTAAGGTATATCCGCCACTTAATACCACCAACAGGCTTCCAAGAAGGGTCGCTAAATCTGGTGACTCTCCAAATATAAATATCCCCAAACCTAAGGCAAATAATAAACGCGTATAACGAAAAGGAGAAATAACCGATACATCGCCAGCACGCATAGCAATTGTGAGGGCATTATACGCCATCACCCCAAACACAATTGCACCGATAATTTGAACTGCGGCGGTAGAACTAAGTTGTAATGGCTCGTGTTGGTATAACTGTATTGCAATGCCCGCTGGGATTAACACAAAAAATCCATATACCCCAAGTTGCATATTAGACAACACCGGTGAAGCTGCGCGAGTGGCTAAATCGCGGCCCGCAAAACCTAAGGTCGCCACGACGGCAAATAAAGATGTTGCTTCAAAGCCATCAAGGCCGGGGCGAATGATCATCAGCACACCACAAAAACCAACCAATACAGCAATCCAGCGTTTAAAACCCACTTGTTCACCAAACAATAAGGCTGCACCTATCATTGCGATTAATGGCGTGGCTTGCAAAATGGCCGATGCACTCGATAAAGGCGTTAGCGTAATAGCCAATGCAAAACAGAATCGACCCACGACTTCGCAAACTGCACGTATGAGTATTGGCTTGGACATCAGTGCTGGGTGTAAAATTGTTTGCCCTTTACGCCAAGTCAGCAGCATAAAAATCAACATTCCGCCTAATCCAAATAACGCTAAAATCAGACCAATAGAAGTGGTTTCGGCAGCCGATTTAATCAACATGTCTTCAATAGAAAATGCCGCCATAGCAGCAACCATAAAAAGGCTACCTTTAGTATTATTCAAAATAACTCCAACAATGGGTCGATTGTATCCAGCTGAAAAAGCGGGAAAGCTGACGTAATCAGCCGATAAAAATATAAGCCGGCAATGGTATCACTCACCATATGCTATCGAGAAAACATCATTTGTTTACAACTGTGTCTAACTTGAACTTGAACTCAACTTTACACTTGAAGCGCTTGTCGCAAATAAGACTATTTCAACTATGCCAGTACTTATGACTCAGCTATTTAATGATTCACTCGTTGTCGCGTGTTGTCTCTACTTCACTTTTAAGTAGATAGCCCATCAATATTAAAGCCCAGTGCGATAACTCAACACTGGGCTTTAATGATTACACGCAAAATATCAGTTTATGGCTTCATGTAACTCTTGATACATCAACTCACGCATCTTAAATTTTTGAATTTTTCCCGTCACAGTCATTGGGTATTGGTCAACAAACTTGATGTAGCGCGGCACTTTAAAATAGGCAAATTTTTCGGTTAAAAAGTGGCGAATATCGTCTTCGGTGATATCGGCATTAGCACGAACTTTAATCCATGCGCATACCTCCTCGCCGTATTTCTCACTCTGTACTCCAAACACGGCGGCATCCTGCACGTCCTTATGGCTATAAAGTTTCTCTTCAATTTCTCGTGGATATATATTTTCACCGCCGCGAATAATCATGTCTTTAATGCGGCCAACAATTTGCACGTAGCCTAACTCGTCCATTTGGCCAATATCGCCCGAATGTAACCAGCCTGCGCTGTCGATGGTTGCAGCTGTTTTGACTGCATCATTCCAATAACTTTGCATGATGCAGTAACCTCGGCTGCACACTTCTCCGGGCAGACCAATAGCAACCACGTCGCCAAACTCATTGATGATTTTCACTTCAGTATGCGGCAATGCTCGACCCACGGTGAGCACTTGTTTTTCGATTGGGGAGTCAATTTCAGTGATGTGATTTAACGGGCTGCACTCGGTTTGTCCGTAACCAATTAGTACTTCTTTCATGTACATTAACTCTTGCACTCGGCGCATAACTTCTTCGGGGCATGTGGCGCCCGCCATAATGCCTGTGCGCAATGAGCTAAGATCAAACTGGTTAAATTGTGGATGTTCTAACTCAGCAATAAACATAGTCGGTACGCCATGTAGAGCAGTACAACGCTCTTGTGCGACCACTTGTAAAGTGGTGAGTGGGTCAAAAGACTCACCAGGATATACCGCAGCCGATGCATGAATAATACTAGATAAACTGCCTAACACCATGCCAAAACAATGGTATAGCGGTACAGGGATGCATAACTTGTCGGCCTGAGTAAAGCCCATAGCATCTGCGACTAAATAGGCATTATTTAAAATATTATGATGTGATAACGTCGCGCCTTTGGGGCTGCCTGTGGTACCTGATGTAAATTGAATATTAATCGAATCATGAGTATCGAGAGAGTCAGCAATGGTGGCCAACACATGTTGAGCTTCGTCGTTAACCTCCAGCAGCAAATCATTAAAATTGAGCATACCGGGAGTACGGTCGGTGCCCATTCGAATAACAAACTCAAGCTGAGGCAGTGCGAGTGTGGTGAGCTTACCTGCTGTGCTGGTGCTTAACTCTGGCAGTAACTCATTTAACATCTGTAAGTAATCACTGGACTTAAATTTATCTGCGCAAATGACTGCTCGGCAACCCACATTACTCAAGGAGTATTCTAGCTCTTCAGGCCGATAAGCCGGATTAATACACACCATAATGGCGCCAATTTTAGCCGTAGCAAATTGGGTTAAACACCACTCAATATTGTTAGGAGACCAAATTCCGACTCGATCCCCAGGTTGAATACCTAGCGCTAACAAACCAGTGGCAAGCGCATCAACCTTTGCTTGATATTCTCGGTAATTCCAACGGATTTGTTGATGATGAACGACTACCGCGAGATTGTCTGGGTAAGCATTGGCAATATCATCAAAATATTGACCAATGGTTTTATCGGTAAGCGTCGTTGAGGTGACACCATGATATTCACTTTGGGTAAGCGGTAGTTGTGCTTGATGTTGTTTGACCATTAAAGCCTCCTTGCATGTGTTTCGTCATGCTCAAGCTAACCAATTAACGGCCTGACTCACAAGTAAAAAAGCACTGCATTAGACTAAAGAGGCATGGTGAGTAATGTTTACAGCAAAGGCTAATATTAACAGTAACGCATTCATTTTTATCAATAACGGTTTAATGATGGCATTTGAGCAATCTTATTAGCGCCAATTTATTAGCGCCGCTAAAAACAATACACGAAAGTGAATAACACGCTGGAGTGATAACTAAAGGAATAATTGGAGCGATAGCCGATATTGTAAAAGTTAATCATAGTTAAAACTAGAACACTCAACAACATCCTGCAATTAACACTTTCACAACAACACCCTGTAAGTTAACTACATAAGAGAGATAAAAAACACAAAACTATTAACTATAACTGACGAGGAATCATTTAAACATTGATCTAGCGCAAGCTTTAGTTAAAAATCGAACAAATACTGATGTTTTTTAATTCCAAGCCGATACCTTCCTTATACTTATCTAAAAGTGACATTCATCTAATTATTATGCTTGATACAATCCGCACACTCTTTACTGTTACAGATGAAAGCCTATTAATCGTTGGTGATTTTCAACTTATAGTCGTTTGCATATCCATCGCTATCGCAATATTTGCCTCGTTTATGGCATTACAAGTCGCATCGCAAGCAGCATTAACACTCAATAAATATAAACGACACTTACTCACCAGCTGTGGCAGCATTGCGCTTGGTGGCGGAGTGTGGTCAATGCATTTTATTGGCATGTTAGCATTCAGCTTATGTACTCCAGTGAGCTATGACATCGGCTTAACCGCGTTATCTTTTATTCCCAGCATTGCAGCATCCTGGGTAGCCTTAAATGTCATATCCACAACCAAACCAAAGCTAAGCCAATTTGTGGTGGGTGGTATATTGACTGGCGCAGGTATTGGCACCATGCATTATGTCGGCATGGCCGCCATGGAAATGGCTCCCCTACTTCGTTACAACTTATTCTATTTTGGCTTATCAATAATCATTGCCATTATTTTGGCCATTCTCGCGCTGTGGATACGTTTTAGCTTGAACCATCTAGGTCGTTTTGCATTAAATGATTTACATAAAAATGCGATTGCAGCGATGGTGATGGGCTGCGCAATTTCCGGTATGCATTACATCGGTATGGCTGCGGCTCGTTTTGTCCGCCCACCCGGATTTGAATTTTCTGCACAAACCAAAATGATGTCACTGTATTTAGGCATTGCCGTTGCCACGATTACTGTGGTGATTATTTTATTGGTATTAGCCGTCAACATGTTGATGAAATACCAAGCCTCGTTACACCTAGCCAAATTAACTGAAGCACGTTATCGCGCGACCATTAGTACCGCCGTTGACGGTATCATTACCTTTAACGCTAAAGGGCGTATTGAAAGCGGCAACCAAGCGGTAGAATTACTTCTTGGCTGGCGACTTGAAGATGTATGTCATCAAAATATTCGCGACTTTATCCCGAGTCCATTTATCGATGAGTTTAACGCCCGTTTAGACAGTTTTACCAACAACATAGGGCAACAAAAAAGTACTGGCCGCGATGTAGAAGCGCTACATGTTAACGGTACGACCATTCCAGTTAGAGTTTCAATTGGCCATGCGTGTATTGAAGGTAAAAGCCTGTTTGTGATGTACATAAGTGACTTACGTCACCGTATTGAAATGCAGCGCGCGTTGATTAAAAGCGAAGCTCAGTTTCGCTCACTTATCACCAATATTCCCGGTATCGCTTATCGCTGTTTAAATGTTGAAAACTGGCCGATGGTATTTATTAGCGATGCGGTTGAAAATATTACCGGTTATCCAGCAAGTGACTATATAGGCGCAACACCAAAACGTCATTTTTACCAACACGTACATCCAGATGACCTTGAGCAAATAGGCAATCAAGTCGTCACAGACCAAGTGTTTAAGCTGGAATACCGTATCTATAATGCCAACGGTGATATTCGCTGGCTGCTCGGTTATGGTGCTCATGTTGACGGGATAGATATACAAGATAAATGGCTCGACGGCTTTATTATGGACATCACCGATCGCAAAGAAATGGAGCAATCTTTATTAATTGCCAAAGACAAAGCGGAACAAGCAGCATCGGCTCGCTCGGCATTCCTAGCGAACATGAGCCACGAAATTCGCACCCCAATGAACGCCATCATTGGTTTTAGCGACATTTTACTCGACGATTCGCTACCCGCTGAACAGCAAAAACATTTACGTACTATTAATCAGTCTGCTAAGTCTTTATTGCACCTACTAAACGATGTTCTCGATAGTGCCAAGTTAGACAAAGGCAAGTTCGATCTCGAATTGCGCGATTTCTCTGTTATCGAAGAAATTGATTCGGTGGTATCGACACTATGGTTACAAGCTAGTTCTAAAGGTTTGTTCTTAAATGTGAATGTATCAGCAGATGTGGCAATATCTTATCATGGTGCTCCAGACCGAATTCGTCAGGTATTGACCAATTTAATTGGTAATGCGATTAAATTTACCGCCGAAGGTGGCGTCAGTATCGATGTTAGCGTTAAACCAAGCGGTTGCATTGAATTTGCGATTAACGATACCGGTATTGGCATGACGCCAGAACAACTAGCCTTAGTGTTTGATGCCTTTGCTCAAGCAGATGCCAGCATGAACCGACGCTTTGGTGGCACTGGTCTGGGGACAACCATCAGCAAACAGTTGGTTGAATTAATGGGCGGTAAAATTACCGCTAAAAGCACATTTGGCCAAGGCAGTTGTTTTGGCTTTACCTTGCCATTAACCGCACCCAAACACATCAACAGCACGTTGACTCCGTTAACAACCCGTCACATTAAACCACTGGCTATTTTGATAGTTGATGACATCCAGCAAAATATTGATTTGCTCACCATTATGATGAAGCGCCAAGGTCACAGCATCATTACAGCCCGCGACGGTAAACAAGCCCTACTGCGAATGCGCAACGACAAAATAGATCTTGTATTGATGGACGTGCAAATGCCTATCATGGACGGATTAACCGCCTCGCGTACTCGTCGTGAACAAGAGCAAAACGAACAGTTACCGCATATGCCAATTATTGCATTAACGGCCAGCGTACTGCCTGAAGACAAAAAAGCAGCATTAGATGCCGGTATGGATGGTTTTGCCAATAAACCTATCGATATGATGCTGCTTAATCATGAAATTGCCCAAGTGTTGAAACTTGAACAAAGCAATATGGCCGTCGATAACACCGCTGTTGATATCGACAACAGGCAAGTGGTTAATGAGAAAAAAGGCATCTCGATGTGGGGAAGTAAAGACACTCTCGTGAAAGAAATCAGCCTATTTATGACTAAACAACACGATAGCAACCAACAGCTTAAACAATTAATACAAACTGCCGACTGGCCAGCTATTAGTCAGCATTTACATGGACTCAAAGGGTTGTCTGGCAATTTATCGCTAACGCAACTAACACGTTTATTTAGCGATGCCGAGCGCTTAGCCATGACAAAATCCACCACTGAATTATTGGCTTTGCTGCCCACTATTGAGCAGGCTTTTGACCATGTGACAACCTATCTTAGCACTCAAGATATCAGTCAACACCCAGATCAAACCGCAGAAAAAGATCGTATGAGCGTTGATGAGTTCATCCAAATCATTAACCTTATTCGCTTAGCTGCAAAAGAAAACCAATACAATGAGCACGATGTAGACACACTAATTGCAGCAACTCCGTCGGCATACCGACAGCAATGTATCAACATACAACATGCTCTAGACGACTTTGAATTTGAACAAGCAATAACACAACTCAATGCACTTGAGTCCAATGTTACTGCACAGTAAAAAGACTGAATTGAATGATATATAGCAACCAAGATCGTATGCCGACAATTCTTATTGTCGACGATGAACCCGCTAACCTCAGAGTGTTAAAGAAAATGCTTGAGGATCAGTACAGGCTGATTTTTGCTAAAAGTGGCGAAGAAGCCTTGCGTTTAATTGAACGCGACTTGCCGGATTTGATTTTACTCGATGTGATGATGCCGGGTATGACTGGTTTTGAAGTCTGCCAGCAACTTAAAACTGTGCAACGCACCAAAGCGGTACCGGTCATTTTTATCACGGCGTTAAGTGACGAAGTGGATGAGGCTAAAGGCTTTGATGTGGGCGCGGTAGACTACATTACTAAACCCGTGTCACCTGCGGTGGTTAAAGCACGTGTTCGTACTCATTTGTCTTTAGTGCAAGCTGAAGACTTGCGCCGTACACGCTTACAAGTCATTCAACGTTTAGGCCGTGCATCTGAATACAAAGACAACGAAACCGGTATGCATGTGATGCGCATGAGCCATTTTTCTAAAATTATTGCCCTTGCTTATGGTTTATCAAAATCAGCCGCCGACAATTTACTCCATGCAGCACCAATGCACGATATTGGTAAAATTGGTATTCCCGACAGCATTATGCTTAAACCGGGTAAGCTCACCGATGAAGAATTTGCCATCATGAAAAAGCACCCTGAAATCGGCGCCGAAATTCTAGGTGAATCAGATTCAGATTTGATCGCCTTAGCCAAAGTCGTCGCCATGACTCACCACGAAAAGTGGGATGGTAGCGGCTACCCTCATGGACTTAAAGGTGAAGATATTCCTATTGAAGGACGTATTGTGGCAATTGCCGACGTATTTGATGCTCTCACCAGCAAACGCCCTTACAAAGAAGCATGGACTGTCGACAAAGCCATGGCATTTTTACATGACCAAAGCGGCATACATTTTGACCCACAGTTAGTGACACTATTTCAGCAATCTTTGCCCAGTATTTTATACATTAAGCAACGCTGGCAAGACTAATAGACCGTAATTGGCCCGTTAGTTTAGTCGTGAACTAACGGGCCAATTAGTTTTTAGGTTTTGCCCGATTTCAATCGCTTAATGGTTCAATTCACTCTACTCCCTTAATACCAACAGGATTTTTTATGACCCCGGCTGCTGCATTACCAAGCCAACTGAACACCACCGCCATTTTGTTAGTGTTAGCCTTAGGCACATTTATATTGGGATTATCAGAGTTTTCAATGATGCCAATGCTGCCATTAATTAGTGAAACATTTTCCTCAACACCGTCACAAAGTGGTTATGCGATTAGTGCTTACGCGATAGGCGTTGTTGTCGGCGCCCCTATTTTAATGCTGACCACAGCCAACATGAAAAAACGCCATGCCTTGGCAATATTTCTGACATTAATGTTTATCTCTAATGGCTTAAGTGCGATGGCAACCTCACTTGAACAGCTTATTGTATTTCGCTTTTTAAGTGGCCTACCCCATGGCGCTTATTTTGGTGCCGCTATTTTATTGGCTGCCGATATTGCCCCTCAAAATAAACGTGCAAGTTACATGTCTAAAGTGTTTATGGGCCTAACCATAGCCACTATTGTAGGGGTTCCCATTGTCACTTTAGTCGGCCAAAACTTAAGCTGGCGCTATTGTTTAGCGGGTGCATCTGTCCTCGCCTTAATTGCATTAGTGTGCGTATATGTGGTGATCCCTAAAATTGAAAACAACCAGCCGTCAAATTTAATCAATGAGTTTAGCGTATTAAAGAATAAGTTGGTCTGGTCAATTCTTGGCATTGTGATTATTGGTTTTGGTGGTGTATTTTGTATTTACACTTACATCGCCGATACCATTTTAGTGGTGACTGAAACGCCGGCATACACCATTTCAATCGCGATGGTCATGTTTGGCATTGGTTGTACCTTAGGCAATTACGTATTAGGCAAAGCAGCCGATCGCGCAGCCTTAAAAACCACTGGTATTGCCTTAGTGTGTACGATTATATTTTCGCTTGCTTACGTCAGTGCCAGCCATAATATTTGGCTATTGTATGCGGTAATTTTCTTTATTGGCTGCAGTGTGGGTTTAGCGACACTGATTCAAACCTTACTGATGGACGTATCGCCAAATGGTCACGCGATGATAGGGGCATTAGTGCAATGTTCATTTAACACCGCCAATGCTATCGGCCCTTGGGTGGGTGGCATGTTTATCGCACAAGGCGCAATGCCTAACGAGACAGGCTATGTAGCGGCAGTGTTATTTGCTGGCGGCTTAATGATGTGGTTGTTAAGTTATCTGCAAATGAATAACAAAAAGGCTCAACTGGAACAGTGTTCTGCATAATCAGGTTTTCTAACTTATTCTTTAACGAATTATCTGACTAATTTCCTTACTAATTATCAAACAAATTGCCGGACTCAATACCGATAACGATGTATTGAGTCGGTTAATATTTGTAATAGGCACTAATACTAGTGTTATTTAGACATTAAATCAGAAAACCGAATCATCTAAAAGTTGAGGCTCTATCATTAGCCACAATGATCTCATTAACAAAAACAAGTCGCTCACTTTGGGGCTGAAATGTGTAAGCAACTAACTTAAAAATGAACTGATATACGTAAGTAATCTAAGTCTTATCATTCTAATAATTAAAAGTATGATCTAAATCTGAGACTAAAAACAATTACTAATATAAACAATGGTATAGATTAACATCACATTTTGGCGTAGATATTTGATCTACATCATGCCGAGTACATTATTTAACCGCTATGATTAGTCTGCAATATATAAGATTTCGTCATGTTGTTGCTGGTCGAAATCAACGTGATGAACGGTTCCCCCTCTGAAAGGAGATATTATTATGAACTTAATTCCTAGAAACTCTCTATTTGATATGACTGATATTTTTGACAATATCTATTCCCCCATGTTTGAAAGCACAAGGGACTTGGATTTTTTTACTCCAAGAGTGGATATCAATGATAAAGCTGATCACTATGAAATTAATGCTGATTTACCTGGTGTAGAAAAAAAGGATCTTCATGTAACACTTGATGGTGACCTACTCACCATTGAAGCGACTACAGCTGAAGAGAATGAAGAAAAAGAAGATGGACGTGTGATCAGAAAAGAACGTCGCTCTGGTAAGTATGTGCGAAGTTTTACACTTAATTGCAGGCCAAATGAAGCCGACATAAAAGCCTCATTTAAAAATGGAGTGCTTCATCTTCAAGTGCCAAAAGAGAATGTAAAAGCTGTTGAAAGCAAAAAAATTCCCATCTTATAATCGGTAACGTATGAAATTTAAGATTATTTAGTGGTCAAGATCTTTTGACCACTGTTTATTAACTTAGTGTCTACATTAGATGCGATCGTGTCATTGGTAATAATGTTGATTCGTTTAGGGGTGAAATGTGTCAGTCGCACAGCGGCTTAGCTCAATGAATGATATGGCCCCTCCCCCTTACCATTTAGTCACTATGCATAATATTGAAAGTACATACATTCAATCACGCTGAGTCTATGTGTGGTTAATTAATGAATCGGCATGGCTATAGTCAATTTTTTCCATATTCATGACTTAGCCTAACACAGTAAAACTCAACAAAAATAACAGGTAAAAAATAACTAATTACTTGAGAATGGCATCCATTTCATACCATCAGTATTGAAGCTTATTCAGGGGTTTTACAAGGCAATAGAGTTAACTAAATGTGGTCATGGCGAGCACATAACGGCGTAGTGTCATTCAGGTGTTGATAACTATACTGATTATATCAACCTCTATCATTGGGTTAATGTTATGGATAATGTCACTTTTAGCGCTTTCTTACCTAGCATTACCTGATCCTAGTTTCATGTTGTTACGCTATAGCTTGATCTAACGGAGAAGCGGTATGTCATCTGGCTCACCATCTCAACATCAAACACAAAATCCAAATGTGGTATTCCATGTACATGGGGTCACCAAAGTGTATCAAATGGGTGAGGTACAGGTGCGTGCTTTGCGCGGTGTTGATATCGATCTGCATCGTGGAGAAGTTACCGTATTGTTGGGGGCCTCTGGCAGTGGAAAATCAACATTGCTCAACATTCTTGGTGGTCTGGATACCCCCACTGAAGGCCATGTTTTTTACGGTGAGCGTGATTTAACAGAAGCCACTGAAAGAGAATTAACTGAGTATCGTCGTTTTCATGTGGGTTTCGTTTTTCAGTTTTACAATTTAATTTCCAGCCTGACGGCACGAGAAAATGTTGCCGTCGTCACAGAAATTGCAAAGTCACCGATGAAGCCAGAAGAAGCATTAGCACTAGTTGGTTTACAGGAGCGGCTTGATCATTTTCCAGCCCAGCTTTCTGGCGGTGAGCAACAACGCGTAGCTATCGCACGAGCTATTGCCAAAAATCCTGATGTATTGTTATGTGATGAGCCCACCGGTGCATTAGATTCTAAAACCGGTATTGTGGTGTTGCAGGCTTTACAACGAGTTAACCAGGAGTTAGGTACAACCACGGTTATCATTACTCACAATGCAGGCATTGCTCAAATGGCTGATCGAGTGATTCATTTAACTGACGGCTTAATCAGTGAGGTGTATCAGAATAAAACTCGTTTAAGACCTGATGAGTTGAAATGGTGAACTCAATATGAAAGCCATCGATATAAAATTATGGCGCGAACTTTGGGGTATGCGTATGCAGGCCCTAGCGATTGCGATGGTAATAGTCGGTGGTGTTTGCATTTTTATTATGTCATTAAGTACACTCGATTCATTGTTTGAAACCCGTGAAAATTATTACCGTAATCACCATTTTGCCGATGTATTTGCTTCTCTTAAACGTGCCCCTTTATCACTCGTAAAACGTATCCAAGAAATTCCTGGTGTTGATAAAGTTGAAACCCGAGTGCTGGCTTACGTGAATCTTGATATAGAAGGCTTTAATGACCCAGTAAGCGGTCATTTACTCTCTTTAAATGCTGATAACGTTGGCCTATTAAATCAGCTTTACTTACGCAAAGGACGTTTACTTGAAGCGGGTCGTGATAATGAAGTGTTACTCAGTGAAGAGTTTGCCCAAGTCCATGATTTACAACCCGGTGATAAAATTTCCGCAACCATAAATGGTCGACGAAAAGAACTTAGCATTGTAGGCCATGTTCTATCACCTGAATATATTTACCAGATTGCACCAGGGGCAATGTTCCCAGACTATTATCGATACGGTATTTTATGGATGGCACGTAAGCCATTGGCAAGTGCATATGATATGGATGGGGCATTTAACGATGTCACTCTTACCCTAAGTAAAGATGGCAATGAACAAGATGTCATCGACAGGCTTGATGAACTGTTGAAACCCTATGGAGGAATAGGGGCATATGCACGTAAAGATCAATTATCTAATCGTTTTTTGAGCGAGGAGCTTAAACAACAAAGAACCATAGCCACAATATTTCCGATAATCTTTTTTGGCGTTGCAGCATTTCTGTTGAATGTGGTCACTAGTCGTCTTATCAGTTTACAGCGAGAACAGATTGCCGGACTTAAGGCCTTTGGGTATAGCAATTTTTCTGTCGGTCTGCATTACACAAAACTAATATTAATGATTACCGCGATAGGCGTTATTGCAGGAATTGGTTTTGGTATCTGGATGGGCAAAGGAATGAGCAACATTTACATGACGTTTTATAGCTTGCCATTTATGATTTATGTACTCAAAGCCAAAGTCATTATTGCAGCGATTTTTATTAGTATGGGAGTTGCCGTGATTGGCACTCTGTATGCTGTGTATAACGCAGCAAGTTTACCTCCGGCTCAAGCTATGCGCTCCGAACCTCCAGCGTTATACCATACAACCCTGATTGAAAAGTTGGGACTACAACGTTGGTTTTCGCAACCGACCCGAATGATTTTCCGCCACATTGAGCGTCATCCCTTAAAATCATTGATGACTATATTGGGTCTGAGCATGGCCTGTGGCACGATGATGATTGGTGGGTTTCAAGAAGGTGCTATCAAGTATATGGTCGAGGTGCAGTTTGGTATGAGTCAGCGCAGTGATCTAACGGCAACGTTTACTGAGCCAACATCCCAGCGGTCGCTTTACTCACTAAAGAGTTTACAGGGCGTAGAACACGTTGAAGGTTTTAGAGTGGTTACTGCAAAATTGCGCTTTGAGCACCGTTCATATAGAACCGCTATACAGGGAATTGATCCCAATGGCAGTCTGATGCGCTTACTTGATACTAGCCTCAAAGTAATTGATTTGCCGCCAGAGGGCATTATTCTCACCGATTACCTAGCAGAGATATTACATCTTAAGGTAGGTGATATATTAACCGTAGAAGTTCTGGAAGGTGATCGTCAAGTCGTACAGGTGCCAGTGGTAGGTTTGGCTAAAGAGTATCTTGGTCTAAATGGTTATATGCAGCTAAATTCATTAAATCGATTGTTGAATGAAGGTAATGCTATTTCCGCGGCCAGGTTAAAAGTTGATAAGTTATATCAAAGCCAGGTCTATGCAGAACTGAAAGGTGCGCCACGCATAGCCGGCGTAGTTGAACAAGAATCTGCAATTAAGTCTTTTTACGAAACGATGGATGAAACCATTTTATTTTTTACCTTTATCACCACTCTTTTGGGTGGAAGCATCGCATTTGGTGTGGTTTACAACAGTATACGTATTGCGCTATCTGAGCGAAACCGAGAATTGGCCAGTTTGCGAGTGTTGGGATTTCATCGATCTGAGGTTGCTTATATTCTTCTGGGTGAAATGGCCGTGCTAACACTCATCGCTATTCCGGTAGGCATGACGATTGGTTACGGTTTGTGTGCATTTCTGGCACTTGAGTTTGATTCTGACTTATATCGTATTCCGCTGATGCTTGGGTTGAAAGTGTATGCTTTTGCTGCCCTCGTGGTGATTAGCTCCTATATCATTTCAGCATTAATGATTTGGCGTAATCTGGCACACTTAGATATGGTGGCCGTACTTAAAAGTAAGGAGTAAACATATGCCTGCTTTGTTAAAAAATCACCCGTTGATATTATTTATTGCTGCGTTAATAACGGGATTATTGATTTGGGGTTTCTGGCCGCAGCCAATCATGGTTGAAAGCGTTGCCGCAAGGTATGCACCGATGACAGTAAGCATTGAAGAGGAAGGCCGTACCCGAATAATTGATCGTTACGTAATATCAGCATCTGTTGATGGTGTAGCTTGCCGCCTGCAATTAAAAGTGGGCGATATGGTTAAGCAAGGGCAAGTTCTGTTAGGCATCACGGCGTTACAATCACAGGTGTTAGATCCACGTAGTCGAGCTCAAGCTCAGGCTCTGGTAGCGGCAAGAAAATCAGCTTTACATGCTGCAGAAGAACAGGCCAAAGCAACATTTGCATCGGCACAATTAGCCATTAATGAATTAACACGGCTACAGCCATTAATAGAACAATCTTTGATTTCACGCGAAGCCTTTGATAAGGCCAAAACCGAGGTGCAAACGACTGCTGCGGCAAAACATTCAGCATATTTTCGGGTGGAAGTAGCTAAATATGAACTAGAGGCTGCACGCACTGCTCTGCAATATTCCGCTGCCGTAGACAGTACAGAGCCAGCAGAACGAGTACAGGTTAGATCTCCGATAAATGGAAGCATTCTTAAAGTTGTTCGTGCATGCGAAGGTCCTGTTCGTACTGGTGAGCCGTTGCTGGAAGTGGGCGACCCTTCTGCACTGGAAATCGAAGTTGATGTGCTTTCAGCTGATGCGGTGAAAATAAAACCCGGTATGAGAGTTATGTTTGATCGTTGGGGAGGTGAAAAACCATTAGAAGGGAGAGTTCGAATAGTCGAACCTATTGGTTTTACCAAAGTATCGGCACTTGGGGTTGAAGAACAACGCGTACTCATTATTTCGGATTTTGTTTCTAAGGCTGAACTATGGCGTAGGCTTGGAGATGGCTATCGAGTTGAGGCGAATTTTATTTTATGGCAGCAGGAAAATGTTCTGCAAATACCAGCGAGTAGCTTATTTAGATATAACGACAAATGGGCAGTGTTTACGATTGAGCGTAATCGGGCTGTAAGACGTGAAGTTAAAATAGGTCAACGTAATGGTTTAATAGCACAGATCCTTGAAGGGATAAATGATGGTGAGCCGGTGATCAATCATCCGAGTGATGAAGTCGATGATGGTAAGCGTGTAGAAGTACGATTACTTGATTAACACAACATTACGAATGTCATCGAAACAATGAGGCTTAACTCTAGCATTTTACTCATTAAGCCCGAATTCAAATAATAAATGATAATAATAAATAATAATATTGAAAAAATTATGTAAAAAAACATCTTTAATTTTAAGGATGCTTAAACACATCATCTAAATATTATACAGCTGAAACTGCGCACATTTATAACATTTAAGCTCGTTAATCAATCAATGTCAGCGAGTCTAAAATGCCTTTACCACTATGTATACCGCCCTCATTTTCACTCGCAGGTTTGCTGCGGATAAGGTAACCGGCATATCCATCCATTTCTGTGGCGGGCTCTCCATCGTAAAATATGCTAAATAGTCCAACCTCGCTAACTAGGTTATCGACTAATGTTTGCTCACCATCTCGCACTGCAATAGTTGGCACTTCACGCTCATGGGGATACAAACGCTGCATAAGCGCCCATGCATCATATTCTTGAGGGGCAAGTTTTGTTAATTTATCGCTAATATCATCGCCAAAAATACAGTGACCACCGCCTTCGCCTTGGTTTTTTAATACCCACTGGTGTTTATTGGCGTGGTTGTTAAACCAGCTGATGGTTTCAGGGTTTATTGGCTTCATGTCCGCGAGCACACTCTTTACCAACAAGGCTTGTTCGAGATTTAACCCCCAACGAGCATATTCTTCAGCTGGCATCTGGGTCAGTAACATTTGCATGGTTTTACTGGTGGCGAGTTGTTGGCTAAAGGTCGCATTCACCGCCACATGATGCTGCTCAATAAACAGTCGAGTCTGACTTAAAGTTTGGCAACATACTGCTTCATTTCGCTCCGGCGAGTAGTAATCTGCATACTGATAACCCGCTCGCAGATACACAACATCGATAGCGCCAACGCCTTCTAACATCAAACGCTGATTGTCACCCGTTGAAAGTTGACTGCTGAGCTGTTCAAAGGTGCGCCTAATGGTTCGTAACCCTCGTGTTTGCAGTGCGACTTCAAGTAGATGTTGATCATAAACATTATCTTCATTTTCTTGGATCACCATCAAAAAGGTCGGTTTATGCAGGGCTGTCGCTGATTGCTCTACAGTATCGGAGTAAAATGCCGCTGCGACTTTTCGTGCGGCTTGTGCAATACCGTGGGCCAGTTGATCTAGGCCTTGATTATCCGCTGGTGTCGACCGTCTATCTTCTAACCACTGTCGATAAACTTCCGGCCATTGCTCCTTTAAAAAAGCATGAAACTCAGTGGCACGTTGACCAAAAGGCGCCATGCCAGCAGCAATGCCATTAAACTCAATAACTTTGGCACCATGTTGACGATCATCCATAAAATCGGTTCGCATTAACAGTAACGGTTTACGAGCAGGGTTAAGTCGATGCTCAGTATTGCCATGGGCCTGTTGGTGTAAAGACAATAAGCGACCAAAAAACGGATCTGCTTTGGCGACATCATCCAGTACAGATTGGAGGAAATCGTGATCTTCACTGACATTATTTATCAATTTAGTAATAAGCGGGGTCACTTTACGTAAGTACTGAAACACTTCACGCTCCATCGTCATGGGAGCAATACTAAAGGGACAATGTCTTGCGCTGTTATCTGCCTGACGAAACGCAACACCATGCATAATGGCCCATTCAGTTGCTTCATTAATGATTTGCGGTGAAATCAAAAGAGGAGTTGTACGAGCCATAGTTGCTCCAAAAAATAATTATTCTGCCCACGACTCAGCACCAAGCAACCATACAGTTACAAGCGCCCATATAGTTTCAAGTAAGGCATCTGGCAATGATGAGCCTCTAAAAGTCTGACTTAAATATAAAAATATTGTGTTAGATAGCAACTAACATGCAGTGACTAACATATAGCAACTAACATGCACCGATTAACATTTAGCTCGCTGGAGTGGATCTTTCGGGACATAGCTGGTTATACCTTCTTGACCTATTTCAAAATCACAGCAAGCCATCATTTGCTGGCGAAATTTAACTCGGCCTCGTTGAATTCGACTTTTTGCCCCAGAAAGTGACAAGCCTAACTGATCGGCAATAGCTTGTTGCGATACACCTTCTAGTTCCGCTAAACGCAGTGGTGTGCCGTATTTTTCAGGCAGTTCGTCAATCAATGGTCGTAAACATTCTGCTAATTCTTCACGCGCCTGTTTACCTGACTCTTGCTCTTCTGCAACGAGATCGTCAGGCAATGCTTCAAATTGCTGCCGCTGCCGATAGAAATCCATGATGGTATTGTGAGCAATACGATAAAGCCAACCTTTGAGGCTACCTTTGGATTTTAACTGATGCAGATTACCACTGGCTTTGAGGTAAACATCTTGCAAGATGTCATCTACTGCATCAGCATCATCAATGCGATTACTAACGTAACTGCGCAGTTGCGCTTTGTGATGTTGCCATTCAGATATCATATAAACAGACTCTCAACTCACTATAAATTTACGATACAAATACTAAGACGCAGCAGTCAGTATAAAGACGCAAGATTATTAATTGTTATTGAATTCGGCGATTAAAAAGTACTGTCGATACAGCATTCTTGTTGCAAGAAGTTGAGTACTTTTTCACGCATTTCATAGTTGGCGATACAATATAAAACCCTGCCTTCCCTATGTTGTGTAATCAATCCCGCGGTGATCATACTTGAGATATGGTGAGACAATGTAGAATTGGGTATACCAATATTGTCACCTAACTTACCGACAGCAACGCCCTTTGGCCCCGCTTTCATAACCTGTTTGTAAACGGCCAATCGTGTCGGATGACCTAACTCTTTCAATGCTTTAGCAACTATCTCGATACTCATCAGAAATATTCCTATTAACTTTATATTTCGATAATACTAGAAATATATTGACGATACCATAGATCAATATTATATTTCGAATATACCAGAAATATGGAACTTTAAAATGATAAATATTACTCAACAAATGCTTATAGAAACCTTAAACATGTTTGCCTTCCTTGCTGTAGAGCTAACGGTCTTGTTTTTAGTGATCAGTTACTTTGTCGGCATACTCCAGGAATACATCCCACCATCAAAAATACGAACCATTTTGAGTGGTAAAAATGGCAAAGGATATATTGTGGCGGGATTATTAGGGGCAATTACCCCGTTCTGTTCATGCTCCACTATTCCTTTCTTAAAAGGGCTTTTACGAGCAAATGCAGGATTCGGGCCGATGATGGTTTTCTTGTTTGCAAGTCCTCTGCTCAATCCCATTATTATTGGATTATTTGCCGTGACCTTCGGTCTAAAAGTAACAGCCTTCTATTTTGCTATCGCAATGGGAGTATCAGTAATTGCAGGTTTTACCCTTGAAAAACTGGGCTTTGATAAGTATGTAAAACCTGAAGCCAATTTTGCAGCAGATGTGACAAATGCACCTGAAAAAACAACTTGCGGGTCTTCCTGTGGCGGCAAAACCAAACAGGTCAGTAAATGGCGAAAAATTTGGAACAGCACATGGAGTGACTTTAAGAAAGTTCTTCCTTATTTAATCGGTGGTATAGCTCTTGGTTCAATGATTTACGGCTTTATGCCAACAGAGTTTGTGGTAAGTGTTGCAAGTGAAGATAACCCTTTTGCTATTCCTATCGCTGCTGTCATTGGTATTCCATTGTACATTCGTGCCGAGGCTATTATTCCATTAAGCGCCGCATTAGCAGCAAAAGGGATGAGTCTTGGCGCAGTCATGGCGTTAATTATTGGTAGTGCTGGAGCAAGTTTAACTGAAGTCATTTTGCTTAAATCTATCTTCAAAAACCAAATGATTGTCGCTTTCTTATTCGTCATATTGAGTATGGCAATGGGTGCTGGATTTCTATACCAATCAATATTTTAGCCAAATAAACGGTACACTCTAGCAGGTGTGCCGTTAACCTACTGACTTCTCTGTAAAATATTTATCGCATTCCCCCTCTCTGTTTATTCACTGCGCTGTAAAAATCTGCAATGTATTTATCAGTCAACAAAGGGAATCAAATAGTGAATCTACAAAATACATCATCTAAAAAGTTTCGACTTAGCGGTTTTGAATACTGAAATAGAGTAATCAACTTATTTACTTTGACTATCAAACAATATAACATCGAGAATTACTTGATAATCAAACTACTTTCTTATGAATAAAATTGCCGAAAAATATATTCACCAACACAATTTCACCTCCGTTAACGAACAAAATGTCAAACGCACCTGGTATGTGCTTGTTATCACAGTCATCACCATGGCCGTCGAAGTGATAGCGGGTACGATATATGGTTCTATGGCCTTGCTCGCTGATGGCTGGCATATGGGGACTCATGCCGCCGCTTTTTGTATTACGCTATTCACTTATAGTTATGCAAAAAAGCATGCTAATAGTGACAAATTCTCTTTTGGCGTAGGCAAAGTCGGCGTTCTCGGTGGATATACAAGTGCAATCGCATTAGCCATTGTCGCTATCATTATGCTGGTCGAATCTCTACACCGTTTATGGTCACCTATTGAGATCCAATTTAACCAATCTATTCTTGTGGCTATCATAGGTCTAGTCGTTAACATCGCCAGTATGTTTATATTGGGCCATGAACATCACGGCCATGATCACGGTGACCACAAGCATCATAGCCATAAGCATGATGACCACAAACTTCATAGCCATGAACATGATGACCACGAGCGTCATAGCCATGAGCATGATGACCACGAGCGTCATAGCCACGAGCATGATGACCACAAACTTCATAGCCATGAACATGATGACCACGAGCGTCATAGCCACGAGCATGATGACCACAAACACCATAGCCACGAGCATGATGATCACAAACTTCATAGCCATGAGCATGATGACCACAAGCACCATAGCCACGAGCACCATAGTGGTAACGACCACAATCTGAAGGCAGCTTACTTCCACGTACTCGCTGACGCATTAACATCGGTGTTAGCAATTTGTGCACTTTTGGTAGGAAAATTCCTTGGATGGTATTGGTTAGATCCTATCATGGGGATCGTTGGTGCGGTGGTGATTACTAAATGGGCTCTAGGGTTAATGAAGCAAACTAGCCCTATTCTATTAGATGAAAATATCGACGAAGATTATCAATTAGACATTGTTAATACTATTGATGATGAACAAACCAAGGTCACCGATATTCATATTTGGAGAATTAGTGCAGATCATTATTCTGCGTCTATCGCTATCTGCACAACAACTGACGCCAGCGTAGAATCATTTAAACACTCATTGAATAAGTTTGATAAGCTAAGCCACTTAACTATCGAAGTGAATTACTGCTGAGGCCCTTTATGCATTCTTTGAATAATTTAATCATTGAGTTTTACGACAAACTGTCTTCTTGGGAGCAGTCTGTCGTTAAAGATACCGGTTATTCACTGGCACAAGTGCACACTATTGAGGTGCTAGGCTCTCACGGTTCCATGAGAATGAAAGAGCTAGCAGATAGGCTTGCAATTACCACTGGCACCTTAACTGTTCAGGTAGATAAACTGGTAAAGTTTGGACTTATAACCCGCTCTCCACATGAAGACGATAGACGTTCAATATTAGTTGGATTAACAAGCGAAGGCATGGCGCTTCATAAGCACCACAATCGCATGCATATACAACTGACAGAAGATATTACTCGTCATTTAGATCAAAATTCGATAGATGTTCTGACCAAGAGTTTTGAAAAAATGAACCGAGAATTCTAATATTCAGATTGTAGAATATGATGTTACAACGTCAAATGAAGTGCTAATAAGATAACGAGAAATCTGTTATACATCAGAATATTGGGCGTAAAAACTAATTTAGCTAGCGCTTGTTTTTGAATCAATGTTAGTTTTGGACACTCGAAGTTTGTGTCCAAAACTATTTATCTATTATTTAAAAGTGTTACTTTCAGATACAGCCATGACTTCACCATCGTCAGCGATTTGAAAATATAACGTCTTTTTATCTTCTGCATTAGTGGCACTCACAATATAAACGCCTCCTGTAACGCTAAAGACCGTTACATCTGCAACGGTAATATTTTTCCATGATTCCGGAAGCTGACCAACCGCATAGCCGAAGTCCTTAAATGTCATTTGTTTTGCAGACTTGATGACAACACTGATGGCTGCATTATCATTCATATGGCCATGACTTGAATGTGCCAGCGAATAACTGCTGATTAAGCTGCTCAAAAGCACCATTGTAAAAAGTAATGTTCTCATAAATTTCCCCTTATTATTTTAAACCGATCATTTTAAACCGATGACTTTGTATTGTCCTTTTACCAATAACTGCACTGCTACCGGTTGATTAGACTTATTTTTCCAATACCATCCGTGGGAACCAGCAAAAGGTGCCGTAAAACTACCTTTCATATCAGCCGACGTCGCGATGACATAACTTTCGTAATATCCTGAGGTATCTCCCTTTGGCTCACCATGGAGGTCAACAAATAAAGCCGTCCCATCTGTTATCCATTCATAGGTCATTTTTTCAAATTGTTGCATGTCGAATTTATATTCTATTCCACGCCCTGCAGGTACCATCACTTCTATCGTTTGAAACTCATTAGAGCCTTCGGCAGGAGCGCTTTGTTGCACTTCTGGTTCTGCCGCTTGCGCTAATACTGTGACACCTATTTTTTGTCCAATACCAGTCGGATCGATGTTGTATTCGGCGGGTAAAATTAGCGTAACTAAAACAATGCCTGCTACGACAATCGCTGATAGAGCGGCTTTAATTAACGTACTGCTGCTGACTGTATGTTGCATATTTATCTCTTTTTTATTTGTTAATTACGTAGCCAGTCAGTTGATACACAATCAACATGACACCTGCGCTCATTAATAGAGTGTTTGTAAGCGTAGAAAAACGCTGAAATGAAGGCCATTTTCGCCATACATTAATGACAATCAAAATAACCACTAGCGCAGCAAATTGACCAAGTTCTACCCCAATATTAAAGGCCACTAGATTGGTAAAAAGGCCTTCTTTTGGTAAATTGAACTCCTGCAACTTAGTCGCTAAACCTAAACCATGAAACAATCCAAAAATTAATACTGCCCACTGGGTATTAGGCTGCCAATTAAAGCAACGCTTAAAGCCGCCTAAGTTATCAAATCCTTTGTACACGACAGATAAACCAATAATCGCATCAACGAGGTAGGCATTAACTTGAATATCGCCTAAAACACCAAGTAGTAAGGTAGTGCTATGGCCAATAGTGAACATCGTGACATATAAGAAAACATCCCGGCTTCTATATAAGAAAAAGATAACACCAACCAGAAATAATAAGTGGTCATAGCCGGTAATCATGTGCTTAGCACCAATGTAGAGAAAAGGTACAAACTGCACGCCACTATTTTGTTCTAAAAAAGCTCGAGTGTTGTCATCAACCCCATGGGCAAATACTTCGATGCTGATAAAAGCACAGCCAATGAGGATTGCGAACACGCAATAGCTTGATAATTTACTTAGCATTGGATGGCTCCAAAGTGTCTGTTTCAGTCAAAATAGCTTCCTTATGGGTGTGTAACATTCGATATAATGGAATGCGGTAAGCAAAACAAATAAATCAGTTGGTCATCGGTTTTTACTTTTACGGTTCTAACGAATTAATTCATTCATAGTCCTGATTCAATGGATAAAATAAGTCTCAATTAGATGATGGAGACCATCTACCATTAATACCGTAAACAGCATTGCAGTGAGAAAACACAGTCCCGTAAATACCAGAGTAAGTTCGGATATTTGGCTCTGTGGTGATAGAAGCTTTTGTACCCGCAAAGTAATTTGATCATGACTAAAATGACTAACCAGACTCCCCTCACAACTTTGGGGAAACTGACGTTGTTTCTTGGCTACTGAAATTAATGTTTGTGCCACATCAAGGTTATCGTGATAACCCGTTACGACGGAGTCTGCTTGTTGTTCTGTGAGCAAGGTAAAATGCTGTTGTAAAATGCGGCGAATTGGCTTTGGATAAAGCAGACAGAAAAAAGAGTAAATACTTTTAAATAGAGGATCTCTTGCACGAACATGCGCCAATTCATGTTGGATAATGATATCCAGAGCCGATGGTTCAAGTTGTTGAAGTAATCCAGTGGTAAGATAAACCCTAGGCTTGAGCAAGCCAATTGTAAAAGCTGCTGGGATGCTTAATGCAATAGAATAAATAGCCTGATTATTATCACAGCTTATAGGTTGCATATCTGAAAATTTAAAAAGGTTGTGCATCGCGATTGAGTGTCGACGAATTTGAACAAACGCAAGGTTAACCATCACAGCCAATATGAGGGCTGCAACAACCAACGTTAAGCCATGCCAGCTTGTAAACTTGAACACATCAATATGGTGCCAATGAGCAATTTTTTCCATCAAAGCGATTAAATTATTAGTATCTTGACGTGGAAAAAATATGACAACGCAACATAAAGATATCCACCAAGGCGCGGTTGCTAATAGCCATAACGTTCGCTTTCGAGCAATAAAACCAAATGAATTGAGGTTATTTTTAATCAACGGGATAATGGCTGATATTAAATAACGAAAGCCGTTATTGCAACACTCATTAAATTCAAGAAAATAGCCTCGTTACCCTCTAGCATCTTATATTTTCCTGCTACGTAACAGGCGTTGCTGTTCGATAAGTTTTTCCAACGCTTCAAATTGAGCATCATCGAGATTGGCTGACGAGGAAGCAAAAGCAGCAATAAGACTATGCTCGCCATCTTCGATAAAATCGGCTGTAACATCTGTAATTAACGTGGCGATGAGAGATTCACGATCGACTATAGCGGTATATAAATGTGCATGCCCCTGCTTAGTTCGACTTAACAGACTTTTCTTGAATAATCGATCTAATGTAGTTTGAATCGTGTTTAACGAGTTACCACGACTCATCCCAACGGCAATATGAACACGCTTCGCATCGGCTTCTTTTTCAGACCAAAGGAATTGAAGTACTAACTTTTCTAGATCGCCTAATTGCATTACATAGTTCTCTTAACAACGTATGCAATAGTATGTCAAACTAAAAACCCATCGGCAATAGGTTTTTGTAAGCGTGAGTGTTCGGTAATTTATAACATTGATAATTAATAATATTTTATCATTGAAACGATTTCTATTTTAACCTCAGAGTTCGCAACGCTAACGATAATTTAGCAGCGCTAATCTTTCGATGCCGTTCATTACCAGCACGGTAATAATTTGTTTTTATAGCGAAAATGAATCAATATCCATAAGAGAAACCACAATATCCTTTGAGTAATAACGCGCTTTATACCCAGTAATCAGATTTGTATAACGAGGAACATGGTGGAAAAGAGCGTGAATGATATTGGGCTGAAACCCCGCAGCATTCGTACCATATGCAATTAATCATCACGAAGGGCTACACAATGTTTTCATTTTTAAAGCCAGACCCAGTCAAAAAATTACGTAAAAGCTATGATTTAATACTCGAGCAAGCCATGCAAGCACAGCGTAAAGGCGATATAAAAACCTATTCGTTGCTCACTGCAGAATCAGAACAGGTTTGGGCTAAAATTTCGGCTTTAGAAGCTGTAAATAAATAATGGTCATATCGTTAAGCTATTGCAAAACAATGCAAAGCAGATGTAATTAAGTAATATGTGAACCACAATCAAGATTCGGCCCCCATTTAACGTTATGCTGCGTCAGTCAAGGTCAATTAATGCGCTAGTAATACTGGCAATGATGTTATTGACTCGTTACTGATGACATTTGTTATCGCACGTTATTGAGGAGAATTTGTATGTGGTGGCGAGTAACCATTATTAGCTTGGCTTACCTATTATTGGGCGCACATTTCTTACGATTCGATCAGCACATAATGGCTATTATCGCCATTTGTTTACCATTGCTGATGTTCATTAGACATTCATTTGTGCGTACATTGCTCAAATTGGGTTTATTGATCAGCGTGGTATTTGTGTGGGCGGTAACCACGTTCAATTTCATTGATATGCGCATTGCACTCGAACAACCTTGGTTAAGATTGGCCATTATCATGATATCAGTGATGATCTTTACCGTGTTTGCGGCGTTTTCAACCAACGGCCTCAATCAAAGATTGAGGCGTTAGTCATAGCGAGGGTTATTTTTTCGGCTTCAGCCATTTATAAATACTGTCTTTGCGGTAAAACAATAACACCGCAAATAACGCAATATAAATGCTAGGTTCAATAATTTCAGACTTTACCGACCAATAAAAGTGGATAGGCGCCAATATTGCAGCCAGATAAATCCAATTGTGCAATGATTGCCAGCGTTTACCCATACTGCGTTTAATCCGGTTAGGAGAGGTTATCGCCAGTAATAAAATGATAATCAAGGTCGCCGCGCCAACTAAAATATAAGGTCGCTTTATGACCTCTTCAAACAATAATCCCCACGCAAACAGCAAATCTAAGCTAATAAACGCACTGATGTGCAGCAGCGCATAGGCGCACACATACAAGCCCACCAAACGACGAGTTTGCATCAGCGCCGCTATTTTAAATCGCTTGGCGATAGGTGAAATAAGCAACGTCGCTAATAGGCTATTGATCGCGCCCATGCCGGTGTAGTGAATAATGTATTGCACCGGATCGCCGCCCGCATTGTCGGTTAACACTAGTGCCACGAGATAAAAAGCAGGCAACAAAAAACTAATATGCAACAACACCTTTAGCCAAAACAGACCTCGAGGGCTTATCCGCATTAGTAAAACTTCCTCAAATCGATATTTTTGTATAAATCGGCCACTGAATCGCCATAACCATTGAACATTTGCGTAGGAATACGTTTAGCAGAAAATAAACCGCCTTCGCCAATACTGCGCTCAGATGCTTGCGACCAACGAGGATGGTCAACTTCTGGATTTACATTGGCGTAAAAACCATACTCACTTGAGGCCAATTGATTCCAGCTTGTCGGTGGCTGCTTATCCATCACCCGAATACGCACAATAGACTTAATACTTTTAAAGCCATATTTCCAAGGCACGACTAAGCGGATTGGCGCACCATTTTGTGGCGGCAAGGTTTTACCGTATAAGCCTACGGCTAAAAACGATAAATCATTCATGGCCTCGGCAACCGTTAAACCCTCAACATACGGGTAATGGATCCCGCCGCCCATTAAGCGACTCTTTTGTCCAGGCATTTGGTCTGGGTCAAACAGGGTTTCAAAGGCAATGTGGGTAGCATTATTTTGCACGCCGGCTTGTTTAAGTAAGCTGGCTAACGAAAAACCGACCCACGGAACCACCATCGACCAAGCTTCAACACAGCGTAAACGATAAGTGCGTTCTTCAAGGGCAAAACGGGTTGTCAACTCATGTAAATCTAAGGTAATCGGTTTATCGACTAAACCATCGATGGTTAGCGTCCACGGATCAACCTTAAACCCTTGGGCATTATCAACCGGGTCCGATTTGCTGGTACCAAACTCATAGAAATTATTGTGACGAGTCACTTTATCTTCAGGGGTTTTCGGATTAGGTAACACAAACTTGGCTGGGGTGGCGTATTGCAAGCCTTGAGTTACAAAAGGGTTTTGCGCTTTTTGCTCGCCAAATAAATCAAAAATACCGGCTTGAACTTGACCAGGTAAACTCGCTCCCAATGCACCTAACCCCAAAGCTTTAATGATATTACGACGATCATTAAATACCGACTCAGGCGTAACTTGGTTATCAGGAATATGCCAAGAAGCACGTTTTTGTATGCCTTGAGTAAAACGTTTTTTACCGGTCATAAATCACCTCGTTAAAATATTTGTCGACAGCCAAGTATTAACATAATCTGCCTTACGTCTCTCAATAGACAGGTAAAAAGCTATTTTTATTTCAGCTGATGGTTAAAAGACTTAAAAACCGTCAACCTTTATCTATTGATAAAATAACACACTGAACATGCCATCATAGTTGTCTATACGAACCAATATAGCGAGTAGATTTAAATTTAATCATTAACAACAATATTTCATTAAATCCTTATTTTATCCCTTGCAGCTGTTTATTAGCCGTGCGACCCTTAACCATTATTTTCTATCGGTTTTTGTTATGCCTTTTGCAGTGTCGTTAACTCCTCCTCAAATTGCAGCTGTGATTGCTGTCGCGTTTGTTGCCTTTTTAATTGGCGCCCTAATCAATCAACGATTAACTCGTAAACGATGGGAGCAGCTTAAACTGCAACATGAACAACAAACACTTCAACAGCTCAACGAAGTTCAAATTGAAATGTCGAGATTACAAGATAATCTCGATGATAAAATCGATCACAGTAATCATCTGCAAAGTAAAATAGAAGATTTGATTGCCCAACTTTCTAGCGCAGAAACTAAAGCGGATCGGGTTAACCTCGTCGAACAACAAATGGTCGACACCCAACATCGTTTAATGGAATCGCAGCTCAACTTAGCCAAGTCAAACGCGGTGCAACAAACCATTTTGGTAAAAGCAGAAACCGAGCAAAAGTCATTACAAGATAAAATAGTGCTACTCGAGTCTGCTGAAGAACGCCTTAAACTGCAATTTGAAAACCTTGCTAATCGGATTTTTGAAGAACGCAGTGAAAGCTTTAAACAACAAAATGTCTCGCAAATAGACGGCGTTCTCGGGCCGCTGAAACAACAATTAGAAGGTTTCAGACGTCAAATTCAAGAGTCGTATACTCATGAGCAATCTGAACGAAGCGCGTTGAAACACCAGTTAGATAATTTGCGCGATCTCAACTTAAAAATGAGCCAAGACGCCATTAACCTCACCAAAGCACTTAAAGGTGACAACAAGCAACAAGGTAATTGGGGCGAAGTTATTTTAGAGCGCGTACTACAAGAAAGTGGTTTACGCGAGGGCCATGAGTACCAAACCCAACAAGATTTAAAAGACGATAACGGCAAACGTTTTAAGCCCGATGTTATCGTGCATTTACCCGAGCAAAAAGACGTAGTCATCGATGCCAAAATGTCGCTAGTCAGCTACGAACGTTATTTTAATAGCGAAGACAAAGTCATTCGCGACCAAGCCATAAAAGAACATGCATTATCGATTAGGCAGCATATTAAAGGCCTTAGTCAAAAAGATTATCATAAGTTGCATGGCCTCAAGAGCTTGGACTATGTGCTAATGTTTATTCCTATTGAGCCGGCATTTTTACTGGCCATTGAATACGACCCAAGCCTGGTTAATTTCGCCCTTGAGCAAAATATTATGCTGGTGAGTCCGACTAATTTATTAGTGGCTTTGCGTACTATCAATAATATATGGCGTTATGAGTACCAAAATCAAAATGCCCAAAATATCGCCAAACAAGCAAGTCGTATTTACGACAAATTATGCGGCTATCTTGAAGACATGGAAAAACTCGGACGCGCCCTAGATACGGCAGATAAAACCTATCAAAGTGCCATGGCAAAGCTGTCTTCAGGTAAAGGCAATGTCATTAGACAAGCGCATTACATGCAGCAATTAGGCGTCGACACCAGCAAGCAGTTAGATAAACAATTGCTCAACCGTGCACTTGATGAGTCAGTTGAAAAGCACGCCAGTAATAGTTAATCGATAAAATGAGTGATTATTAATCTTTATTTAAGCAACAAGGCTAATAGTCACTCAACGCCGTAACAGATTTATTTACAGCAACACTTATTAGCAATCATTTATCACACACATACTGATAGCAAACGAAATACAGAGGCGGGGATTCTCATTTAAATGCGTAACACTTGGGCGAACACTTTAATTACAGGCGCATTATTATTCAGCACATCATTGGCCTTTATTGGCCAAGCTAATGCGCTGACTTCACAACAGCAACGCTATCTTGATGCCCGCCAAGCTCTGGATAAAAAGCAGCTCGACAAGTATCAAGCCCTACGCAACCAACTCGGCGACTATCCATTAACGGTTTACCTTGATTACCACGCCAAAATCGACAGCATAGTGCAATCTTCTGGCGACAAAGCGCTCAATGCCATCAACCAATTTGATACCACGCCGCTTTACAACAATGCGCGTTATCGCTACCTGCTCAATGCTGGTAAAAAACAACGTTGGCAAGACTTTCTAGTGATAGCGCCAGACACACCTAACGATGTGCGCTTACAGTGTTATTACTACCAAGCTCAACTTGATGCTGGTAACGAAACCATGGCTTACAAAGGCATAGAACGTTTATGGGTTCATGGCTATTCACGTCCCAATGAATGCGATGCGGTGATAAACCAATGGACTAAAGCGGGCTATCGCACCCAAGAGCTCATTTGGGCGCGGATGTTGCTCAGCTTTAATGCTAGGCAATCCAGTTTGCTGAGTTATTTATCGCAAAAAGTTACCCAACACAATAATGAAGCCAAACTACTATTGTCGGTGTATCGCGATCCTAATATTTTGCGTCACATGAACAAGTTTTCCAGCTCTAAACCCATAGTGGGTGATATTGTTGATGCAGGCTTACGTAAGCTAGCGCAAAAGGATTTACATCAAGCGATTAAATTGTATGTTAAATATCAAAAGGCCAACCGTTTCAGCGATCTTGAAGCGCGCCAGCTCAATCGCTATTTAGTCCGCCGAGCGCTGATTAAGCAAGACGATAAATTGGTGGCGCATATTGATACCATGCTGCCATTACTAAAATCTGATGATTTGTACGAAATGCGCCTACGTTGGGCTATTCGTGAACAAGACTTCAGCACGGTAGAAAAGTATTTAGCGTTATTGAGCGATCAAGGTAAAGCTGATTCTCGCTGGCAATATTGGCAAGCTAAAATGACCTCTCGTCATGACAAAAACCGCGCGACGCAATTACAGTCGACCTTAAGTGGCGAGCGTAATTTTTACGGTTTTAATGCGGCTGAAGCATTAGGCAAACCTCTGGCGATGAACGACGACAATTTAACCCCTAATCCTGAGCTGCAAGCAACATTAAACCAAGACCCTGGTTTAGCGCGCGTTGTGGAATTAATGGCCTTAGATAAGCAAATTGATGCTCGTAACGAATGGCTGTATTTAATGCGCCGCCACAACAGTGAAATGACCGCTCAATATGGTCTATTAGCTTTAAAAAATGGCTGGCATGCATTTAGTGTTGAATCCAGTATTCAAGGTAAGTTATGGGATTCAATAGCACTGCGTTTTCCTGAAGCGGCTAACGATGAGTTCCTCAAAGCCAGTAAAAAGTTTTCGGTAGACATTGATGAAATCCGCGCTATTTCTCGTCGAGAAAGTGCGTTTTATCTGTATGCCACCTCTGGTGTGGGGGCTAGAGGCTTAATGCAATTGATGCCCGCTACAGCCAAACAAACCGCCAAAAAGAACAAAATACCTTTTAATAACGTAAAAGACCTGTACGACCCGAAAGTGAACATTATGTTAGGCAGTGCCTATTACAGTGAATTACTTAAGCAGTTTGGTCAAAACCGCGTGTTAGCAACAGCAGCGTATAATGCCGGTCCAGGTAGTGTTAGGCGCTGGTTAAGACAGTCTAATGGCAGCTTAGATGTAATGAGTTTTATTGAAACGATTCCTTACACTGAAACTCGCGAATATGTTCAAGCAGTACTAAGTTACCGAATGATATTCCAACAACAAAAATCATTAAATGAAGGTATGTTTAGTGCAAAAGAGCTCAGCTACCTTTATTAACCGCTAGTCGCCGTTGTTAGCTGTAAGTTGCTTGTAGTTGTTTATAGTTGTTAGTTTTTATTAGTTCGTATTCGTTTTTATTCTTTTTTATTCACAATAGCCGCCACTCTGTGGCGGTGTATTTGGTTTCACACCCGTCAGCAAGATAACGTATGCTTTAAATATGTTACAGGCTCGCAGAATGTTGCAAATCACTTGCGGGTAAATGCTGTAAGCGATTTGAATCAGATAATGAGCAATCGTGGCGAAATACCAAAGTGAGAAACCGAAGCGCTAAACCATAGCTAGAAATCATAGCGAGTAAGCGAGTAACCATAGCGAGAAAGAGCGCTAGAATAAAACGACAAACCATCACTACAAACCGTCATTTACAATAAACCTACAACGGTTTATTACCAACAGTTGGAGTTTTCGTGTCGCAATCAACTATTCAAACATTACTTAACCAACTTAGCCAAGTTTTGCTCGGTAAACCTGAGCAGATAAAACTTGCCGTCGCTTGTATCCTCGCCAAAGGTCATTTACTGATTGAAGATTTACCCGGCATGGGCAAAACCAGTTTGTCTCAAGGTATTGCCAGCAGTTTAGGCATGAGTTACCAGCGGATCCAATTTACCAGCGACATGCTACCAGCGGACATTCTTGGGGTGTCCATTTACAGCAAAGAACAGCAACAATTTATCTTTCATAAAGGCCCGATATTTAATCAAATGTTGTTGGCAGATGAAATTAACCGCGCCAGCCCCAAAACCCAAAGTGCTTTACTCGAAGCAATGGCTGAACAACAAATTACTATCGATGGCATCACCCACCCTCTGAGTTCACCGTTTTTTGTTATTGCCACCCAAAATCCAGTTGATCAAGCTGGTACCTTCCCGTTGCCAGAATCGCAACTCGATCGATTTATGATGCGGATTTCCATCGGATATCCTAGCGCAGAAGCCGAGTTAGCCATGTTAAAGTCGCGCACTCAAGCCAATAAACCAGCATCATTATCACAATGCTTAACGCCGCAAGAACTAATGCTACTGCAACAACAAGTGGCGCAAGTGTCTGCATCGGATGCGGTACTGAATTATTTAATTGCCTTGGTTGATTTTTCTCGGCAACACAATGTCGCTAACGGGTTATCGCCACGTGACAGTATTGCTTTGCTACAAGCAGCCAAAGCATGGGCTTTTATCAACCAACGTCAGTACGTGGTACCCGAAGACATTCAAGCAGTATTTGCCTCGGTTGCCGAACACCGCATTCGCAGCAGTAGTCAATTTCAAGGCCAAGCGTTGTCTGACACTATTCTCGCCAGCGTCAACCCAATACGTTAACGGCGCAGGCACATGGCTAAATCGACGACAGCAAACAAGCACTCTTCAGCAATCTATGCCAATGGCGCTATTAAGCCGTCTCGGTTACGTCGGTTAATTCCAGCATCGTTAACCCAACGCTGGTCAAGGTGGATAAGTAAACGCCTGCCACCGCAAAAGCAAATTACCCTCAGCCACAAAGGTATTTTTATTCTCCCCAGTGGTTTTGGATTAGTGTGGATTGGGTTGATCGTTTTACTGTATTTATTTGGCACCAATTATCAAAATAACTTAGTGATAGGCTTAAGCTTATTACTCGCCAGTGTGTTCCATACCTGCATTATATACAGCTATAAAAACCTCGCCGGGTTAACATTTAATGCCGTCACGCCACCGCAAGGTTATGCCGAAGACAGCATGCCATTTCCCATCATGTTAACCGGCCATACTCGACAAAATAATCCCGACACCACCCACCAGCAGATTTGTTTGCAATTTAGTTATCAGCGCCATGTTCGCGTTAAACAAATGCACGAGCAAACCATTGCGATTGTGCCGTTTGAACAGCCTAAGCGTGGCAAACTAAACCCTGGCCGGATCAAAGTTTCATCCTACTTTCCGTTAGGATTATGCCGCGCATGGTCCTATGTCGACTTAGACATACATCATGTTATTTTCGCTAAACCTGAAATGTGTGATATCGAACTGGCAAGCCACATCAGCGACAATGATAACCACTATGAACACGGTAAATTACGCCCAGGTGTTGACGACTACAAAGGCTTACGCAGCTATATTCCCGGTGAATCACTTAAACAAGTGGCGTGGAAGCAATGGGCTCAGGATAAAGGCATGTTATCCAAAGAGTTTGCTGAGCCAGAAGGATTACCCGTTTGGTTAACCTTGGCCAATACATCAGGCAATGACATTGAACACCGGCTCAGTAAACTCGCATGGCAAGTCGATAAATTAAGCCAAACTCAGCAAATATTTGGCTTAATTCTGGATGACCATATTATCAATCAGCAAACAGGCGAAGCCCATCGCGTGGCTTGTCATACCGCTATTGCAACTTATCATGCTCCCACAAATATGAATCCCGATTTTAATCCCAGTAATGTGGCAAACCATCCGTGGGTGAACCATCATGACCGATAACTTTGATGCCATCATTAGCCGTAATACCTTGTTTTGGTTATTAATCACCAATGTCGCCATCCTGAGCCCTTTGCATCAACAAGCCACCTTATGGAGCATTGGAATTTGTGCCATTTGCTTTGTTTGGCGAGTGGGGATTTTTCTCGGCAAAGTAGCCGCTCCACCTAAACTATTGGTAACCACTTTGGCCATTGGCGCCGCAACCACCCTCGCCTTAGTGTCGAGCCAAATAGGTTTGCTCAATGCATTGGTTAACTTATTAATATTAGGTTACGCGCTAAAGTACATTGAAATGCGCGAACTTAGAGATGTTAAAGCCATTGTGCTAGTCGGCTATTTCCTTATCGGCCTAACCTTGCTTGATCAACAAAGCATGCTTAATACCCTGCACTTATTGGCCGTAGCGGTGCTCAATACCGGCGTGTTAATCAGTGTTTATCAAGACAAATCAAACAAAGCCGCTAACCTCAGTTTTAGCCTTAAAATAATCCTCCAAAGCCTACCGTTAGCCATATTACTGTTTGTGGTGTTCCCACGCCTCGGGCCACTATGGTTAGTGCCGAATATGAAAACCGCCAAAACCGGTTTGTCTGATGAAGTGTCATTTGGTGACATTAGTAAACTCACTCGTTCAGCAGAATTAGCCTTTAGAGTTGGTTTTGATAATCCAGATGGCAGCACCCTAGGGCCTGCCAATCAGGATTTGTATTGGCGTACCCTAGTGATGGAAAATTATGACGGCAAAACCTGGCGTCAAGATCCGAGTATTCAACAAATTCAGCGACAGGCATACTTTAACAAGCCCATGCGCCAAGCCCCTAACAACGTTGCTAGTGCTAATGCTAGCAGTAAAAAAATCGACTATGTGGTCATTAGCGAACCCAGTCATCAAAAATGGCTATATGGCTTAGATGAAGCGTTTAGTAGCAATGATCAAGTGGTTGAATTAGCAGATTATCGCTTATATTCGTTAAGGCCTGTCGATCAGCGTATGAGCTATAGAGTGACCTCATATCCTGAGACGATCATGGATCTCAAACTCGACTTACATACTCAGCAGCTAAACCTTGCGTTGCCAGCCAATAGCAATCCAAAAACCCGAAAACTTGGTTTGCAGTTCGCCAAAGATTATCCAGATCCACAAGCGCGCATAAATGCGATGATGAATTACTTTGCTGAACAAGCCTATTACTACACCTTGAGCCCGCCCCGTGTCGGCGAGCAACAAATTGATGATTTCTTGTTTGAAAACCGTGCAGGATTTTGTGCTCATTACGCCTCTGCGCTAGTGTTTATGGCACGCGCTAGCGGAATACCAACCCGTATGGTAACGGGTTATCAGGGCGGCGATTATAATGCTAAAGCGGGCTATTACAGTGTTTATCAATACATGGCCCATGCGTGGACCGAAGTGTGGTTTGAAGGCCAAGGTTGGCAACGTTTTGACCCTACCGCGATGATTGCACCGCAGCGGGTGTTAGATGGATTTGACGCCACCTTTGACAGCCAAAGCAGTTACTTACAAGACAGCCCTTTTAGCACGCTGCACATGAAACAATACCCATGGTTAAATGAATTACGCCAGCAATTTGCCAGTGTCGATTACTACTGGAGTGTGTGGGTATTAGGTTTTGACGAGCAACGTAAACAGCAAGTATTAGCAAAATTATTGGGTGATGTTAGCAGCACTAAAATCGCCTTACTGATGATTTTTAGTTTTATCATTATCGCACTGGTTATTGCCTATTACGCTGGGTTGTTCAATGTTGATCGCCACCAAGATCCCCTTAATAAACGTTATCAACTCATTTGCCAACGTCTAGCGAAAAAAGGAATCGCCCGTCAACAAGGTCAAGCTGCGTCTGATTACGCCGCAGCGGTTAACGCACATTTAAGCGCCCTAACCCCTCAAGTGGCAGCGGACTTTACAGCCCTAAGCGATGCCTATGTAGCACTTAAATATCAACCGCTTTCGGAATCACAAACCCAGCAACAGCAACAACACTTTAAGCGGTTATATCGCCGATTGCGTTTGCGACTGCTGCGCAATTGAACTTGTGCACAACATCAGCAATCATCCTGATTATTAACGGTTTTGATTGATGATTTAAGGCAGAGTCCATAGAATGAATTAATCTCAAATTAGCGGGTCGCCCATGCTTACTTTAATTCAATCTAATCAGATGGAAGTGTTATCTGAACAACTGGCCAAACTGTTGGCTATTCGTTTAGATAACGTCAGTTTATTAGCCAGTGAGCATGTGTTAGTTCAAAGCCCCGGGATGTCGACTTGGCTGCGTTTAGAAATCGCTAAACACAATGGTATCGCTGCCGCATTATCGTTCCCGTTACCCTCGAGTTTTACTTGGCAGTTATGCCACGACTTGCTGCCCGATGTGCCAAAAGATAACGCTTTTACCAAAGCGGCCATGACCTGGAAGTTAATGGACTTATTACCAAGTCTGCTAGATAACCCAGATTTTAGCCCACTCAAACAGTACTTATCGCCTCAAGTTGATACCACAACTGATATTGCTGCTACAGATATTCTTGATACCGATATAGACGCGAATACTGATACTGAAACTAATATTCATACAACAAACAGCCACGCCATATTGCAGCTTAATCAGTCTCATGATGCAATTAAGCTATTTCAACTGTGTGGCCGCATTGCCGATATTTTTGACCAATACCTAGTCTATCGCCCTGAGTGGATTTTAGCGTGGGAACAAAACCAGCCGTTATCAAGTATCGACAACCGCCTAGCATTAGATGAAAACCAGCAATGGCAACCGATCCTGTGGCGAACATTAATCGACTATAATCAACATCATTTGCACGCCAGCCATTATCATCGCGCCAATTTACATGCCGATTTAATTGCAACCTTGGCCAATCCAGATACCGATTTATCGATGTTGCCCGCTCGATTATACGTGTTTGGTATTTCGTCCATGCCACCGCAAACCCTCGATGTGCTGTACCATTTAGCAAGTCGTATCGATGTGATAATGTTGTCTCTCAGCCCTTGCCAGCATTATTGGGGCGATATTATTGAGCCGAAAACCCGTGCCCGCATGGCACTGCAATATGCCAACAAAAAACAACTCGACCAAGACTGGGAAGACAAACTCGAAGTAGGTAACCCTATATTGGCCAATAATGGTCAAATGGGCCGCGAACTCTTAGATTTATTACTGTCGTTGCCGCCAGAACACACCGACTTTGGTTACGACTGTTATGTTGAGCCCGAGCCGAATAATCTACTGCATGGGGTGCAATACGATATCTTACAAATGGAAACACTCGGTGAGCCATTAGGGCCAAACGCCAATGTGTACCAAGACATTCATGCTCGCCGCACTTTATTGCCAAGTGATGACTCAATTACCTTACGCAGTTGCCACAGTGCCCTGCGCGAAGTTGAAACCTTACATGATCACCTTTTAGAATTGTTATCAAACAACAGCGACTTAAGCCCCAAAGACATCGTGATCATGATGCCCGATGTCGCAGCGTATGCTCCGTATATTGATGCGGTATTTGGTACCGCCAACAGTCAGTATTTTGCCGACAAAAATCCGCAAAAAGGCGATTACTACATTCCCTACGCCATTGCCGACAGGGGCGCAGCGCAAGAGTCGCCGCTGATTAATAGTTTTTTAAGCCTGTTAAATATCAATCAAAGTCGCTTTGGGCTTACTGATATTATCGGTATTTTAGAAGTGCCTGCTATTTTGCGTCGCTTCCAACTCGATGATGACGAATTGTCATTAATCCGCCGCTGGCTAGACGATGCGAATGTCCGTTGGGGCCGCAGTGAACAAACTCGCAGCCAACTAGGCGTGCAGCCTTTTACGCAAAATTCATGGGCATTTGGCATTAAGCGTTTAATACTGGGCTACGCCTTTAACGACGATGCCGATATTTATCGCGAAACCTTGATGGTACAAGGCATTGAAGGTCAGTCATCGCAAGCATTAGGTAAGTTGCTCAATTTTTTAGAAACCATCGACACCTATTTCAACTTATTTGCCAATGACTACAGCACCGCAGAGCGCCTTGAACAATTACAAAAGCTACTCGTCGATTGCTACGACACCACTGATGACGAGCGTGAACAAATTCAAGCCATTCGAGATGCATTGGTCACCCTAGACACTGAGCTTGAAAGTGCCGGCCATCAAGGCCAAGTTGATATTGAAGTCCTAAAGCAGTGGTTTAATCAGCGCTTAACTGAATCTCGGGTTGGCCAGCGTTACCTTGCTGGTAGCGTGAATTTTTGTACCTTAATGCCAATGCGCTCAATCCCCTTTAAAGTGGTGTGCTTGCTGGGAATGAATGACGGCGTCTATCCGCGGGTACAACATCCTGTCGGGTTTGATTTAATGGCGCATTTTGGCCCTAAAAAAGGCGACCGCTCGCGCCGATTAGACGACCGCTACTTATTTTTAGAAGCATTACTGTCGGCCAGAGAGCAACTTTACATCAGTTATATTGGCCACAGTGAGCGCGATAATGCTGAGCGCATTGCCTCAATGCTAGTGTCTGAATTGGTCGAGTATTGCCAACTCAGCTACCTAACGCAATCCTTACAGCAACAGCTTGAACAACAAGCCGAAATCAACCTTGATGATGCCGATAAAGCCGTACTGGCACAGCTTATTCAAGCACAACCTTTGCAGCCTTTTGACGCTAAACTTTTCCGAGAAACACCACTATCTGCGCATAGTGTGAATAAGCTGCAACATAGCTTTAATGCCCAATGGTGTCCGCCACCAGCCAATGCGACCATTAACAATCACTTTTTTGAGCAAGCATTACCTTTGTCGGCCGAACAGGCAGATGAAGTGTTTGCCCATACTCATATTAATAGCGAAGGCATTAAAGTGGTCGAACTCGAATTGTCGGCATTAATTCGTTTTTATCGTAATCCAGCGCAATTCTTTTTCAATCGCAGTTTAAAAGTCGATTTATCACTGGATATTCAAGCCGATGACAATGACGAACCGTTTAGCTTAAATGCACTCGAGCGTTATTTATTGCAATCACGCATGCTCGACAATGCCATTGAACATCAACTCGACAGTCCAGATCTCGAATTACTCAGCAAACTCAAAACCAGTGGTGAATTGCCCATGGCGCCGTTCGACGACTTGTTAATTAACCAATATTTACGCGATATATCGCCGTTGGTTAATCGGGTGCAGTTTTTACAAGACCAACAAGCCATGCACACGCTGAATGTGGATCTTAACTTTGATTTACCGATGCAGGATTTTCCAGCGTACGCTCTATCTGTGCAGGGTTTACCAGAACAAGCAGATACAACCCATTCGTCCGTCGTGCGAGTCAATCTTGTCGGCCGTATTGACGACATTCTGCCTAAAGGCTTAGTCAATTACCGCCCCGGCACTGCCCACGGACGAGATTTTATTCGGGTGTACTTACGTCATTTATGCATCAACGCCATGGCCAATTCGTCCACCTCGGGCATGGGTAAAAATCAATTCAGTTACTTACTCGACATTGGTCACTTTCATGCCTTTGCGCCTATCACTGCTGAACAAGCACAGGCACAACTCATGCGCTTTATCAGTGGTTTTATTCAGGGGCAAACTCAACCCTTGTGCTTTATGCCTAAAACGGCTTTCGCCTATGTTGAAACCGATGGCGACCATGAAGAAAAGCTGCTTAAAGCCCAGCAAAAATGGGATGATGGCCAAAACCAGTTCGGCGAAGGACACGACCCACATAACCAACGTTTATTCCATTTCCCAGAAGACTTTAGCGAAGCTAGGTTTGGTGCATTAGCCATCCATTTGCTGCAACCCATGTTAAGCCAGTATCACAAAGATAAATTGGCAGAATTAGACACCTTTGTCAGTGGCACCGCGGTTGATATTCAAGCGCAACTCATTGCCAACGCAGCTAAACTAGGAGCGCATTAATGGACGCAATTACCGTGACACCGCTTAATGCCCTCACCTTACCGTTTAGCGGTTCCAGCTTAATTGAAGCCAGTGCCGGTACAGGGAAAACCTATACCATTTCCGGTTTGTATTTACGTTTATTGTTAGGCCATGGTGGTAAAGCACCGTTAAGTTGTGAGCAAATTTTGGTGGTAACCTTCACCAACGCCGCCACCGAAGAACTCAGAGACCGAATTCGTAAACGGATTAACTTAGCGTTTAAACGCTTTTTAGGCTTAGCCGTAAACGATGAGTTTATTGAACAGCTTTACCAAGACACCTCGGAAGATGAACGTCCTATTGCGTTAAGACGCTTAGACTTAGCGTTAAAGTCGTTAGATGAAGCGGCCATTTTTACCATTCACGCCTTTTGCCAACGCGTGTTGTCAGACATGGCATTTGAGTCGTCATTACTATTTGAGTCCGAATTTACCCTCGACGACAGTGAGTTTTTACACCATGCAGTGCGCGATTTCTGGCGTGAAGTCTGTTATCCATTACCGCCCTTTTTAGCCCAGGCCATTAGTGATGTGTTTGCCGAACCTGACGTGTTAGCGCAAAAGCTGCGACCCTTATTAGGTGCAAGCCAAGCGGTATTGTCAAAGCAGCCTTTGGCCTTTGAAACCCTACAACAACAGCTAAGCCAAAGTATCAGCCGCTTTACCTTATTGTGGCAAAGCCTGCACGACAGCACCCTTGAATTATTGCAATCGCTGCCGTTGAATGGTCAACGTTTTGGTAAAGGCACCAACGGCTACCCTAAACTTAGCCAACTGTTTGATAGCATTAGTAACTGGGTAAAATTTGGCCAAGGATTACCGCCAATAAAAGCGCTGGAGCAATTGGCATTATCAGAGCTTAAACTCAATAAAGGTGGCGTTATCCCCAGTGCGGATGAAGCACCGTTACTGGACCATATTGAGCGCTTACTTGAGTTGATTAATCAGCTTATTCCGTCATTTTTAGTGCGCGCCCGTGAGGGTATTCGCCAACGCTTTGCGGGCCAAAAACAGCAACGCAATTTAATGACACCCGATGACCTATTGCTCAGCTTAGCCATGGCGCTCAGCCAAAATCCAATCATCCTCGCCCATGCTATTGCTAAGCGTTTTCCGGTCGCATTAATTGATGAGTTCCAAGACACCGATCCACTACAATTCACCATTTTTAATCAGGTGTATCAACAGCCGTTAGCATCACAATTGGGCTTAACCGCAGATACAAGGGTGAATAGCCCAGATGATGATGGCAGTAAAAGTAATGATGACATTAGTAATGATGACAATGGTAATGACAACGACACTAACAAGGGTCGCTTAAGTTTATTAATGATTGGCGATCCTAAGCAGGCTATTTATGCTTTCCGTGGTGCCGATATTTACACTTATATTGCCGCGCGCCAACAAACACAGGCTCATTATAATCTTGACACCAATTACCGCTCATCGACTCAATTAGTCAATGGCGTTAATCAGCTATTTAGCCAACATCAAGATCCGTTTATTAGCCAAGCTATCCCCTATGATATTGTTAAAACCCCATCATCGGCAGCCAATAAACACCTAAGTGAAGCCACAACCAATCCTACGGCGTTGCGGATCCGCTTATTAGCCGAAGACGATGTTAATGGCCTCAATAAAACTACCGCAAGACAACGCCTAGCCGCTGATGCTGCCAGTGAAATAAAGCGCTTACTCACCGAAGCGCAACAGGGATTATGTAAAGTTAATACCAGCCTTGAGCAGGAAGCTAAACCGCTCATTGCCAAAGACATTGCCATATTAGTGCGCGATCGTAACGAAGCTGCCGTGATGAAAGCGGAATTATCAGCACGTAAAATTGGCGCAGTATTTTTAAGCCGAGACAGCGTATTTAACACCATTGAAGCTCGTGAAATGGCGATTTTATTGTATGCCTTAGCCACGCCTAAAAATGAACGCGCTATCCGCGCCGCGCTGGCCACTGAGCTTGTTGGTTTTAATGCCCAGCGGATCCATCAATTTAACCAAGATGAAGAACAGCGCCAGCAGGTATTAGATCAATTCACTCATTGGCATCAGTTGTGGCAACAACGCGGCGTTATGCCTGCGCTGCTTAACTTTGCCAGCGAAACCAAACTGATCCATCGTTATCTGTCGCAATCTGTCACGGCTGACATCAATAATGACAGTACTTATAGCAGCAATAATGACAACAATAGTGACAATAGCTTTAATGATGCTGATGACGACAACGCAGCAGATCTTAAAGCCTCTGGTGAAAGACGCTTAACCGACTTTAGGCATTTAGCCGAATTACTGCAGCAAAAGGCCACTGAGCTAGATGGTAGCAGCGCCCTTATCAATTGGTACGAGCAACAACTGATTGGTAACAATGGTGGTGATGAGCAGCAACTGCGCTTAGAAAGTGAGCAGAACTTGGTGCAAATTGTCACTATTCATAAAAGTAAGGGCTTAGAATATCCGGTCTGTTTTGTGCCGTTTGTCAGCTTAGCCCGCGGCAATAAAAAACGCCCTGCGCCGATGATGTACCATAAAAATGAGCAGCTCATTTGGGATATCGACGCCACCGACGAAGGCTGGGAACAACTCAAACAAGAAACCCTCGCTGAAGATTTACGCCTACTGTATGTGGCGTTAACACGGCCGGTTTACGTGTGTTATTTGTATATTGCCAACCAAAGCCGTCAGTTAAAGGCAGGGATCAGCAGCCAATTACATGAAACAGGTATCGGTTATCTACTGGGCATTACCGACAAGAAAACTGACTTTGCTCTTATTCAAGCCCAAGTGAATGCAATTGCCACCTTGCCAGCGATGAGTGTGGAATGCTTAGGCAACGATATTGACGATTCAGTGCTCGCCGATATCCACAACAATAATGACCAGTTAGCGGCCAAAAAAGTCACTCGAGTACAGAGCCTTGCGTGGCGAGTGGGCAGTTATTCTGGCTTGGTGAAACATCTGCCTCACGAGAGAGTCGCGCCCGGTGCCGACGATGAAGACTTCACAGATGAGTTAATCCAATTACAGTTACAAGATAAACTCACCAGCGAACCAGAACTTGATCGCTTTACCTTTGAACGCGGTGCCAATGCCGGTAGTTTTATGCATTTAGTGTTAGAACTGTTTGATTTTACCCAAGCAGATACTGAACTGGCACCAGCACTAACGAAAGCCATGAAACAATATGGATTTGACGAAGCCCTATGGCAACAGCCGCTAATGACATGGTATCAGCAAATATTGGCCGCGCCGCTATTTATCGAGCCATCGTCACAGGACACGCCACTGACATTAAGCCAATTAGGTTTGAAGCAAAAAATGGTCGAAATGGAGTTTTACTTGCCAATTTCAACCTTACAAGCATCGCAATTAAATCATATTTTGCAACAGCACGGTTATGTCGCCGGACTCGACTTTGATACCTTAAAAGGCATGTTAAAAGGCTTTATCGATTTAACCTTTGAGTACCAAGGCCAATTTTATATTGCCGATTATAAGTCTAACCATCTGGGCGATAACTATAGCGACTACACTCACTCAGCCATGGCTAAAGCCATTGATGCTCATCGTTATAATTTGCAATACATCTTGTATACCTTGGCATTGCATCGTTACTTATCGCTTAGATTACCAAACTACAATTATCAGCAACATATTGGCGGCTGCTATTACCTGTTTTTACGCGGCATGCATCCTGAGCATCCTGGCGCGGGGGTATTTTATGACAAACCACCGCAAGCGTTAATCGAACAACTCGACCGCTTATTTACAGGTAATACAGACAATTGTGCGCCGGAGACGTCATCATGCTAATACTCACCCACCCAATCACTGAGTTATTGCACCTTTGGCAAGAACAGCGGCTCATTACCGCACTCGATCGTCATTTTGCTTTAGAGCTGGCCAATATTGAAACCATCAATAACGATCCCGCAATTAGCGAACAACAGCCGCAACTGTTCTTGCTTGTTTGCGCCATGCTTAGCCAGCAATTGTCGAATCAGCACAGTTGTTTAGTCATCGAGCAAATTGATTTAGCCAATCCCATGGCAGAAGACAACCGTAGCAACGCTGAAATCAATTGTCGGATTGAGCTTAACCATCAACAATTGATTGAACAAATCGCGCTATTTGATGCCGTCGGCCAGCCCGGTGACAATAAACCGATGATCTTTGAACATGGGCGCTTATATTTAAATAAGTACCATTTCTTTGAAACTCAAGTGGCGGCTAAGTTGACCCAATTAGCCAATCAACAAATTGAAATCGACCTAGCTAACAGTAATCTGCCGCAACTCATTGAATGCTTATTTACTGCAGAAGACAGCAATAGCAGCCCGTTTAATTGGCAAAAAATCGCTACAGCAACGGCCTTAGCCAAAGCATTAGCGGTGATCACTGGTGGCCCAGGAACCGGTAAAACCACCACAGTAACTAAACTATTATTGTTACTGTTAACCCAATCACCGCTAACAATCCGTTTAGTCGCGCCCACAGGTAAAGCTGCAGCAAGGCTGAGTGAGTCTATCAAGGCGTCTAAACATCGTTTACTGCAACAGCTCACTCAAGTCAGCGACCCAGTATTGGCAAAAGTATTAACAGATTCGCTAAAACAAATACCTGAAGAAGCCTCAACATTGCATCGATTATTGGGGGTTATCCCAAACTCGTACCAATTTAGGCATCATCAGGATAATCCGTTGCGCTTAGACTTACTGGTAGTCGATGAAGCGTCGATGGTCGACTTACCCATGATGTACAAATTACTCAGCGCCCTGCCGTCTCATGGCCGTTTGATATTGTTAGGCGACCAAGATCAACTCGCATCAGTAGAAGCTGGCGCAGTGCTAGCGGATATTTGTGTTGGCTTAAAGCAAGCCAACCAACATCAGGCATCGCCATGGTCAATGCGTTACAGCGCAGCACAGGCAAAGCTCATTGAGCAATTAACCCAACAAGATGTCAGTCAGTTTATTCATCAACAACCTAAAATTGGTGACAGTTTGTGTATGTTGATGCACAGCCATCGTTTTAAAGGCGATGCAGGTATTGGGTTATTAGCCAATGCGGTTAATCAATCAAATGTGCATGCGATTCGCCAAGTGTGGCAAGATAATCATGCCGAATTGAATTGGTTTGAACATCAGCATAATGCCCAGGGAGATAACACAGGTAAACAAGCGTTATTGGCATTATCGGTAAACGCTTATGGTGAGTACCTGAGTTTGGTACAAGAAAATCAGCAAAGGATAAATCAACAGACCATTATCGATCAAGCGGATCGACAAGACTGCGCCATAACACTGCCTCATTCTGAACAAACCATCATCGACAACTTTAACCAATATCGAGTCTTGTGTGCCATGCGAGCAGGTGAATTTGGGGTTGAGGGCATGAATATCGCCATCACCGACAGCCTTAAACACGCCAAACTGATTAATCCTCAAAATGAGTTTTATTTAGGTCGACCAATCATTATTCAAAGTAACGATTACAACTTAGGCTTATTTAATGGCGACATCGGTTTAATCCTGCAAGACAGCACTAAGCCAAGTCGCTTAATGGCCCACTTTGTTATGGCCGATGGCAGCCTGCTCAAAGTATTACCCGCACGCTTACCAAGCCACGACACCTGCTACGCCATGACAGTACATAAAAGCCAAGGCAGCGAGTTTGATAAAGTCAGCTTTGTATTGCCACATAAACCCAGCTCCGCCCAATGGCAACTACTCAGTAAAGAACTGCTTTACACCGCCATCACCCGCGCCAAAAATCATTTTTATTGTTTAGGCACTAGCATGATATTTGAAAAAGCCAGCAAACAAGCGACGTCACGAGCATCGGGTTTAGCTTGGAGATTGTGGGGCTGATTGAGTAGCTTATTGTAGAGCTGATTGTAGAGATATAGTAGTGTGAGCGCTGTTTCAGGGTAAGCGAGTGCTCAATAACAAACAGATAATGACGACATAATATTGATGAACACGGGAAACTCATAGTGCTGATGATTAAGCGAGACGCTGCAAGCACCTCCATGTGAGCTTAGCCAAAACATCCATGTTTTGGATACTCGCTAACTCATCGGCATCTATCATTTTATTATCTTCGATTTGGCTTTTTGTGACTAACTTAGGTAATTTGTTATGCGCCTTACAAGCTAGTGTAGCTATCATTAACTTCAACGTTGATATACCTCTGCTGATTATCCAATACAATTGAAATAGTAATAGCATGTAAGCTTGAGCTTTCATCTCGAATTATGCCCTGAAATCTATTGGTGTATTTGTCATAAGTGAATGGGATATTTTGGGAGTTAAGATAATTCTCAATAGCTTTAGCATCATCTCCAAATTTTAAGCTTTGAACAATATTTCTCTCAACTTGTTCCGAAGTTGATTCAGCTTTTTGTCCACATCCAAATAAAAAAGCGATAAAGCATAAGACTATATGATAATTACGCAAAACTTGAATCTCTCTTTGGCACTTAACGTTTTAGTATTTGTGCGTTGCGCAGTTTGCATGCTGCACACAGCTTGTTAGACTTGCCCTATGCCGAGTCAAGGTTAATTGATAAGTTTTATACTAAAGGAGTTTTCTTTTATGATGCCAGCTCTGGCTCTGGGCTGAAGAGCAATTTTGAATTGATTACGAGGCTTGATTTGTACGTATTTCATTGAAATCCCCTTGCCATTGTGGTGTTCCATCACATCTTTTCTAAGTCTAGTTGATTCAATAACTATAGTTCAATCTATTGAAGCATCATTTTGTTCCGCGCAGCAGCTTAGTTCAACGCCAAATTATGTTGCTAGTTTGAAGAAACATACATAACCCAAGATCCAAGAGCAAAAATACTGCCAAAAATGGTTAGTATTGAACAAATTTTAGCTAAAACTGACCATGTTTTTTTTCCTTGATATGTACTCGCAGACTTCCAGACAGCAATACTAATCAAGATAAAATAAACGGACTTTAAACAATCTCCGATAATTAGCGACTCTACCGTTGTTAATTTTGAAACAATTAAACTAATAATTGCACTTATTAAAACGAATCCAGCCCAAAAGACATCAACTAATCTAAAACCACCGGAAAATAGTTTTTTAACAATATTTTGTTTTTCTTCTAATGCAATATCATTCATTTAGCATCTTCCTTTTGCAACTAGGCAAAACTATGTCTCTCATTTTTATGGTTAATTAACATAACTGCTTTTAGCTTTGATTGCGATAGTCCTCTGCACTATTTAAATATATAAATCCAAGTAAAATAATCAACAAACTGAGCGTTATATGGAAAATGATGAGCAATACGGTAGATTTAAATCAGCACTCGCGGCTTGATATCAATCAAGCTGGAAATCAGATGACTGTTTGGATGTTAGTTTTAGAGATTATTAAGTACACAACCAACGTTAGTAGTTTGATAAGCCTTGTTGTCACTTTAGCTCTAGGTGCCCACTACAAACCAAGCATTATGAAAGGTGATGAACTTCCCACGAGAATAGACATATATAGAGAAGTGCCTAGACATGAAGTCAAAGCACCAAATTGTGCTCGCTTGAGCTTATTCTTGAATCTCATTTGGATTCCTCATCCTTGAGTTGGCTATAAATAATCCTAAATACATAACGCCGCCAGTTGCGGCCGCTTAAGCTATTGATTAATATCACCATAAACTTTATATATGATTGATATAAAATAACATTTTCCCACCCACCACACGTAAAAACATTGGTTTCCCAAGATAATATAGAATCATATTTATCTAAAATAAACATTATCAATAGGTTGAATTGGGCGTACTCTCAGGGTTAACCTCACCATAAACTTCTTCAGGATCAACATCATTAATCAGTAATATTTCCCTAACGGTTTCAATGTGATCTAATATTTTTTGGTAGCTGTCACCATACTCATATTTAGTCACTTCAATTGATTTAGGCATGTAGGTAAACGCAATTTTCAATGCGTTTAATGCAGACTCACTCATTTTGTCACTGTTTACTTCACTCATAACTTCCCTCATCTGATTACTCATAACTTCCCCCATAAAAACAGTCCTTATCTAATGGTTGGAATTAATAACATCTTACTCAACTATTCTGCCATAAGGTAGGGCTGCGATTGATTGTGTCAATAAACACACAAGCAAGGTAGGAGTTCAACTATGCCCCCTCTTTTATAGCTAATCAACTTAACCTCTTTCAACTCTGGTTACGATAGGTTTTATGCTCGCTTATTAATGTATTAGTTAATTTAATAATGGTGTTGGGTGTTAATTGCATACAAAAAACTCAAAAGCATAGCGGCCAAGCAAACTTATTGTTCTGTAATAACGCCAATACTAGGATTATTATCAAATAACTATAAAATCAACAACTTGATTATATACACATAAAACCTAAACGCTCTTGTAATCAAATTGTAATCGCAGTGTTACTTAACGTTCATTGTAAACCTCTATGTTATGGCCAGGTTCTCAAATAACTTAACTACAACATAGGTAATATGAATATGCTCAAACAAGGCTTATCAGTGGTTATCGCTAGTATATTGTCTTCGGCAACATACGTAGGTTCTGCAACCGCAGCGACAACGACTGACACACAACTCAATAATGCTTGGTATAAAGACGGCCAAGCAACCATCACAGAAAAATTACAACAATCAAGATCAACAAGAGCAAAAAATGTCATCTTGTTTGTTGGCGATGGTATGGGGATTTCCACACTTACCGCCGCTCGGATTTTAAAAGGCCAATTAGCCGGTAATTCTGGTGAAGAAGGTTACTTAAGCTTTGAAACATTTCCTTATTCAGCTCTGGTTAAAACTTACAATGTAGATGCACAAACACCAGATTCAGCAGGCACCATGACAGCCATGATGAGCGGCTTAAAATCAGACGCCGGAGTTCTGGGTGTTGATGAAGACGTCGTTCGTGGTACTTGTGCCTCAGTCAAAGGCAATGAAGTAGTAACCGCCTTAGAGTTAGCCGAAATAAAAGGCTTATCGACGGGTGTGCTATCAACCGCACGTATTACTCACGCAACGCCAGCCGCCACTTATGCAAAATCAGCAGACCGTAACTGGGAAGATATCTCAGACATGGATATTGACAATAATGCTGAACGTGCAGATTGCGAAGATATCGCATCACAACTGGTTAACTTTGAAAAAAATCTTGAACAACGTTACACCGGTGTTGATGTAGACGGCATTGATGTTGTGATGGGCGGTGGTCGTCGTCATTTTTTACCTAAAGATGCCGCATTTAATAGTGTCGATGCCGTTAGCGCTATTGAAGGTGACCGTACCGATGGCCGCGATTTGACCGCAGAATGGAGTGCTATGTATCCAAATGGTCAATACGTTATTGACCAAACTGGATTTGATGCCATTGATACAGAATCTACTGAACGTGTTTTTGCTTTATTCAATGAATCGCATATGCAATACGAAGCTGACCGAGCCAATGATATTGCAGGCGAACCCAGCCTGTCTCAAATGACAGAAAAAGCCATTAAAATACTTGATAACAATCCAAAAGGTTACTTCTTAACGGTTGAGTCTGGACGAATTGACCATGGCCACCATGCTGGCAGTGCAAGCACAGCGCTTAATGATGCCATTGAGTTTTCAAATGCTGTTCAAGCGGCATTAGACGCCACAAATGATGAAGAGACGCTAATCATTGTCACTGCTGATCACAGCCATGTATTTACCATTGCAGGCTATCCAAAACGTGGTAATCCTATTTTGGGTAAAGTGGTTGGTATTGGTGCGACTGAGCCTAGCGAAGATTCAGCTGGTAATCCTTACACCACATTAGGGTATAGCAATGGACTTGGTTTCAGAGACTTAGGGGCTGAAACAGATGGTGATGCATCTTATGCTGCTGAAGCCGTTGCAGGCCGTCAAGACATCACTGCAATCGATACAACAACCTCTGGTTATCACCAAGAAGTGACTGTTCCATTGAGTAGCGAAACTCACGCAGGGGAAGATGTGGCTATTCATACATCAGGCCCAGGAGCGCAATTAGTTCAAGGTACTGTTGAACAAAGCGTTGTATTCCATTTAATCAATCGTGCTCTTGGTTTAGTTGGTCAATAGACCCTATAAGGTTTTTATGATGAATAAATTTATATTATCAACATTAACAGTTTCATTGGTTTTTGCATTATCCGCTTGTGGCGATAACGGTGACAATGGCACTGATGGAACTAACGGTATCAATGGTTCTGATGGATCAAACGGTACTAATGGTACGAACGGAACCAACGCGTTAATTACCCAAACCCCCTTAGCGGTAGGTAATGCTAATTGTCTCAATGGTGGTGTGCAAATCGACTCGGGTATCGATACAAATGCAGATACCGTTTTAGATGCGTCTGAAATAACATCAACTCAATATGTATGTTCGCCTGCAGCGACCACAGTAAATGATACCGAACTACTAAGCAGTTTAAATAACTCATGGTTTAAACAAGGCGCTGCCGAAATAGAAACAGCAGACGATATTTGGAATAAAATTGATAGCCAATTAGCAAACAATGCCAACATATCGATTGCAACTGCATCTACCGCAGCAGAAATAACCGCACTTAAAGGCTCAGCTAAGAACGTGATTTTATTTGTTGGTGACGGTATGGGTGTTTCAACGGTAACTGCTGCACGTATTTTAGATGGTCAAAATAAAGGCATGATGGGTGAAGAAAACCAATTAAGCTTTGATAAATTCCCATTTTCTGGTTTAGCGAAAACCTACAACGTTGATGCACAAACACCAGATTCTGCAGGAACAATGACAGCGATGATGTCGGGCATTAAAACGGATGCTGGCGTACTAGGTGTTGACGAAGATGTGGTTCGTGGCAACTGCGCTAGCACTAAAGGCATTGAGATGATCACTGCGTTAGAGTTAGCTGAAATTGCAGGTAAATCAACGGGTGTTATCTCTACCGCACGTATTACCCACGCGACACCGGCTGCAACTTATGCAAAGTCAGCGGATCGTAACTGGGAAGATATCTCAGATATGGATATTGCCAACAACCCTGAACGCGCTAATTGTGAAGATATTGCATTACAGTTAGTCAATTTTGAAACCAACTTAGAAGCTCGATATGCCGGTGTAGATGTTGATGGTATTGAAGTGGTTATGGGTGGTGGTCGTCGTCATTTTTTACCTAAAGATGCCGCATATAACAGCAGTGACGCAGTCAGTACCATTGAAGGTGACCGTACTGATGGCCGTGACTTAACCGCAGAATGGCAAGCTAAGTACGCAACAAGTGCTTATGTATTTGACCAGGCTTCATTTAATACTATAGACACTGAAACAACACCGCGGGTATTTGGTTTATTTAACGAATCGCACATGCAATACGAAGCTGACCGTAAAAATGATATTGCCGGAGAACCTAGCTTGTCAGAAATGACCGCCACTGCCATTAAGGTGCTTAATAATAACGATAAAGGTTTCTTCTTAACGGTTGAATCTGGTCGTATTGACCATGCTCACCATGCAGGAAATGCTTACAACGCGCTAAATGACGCGATTGAGTTTGCTAAAGCAGTGCAAGTAGCGGTTGATGCAACAAGCCAAGAAGACACTTTAATTATTGTTACAGCTGATCACAGCCATGTATTTACCATTGCAGGCTACCCTAAACGCGGTAACCCAATCTTAGGTAAAGTGGTTGGTATTGGTGCGACTGAGCCAAGTTTAGCTTCAGACGATATGCCTTATACCACGGTAGGTTACACCAACGGCCTTGGCTTTAGAGACTTAGGGACAGAAACTGATGCCGATGCCAGTTATGCAGCGGCTGCGGTAACTGGCCGTGTTGACTTAACCGATATTGATACATCAACAGCAGGTTTCCACCAAGAGTCGCTAGTGCCACTAGGCAGTGAAACGCATGCAGGTGAAGACGTTGGCGTTTTTGCTGTAGGACCTGGCGCTCACTTAATTACAGGGACTAATGAGCAAAGCTTAATATTCCATGTAATGGATTACGCTGGCAACCTTTCTGGTGCCCCCCAGTAAAGTCAGCTAAATAACCACAGCTCGGGATGAGTAAGTAAAAAGTTATCAATAAAGAATAGGGGTTCGCCCCTATTCTTTAACTTTTAGCTTCCACCTTGATACTTAATCAGCCAATAAGATGAAACACATGAAAACTCTATTGTTACTAACCGCTATTACTTTCCCGTTATTTGCTTCAGCAAGTGACACTTGCCAATCAACTACGCTTATGGCGACCTATAACATTGAACAAACGACTCACGATGCAGCATCAAACAAACAAAACCAACTGGTACTATTAAGAGCCCAAAATTCTGTATTTCACATCAGCAATCAACAAGTAGCTACACAATGGACAACACTGCCACATAATCACATGAAAAAAACCTCATACTTTATTGATGACAAACGCGCCATTGAATATGAAGCAACCAAGACGATATCTAATCAAGCATGGCAATATCATGCACAATTATTGCACCCATTATTTCAAAAACAATCAACACTCATTGAAGCGACTGGGCAAGGTTGCGATAAACTAGAACATTATCAACAACAAACAAATACAAAAACGGTTGATATATGGTGGTTTCCAGCAAAAAAACTAGTACAACGCATTAGTACTGTATTGTCAGATAAAGGTGAATCTGCAGATAAAGCCGTAAATTGGCAATTAACCGAAGTGACTTACGACAACAAAATGATTCAACAACAGTTAGATACATTCTCTACGTACCAATCTACCGACTTTGCTGATATTGGCGATAATGAATCTGACCCGTTTTTTAGAAAAATGATCAACTTAGGTTTTATTGAACACAGCGCTTCAGGATTTTATGACAGCGAAGGAAATTCATTATCGTCGGCACATCAGCATTAACATTGGCATTAGCCATCGTACTGATGAACTTATGGGCTTAAGCAATGCAAGCCGTTACATTTATCTCCGTTCTCCCCGCCTCTGTTTAAGACAAACAAAGTAATAACCATGCTATTTGTCTCGCCATCACAGGGAAGTGAAGCGTTACCCTTAATGAAGCTGATTCAACGTAACGCTGTAGCAAAGTGATGAGATAAGGCTTATATGCTTACATTTGGACAACACCAGTTAGACATTGTCACTGCATAGACATTATTTTTACCCAAAATAAATCAACACTCTGTATTGTACCTGCTGATGCTTTATTGTTTCTATCTGACGTTATCATCTGTCTAACGTTATCATCTGCCTAAAAATTGAATATTTCTCATTGATAGGTGTAAAATCAGTGAGTTAATGTTATTTTGCTTCGCACAAAGGATTTTCACCGTAAAAGCCAAACCAATTAAAAGGATGTTTCTAAGTATGAAAAACAATAGTACGAAAAACAAAATCATCGCGTTATCTCTTGCACTCGCTATTGCCCCTTCTATCTCTTATGCCCGCGACGATGTCGGCAGTTATTCGGTAGCAGATGCGCTGAGTACAGAACACGCAAAAAATAAACTTGGCAGCAATGTCGCGTTTTATTTTGGTGATCAGGCTTATTCAGAGCCTGTAAAAATTATCGGTGAATTCAGTGCTAACAAAAAGACCAATGCCTTTAACAAATCTGATATCGAAGCTTGCCATTGGGTGTTTTTATCGGCAATGATCGCGCTAAAAGAGCGAGCGGTTAAAGAAGGCGGTAATGCTGTCGTTGAAATCAAATCAAATTATAGAAACAATCTTACTAGTAGCAATGACACTTTCCAGTGCGGTGCTGGCAATATTGTTGCAGGCGTTGCACTAACCGGTAAAGTGGTTACGTTGTAATCCTCAATAGCCAGGCGCTCATTGAGTTAGCTTGGCAAATTCCAATCTCATGATTATTTGTGCTCAGATAACGTCAACGCCGTAAAATTACGGTATCCTTAGCCCAAATGTTCAACTGCAGCCCTTAAATGCCCACCAATATCATTACCATGTTCCCTGAGTCGTCCGATAAATCATCGACTCCCGCATCGATAAGCGCTGTAGAGCAACCTGCAGCTGTGACCTGTTCAAATTGCCAAGCCTGTTGTTGCCGTTTAGAAGTAATGTTAATAACCGAAACTGGTGTTCCTAAAGTGTATATAGCCAAAGATAATTGGGGCGGAGAAGTGATGCGCCGACTTGATGATGGTTGGTGTGCAGCGCTAGACCGAGACACGATGATGTGTTCGATTTACGAAGTTCGGCCGCTGATATGCCGTGAATTTGAAATGGCTGAATACGAATGTGTTTCTGAACGCGAAGCCTTTGGCATTTAACCGCCAAAGAATACGATGTTAAATGCAATGCGATTACATTTAACATCGACAAACGGCTTGATAATACCAAGCCGTTCCAAGGACTATAATCGGTTAGTTTGATGGCTGAAAAAGTGCATTAGGTAACTTCCAGCTAATGACTTGTTGTTGCCCCTGCCAACTTTCAATGGTTAACCAAGCCTTATGTTCTGCTGTTAATACTTCTGGTGCAATAGCATGAACTTCTTGTCCGTGCTGACTGCCGTGCAAGATACCTGCATCGCCCATTTGTAATGTTTCTAATGGTAGAGGCTCTGTGCCAATATTTAAATATGCTTGACGGATCTTGTTTACCTGCCCCTTACTAAACAATAATAAAAAATCCTTAGTGTAGGTACCATCGTGAAGATATGGCGGATCAAGATCATACGGCATAGGTGTTATTTCAAAAGCGCCAACCGCTTTAGTTTCCCATGCATCAGGGAATTGCGGGAATAGAGACTGATATAGAAAATAACAAACTAGCACTAGCACTAAGCCATTTATTTTATATTTGTAACGATTCCATATGGTGTTTTTAATGCGGGCCATTAGTTACCTTCCTGCTCGACAAGTTGTGGGTTGTGTATTGCCAACGGAGCATCTAGGTCGGTTCTGGCGGCTTTTACGGTTCGACTTCCCCACATTAAAAATCCTGTGATAGACATTCCCGTTAGAAAAATACCGAAGATAAACCAAATCACTTTGGTCCACAAACCACCTATTGTGCCGTAATGCAGTGGATCAGCAATATGCGATAGGGTTTGTAAGGTTGTCATTGCCGCTGGCGATCTTTCACTTTCAATAGTGCCGCTCCAGGGATTCACTGTCACACCATAAGCATACTGATCATAGAAAATATGATCTCCCTGGCCATACACTTTATAAGTATCTCGATTGTGCTCTGGAAGCATAATGTAGGTACTTTTAAAACCCGGGAATTTTTGCTCGGCTACTTGCAGCGCATTAGATAACGTATACGGTCTAATGGGAGCATCATTTGCTGATGTAGGCACTTGGCTTGCTTCAATTAATGGCGCGTGTGGCTCCAAATCTATGTGGTTGTGCCACATAATAGCTTGTGTTAAATACCATAAACCCGTAATGCTCATCAGCATTAAAAACCACATTGACCACACACCTGCCAATCGATGTAGATCTGCAAGCAATGTTTTTTTACCTTGATTTAAACGTAATTTTGGCTGGATAAATGAACGCCAGAACTTTTTATAAATCACCAGTCCAGAAACCAATGCACCCAACATCACAATTGCCATAAAACAGACAATGTAATAGCCGACACTGTAATTAACATGCCATGGAAACAGTAACCAACCGTGTAATGAGCGCATAAAATTAGTGAAGGTCATGCCAAGATTAATTGCTTGTATTTGGCCGGTGTATTGATTGACATAAGCAATGGCAAAAGGCGCATCGCTATTGTTAAAAATAACCGCATTAACCAGATAAGACTCAAAGCTCATCACTGTGGTGATGTTTGCTGTGGGGTGCGCTTGTTGCACAATTTCAACGAGTTCTGACATCGGTTTTTCTGCCAGATTTTGCGGGTTACTTGCCCTCGAGTCAGGATTTGTAAGCCAGGTTAATTCATGACTTACCACTGAAATTGTTCCTGTAAGGCACACGAAACAAAAAATTATCCATACGGGCAATGAAAACCAGCCATGAAGCTTAAACCAAAATTTATTACTAAGTTTTGCCATCTGTTTTCCAAATTTGTCCGTTGTCTTTATAGAGATGAATATCCCGCATATGCTAATACGATTGATAACGAATCTCAATAACTATTGAGTGATAATTATTATCAATTGTAAATTTTGTGCTAATCGTCCCATTTCTATTAATGTAACCGTCACCAACGGTTGCTAATGATAATCATTAGCAATAACATTAGTACCTGATAGTTATTATGTACCCTCATTAACATTATTTAGCGCTAAAAAAGATAAGGCAAAACATGAAACCTCAACACATCTTTGCACTTTCATCATTAGTTTTGGCTATGGGCTTTCTAGTACAGCCCATAGCCCTTGCAGCCGAACAACAAAATGCTGACAACAATGATCAAAATATCGAAAAAATCCAAATCTTGGGTGTTCGTTATAAACGCGTTAGCCAAGGCGCGACCGGGTTAACCATGGAGATTGATGAAACTCCTCAGTCAATCAGTGTGGTGACCAACGAACAGATAACTAATTTTGGGGCCAATAACCTTAATGACGTACTTCGTCTTGCGACGGGTATTAATGTTGAAGAATGGGAAACTAACCGCACACAATATACTTCTCGCGGTTTTGAAATTAAAAGTACCCAAATTGATGGCGTCGGTTTACCTAATGACTGGGGTATCGTCACTGGTGCAATGGAAGCTTATGGTTATGAAAAAATTGAAGTTATTCGTGGTGCTAACGGGCTACTTACCGGAATAGGTAATTCTGCTGGTACCATTAATTATGTCCGTAAACGCCCAACGAATGAAAATGAAGGCGAAGTAGGCGTTTCATACGGTTCGGATGACTTTAAGCGCGTACAAGCTGACTACTCTGCCCTGTTAACAGAAAGCGGTAGTTGGGCTGGTAGAGTTGTTGCGGTGGTAGAAGACAAAGGGTCATACCTAGATGGCCTAGAAAACGATCGTGGCTATATTTACGCTGTTGTTGATGGCCAATTAACAGACAATTCAACGTTAACGTTAGGGTTTTCATACCAAGATGCCAACACAGACGGCAATACCTGGGGGGGATTAGTATTTAACTATACTGACGGCACCCAAGCTGAGTGGGATACCAGTGCGACCACCACGCAAGAGTGGACCATGTGGGACACTAGCAACACAACTGCATTTGTTGAGTATACTTACATTCTGCCTAACGATTGGGATCTTAAGGTTGCCTATAACCATCAAGGTTTAGAAGATGAAAGTAAGTTATTTTATGCTTCTGGAACCATTGATAAGGACACAGGCTTAGGATTAAATGGTTGGCCTGGTCGCTATGACACTGAATTTTCAGCCGATATTGTAGACATCACCACAATTGGTCATTACAGCTTATTTGGTCAAGATCATGAGCTCACCTTGGGATTAAGCGGTTCTCAAAGTAAAAAATACATGTACCAACACCCATTTGATTTTGCAGCCACTCCTGCATATGGCCCAACGCCAGCCTTCCCTTACGATCTCAATGCGATCCCTGAACCGGAATGGGGCGATAAAGTAGAGTACTCTGATATAGATGTAAGCTTACTTCGCGCTTATGGTTCAACTAAGTTCAATATCAATGACAGCCTATTCGTGGTTGCTGGTTTTAATGCGATTAAATATACCCGCGAAGGTATTAATAGCGGCGTTGATATAGACAATGACGAGAGCGAGTTTAGCCCTTATGCAGGTGTGGTTTATAGCATCACAGAGGATATAAACACCTATTTCAGTTATTCAGATATTTACCAACCGCAAGAGCAGTATGATTACGATGGGTATTTTTTAGACCCAACTAAAGGCGTAAATTACGAGCTTGGGCTTAAAACCCTATGGCTTGATAATGATTTAATGGCTACCTTTGCACTATTTAGCGCTGAGCAAAATAACCTCGCTAGCTACGCCGGCCTTAATGCCAACGGAAATTATTATTATAAAGGTGCCAATGTCGAATCGAAAGGGTTTGAAGTTGAAGTCACTGGATATATTACAGACAACCTCAATGCAGTATTAGCTTATACGCTGCTTGATGTAGAAGATGACAACGGCGCTGAAGCAAATGAGTGGGCAGCCCGCAACGTTGTTAACTTTTCAATGGATTATACCATTCCACAATTGCCAGAAGTAAGCGTTGGATTCGGCGGCAGATGGCAATCAGAAACCAAAAACGTTGATTCTAATGTAGAGCAAGATGCCTATTTAGTGGTTAACGCTTTTGCCAGTTGGGATGTGTCTGAGGACCTCAATTTAAGAGCTAACATTAATAACCTCACCGATGAAAAATACATTAATAGCTTGGCGACCATAGGTTATTACGGCGCGCCTGTGAATGGTTCGGTGAACTTAACTTATCGCTTCTAGGTGGCATGAAAATGCTAAAGCCAATGACTGAAATTTATGCCATTAGCTTAAGTATTCTTCTGTAATGCGTTTATTACCACACAGATATAATCCATGTGGTTGACCACGATAGCAGACATTATATTGATTGATAAAAAACCTCTTTTTATGAAAATAAAAAGAGGTTTTCTTTTTCAACATAGACACAACATTATTTACCAGCCCTACACAAATGATGGCGTTGATCTTGTCGACAGCAAAACGATATCACCTTATTACTTACTCATCAGCCACACGTGTTGCCGCTTAAAAGACTATGACAACCGAAGCCTGTGAAGCCAAAACTGGCATAGCTAATAAACATAACTGGTTCGTGAGACAATGAAGGTGTGACAGCTGTTTATTATCTCCTTGTGGCTATTTAATCGACTTACCTTCTAAAATTGACCTAATTAGCTGAAATATTATTAACTCTTACTTGCACTGTATGGCTGTGGGTCTTTATCATAAGCATTACTTTTTTAGGGCTAATCTAATTCAAATCTAGCCCATTTTTTTGGTCTTTCAGGAGCAACCATGCCAAAGATTAATCTGCTGTTATTGTGCGGCGGTGGCGGTGCAGAACACGATATTTCGTTAATGTCTGCACGTTTTTTTGAGTCATCACTGGCAAAGTCAGATAAATTTTCGGTACTTAAGTTAGTACTCGATAAACATGGCCACTACCACACTGAAGACGGTAAATTATGCGACCTGACTAATCGTCGTGAAATTCGTTTTGAAGATAACAATACGCCAGCATGGTCAGTTGATTATGTGATCCCGTGTATTCATGGTTTCCCGGGTGAAACCGGCGATATTCAATCGTATTTTAACTTAATACAACTGCCCTACTTTGGTTGTGAATCTGAAGCCTCAAGTAATTGTTTTAACAAAATCACCGCTAAAATGTGGTTTTCAGCTTTAGGTGTTCCAAACACGCCTTACATCTTTTTACATCAACTAGATGATGATGCAATCAAGCAAACTGAAACGGCATTTGATAATTGGGGATCTGTTTTCGTTAAAGCAGCATCACAAGGATCGTCTGTGGGATGCTATAAAGTCGATGTGAAAGCCAATATCGCTAACGTACTTAAGGATGCATTCAGTTATGCACCTTACGTTGTGGTTGAGCAAACCATCCATGCGCGTGAATTAGAGGTCGCCGTATATCAATACCAGGGTGAAGTGGTAGCGACCTTACCGGGTGAGATTATTTGCGACAGCAATACCTTTTATTCATTTGATGAAAAGTACGCTACAAATAGCAAGGCTCGCACCGACGTTGTTGCTGATAACCTCAGCCCAGAGATCAGTCAGCTGATCCGTGATTACGCGGTAAAAGCCTTTAAAGGGATGAAGTTACGTCACTTGTCGCGCATCGATTTCTTTTTAACTGCCGATAACCAAATTCTCTTGAATGAAATTAATACCTTCCCTGGGTTAACGCCTATTTCAATGTTCCCGAAAATGTTGCAAAACCATGGACATGATTTCACTGAATATTTAATTGATGTGATTGGACAACAGGTTGATTTAACCTAAACAATTTTAGTACAAAATGCATAAAACAAAAGGCCAGCAAATTTGCTGGCCTTTTCTATACACTTACAATGTTAAACAGTTTAGAACCCTTCTACGCCCGCCATATCAGGTAATTGGTGTGCAATACCTTTATGACAATCGATACAGGTTTTTTCGCCGCTAGCCAGTGACGTTGAATGCATTTGTGATGCACGCTTAGACTGGCGAGTGAAATCCATATAGTCAAAGTTATGACAGTTACGGCACTCTAAAGAATCGTTAGCTTTGAGTCGGTTCCATTCGTTTTCAGCCAAATGGCGACGCTTTGCTTCAAACTTTTCACGAGTATTAATGGTGCCGAATATTTTGCCCCACACTTCTTTAGACGCTTGCATTTTACGGGCAATTTTGTCAGTCCAGTTGTGTGGCACATGGCAATCAGGACAGGTTGCACGCACACCACTTCGGTTAGTGAAGTGAATGGTGGTTTGCAGCTCCTGATAAACGTTGTTTTCCATTTCATGACAACCAATACAGAATTGTTCACGGTTAGTCAGTTCCAGCGCGGTGTTGAATCCGCCCCAGAAAATAACCCCTGCGATGAATCCACCAATGGTTAAGAAGCCAAGGCTGTAATGGACACTCGGACGACACAGCACTTTCCACACTATTTTTAGTTGCTCAAACAATTTTGCAATCATAGTGACTCCTAGTGCTTAACTGGGGCTTTCGCCTTCATTAAGTGATCAATATCGACAAAGTCATTTTCAACTAATAACTTGGCATCTAACTGCGGTGCATGGCACTGAGTACAAAAATAACGACGTGGTGATAAATCAGCCAAGAAATTATTATCACGGTCCATATAGTGAGTCACGCTCACCATTGGAGCCTGTGAGTGACCAGTACTGGTACGGGCATGACACTGGATACACTTGTTCACTTTAAGATCGATTTGATAACCATCAATCTTGTGCGGGATCACCGGTGGCTGCATTGGGTAATTACGTACCTGCTTAACATCGGTATTGATCACCGCTTGCATTGCAGGCGGTGTCGGTTCTACGTTAATTGGCGCTAAACGTAATGTGTCGATTTTGTCTTCAGGTACACTGGTAGCCATTACACTTACAGAGAAACCTAATAACGCGATAATCGATAATAATTTACCTGTTTTCATGGTCTGTCTCCTTAAGCCTTAACAATCTTTACAGCACATTTTTTATAGTCAGTTTGTTTTGACAAAGGATCTGTCGCATCTAACGTCACTTTATTAATGAGCTGACTAGCATCAAACCAAGGCACAAACACTAAGCCAACAGGCGGCTTATTACGTCCACGCGTTTCAACTCGGGTTTTAATTTCACCACGACGAGAGACGATTCTAATTTCATCACCACGGCGTAAACCGCGCTTTTTAGCATCTTCTGGGTGCATAAAACACACTGCATCAGGGAAGGCTTTATAAAGCTCAGGTACACGCTGTGTCATAGAACCAGAGTGCCAATGTTCAAGCACACGACCTGTTGATAACCAAATATCAAACTCTTCATCTGGTGATTCAGCTGCTGGCTCATAAGGCAATGCGAAGATAACCGCACGACCATCTGGCTTACCATAGAACTCAAACTCTTTACCGGCTTTAACGTATGGATCTGATCCTTCACGGAAACGCCATTTGGTTTCTTTGCCATTAACAACAGGCCAACGTAAACCGTGTTCTTTGTGGTATACATCAAAGTCTGCTAAATCATGACCATGACCACGACCAAAAGTAGCGTACTCTTCGAATAAGCCTTTTTGAACGTAAAAACCAAAATGCTTAGCTTCGTCATTTAAGTACTTAGGATCAGCATCACTTAACGGGAACTTCTCAACGTTGCCATTTTGATAAAGCACTTCAAATAAGGTTTTACCTTTGAATGAAGGGTTGGCGGCTAATACATCGGCTGGCCAAACTTCGTCGGTAGTGAAACGCTTAGAGAATTCCATTAACTGCCATAAGTCTGAACGTGACTCGCCTGGCGCAGTAACCATTTGGTGCCAAAATTGAGTACGGCGCTCGGCATTACCATAAGCACCTTCTTTTTCTACCCACATGGCTGTTGGTAAAATCAAATCGGCAGCTTGAGTCGTCACGGTTGGGTAAGCGTCTGACACTACGATGAAGTTTTCTGGATTACGGTAACCCGGTAAACCTTCTTCGTTAATATTGGCGCCAGCTTGGATATTGTTGTTCACTTGAACCCAGTAGCAATTTAGGTCGCCGTCTTTTAAGCGACGGTTTTGCTCTACCGCATGGTAGCCAGGTTTAGGAGGAATAATACCACTCGGAATACGCCAAATTCCTTCAGCATGTTTTCTGTGCTCAGGGTTAGTCACCACCATGTCAGCAGGTAAGCGATGTGAGAATGTACCCACTTCACGTGCTGTACCACAAGCAGAAGGTTGACCCGTTAATGAGAATGGGCTGTTACCTGGAGTAGAAATTTTACCGACTAACAAGTGAATGTTATAAATTAGGTTATTACACCACACACCACGAGTATGCTGGTTAAAGCCCATGGTCCAGAATGAAGTCACTTTACGATCTGGATCAGCATAAAGCTCTGCCAACTCGATAAGCTTATGTTCTGGTACACCAGACAACTTACTGACAGATTCAACATCATAATCTGCCACAAATTTAGCAAATTCGTCAAAATCAATCGGTGTAGAGTCACCTGCTGTCGCAACGTTTTTAGCTTTCATTTCTAATGGATGCGTTGGACGTAAACCATAGCCAATATCAGTGGTTCCCTTGCGGAAGTTAACATGCTTTTTGATGAAGTCTTTATTCACTTTGCCATTTTGGATAATGTAATTGGCAATAAAGTTAAGCATCGCCAAATCAGTTTGTGGCGTGAATACAATCGGTAAATCAGCAAGGTCAAATGAACGATGTTCAAAGGTCGACAACACGGCAACTTTAACGTGTGGTGCGCTTAAACGGCGGTCGGTTACACGAGTCCACAAAATTGGGTGCATTTCTGCCATGTTTGAGCCCCAAAGCACAAACGCGTCAGCCGCTTCCATATCGTCATAACAGCCCATTGGCTCATCAATGCCGAAGGTACGCATAAAGCCACCTACCGCAGATGCCATACAATGACGTGCGTTTGGATCGATGTTGTTTGAACCAAAGCCAGCTTTCATTAACTTAACGGCTGCATAACCTTCCCATACGGTCCACTGACCAGAACCAAACATACCAACTGCCGTTGGGCCTTTGGCTTTTATGGTCGCTTTCCAACGTTCGGCCATAGTGTCGAACGCTTTTTCCCATGTAATAGGAGTGAATTCGCCATGCTTGTCATATTTACCATCAGTCATACGCAACATTGGCGTTTGCAGACGATCACGACCATACATAATTTTAGAAAGGAAATAGCCCTTAATGCAGTTTAAGCCGCGGTTAACTTCACTTTTGGCATCACCATGAGTTGCAACAACTTTACCGTCACGGGTGGCAACCATAACTGAACAACCTGTACCGCAAAAACGACAAGGTGCTTTGTTCCATTCTAATTTGGTTTGTTCTGAGCTAGTGATCAGGTTGCTTGCACTTGTAGGTAGTGCTAATCCTGCAACACTTGCCGCTGCGATAGCGGCATTTGCTTTCATAAAATCGCGTCTATTCATTTTCATACTTCACCTTCTTCAAGCTCTTCACTTTGGTGATACACCATGGTGGCAGTCAACACACCCGGAATGGCATTAATTGTTGATATATCATCCATCAATGATCGTTGGCTCGGACCTTCAACGACAACAACTAACTTAACGTCATTATTAGCTGACAACTCAGCATTTTTGATGGCCATAATTTTTTGTCTTACTTCAGCCATTTGCTCAGGGTGTACTTGGACAATTAGGCTGGTTACGTGAAGTTCATTGCTCATAGATCGTTCTCACATTGTTTATTATTTTTAGGATTAGCCTGCGCCTGGAGGCCCAGTTAAAATTTGGCTAAACCAGATAGTAAAACCAAGTGCGCTAACCAGTAAGACAGATAAAATTGGGGCTAGAAATACGGTCAAAAAGATAAAAATCTTTAGCTCTAAACCCTTTTTACTTTCAGTTTCATTACTCATGGACCCTCCAAGAGTGGGGATAAAAACAACAAATCATCATCGCTTCATTGCTTCTTTATTACGACTCGGGTGAATTTTATCGTTAATGCAGTAACAATCTATATACTCACAAATTGGTAAAACGAGGTTAATATGATCTAGATCATCAATTTAAATAAATCATTAGCTAGATCAGACTTATCAAGCATAAATACCGATTAAATAAGGGATTATTTAACGGTTTTTTGAGCAGTATTCTCTTTGATTGGTATCAAGTATAAGACACTAAAAACTACTTGCACGGCCAAGATGTTATTAAGGGGTTAATCATGAAATATGCCTTGGCATTTTTTACAGCCATAAAAAAACCGACAGCCACATGACTGTCGGTTTAGGTGTAACTCGTGAATAAATTAGCTCATGCGGTAACGTAATACTTTTAATGATTTCTGTTCATCAATATCAGCAAATACGGACGGATTAGCAATTCGCTCAACATAAGATAATTGTGGCGCGGTATTAGCCACTTGTTGCATTAAAAAATCACAACCAAGTTCAGGGGCATTTAAGCACAGCAACACTTCACCTTGCGGGGCAAGCAAATCCGGCAGACGTTTCAATAAGCGCTCATAATCTTTAGTGGCCACAAAACTGCCACGTTGATTACTGGGTGGATCGGCCACAATCAAATCATACGGTCCAAGCTTAGTTAACTTGCCCCAAGATTTAAAAATATCGTGGCCTAAATAACGCGCACCTGCGGGTAAGTCATTTAATACATGGTTTTGCTTACCAATGCTTAACGCGCCTTTACTCATGTCCATGTTGACCACTTCATCTGCGCCGCCTTGCAAAGCCACTACTGAAAATCCGCAAGTATAAGCAAATAGATTTAGCACTTTCTTATGTTTTGCATGTTGTTTCACCCATGCTCGGCCATTGGCCATATCTAAGAATAAACCGTGGTTTTGTCCGCGTAATAAATGAACTAAAAAACGCGCGTCATTTTCAGTTACTATATGCTGTTCTGGTACTTCGCCATGCAATAACTCACTGAATGTTTGGCCACCGTGACGGTATTGGTACACCAAATTAAGTGTTTCAGTTGGTCGTTGTTGCTGCCAAAGGGCCTTTATTGCAATCACTAATTCATCCAGTTGTTCGGTTTCGAGCATCTTAAAACTGGTGAGCAATAATACTGGCTTATACCAATCTAAACACAGGTGTTCATCGCCCGCGAATAATCCGCCACGGCCATGAAATAAACGGCAAACATCATCACCGAACGTCAAATTTGGAACTATTTGTAAAAAACCTTTCATACACTCTCTTAACTCAATAAACTAAATACAATCAATAGGGTTATGCATTGGTGGTTGATGACTTGGTTTTAGCGTCACTGTCCACGCTATGGTCATTATCAACGTCACTACTGACTCCACTATCAACGTCATTATTAACCTTTTCGTCATCGTCATTTGTGTGTTCATCTTCAGCTGCAATTTCGGCTTCTGCTTTAACACTATTAGCGGATTCATTAAATGAGTCATCACTATCATCCGACAACAAAATTGCCAGCCAATTGCCCGAGTCGCTCGATTCAAGACCAATTTTAACAATCATGGTTAAGGGTACCGACAGCAACATGCCGACAGAGCCAAGCAGCCAACCCCAAAAAATCAATGATAAAAAAACCACTAAGGTAGACAAGCCTAAGCCACGCCCCATAAAACGGGGTTCAACCATATTACCCATCACCATATTGGTACCCACATACAATAAACCGGTAATACCTGCAGCCCCTGGGCCCATTTGGATAAAGGCTAATAACACAGCCGGAATTGCGGCAATAATAGAACCAATATTAGGAATATAATTAAACAGAAAAGCGATGACAGCCCATAACAAAGCATAGTCAACGCCAATGATTGTCAAACCGATACCAACAACCACTGCTGTCGCTAAACTGACAAGGGTTTTAATCACCATATATTGATTAACCGACTGCAAAAACTTGTCGATTTGCTTTAAACGCTTATCTGGAGCATCAAGGGCTAAATGAAACTTTCTAGGCATTGATTGCGCTTCAAATAACATAAATACGATAGTCAAAATAATCAGGAATAAATTAGCCATCACATTGCCAACACCAGACAACATATTGGTGGTCATGGATAACGCCATGCCGGGGTCAAAATAATCGAGTACTTTTTGTTGAGAAATCTGGATATTAAAATCTTGCAGTTTTTCAAGGATCCACGCAAATTGTTCAATCAATTGCTCCCGATACTTGGGCATTTCTTTGGAAAACTCAGTTACCGAACTGCCCACTAAACTGGCCAGCCACAAGCCCATTAACACAATAAATCCCATCATTAAGATGATCGATAACCATTTAGGAATACGGTAGCGCGTCATCAACACAATAGCAGGATTACAAATAACCGCTAAAAATGCAGATAATACAAAAGGCACCACTATTGGGCTGGCCGTTTTAATTCCAGCCAAAATAATCACTACGCAAGCCATCACCACAAAACTTCGTACAGCCATGGGCGATTGTTGTAATCCATTCATAGAACTAAAAATCCTTATTATTGCTTATTAAAATGATTCTATATGCTAAGCTAAACTCAGTAACATATTGCAAACTAAGTTAAAATTCATTGTCGATTCATATATCAATTGATGACAATATTGGCTTACAACTACTTTTAGGGATCCACTCACTCAATATGAAACCAGAAACCGCTATTATACGCATTAAAAACTTACGTTTACGCACCTATATCGGCATTAAAGAAGATGAAATCAATAACCAACAAGATGTCATCATCAATGTGGTTATCCATTATTGTGCCGACAAAGCGCGAAACAGCAACAATGTCGCTGATGCGTTGAATTATCGCACCATTACTAAAAAAATCATTGCCTTGATTGAAAATAATCGTTTTTCTTTACTGGAAAACCTAACAAACCAAACTCTCGCCATTGCTAGCGAACATGATTGGGTTGAATTTGCCAGTGTTGAAATTGATAAACCCCATGCACTGCGCTTTGCAGACTCAGTGTCGATGGAATTATGCTATCAAAAACCGCAATAACAGACATGTTACGTGCAGTATTTGTGATCATTTTTTAAGGTTACCATCGTATATTGTTCTAATGAGTAAAGGGGAGCTTAGATGAAAATATTAATCACAGGTGCAACAGGGTTTGTTGGCAGACGCTTAGTTAAATCGCTTAGTGAGCATCAACTGATCATATTGACGCGAAATATTAATAACGCTAAAAATAATCTTGGTAGCCATCATCAATATTGGCAAACCCTAACTGATAAATCAGACCTTAACGATATTGATACAGTGATCAACCTTGCCGGCGAACCGATAGTCAATAAACGTTGGAGTAACAAGCAGAAAAAACTGATATGCGACAGCCGTTGGGACATCACGGCAGCGTTAACTCAGCTTATTAGTAAAAGTACCACGCCACCGCATACGTTTATTAGTGCCTCAGCAGTAGGTTACTATGGCCGACAAGACCAAAACCCAGTTGATGAAACGAGTGGTTTTCATGCAGAATTTAGCCATGATATATGCCAAAAATGGGAAGATCTCGCACTTCAAGCCCAGTCACAACGGACCCGAGTGTGTATTACTCGCATAGGTATTGTGCTTGGGAAGAATGGCGGCGCATTAGCAAAAATGTTACCTCCATTCAAACTTGGTTTAGGCGGCCCAATAGGCAGTGGCGAGCAAGGTATGAGTTGGATCCATGTTGATGATTTAATTTCATTGATGGCCTACTTACTCAGCAACACAGACTTACAAGGTATTTTTAATGCTACCGCACCTCAGCCTGTTAGCAATGCCAAATTTGCTAAAGCATTAGGCAATGCGTTAAACCGTCCGGCCAAAATAACCACACCACCATTGGCTCTAAGACTAGCAATGGGTGAAATGTCAGAGTTGCTTACTACCGGTCAATTTGTGTTACCTAAACGAACTTTAGCAGCTGGCTTTGAGTTTAAATACTCTGATATCAACAGCGCATTAGATCATATTACTCACTCAGCGAACTGACTCAAAGTGCTAGCTCAAAGTGCTAAGTCACTGAGCTAAGTCACCTGGCTAATGGGCATCACTTAACCAACTGTTTAATTTTGTCGATTATCAGTCCATAGCGACGCGCAAGTGGTCGGTGTTTTTTGTAAATAATGAACAATGGCTCACTGACCACCACATTGTTGGCTTGCTCGGTGGTAAAAGATGCTATGCGGATATACTGTTGTTGGCCAAAATGGTCAACAGCAAATTGTGGTAGTACAGCAAATGCGAGCCCTTTAGCCACTGGCACAAGAATTTGGTTCAACTGATTAACGTAACTGCGAATGGGCACCTGCAATGCCAACGCTTGTTTTTCAGTAAAATACTGGCCGACTATTTGCGACCAATAATGCATCGCATCAGGGTGGCTCACCATTCCAAGCTCCATGAGCTGTTCAAATGTAACCGATTGATGTGAGTACGACTGAGGTAACACCAGACACAGAGACTGCGCAGCTAATGGAGTCACCACCAGCTCATCCATATTAATCGGCTGCGTAATTATACCCACATCAATGGTATTGGTCATAACACTGTCAATAATGCGTTTATTAGGCGCCGCTTCCAGATAGATTTGTAATTGACTATATGGCAACTGATAGTCAATAAGGTGAGGATATAAAAGCAACGCCATCGATCCCGAACACGCTAAACGGCACTCGCCGACATGCTCATCATCAACCGCTAATTGCGACAAAACTTGCTGTTGTTGCTGCTGCCAAACTAATGCTTGTTGATACAACACAATTCCAGCTTCAGTTAGCTCAAAGCTTTTTCCAATTCTAATGAGTAAATCAACACCCACTTGCTGCTCGAGCTTTTTAATGTGCTGACTCACGCCAGGTTGCGTCATAAAAAGTTGCTCTGCAGTATGAGTAAAATGCCCAACTTCGACGAGTTTAATAAATGTTGTTAACCATTGTTGATTTAACATGTCATGCCTCTACTCTGCCCCAAATATTAATCTCACCCATGACACTCTCACGGATGGCTTTAATCTGAATGTTATTCACCTGAATGCTATTAACCGAAACGATAAAACCACAACGCTATCATAGCAATTCTTAATACTATAGCGACACGATTAATAACTAAAAATTATCATTATGAGTATTTTTGATAATTTAACATTTATATCTGAACTTCCTATACTGACGTTATCAACTCGGAATGACGAGCAACATGGCAACACATTAATTCAGTGTAAAGAGGTTAAAATGAGTAATACATATCCACGCAGTTTTTCCCATATTGGTATTTCGGTACCAGACTTAGATGCCGCTGTTAAATTCTATACTGAAGTATTAGGTTGGTATCTCATTATGCAGCCTACAGAAATTGTTGAAGAAGACACGCCTATCGGCGAAATGTGTACTGACGTATTTGGTGCAGGTTGGGGATCATTCCGTATCGCTCACCTTTCAACTGGTGACCGAATCGGTGTCGAATTATTCCAATTTACCAATCAGGAAAATCCAAAGGATAATTTTGAATACTGGAAAACCGGCATCTTCCATTTTTGCGTCCAAGACCCAAATGTTGAAGAACTCGCTGAAAAAATTGTTGCTGCTGGCGGTAAAAAACGCATGAAAGCACCACGTTATTACTACCCAGGTGAAAAGCCATATCGCATGATCTACATGGAAGACCCATTTGGTAATATTCTAGAAATCTATAGCCACAGCTACGAGCTACATTATGCTAGCGGTGCTTATAATTAACCTGTGTTAATTAGCCAACATAAGTTGCGCTTAATGCTGCTAGGTTGCGCCTCAGAACGATACTAACACTGTCGTTCTGCGGCGCTCTTTTATGTATAAAAAGACTGAACTTCATCTACACTTAAATAACGCCACTCCCCTTCGGCTACATCGACACTCACAGCACCAATACTTTCACGATGCAGTGACACCACTTTATTGCCCACCGCAGCAAACATTCTTTTTACTTGATGAAACTTACCTTCAGTTAAGGTCAGTAATACTTCTTGTGGTGTGATAATTTGCAACTGTGCCGGTAATGTCAGCTCTTGCTCCCCTTGCAAAGCAATGCCTTGTAAAAAAGACTCTCCGGCATCTGCTGCTATCGGCTTAGCTAATTTAACCCGGTAAACTTTATGGCATTGTCCAGACGGGGACGTGATAGCAAATGTCCAACGGCCATCATCGGTAATAAGCACTAACCCAGTTGTATCGGCATCTAACCGTCCGGCAATATGCAACTCAGATGGTCGTTCGACGTCAATTAATGAGAATAGCGACGGATAGACACCATCGACATTAGAACAAAGAGTATTGGCAGGTTTATTGATTAACATATAACGAAACGCTCGAGCTGCAAGCTTTTGACCGTTTAAGCTGATGTCATTATTTTCATGAACTTGAACAGCTTCATTCCTGACAACCACACCATTAACGAACACCTCACCATTATGAATTAGCTGGATCGCGTCATACTTTACTAGCTCAGTACTTTTACAAATAAATCGATCAAGACGCATAAATAACCTTAACTTGGGATAATCATTTATTATTGGCTACTTAAGCGGATATTATGCTTTGTCTCGTCAAATATGCAGTCAATGGTGGAGGGTATTATGCCACAGACGTAAAGTGCGGTTTGTTTTATTAGGGAGAATCGCAAACACATTACTCAAGTAAAAAAGAGCAAAAAAACGTAGCACCGACACTTAACGCAAACCCCACAAACATCATCGCAATAAAAAACCATTTGTGAGAAAAATTGCTTCCTTTAAATACCAAGTACGATTTACTGATGGTGTTACCGAGTAAAATTAACAACAATAAATTGATTAAATCAATATCCTGTGGATTCATAGACCATTCGGTCATCACCGATACAAGAATGGCATGAGCTTCAAAAAATGATACAAGTAAAGTACTGATCCCTCGCGAGAGACCGAGTTCACTGCCGATAAAATGCATGGCATATACAAGTCCGAGAATAAAAATAGATAGCTTAGCAACATTTTTCCAATTTATCGGATGATCAATTAATAACTCAATATCAACTGTTGGTTGCCCTGATTGGTTACTTAAAAAAAGTAAATTGGAGTGAAACTGCGCATATATTATCGCCGTAATAAAAAACAATAATTGCATGACAAAGGGAATATAAAAAATAAAGGGTAATTGGTCTGCCAAAAAAAAGATAATAAATAGGCATTCCAGTAACATAGAACATAAAGCAAACAACAATGTCAGTAGCAAGTCACGCTCACTTGTTGATGCAAATTTTTTATCATTCAATATTTGTAAAAAAACAGCCGTGCTGGAAATAAATCCCCCCAGAAAACCCTGTAACTGGAAGCGACTGCGCTTTGCTAGCAAGTGAAAACTAAAAAAGCTGAATAACTCTAGACAGGCAACCAAAGGAACAATTTTTAATAGAGGGACGTAGGCTGCCACCACGAACAAAGCCGCCAACATGGTCATGTCAAACCATATATGTTTGTCTTTAAAATGATATGAGAGTGGTGTCTTATGTTCCATCGACAATATTTGCCTCTACAACTATGTATCGTGGTGGACTAAATTATGAATCTTCAGCACTTACACTTTGTCACAAAATGAGCCCTACACTCCACGAGATCGGTTCGGAGCACTATTCAATATAACTTAACTATACAGTAAACCAACTTAAAAACGATTAAGAGATAAAACAAGTGCTTGCCCTGCTGAGTAATCCGAAGCTAATGTGACTTGGTATATTTTATAACACTGTTTGGCGGGTGAAATAATATTAACCTACCGCACTCATCATCGATAATGAGCAATAACCCAGTAATGTCAGCATCTAACTGTCCGCTAATATGCTGTTCAGATAATCATTCAGCATCCAATACGTTAAACACAAATTCTAAATTGATTAATCTAAATTCTGATAACTCACGTACTAAGGTGCAAACCCAATAAACATTATCAAACGCCATGCTATCATCGCACGAGACTTCAAGGATTATTGAAATGGCATGGGAAGACCGAACGCCATTTGAAGCTATTGAACATCTTTACGGTTTAAATGAATCGAATGTGATTAAACTCATGCGCAATTCACTTAAACACAGTAGTTTTAAATTATGGCGTGCACGAGTCAGTGGCCGTAAAACTAAACACCTTAAATTACGACCTGAAGGTACTGATAGAGCGTATTGTCCAACCCAATATAAAATGCGATCAAAGTAGCCATATCAACTAATGTAAAAAAGGGAGATGACTAAGCATCTCCCTTTTATACTTTTAGCCGGTGTTTTAACCCGCTTTTAGCATCTCACTGCAAGACATATTCAATAACTGTCGACAACGCCAAACACCTAAAATAGCCACAATTACCGCCCCTGCGACTGGAGTAATCGCCCACCACGGCCAATGCATATATACAACCAGCTCAAACACTTGAGTTTTTAACATGTATAAAGCAAATTCTGCCACAATCACCGCTAATAAACCGGCAATTGCACCAAGCAAAGCAAACTCAATTCCAGTAGAAGCACGAAGTAACCAACCCGATGCGCCAAAAGTTCGCAACACCGCGAGTTCTCGTTGTCGAGTCGCCATGCCAGCTTCCGTTTGCGCAATCAACACCAAAGCACTGGCCAACAACACTAATGCCAACACCAATGACAATGACAACGACACTTGATCGATAATTTGTCGCAACTGCTCAACCATCGCCCCAACATCAATAATCGATATTGTTGGAAATTGTTGGATTAGTTGTAATACCACTTGATTGGCGCTCAGTAAGCTACCATCCGCCGCTAATTGCGCATCATTAAGGTGAAAACTGGCCATCGAAGTATAGGCAAATGGCGCCAACGCTTCAGGGGTGAATATCATATAAAAGTTAGGTTGTAGGGTTTCCCACTGAACCTGTCTAATACTGGCAACCTTCACCGAAAATGATTGATTATCGATGCTATAAGTGAGCTTGTCGCCAAGTATAATTCCTAGCCTATCAGCGACACCGAACTCAATCGAAACATCATCAGCAGCTTGATTAAACTTGCCCTCAAGCAACTTATTATTTGGCGGTAAAGTATCTCGATAGGTCAAGTTTAGTTCGCGAGAAATCCCCACTCGCCCTTCAGCACCGTTTTCAGCTTGTTTACCTGAAATCAATTCTTCGTCATTTATATGAGTGAGTCGACCGCGCACCACAGGATAAATATCAGTCGCGTTAATATGATTTAGGCTTAAAAAGTCGTTTAACGGCTTAGCATCCTCAGGGGCAATATTAACTAGAAAGTAGTTAGGTGCATTTTCTGGTAACTGCTTTTGCCATTCATTGAGTAAATCTTGACGCAAAGCCAAGATGGTTAGCAATAATACCAATGCACTGCTAAATCCAACCAATTGCACAGCATTTTGACGAGCTCGACGACGCAGACCGGCTAGTGCTAATTGAAAAGGATTGGTGGTTTTCATGCCAATGCCATGACCAAAACGGATCATCACAAAGCCCAGCACACTGAGTAAAAAACCTAACAACAATACTGCAAGTACCACTGTCATCGTCAATGCTAAACTTCTTGAATACAAATACCCCAACAAGGCCATTGCGGCCAAGCTTAATAGTAAATGGAGCCACATGCCCAGCTGCAAGCCTTCTAATTGGCGCTGCAATACTCTTAATGGCGGAATGGCTAACAGCCGCATTAACGGATAAGCAGAAAACATAAATGCACTGATCAGTCCCGTGCTTACACCTAATAAAACAGGGCGTAAATACGGTGGAGAATAAGCTGCTATTTCTGGTGGTAAAAATGCCGTAATGCCAATGTCGAGCAATAACCCGCCCAGTAACCCCAGTGCAATACCCAACAAGGTCACTAACGACAAATGCAGTCCGAATAACACCCGAATTTGCTTGCCTGAAGCGCCAAAGGTTTTCAGCATGGCCACAACATCATAATGGCGTTGGCAGTAACGCTGCGCTGCAATACCAATGGCAGCGCACGCCAAGGCAATCCCAAGTAAACTGGCTAGCAGTAAAAAACGCTCCGCACGTTGCACAGCTGAAGCTATCGGGGAATCTCCCGATTGCACATCTACCCAACGTTGACTGTTATTGAGCAAAGGTTTAGCTTGCAGTTCAAATGCGGTTAATTGCTCTGCATTACCAGTAAATTGGTATAAATACGTCACCCGACTACCGGGTTGAATAATACCCGTCGCCGCCACATCATCTAAACGGATGAGTAATACTGGTGAAGACGCAAACGGATTAAACCCCGCATCCGGTAAACGACTAATCTCTTCGGTTAGCGATAACTCACTATTACCCAATTCAATGCTTTTAGGGTAGCCAAGCAAACCACCTAAGCGATTTTCAAACCATGCTTGTCCCTTGCTTGGTAATGCTCGAGTGACACCGTTACTCAGCTCTATATCGCCTTTTAACGGATAGCCCTCACCTACTGCTTTAACGGTCACTAATTGAAATTTATCGCCCGAATACACCATCGAGTTAAATTGCATGTTAGTGACGTGGGCAAGGCCTAACTCATCGGCAACAGTAAGGACTTGTAAATCAAGTTCAACCGGAGAGTCAATAATACGGTCAGCGGCAATAAAGTTAGAGGCTTCGCCATTAATGGCCACTTGTAAACGCTCACTAACCCGCGCTAGCCCGGTCACGGACAACACCGCTAACGTAATAGCCAACACGATAAGAATTAATTGCCCTTGAGCGAGTTCACGTTTAAACAATCTCCACGCAATTTGCCACTCCATTAATTAACCTCCTCAGCATGTTCCGCGCTCACATGGGCAGCCTTCAGATTATCTGCGTATGGTTCAGATAAATGACCATTCTCCATCACTAATTGGCGTGCGCAACGTTTTGCTAAATGCAAATCATGAGTCACTAACACCAACGTGGTGTCACTTTCTTGGTTTAACGCAAACAACATATCAGCAATTTTATCGCCATTTACACTGTCTAAGTTGCCTGTTGGTTCATCTGCAAACAGCACTTTGGGTTCACAAATAAAAGCTCTGGCAATCGCCACACGTTGCTGCTCACCACCCGATAATTGTTTAGGTAAATGATTTAATCGATGAGATAAACCAACGCGATTAAGCATGGTTTGGGCTTTCTGCTTGGCATCTTTCACCCCAGCAAGCTCTGCGGGTAGCATAACGTTTTCAAGCGCGGTTAAGGTATCAACCAACATAAATGACTGAAAAATAAAACTGACTTTTTGCTTACGAAGCGCTGCTTTTTGCTCTTCATTTAATCCAGATAATGCCACGCCATCTAACACTATCTCACCAGAGGTAGGAGTATCTAACGCTGCAAGTAACCCCAATAGTGTCGACTTACCTGAACCTGATGGCCCCAAAATGGCGATACTGTCTCCTTGCTTGACTTCTATATTAATGCCGTTGAGGATAGTCAACTCTCCCTCTTGGGTCACGACAGTTTTATTGAGGTTAGTTACAGTAATGGCACTGGTATTTCGATCGATATTATTAGACATACAATCCTTCTTATATTCGTCACTTAAACGCGTGCTTACCAGCGTGTTTATACTGATAGTTATGAGTGTACCGACCTATGCTGCCACGATTTTGATATTAGGTGATAGCTTAAGTGCAGGTTATGGCATGCCAGAAGATCAGGGATGGGTACAATTGTTACGTAACCAGTTGCCTCAACATCAGGTAATTAATGGTTCTGTTAGTGGTGAAACAACGGCGGGAGGATTGCGTAGACTCCCGAGTTTACTGGCCTCAAGCAAACCTGATCTGATTGTCATTGAACTAGGTGGTAACGACGGACTGCGAGGTTTTCCGCCTAATAAACTGAAATCAAATCTTACAAAAATCATTACCCTATCGCAGCAACAAGGCGCCAAAGTGTTATTAACTGAGATTATGGTACCACCGAATTACGGCCCTAGGTATGCCAAATCTTTTACTCAGATTTACCATCAACTGGCCGAACAATATACAATTAAGTTGATCCCTTTTTTCATGCAAGATATTGCCACCGACAAAGCACTTATGCAGCGCGATGGAATTCATCCAAATGAACAAGCTCAAGACACTATTACGCTGTTAATGTTACCTTGGATCACACAAGCTTTATCCGAGTAAACACTTAAATTTGAACAAGTTTTGTTCAACATGTTAAAAACATTTTAATAAAGTGATCGAAAGTCATTTTAATTTAAGCATCAATGTTTAAAATGGACACTCAGCAAGCGCATTAAATAAGCATAAACATATAACGATAAACTTTAGACAACAACAAAGGCAATAAGGAAATAATATGTCCGTCAGTCGTCAAAAAAAAGTATACCTGCCAACAGCAACACGTAAAAATCAATACATTACCATTGGTTTTCCGTTAACTGATGAATATCTTAATGCATACAGTGATTTAGAAACTTGTTATGATGAGTTTAGTAAACTTGTCTATCAACTAGCCGAAAAACAAGAATTGTACAACGTTCACGTTGTCACCACTGATAAATTACCTATGGTCCGCTATCACAGTGAGGCTTATTGCTTAACCACAGACGAGCAATTACGTTTTTTCTATAACCCTGCACACCATGAAGCTAACCGTTTACACAGCGTTGCAGGCTTTAGAGCTAGAAAACTTAGAATTGTATTTTTAGCCACAGGCAATGACCTTCGCAGTAATTCGGCGGAATTTCACTCTCATGTGAAAAAATTTATAGCTGAATTAAAACCATTATTACCTGTTAAAAATGTGCCAATTAAAGTCCGTGACCACCAGCATATTTCTTATGACTTCTTTGCCAAAGCCAAAGGACTAAAAGAAACCTACGGTTATAAATTACGTGCTGTTGATAGTCGCTATCACCGACGTCATTGCGAGCTTCCAGAAAATGTCAGCACGCTCAACTATGTCACCATTAACATTCCAGTTGATCGTCGTATCAAGAAGCAGTTACTTGCAAATGATACCACCGACTTTACCAGTGTTTATCAAAAGGTATGTGACAAATTTATCGAAGCGACAAAAAGCAAACAGCTTAATCGTGTTGCAGTAGTTGCTAATGGTAAAATACCGCTAGTACGTAACAGTAAGTATGAGCAATTAACCAGTACAAATGAGTTTCAGATGGTCGGGTTTGATCCTCATGCCGAATCACCTGAGCCAATTTGTCACTGGGATGCGAACAAGCTTGTAGACGTTTTCCGATTTGTGATTGTCGCAGGTAAAAGTGATGAAACTGATGAAGGTTATGGTCGCTTTATGAATCAAGTTGAAGAAGCTATACGTGTATTTACCAATGAGTTCGACATTGATAAAGAACACGCTGATGTCATTTTACGTTTCCATCAACACATCAGTTACAAAGCTTAGTCACTCATAAGCTTTTCAATATAAAAAACGACAGCCAAGGCTGTCGTTTTTTTCTTTAATCAATTGCGGTGTACTGCTGTTACTGTACTACACCGATTGATTACGCTCCGCAAAACGATTCATAATAGTGGTCACTGATAGTGAAACGCCATGAGCAATTTTATCCGCTAGCTTTTTCTTCATTTGATATTGAATTTTAATCACTTGATGGGTATTCACCAAGTCTAAAATTACATCATCGCTGGTAGAAACCGCATCAATAAGCCCTAAATCAATTGCTTGTTGGCCATACCAATGTTCACCAGTGGCGACTTTAGCAATGTCCATATTAGGACGATAACGGCCGACAAACTCTTTAAAAAGCACGTGAGTTTCTTCTAATTCCTGTTGAAACTTAGCTCTACCTTCATCAGTGTTTTCACCAAAAACGGTTAAGGTACGTTTAAAGTCACCAGCAGTGTGCTGCTCATAATCAATATCATGATTTTTTAGCAGACGATTAAAGTTGGGTATTTGCGCAATCACCCCAATTGAGCCAACTATTGCAAACGGTGCGGCGTAAACCTTATTAGCCACACACGCCATCATATAACCACCACTTGCAGCCACTTTATCTACGCAAATAGATAACGGGATATTGGCTTGACGCAAACGGTCTAACTGGCTTGAAGCGAGGCCATATCCATGAACCATGCCGCCACCACTTTCAACATTGACCAACACTTGGTCGTCTTTATCTGCGATGGTTATAATTGCGGTCACTTCTTGGCGTAATGACGAGACTTCATTGGCATCTATACTGCCTTTAAAATCGATAACGAATACTTTTCCTTTGGTTAAGTTTTGTTTCTCAGCAGCTTTTTCGGCTGCTTTTACTTGCTTTTCATAGGCTTTAAATTGCTTTTTAGGCAGTAACTCTTCTTTCAACTGATGCTTTAACTGCATAAGTTCATCTGAAATATCAGTCAGTCTTAGCTCACCTTTATCAGATTTATTTTTCATGCTAGCCGCCAGCACAAATATTACTACCGCTAGAATAGCGACAACAATGGTTACCGCTTTTGCTAAAAATAGGCCGTATTCATATAAAAATTCCAAAACTCGCTCCATACAGGGATGACAATCTCGCGGTATTTTAACAGTAATAACCAATAAGTAGACAATAAAAAACCCAGCTAATTGCTGGGTTTTTTAAGATATTGCGCACTAATTAGTAAGCATTAGTTACAGCTTTGGATCACATCGCTATTAGTCACAACAATCGTTGCTTGTCCTAATCCCGTTGATTTTGCAAAACCTGCAACTTGAGACTGTATTTCAACAGTCGCGGCAGCAGCCATACCGTCGGTAACGCCATCTACTTCACCAGGGCTAACAATCGAACTATGATGACCTTTAGAGAAGCGTACAGCACCAGAACCTGGTGTAGTTGTATCTACACATCCTAGCGCCAGCGAGGCAATTAACGGTTCAGTACCCGATAATGGGAAACCTTCAACGCTGTTAGGTAATGTTTGGTCACCTAAGTTACCTGCACCGTCGCCAACTATTTCAACTAAATGCACAGGTAAACCAGTAGCAGCTAATTTTTCGCCATGGTTAATTGGGTCAGCAGAATCGACTGCTGTTTGCACTGCAAAAGCAAATGTCGGTATAAATTCAGCATACACAGCTTGAACTAAAGCAGCATACTCGGCGCTACCTTCCTCATAACCTGCAATATTTGCAGCAGTAACGAGAGCGGCAAACGTACTAGAGGCTGTGACATTGGCAAATAATTGTGGGCCAAACGCAGCAGAACCCGCAAATGCTCCAGCTAAACCACCAGCTGGTGCGACTAACGATGCTGCATTAATTGCATAAGCGTTAGGCAAAGCATCACCCGTCATAGGATTAACTAATCCAGTACTGGCATAAGTAGAGAATGTAGTGCCCACAATGCCACCTAAACTCAAACCTTGAGCACTGATTTTAGACACATCAAATACTTGAGGTTGATTTTCCGCAGCGCGTTGTTGCGCCATTCCAGTCAATAATAATCTTAAACCTAAATGGTCCAAAGTTGCTTGACGGAAATTGTCACGCACAGTTAATGTGCTGGCAATGTTAACAAACACTAATGGATTACCATTCGTGAACGCATCAGGTGTACCTACTACAGGACCAAATGCTGGGGCTGTAGCAGAGATCTCATAAGTGCCGTCTTTGTCCAAGTCAAATGAACGAGCACCGTGCAATGGCATATCAATCGCAATAGTAGCGACACCAGCTGCTGCGTATGTACCAGCATAAGCTAGTGCCATTTCTTTACCACCACCTAAACCATGCATTGCGATTGTTGTTGGCCAACCACTTGTTGGAGGGACAAAAGTTCCACCTTGCGCAGCGGTAAATGCTGCAAGCTTAGCCGCATTCGGTAAGGTAATTTGAACTGAAACAGTTTCATAACCTTTGATAGCCGGGATAGGGTTAAACTTAGTTAAATGTTTTGTTTTATCTGCAGCAGTACCATCGTCAAGTTTCCACTGTTTACCTGCAAGCAATGCAGGATTACCCAACGCTGCTTGAGGATCTACACCGTTATCAGATGCTTGTGCAAAAAAGTTAGCTTGGCTTAATGTACCAGCCTGTAAAGCTAGCAATACCGACACAGGGCTGTCACCTTGAGCAAACCAACGGCCATTAGGTGCTGTTGGAGCACCATCGACGATTGGGATCACACAGCCAGCTGATGAACAATCACCGTAGATTGGCAGTTTAATTTTGGCAGTATAAAGATCAGCCATATCGGCGACTACATAGGCTGCACCCGATGCTGGCGTTAACCCAGCAGCCTGAGCAACTGTCAATCCTGTTGGTGTAGGAGCTTGCACAAATGAAGGTGTGTAAGCAGGATTAGAAGCCATCAATAATTTCGTGGTTTCATACACATCAGCGACTGACTGAGTGGTGAATAAACCAGAAAAACTAATCGATTCAGGGTCAACACCATGTGTTGCAGCAACACCTTTTTCATAACTGTTGACCAGATACTGCAGCATTTTTTGTTGTTCTGTTTCAAGCTGCTGAGTTTCAAAATCTAACTTTAACAGACCATAGGTTGTTGACGGAGCAATACCACGGCCTAACGAGTCTTGAATAAGATCGGTAGTCACATAGATATAAGACTGGCCAGCCTTTAATGGTTTAATCGGTACTATGGCAACTTTATTGCCTGATGCTTTTGATACGAAGTCAACGCCAAATTGAAGCTCTTCACCTACTTTACAGGCTGAAACTGAAGGCGCTGATTTACACTCAGCATCACTTGATAATGCTCCGCCGACAGTCGCTTCAAACATGCGTACTGCACCTGGTTGAAATACCGAGGCGGCATCCAACGTTAATGCATTGCCCTGTAAATCATTAGCAAGTTCGACAGTGATTGAAATAGGAGAACTCGTTGACCAGCCGTCTAATGCGCCTAATGCCAGCTGAGGGTTAACATAATCTACGCCATCCTCACCAGGTATATTTAATGTGCCATCGGTTGTACCACTAAAAAGTAAATCGTTTGGTAATGGTAATTTGCTATTAGCCGGATCAAACTGCATATGTGAAACAGGTACTAACGGCTCAGCATTATCTACTGCTTCGTTAAAACTGTCACCACCACATGCTGTCAAGCCAAGAGCAGATGTTATTGCAACACCCAAAATGAGTCTTTTCATCTTTTTTCCCCAAATCTTGTTTTAATAATTTTGTTTTCCCCAAGAATTGGTCACAATAGTCCTATCATGCGACCATAAGGACTTATGTTAGTCCTTAACTATTCTCAAGTTAACGTAAAATTATTGAGTTAGCTACAAGTTTGTTACATGCAAATGACCTATTCACATACAATTATTAATCATTTGTTTCAAACGGTCGTTTATTTTTTATCCGGTACTAGATTTGACGGGCGATTGCGCTAAGAGGAAATAATCAATCATGTTGGAATATCAAGCTGCAAAAGATTTACTCAATAACAAAACAATCTTGGTTACGGGCGCTGGAGACGGTATTGGTCGTGCAGCATCAATCGAATTTGCCAAACACGGCGCAACGGTAATTTTACTCGGTAAAACCGTTAAAAAACTCGAAAATGTATACGATGAAATTGTTAATGCCGGTTATCCAAAGCCAGCTATTGTGCCGTTAGATATGAAAGGCGCGACCGAACAGAATTATATTGATATGGCAGACACCATTGCCGAACAGTTTGGTCATTTAGATGGTTTATTGCATAACGCATCTCAGTTGGGGGCATTAGGTCCATTTGAGCATATTGATTTAACCTCGCTTGAAACCATTTTAAAGGTTAATGTCACGGCTCAAGCCATCATGACCAAGTCATTATTGCCTATTATGCGTAAAGCCGAGCATGCTTCAATTGTGTTTACTTCAAGCGGTGTTGGACGTAAAGGTCGTGCTTATTGGGGACCTTATGCATTTTCTAAATTTGCCACCGAAGGCATGATGCAAGTATTAGCTGATGAGTGTGATAATACCTCTGTAAGGGTTAATAGTATTAACCCAGGTGCGACTCGTACAGAAATGCGAGCAAAAGCTTATCCAGCTGAAGATCCACAAACACTAAAAACAGCTGAGCAAATTATGCCGACTTATTTATTCTTAATGGGTAATGAATCTATCGACACCAATGGCCAAGCACTTAATGCACAATAGTTAACCTGTATTAGTTAACCTGTATTTGGGCTCGCTGAAATAAAAAACGGAAGCAATAGCTTCCGTTTTTGTATTAATAAGCGTCTCAGTTAGAAGCTCATATTCTCGGTATTCTGGCTAACTAACTTTTCACCAATTCCTGTCACCATGGTTAACTGTTTCAGATCGGTAAATTTGCCGTTTTTGGTTCGATAGTCAACAATCGCTTTTGCTTTGGCTTGCCCAATACCTTTCAGTGCTTGTAATTCCTCAGCGCTGGCTTTATTGATATTGACCTTTTGCATAGCCGTTGACTTTTTCTCAATCGATTTTGTGACTTTCTTTGTAGGCTCTGCCATTGCTTTTGCCGCTTCTGCAGCAAAAGAATTACTGCTGAGTAAACAACATAAACACGTAATTAATGCAGTTAATGTCAATGATAACTTCATGAAAATCTCCTTTCTTCCTTAGTTTGCTGGTATGCATCCTGCTCCATTACCAAGCTCGAAAGATTCAGAACGCTATACGATTTCCGAATCGGAGGCTAACTGTAGTCAACAAAATCAAATTGTACAAAAAAAACACTATTTTATTCGCCACTATCAACAGTCTGACTTTGTTTCGGTTTACTTTTAGACATCATTGACGAAGTAAACTGCTTTAATTCACCGAGTAAATGTTGATGAACGTGGGATAATTTAGGCTTGTTGTGTTTGTTAAATGTGATCGGCCGACACAAGCTCATGGCTTGATACCCTAACCTTGCAGTAAGTAAACCACCACCAAGCCCTTGTGCAATTCGAGCAGACACCTTGCCGGTCATTTCTACTGATAATAATTGGGTACCTAAATCGGTAATCACCTCGGTACTGCCAGCATAAATAATATTCGTCACAATACTACGAATCAGTTTTATTCGGCTCCAGTACCCCAATTCTACTGCATAAATGGCAGCGACTTGATTAATCATTTTTTGATTTCGCCACAAGATAATCACCATATCCAGTGCAGCTAATGGGCTTGCTGCTAATAATAATGCCGACTCAGCAGCAAAGCGGTTAACGCGTTTCTTAGCCAGTAAATCGCGCTCGGATAACACAATATCTTCAAATAACAACACGATTTCTGCATCATTATGTTCATGGCTACAGGCTTGTAAATACTGCTGTTTAGCCTGGTTATTTGGGTATTTGGCTAATATTGGCGCCAAAAACGTTTTGGCCTCACCCATTTGCATGCTTTGGGATAATCGCTCAGCTGTGCTTTGATGATCACTGACTTGTTTAAGATTAACTAACTTACGCCATTCTTTAACCGTAATGACTGTGGCCCATAAGCTAACAATGGATAACACAGAGGCATAAAAACCAAATAACCACGGACTTTGTTGAAAAGAGTCAAGTAACCCCATCACGGTTTGTACGATAACCAATAACACCAAACCAGTTACCGATAGTGTAGCCAATAACGACCAACGCCTAGCCTTTGCAGGTTTAATGCTGTCGTCCATTGCTGCTGGCAATTCTGATAGCGATTGCTCACAAATAAAGTCAATTTCTTCAAATGATTTAGTCGGCTTAATTGCTTCTTCAGCCGATGGGTTCTCATCTGTCACAATAAGATCTGACTCGGTAAATATTTGCGATTTTTTTATCGGCGAATTACGTGTAGGTTCATTCATAACTAATGCTCACATTTATTCTCAAAATAAAACCATTAAGACAATTTATCGCCTAATAGAAACTCCAAGAGATGGTCGAGACGAATGTGTTCGAATTGCGGATTATTATCATGGATATGGCTCAAATTGGGCGGTAGGAAAGCACTAAAGCTAAACCCTTGTTGTTGCCAAAACTCTGCATCGGGTAATGATGTGGGCACATCTCCTGGGTATACGGTGACTTGCTTACCATCAAGCCCAGTGCCTTTTACCACTTCTTGTTGAACACCCTCTATATTAACCATCCCGTGTTGAGTAGCCTTAATCGCACTTATCGCCATGGTTTCAACTTCACTGCCTTCAAAGTTGGCATAATGCTGGCTTTGTTGCAGCATTGCGGTTAACAAACTAAGCACATGGCTTTGCTGATCACGGGTCACTCTGTCTACTTGGCTGGCAGCAAATAACACTTTGTCTATCCGCGGTGAAAATAAGCGCCTAATTAAGCTCGACTGGCCAAACTGAAAACTTTCCATAATGCTGTTTAATGCGCTCCCCATGTCATTAAACTGTGCCTGACCATGATTAAGTGCATTTAAACAGTCAACCAACACTAGTTGGCGATCAAATCGAGAAAAGTAGTCGCGGTAAAATGGCTTAACAACTTGTGATACGTACTGTTCATAACGGCGCTTAAGGACATGATAATTTGAATCGCTTGGACTTGCTGATAACTCTGAATGCTGAATTGGGCTTAAGGTAAGCAATGGGAAAAATGTCAATAACGGGGTATTTTCGTATTCGCCCGGTAACAACATACGCCCTGGTTGAGCGTGATAAAATCCCTGTTGCCTAACCAAGTCGACCAATAAAGTTTGGTACAAATCAGCAATGTACTTAAGTTGCTGCTCATCAGCTAATTGGCTTAACTCTAACGTCTCTACCGCTTGGGTAAATGCGCTAAATAAGGGGGAATGACGTAAACATGTCACATTAACCTGTTGTGATAAACACCATTGAGTAAAATCTTGTTTAAGCATAGGTAAATCAAGTAACCACTCACCTGGATAATCAACAATATCCACGTACAAGGTTGCGGTATCAGTTAGCTTTGCTAACAAACCTTGTTGAGGCTGATACTTAATGGCTAAACGTAATTCGGTAATGTTTTTGGTTGAAGCAGGCCAATACGGAGGTGACGAACATAATGCATTCATTGCGCCTTGATAATCAAAACTGGCAATGTCTAAATCGGGTTGCATGGCGCGGTTGACAGCAATTAGTCGACCTTCGCGAGCCACTTGCCATAATGGTAAAGGATTGTGCTTGGCACCTTTGCCAGCATGCAATAACTGGTTTACTAAGCCACTAATAAAAGCGGTTTTACCTGCACCAGATAACCCTGTGACGGCTAATCTAACATGACGATCGGTACTGCGATTAACAATAGACTGAGCCGTTTGGCTGACTTTAAACAAGGAACGATCTAAAAATCTCATGATGGCTGATGGCTCCCCAAAAAACACGGGCGGATAACCGCCCATTAGAAGGATTAAAGGCTATTGATTTGGCGTTTAAGATCAAAGTTGTCTGAGGTGACATGTTCTTCGAGTCGTCTTAAACGGAGTTCTAATCCGTTAAATTGACGATTAACATCAAACAACGCTTGCTTTGCAGGTTCACCTGCTTGCCAAATTTTCTTTTTAATTTCAATATCTTTGTGATGTTCTTTGTTGTCTAAGTTTTGTGGTTTGATGTCTAATATCATCCATAAGGCAATATAAACAACAAACACAATCCCTGTTCCACCGAGTAAGAATATCGACACAGCAATGACTCGCACTAGCCATGTTTCAAAGTTAAAGTAATCTGCAATACCTGAACACACCCCAGCCACTTTACCATTTTTTGGGTTGCGGTATAGAGTACGACCATTAGATGGGACCATGTTTTGCTCTCCATTCTGGTGATTCAGTATCTAAAATCGCTTCTAATGTTTCAATGCGACCGCTCATTTTTTCAGCTTTCGCAATGAGACCATTAAGCTGGTTAAATTCTTCCTCGGTGAGCCCCTGGCTCACTTGTCGCTTACTGCGATAATGAAGAACCAACCAGATAGGTGCCACAACAACCATAAAGATGATAATTGGTGCAATAAGAAGATCCATATCCATAACTCACCTCTGAATAAATTTACGCTTTAGATTTAGGTTGTGCTTTCGCACTCATTTTTGCTTTTAATGCTGCTAATTCATCATTCACAGAGTCTTCTGCTTCTAATGCTGCAAACTCGTCAGCTAGAACGTTCTTTTTACCTAAATCATATGATTCTACTTGTGCTTCAAGTCCTTCAACTCGGCGCTCGTATTGTTCAAACTTCATCATTGCATCATCGATTTTGCTTGAATCAAGCTGCTTTTTGACTTCTAAACGTGAAGTGGCAGTTTGCTTACGCATTATGATGGTTTTTTGACGAGCACGAGCATCATTCAATTTTTCTTGAAGTTGAGCGATTTCATCTTTTAAACGAGCTACATGCTCTTCAACAACTTGCAGTTCCATTTCAAGTGTTTGCAATAAACCCACTGTTTTTTGCTTTTCACTCAACGCGGCTTTGGCTAAGTCTTCACGATCTTTGGATAACGCTAACTCAGCTTTATTCTGCCAATCTTGAACTTGCTCTTGAACACGAGCAATCCGACGAAGTAATTCTTTTTTCTCTGCCAATACTTTAGCGGAGGTTGAACGTACTTCAACAAGTGTGTCTTCCATTTCTTGAATGATAAGACGGACCATTTTTTCTGGATCTTCGGCTTTATCAAGTATTGCGCTGATATTAGAATTAACGATATCTGCGAAGCGAGAGAAAATTCCCATAATGTGTTCCTCAAAATTAACGTGGATGTCGCAGTTGTTATTACACATTACGTGCCAACATTTACAAATGCAACAACATCATAGGCTTAAACAAATATTTAACTTTTGCTTTCTTTTAACACTCAAGCCATTTATTATGATTTTCACCAATTATTAGTCTAATTCACTAACAATTTTGCGAGTAAGCTAACTGTGAGCAAACAATTCCAGCAAGACAATCTCATCGGCCAATCTAATGCACTACTTGAAGTATTAGAACATGTGTCTAAAGTCGCGCCATTATCTAAGCCGGTGCTCATTATTGGTGAGCGTGGTACGGGTAAAGAATTAATTGCCGAACGACTTCATTACTTATCCCCTCGTTGGGATCAAAGTTTTATTAAACTCAATTGTTCTTCATTAAGTGAAAACTTACTCGAAAGTGAACTCTTTGGCCATGAGTCAGGTGCATTTACGGGTGCAAAAGGACGACACGAAGGCCGTTTTGAGCGTGCCGATGGTGGAACACTGTTTTTAGATGAGTTAGCCAACACTTCCGGGTTGATCCAAGAAAAGCTATTACGTGTTATCGAATATGGTGAATTTGAGCGAGTGGGTGGCAGTAAAACGGTTCAATCTGATGTTCGACTTATTTGTGCTGCTAATGAAGATTTACCTACTTTGGCTGATAATGGTGAATTTCGAGCTGATTTACTCGATCGTTTAGCCTTTGATGTGATCACCTTGCCACCATTAAGACATAGAACCGAAGACATTATGCCACTAGCTGAACATTTTGCGATTAGCATGGCAAGACAACTATCGCTGGAATATTTCAGTGGTTTTAGCCCGCTGGCAGTAGAACAATTAATGATGCACAGTTGGCCAGGAAATATCCGAGAATTAAAAAATGTCGTCGAGCGAAGTGTTTACCGCGAAGGGGCTGATGGCCAAGAAATTGATCATATTATTTTAGATCCTTTTGCATCACCCTATCGTCCTGTAAATCGTGTCAAAACCCGTGAGCGTCAATCAACTCCAATTGAACACGCTCCAGCATCTGTGACTGAATCGACTGAGTTAAATGTTAAAACGGAAACATCAGTCGTGCTTAACAGCATCGAATTCCCGATTGATTTTAAAGAATACACCGAAAACAGTGAAATAGAATTATTGCAACGAGCATTAGCTGAAGGCCAATATAATCAGAAAAAAACAGCCGATTTGTTAGGCTTAAGCTATCATCAGCTTCGAGGTATTTTGAAAAAGTACAACTTACTCGACAAGAGCTGAATCTAGCTAGGATATGCTCATTGCCCCAATGCAATGAACACTGTTAAAATACCCACTCAAAGTCGATAAAAAATGATCACTCTATGCCTGTTATAGTAAAACGCTGGTATCAGCAGATGTCTTTATGTCTCTCCAGTATCGTGCTGGCTGCATGCGGACAAGTGCAATTGCCTTCTGGCCTGGTGTATTGCAGCGAAGGTAACCCTGAAAGCTTTAACCCTCAACTTGTTACTTCAGGTACCACTATTGATGCCACTTCACATCAAATTTACAGTAGACTCGTTAATTACAGCCAAGAAAAAGCCGAGATCACACCTGGATTGGCCACATCATGGCAGGTGTCCGATGATGGTTTAAGCTATGTTTTTACTTTACGTGAACATGTGAGTTTTCATAAAACTCGCCATTTTACTCCCGCAAGAGACTTTAATGCCGATGATGTGTTGTTTTCATTTAATCGGATTATTGATCCATTACACCCATATCATCTAGTCAGCAGAACCGGTTATCCTTTTTTTCAAAGTATTGGTTTTGCTGATTTAATTGGCTACATTGAAAAAGTAAACGACTACCAGGTTATCTTTCATTTAACTCGAAAAGACGCTTCTTTTTTATCTAATTTGGCTACTGATTTTGCCGTTGTATTATCGGCAGAATATGGTTATCAACTGTTAGCCCAAGGCACTCCTGAAGATATCGATTACTACGCAGTAGGCACAGGACCTTTTCAGCTCAGCCAGTATGTGAAAAACGAATATATTCGCTTTAAAAAGAATCCTGTCTATTGGGGCCCTACGGTTGAAATTGATCAATTAGTATTTGATATCACCCCAAGAAGCACAGCACGAATTGCTAAATTAATTACCGGAGACTGCAGCGTGTCTGCATTACCCAAAGCTGGTGAGTTGGCAGTGCTTGACCAACATAAAGATATTATTATCGATGCTAAACCTGGACTAAACGTAGCATTTTGGGCATTTAACACTCAAAAACCGCCATTAGATGATGTTCGTGTAAGACGAGCACTTGCGCATGCTATTGATAAAAATAATATTCTAGACGTGGTATATAACGATACCGCTGTGGAGGCGACAGGTGTTTTACCTCCGGCATCTTGGGCTTACAGCAAAAACTTATCTCCAAATGAATATAACCCAGAAAAAGCCAAAGTATTACTGCACCAAGCAGGTGTATCTAACTTATCCATTAATGTGTGGGCCATGCCTGTTGCACGAATTTATAATCCGAGTGCATTGAAAACAGCGGAGCTCATTCAGGCCGATTTAGCCCGTATTGGCGTAAAACTGAATATCATTAGCTATGATTGGAGTGTGTTCACCCAAAAGCTAGCCAGTTCGAATTATGATTCAGTGTTGATTGGTTGGAATGCGGATAATAGCGATCCAGATAACTTTTTTACTCCATTGTTAAGCTGCGCCGCATTAGCCTCTAACAATAATCGCTCTCGCTGGTGCAACAAAGACTTTGAACACCTGCTAACCCAAGCTCAGAGTGTATCGACTCAACCTGAACGCAAAGCATTTTATCAATCAGCAGAAGCTATTATTAGCGATCAAGTTCCGCTAGTAACAATCGCACATGCCAAAAAAGTGGTGTTGAAGAAAAGCAATATTACCGCCATGCAAATTAGGCCTTATGGCGGTATTTCCTTCGCCAAAACAACTCAAGCAATAGAGGGAACTGAATAAATGTGGCGTTATCTTTTTAGTCGCATAACCCTGTTTATGGCCACATCTCTAGTCATGGTGGCCGTACTCTTTATGGCGTCGGGACAGTTTCCTGTCAGTAAAGCGTATTCACTATCAGGGGTTCAATATCCAACGCTTGAACAACAACAGCAAATAGAGCAAGACTATCAACTGCATGATAACCAATTACTGCAGTTTACTGCCTACTTGCGCCAACGCTTATCGGGTAACTTTGGTATTTCCAGTAACTCGCAGCAAGAGGTTCTAGAAGAGCTTGAAGCAGTACTACCTGCGTCTTTTGAATTATCATTGTTTTCAGGTTTTATAGCTGTGTTTTTTGGTGTACCCATTGGCGTGTTAGCCGCATTAGGTAATAACAAAGCACTGCAACGCAGTATTTTAGCCATCACCTTAACAGGCTATTCTATTCCGGTATTTTGGCTCGGCTTGACCTTATCTATGTGGTTTGGGGTGAATCTTGGCTGGCTGCCCATTTCAGGTCAAATCAATTTACTTTATGAAATTGAACCTGTGACAGGTTTCATGCTGGTCGACACTTTATTATCCGATTCTAGTTATCGCATTCCGGCGTTTCATGATGCTTTATTACACTTAATATTACCGGCCGTCACCTTAGCAGTGCTTCCTTTTACATTGGTCGTAAGGATCACTCGGCAAGCCATTTTAAATGTGATGAATCAGACTTATATTCGTGCAGCTGAAGCTCGCGGTTTACACACGGCTAAAATACTACTTCGTCATGTACTGCCCAACGCCTTAATCCCGGTAATAAAAAGTATTGGTTTAATGCTGGGATCATTCGCCAGCTATGGCATTGTGGTTGAAGTGATATTTTCGTGGCCTGGGGTTGGCAGTTGGTTAGTATCAGGCATTTACCAGCGTGACTATACTGTTATTCAAGCGGGCATCTTAGCTGTGTCATTATTAATTATTTTCTTAAGCATATTGATTGATTTACTGCATACCGCAATCAACCCAATGAGCAGAAAGGAATTGTATGCCTCGAATTAAAATATACCAAGAAGACCATATAGCCTCGCCTATGTGGCGAATGTGGCAAACATTTTCTGCGAACCCATTTGCGGTGATCGGTCTATGGGCGGTGATTTTTTTATTAATATTAACTATTTTCGCCCCGTTTATAGCGCCTTATTCAGCAGAGATGCAAGACCAACAAGTATTACTTTTACCGCCATCATGGGATCCCGCAGGTACTGTAGAACACTTCCTTGGAACAGACGATCTAGGACGAGATATTTTTAGTCGTATCTTACACGGCGTACAATTAACCTTTGGCATGTCATTATTAATTGTTGCTGCATCGCTGATATTTGGCTTTGTTATTGGTTCTCTTTCAGGAATGATGCACGGCATAAAGTCGAGTGTGTTAAGCCACTTGCTCGATGCATTATTGTCTATCCCATCGTTATTAATGGCTATTCTGGTCGTCGCCGTTATGGGGCCTGGGCTTAATAATGTGTTTTGGGGCGTCGGGATTGCGATGGTTCCACAATTTGTTCGAGCTATCCATCTAGCGGTTCATGAAGAGCTGCAAAAAGAGTATGTTACAGCGGCAAAATTAGATGGTGCCAACTCGTTGCAAGTTTTTTGGTATGTCATTATGCCCAACGTATGGGATGTGGTGATTATTCAGGTCACTATGGCAATATCGGCAGCAATTCTCGATATTGCCGCACTCGGTTTTTTAAACCTTGGTGCTCAAGCACCGAGTCCAGAATGGGGCGCCATGGTCGCACAAGGACTTGATAATTTATTGCTTGCGCCTTGGACCGTTACTATTCCAGGTGTCGCGATTTTGTTTACTGTATTATCAGTCAACTTAGTCGGCGATGGTTTACGTTCAGCCCTAGCACCGATAAGAAATTAACCTATGCCTTTACTCGATATTCGTAATCTCACCATTGAATTAGATACACCTGAGGGCACAGTAAAAGTGCTCGAAAAAGTCAGTTTGACTATCAATCCCGGTGAAATCCATGGACTTGTTGGCGAATCAGGTTCTGGGCGCAGTTTATTGGCCAAAGCGATTCTAGGGGTGCTAGGTCCTAATTGGCATATTATTGCTGACCGTATGATGTGGGACGGAAAAAACTTATTAGAAATGAGTTCCAAGCAACGACGCTGCCTGATGGGTAGTGAAATGGCGATGATTTTCCAAGACCCATCTGGCAGTTTAGACCCGGTAAAAACCATTGGCAGTCAATTGATTGAAGCGATGGTGCCCAACAAAAACATTCCTTTTTGGCGACGTGGAAAAGCAACTTATTTAAACGCGCAGAAATGGCTTCACAAGGTCGGTATAAAAAAACCAAAACAGCTGATGAAATGCTATCCATGGGAGTTGTCTGAGGGCGAATGTCAAAAAGTGATGATTGCGATGGCTGTGGCAAATCATCCTAAACTGCTGATTGCCGATGAGCCAACTAACTCAATGGAGCTCAACACCCAAGCGCAAATTTTCAGACTATTATCGCAACTCAATCAACTGCAAAACGTATCTATTTTATTGGTTAGCCATGAATTAGAAACCATGGTGCACTGGTGTGATAACTTAACGATTTTGTACAGTGGTCAGGTTATGGAATCAGGGCCTGTTAGCGAAATGGTAGCAATGCCGTATCACCCTTACACTCGCGCGTTATTAAAAAACCTACCCGATCATACTGAAAAAATGCGCCACAAAGCTAATTTACCCACACTGCAAGGCTCTTCGCCGTCGTTGCAGCATTTACCTGCCGGTTGTCGACTTGGCCCACGTTGCCCAGAAGCTCAACGCCAATGTGTAAAACAGCCTAATCTTGAACATATCAAAGACCGCTATTTTGCCTGCCATTTCCCTTACCAAAGTGAGCAAGAAGATGACGATGCCATTGCTTAAAGTAACCGATTTAAGTAAACAATACTTAACCGGTTATAAGCATTTTAAACCTCAATATTATCAGGCACTCTCTCCGGTTTCATTTGAACTCGGTCGCGGTGAAACCTTGGCTATTGTGGGCTCTGTGGGATCCGGTAAAAGTACCCTAGCCCGCATTTTAGTCGGTGCTGAACAACGAAGTGGTGGCGACATATTTTTTGAAGGTGAAGCCTTAGAAACGCGTAATTTAAAACAACGTTGTCGGTTAATCCGGATGATTTTCCAAGATCCTACAACTTCACTTAATCCACGTTTATCGATTGGTAACTTGCTTAAAGAGCCATTACGCTTTAATACTCAATTGAGTTCGACTGAACGAAAAACATTGGTGATTGAAACTCTAAGAAAAGTCGGTTTATTACCCGAACACGCTGAATTTTATCCGCACATGATTTCCGAAGGCCAAAAACAGCGTGTCGCTGTTGCACGTGCCTTGATGCTTAACCCTAAAATTATTATTGCAGATGAAGCACTAACAGCATTAGATTTATCTGTCCGGTCTCAGATTATTAATCTGCTATTAAAACTGCAAAAAGAGATGGGGTTATCGTATATTTTTGTATCACATAATCTGAATATTATCCGCCATGTTAGCGATAAAATTATGGTGTTGCAAAATGGTCATATGGTCGAGAAATCAACTACTGAGGCCTTATTTACTTCACCACAACATGAATACACCCAACGACTCATTCAAGAACAAAGTCAATTTATGCAAAAGCGCTAAACTGCTCCAACCACTGTGGTTTTGAGGGCGTTTTAGAAAAAATCAGTGCCATTTGGCCGTCGAACTATTTATCCTAGAGCCAATGTTAAAGGAAGAAGCTTAAATATGATTATTAAACCTAAAATTCGTGGCTTTATTTGTACCACTACTCATCCAGTAGGTTGTGAAGCCAACGTTAAAGAACAAATCGAACTCATTAAAGCCAAAGGCAAAATTGCTAATGGGCCTAAAAAAGTATTAGTGGTCGGTTCTTCAAGTGGCTATGGCCTTTCATCGCGTATCACCTCAGCATTTGGTAGCGACGCTGCCACTATTGGTGTATTTTTCGAAAAACCAAGCTCCGAAACCAAACCTGGTACAGCAGGTTGGTACAACACTGCGGCATTTGATAAGTTTGCTAAAGCAGAAGGCTTGTATTCAAAAAGCATTAATTGCGATGCATTCAGCCATCAAGCAAAGCAACAAGTTATTGAGCTTATCAAGCAAGATTTAGGTCAAATCGACATGGTGGTTTACTCACTGGCTTCTCCAGTACGTAAAATGCCCGACACCGGTGAAGTTATCCGTTCATCACTTAAACCAATTGGCCAAACGTACACTGCAACGGCTGTTGATACCAACAAAAATACCATTATCGACACTTCGGTAGAGCCCGCTACTGAGCAAGAAATTGCCGATACCGTTACGGTAATGGGTGGTCAAGATTGGGAATTATGGATGAGTGCGCTAAGTGAAGCTGGCGTATTAGCAGACAATTGCAAAACGGTTGCTTATAGCTATATTGGTACCGAATTGACTTGGCCTATTTATTGGCATGGCGCTTTAGGCAAAGCCAAAATGGATTTAGACCGTGCAGCTCATGCCCTTGACAGCAAATTATCCGCTACGGGTGGCTCAGCTAACGTTGCAGTGTTAAAAAGTGTTGTGACACAAGCGAGCTCAGCCATTCCAGTAATGCCTCTTTATATCGCCATGGTATTTAAGAAAATGCGTCAAGAAGGCTTGCATGAAGGCTGTATTGAACAAATATACCGCTTATTCAGTGAACGCCTATACCGTGTTGATGGCCAAGCACCAGCCGTTGATAGCGAAAATCGCTTACGCCTTGATGACTGGGAACTTCGCGAAGAAATCCAGCAACATTGTCGTGATTTATGGCCACTAGTGACCACTGAAAACTTAAGCGAATTAACCGATTACAACGAATATAAAGAAGAGTTTTTAAAACTATTCGGTTTTGGTATAGATGGTATCGATTACGAAGCAGAAGTTGATCCTAATGTGACATTTGATGTTATTGAGCTATAAGCTCAGTTTCAACAGCTGTTAACGTAAAGCCATAATGCACTGCATTATGGCTTTTTTATGAGCGATACATTGTGAAGATTCATATTTATAACAGTAAAGTCTGTAAAAAAGTGGCGAGTTTAGCTAATTAACATACCGTTATTGCTAAGCCGTGCTAAAACAACCGTCTTATTATCTGAATTCGGGACTGAAGTATTTCGGATTGAATTCAGCTACATCATTTTATAATACAAATATATGTAACCCAGCCATGAGTTCATCAAGGCTTAACAACTTATGTTAAACAACGGGTAAATAAATGAGTACCTGTTGTGGATGTAACGCTTGTCTTGGCTGATGTTGCGCTAACTCATTATCATTAATGTCGAGTCGTTCTAAAAATAACGGGTAATTGCGTAGAGTAATATCATTTGCATTAACCCAATCGCGATACAGGTAGTCTATTGCAGCTGTAAGGCCGATATCATCACCACTGTATTTAATCATCGCACATCGTCCCTGAGGGATTGATTTGAGCATAATCTGACTCGACTCAGATACTAAAGCTTGTGTCTCGGCATTTAATGATACTCCTATATCAATCCGATATTGAGTTTTAGCAGATAACTCCGGGCTTGAGTAAAGCAGATTAAAGGTTCTGCAATTTGTAGGAGATAAAGCAAATTGTCGACGCCATTCAATAAATCGCGCAATGGTTTGAGGTAATAAAGCTGGATCACCATGATGTTCCATCACCGCTAATGACTGCGCATCAAACGATACAATATCAACAGAATAAGATTGCTCACTTTGCTGACTAACATCGGCTTGAAAGGATTTAAGCGGTTGTTGCTTCGCAAAGAAATTGCCCCAATCAGGTGCTTGCTGAAACGATTCAGGGCTTTGACCTATACTGCGAGTAAACGATTCGATAAAGTGTTGCTCGTTACGATACGCCAATTTAGCCGCTATTGTGGCCAGAGAAACTTGCTTGCCAAAACCTAATAAGTGGGCAGCTTCTAGACTTTTGAGCAATTCAACATAAGCGTCAATAGACATATGGTACAGCGCTGTAAACAATGGGTCGAAATGACATCGTGGGATGTGGGCAATCTCGGCCAACACTTGTAGGTCAAAAGGTTCATTTAAGTGTTGATCTAAATAGGCTAATGCACGCTCAAATGCCTGATCAAGTCTGTGGCTCATGCCCTCTCCTTTTGGATTAAATTGTTACGACCAATTATTTATTATAACTAAACCAATGTAAATTAACGATTTGTATACATGCAATAAAACACACTTTTTGTACTAACAATGTGGCAATGTACACTAGTCGACTAATTGAATATCCAAACCTCCTAGTAAACTTAAGGCTTCGAACCGACTGAATTTGGCTTGCTTAACGTTATTAGCAGTAATATCGATTTGATAATTCAACGCATCGGTAAAATTCGCCTTAGTTAAATTTGTATGACTAAATTGACTTAAATTAAAGTCGGTCAAACGCAAATCAGCTTTGCTTAAATTAGCTTCTCTAAAGTCGACATCATGGGCGCGGCAACCAACAAGTGAAAACTCGGGTAAATGTAGAGCATAAAAATTACTGCCATCGAGCAAACTTCTTTCAAACTTAATCGTGGTTTGAGTCATAAACTGTGGCCACTGAGCTTTAGTCCAATCAATACCTATGGCTTTACAGTCGCTAAAAGTAACGTCATCAAACTCTGTAGCAACCACTGACATTACACTTAAATTACATTGGCTAAAAACACACTCAATAAAATGGCAATGATAGAAATCACTTTGACTAAAATCACATTGGTTAAAATGGCAGCGCTCAAAAGTAATATGTTTGAACTGTAATGCCACGCCTTTTATCGAATCGAATAAGTCATCGCCGTAGTGTGATAACACAAACAATTCACTAGTTGCCTTATGACTCATAACTTATATTCCTTTATAAACAAAAAGACCTAGACGTGAGCCTAGGTCTTTTTGTATTTCATCTACTGCGACGACTTAATTAGTCGGCCACTGGATACTCAATTTCAGCATCAGCTTTAAGTGAGGCAACCACGGCACGATAATCAGCTTCGCTGTATTGAGGTGCTATACGCTGTTTAAGCGTATTGATTAGGTTGTCATTAATGCCTTCAGCTTTATTAACTTTATCCACAACAATAACCGCATAACCCGTCGCTAATGCTGCAGTATCAATTGTGACACTATTTTCAGCAGGAGCAGCAATCTTGAAGGCTTTGTTGGTGATAGCTTGGTCAATATCCTGATTAAAGCGACCTAATTTAGCTAACGTCGTCAATGAAGCACCTGTTAGCGTGTCATTTCCCGCTTTTAACTGAGCCATATATTCAGCAGCTTTGTCGCGAGCACCGTCATTCGCTTTATCTTGCTTCAAACGCTCAACAATACCTGCTTTGACTTCATCAAAGCTCATGACGCCAGCTGTTTGATGCTTTTTCATGCGGATAACCACTACATGGTTTGGCGCAAGTTCAATCACATCGCTGTTCAAACCACTTGCTAACACTTGGTCAGAAAATGCAGCTTTGATAAACTCAGGATTGTTAAATTTAGCTGGTACGTCATCACGCGAGAATAACTGCGTTGATTGTACTTTTGCATTAACTGCTTGCGCAGTTTCAGCTAAAGTATCAGGGATTTCGTAACTGGTATCAGCTAACTTAGTTTGTAAGCTATAAAACACATCTAAGGCTTTCTTTTCTTGTAGCTGAGCAACAATTTTCGCTTTAACATTTTCAAAAGCGGTTGCTTGGCTAGCTTGTAAATCAAGCAGCTTAATAATGTGGTAACCAAATTCACTTTTCACAATTGACGAGACTTGATCTTTTTGCAGTCCAAAAAGTGCTTCATCAAATGCAGGATCCATTACACCTTGTTCAAACCAATCTAACTTACCACCCTGTTGGGCACTAAGTTGATCATCAGAATCAGCTTTTGCTACATCAGCAAAATCTTCACCCGCTGTTAACTTGGCTTCAATGGCGTCAGCTTTAGCTTTATCTGCACTGTCATCATCAGTTGCGGCGACAAAAATATGCGCAGCAAGGCGTTTTTCAGCCGTTTGATATTGTGCTTTATTCTCTTCGTAATAAGTTTTCACTTCTTCATCAGAGGTTTCGCTGCTTTTAGCCATGTCAGCAACATTCAGTTCAACATACTCAAGGCTGACTTTTTCAGGACTCATGTATTGCGAAATATTAGCATCATAATAGCTTTGAGCTTCTTCGTCTGCGACTGACACTGTTGATAAAAACGGTGTTGAGTCGACGACTAAGTAGCGAATATCACGGGTTTGGCCTTGAACTTCTGCAAGCTGTTTAGCTTCGCCATCAAGAACAAACTCACTACCAACAAGCGCGTTTAATAACTGACGACGAGTCATATCTACACGCATCATGTTTCTAAAACTTGTGGTTTGATAACCTAGTTGACGCAGTACCGCAAGGTAGCGTTCATTATCAAATTGACCGTCAGTTTGAAATGCAGGCTCTTCGATAATCGCTTTCTTGATTTGCTCATCTGATACACGTAGGCCCAATTTGTTGGCTGCCTGGTCGATGAGTTTATCGGCAATTAAACGGTCCAATACACCTTGCTTAATTCCGTTCATGTAAGAGTCGTCAGCCGCTAATGCAGTAAACATTTCGCCTAGCTGTTGCTCAATACGCGAGCGTTCATTTTGAAAAGCCTGTTCAAGTTCGTTGGCGCCAATTTCGTCACCATTAACAACTGCAGCAGGTACACCCGTGTTAGAGCCTAAATAACTGCTCACACCGGCAAAAGCAAAAGAAAGTATCACAAGTACTAGAATTGTTTTAGCAACAATCCCCTGTGATCCTTCACGAATTTTTTCTAACATCTGAATTCTCGCTTGTTGCGATTAATAAAATAAAAAGGCGCATCACCTTGTGGATGCGCCTTATTGTAAATTATATGGAGTTATCAGACGCTACCACGGGTATGACCCAATACTCCCAATATGTATTATGCCTTGCATAACAATATTGCTTTTCGTAAAAAGCACCGCCTAAGCAGTGCTTGTATTACGAATGCCTTACAAAGGCCACGTTATTAACTACGAGTTAACAGCGTCTTTTAGCGCTTTGCCAGCTTTGAACGCTGGAATGTTCGCAGCAGCAATTTTAATTTCTTTACCCGTTTGTGGGTTACGGCCAGTACGTTCAGCACGTTGACGTACTTCAAATGTACCAAAACCAACTAGAGAAATCTTATCGCCATCTTTAAGACCTTCTGTCACAGCAGCGATAAAAGAATCTAGTGCGCGGCCTGCAGCAGCTTTAGAAATATCAGCACCAGATGCGATTTTCTCGATTAGTTCAGATTTGTTCATGTCATCCCCTTGAATGTTATTGTCGCGCCGCAACCAAATCTATGTTTAGAGCGGTCTGCGGAGGCTTTATTTTATAAGCTTGATAACACACCAAACTTAGTACGAAAACCAAAAAATGAAATTGGATACTGCTCAACGCCAGATGCCCCAAGGGCTTGGTGCGTCTGACTATCCACAAACCTAGGCTACCACAGGTCAGCGTTTTGTTAAGCCCCTTTTTTCATTTTTTTCATGCTCTACAGCAATTTTTTAACTAACAAGCTATTTTTTAACCACTTCAAAGCCTTCAACTGGTCGCTCAAGCGCCAATTTCAACACTTCATCTATCCAACGCACTGGATGAATGATTAAATCAGCAATCACATTTGCAGGAATCTCTTCCAGATCGCGTTCATTTTCTTGAGGAATTAATACATGTTTAATTCCACCGCGATGGGCTGCTAATAACTTCTCTTTCAAACCACCAATGGGTAATACTTCACCACGTAAAGTAATTTCACCGGTCATTGCCACATCACTGCGCACAGGGTTACCCGTTAAGCTAGACACTAACGCAGTACACATTGCTGCGCCGGCTGAAGGACCGTCTTTTGGCGTAGCACCTTCTGGCACATGCACATGGATATCTCGTTTCTCATAAAAATCATTGTTAATACCAAGATTTTCAGCACGAGCACGTACCACTGTCATTGCAGCTTGAATCGATTCTTTCATCACATCGCCCAGCGAACCGGTATAGGTCAGTTTACCTTTACCTGCGACTGAGGTGGCTTCGATTGTTAATAAATCGCCGCCTACTTGAGTCCATGCAAGACCGGTCACTTGACCGATTTGGTTATTTGATTCGGCTTTGCCAAAATCAAAACGTTGCACACCAAGGAATGACTTTAAATTTTCCTGGTTAACTTCAACCACTTTGACCGTTTTATCAAGCAGGATATGCTTAACCACTTTACGACAAATCTTCGACAATTCACGTTCTAATGAACGCACGCCCGCTTCACGAGTGTAATAGCGAATAATGCCTAAAATAGCGCTGTCATCAACCTTGATTTCTTTTTCTTTAAGACCGTTACGTTCAATTTGCTTAGTCAGTAAATGCTTCTTAGCAATATTGAGTTTTTCATCTTCGGTATAACCCGATAAACGAATAACTTCCATACGGTCAAGTAAAGGGCCTGGAATATCCATTGAGTTTGACGTAGCAACGAACATCACATCTGATAAGTCATAATCAACTTCAAGATAATGATCGTTAAAGGTCGCATTCTGTTCAGGATCGAGTACTTCTAATAATGCTGATGATGGGTCACCACGCATATCAGAACTCATCTTGTCGATTTCATCGAGCAAGAACAATGGGTTTTTAACGCCCACTTTAGCCATCTTTTGAATGACTTTACCTGGCATAGAACCAATATAAGTACGACGATGACCACGAATTTCCGCTTCATCACGTACGCCGCCTAATGCAACACGAACATATTTACGGCCCGTTGCTTTAGCAATCGACTGGCCCAATGAGGTTTTACCTACACCTGGAGGTCCTACTAAACACAAAATAGGCCCTTTAAGCTGCTTAACTCGGCTTTGAACCGCTAAATACTCAAGAATACGTTCTTTGACTTTTTCAAGCCCATGATGATCGGTGTCGAGTACTTCTTGCGCTTTGGCCAAATCACGCTTTATTTTAGAGCGTTGTTTCCAAGGTACCGCTGTCATCCAGTCTACATAGCTGCGCACAACCGTGGCTTCAGCTGACATAGGCGACATCATTTTGAGTTTGTTTAACTCAGCAGTGGCTTTTTCTTTGGCGTCGCTTGGCATGCCAGCTTCTTCAATCTTACGCGCCAACACTTCAAATTCGTCATGACTTTCGTCAATATCGCCTAGCTCTTTTTGAATGGCTTTCATTTGCTCATTCAAATAGTATTCGCGCTGACTTTTTTCCATCTGTTTTTTAACACGAGTACGGATTCGTTTTTCGACATGAAGCAAGTCAATTTCCGATTCCATCATCGCCATTAAATATTCCAGACGCTCACCGACATTGATCATCTCAAGGACAGATTGTTTGTCTTCAAGCTTCAGTGGCATATGTGCAGCCATGGTATCTGCCAAACGAGCGGCTTCATCTATGCCCGACAATGAAGTTAATACTTCAGGTGGGATTTTTTTATTTAACTTGATGTAGCCTTCAAATTGACCAATAGCACTGCGAACCAACACCTCTTCTTCTTTTTCACTTAACTCTTGTGATTCGAGGTATTCAGCTGTGGCGGCAAAGAATTCTTCTTCTTGGGTGTATTTCTTGATTTTGGCACGCTGGCCACCTTCAACTAATACTTTTACCGTGCCATCAGGTAATTTAAGCAATTGTAAAATAGAGGCAACGGTACCAATATCGAAAATATCGTCTTTGGTAGGTTCGTCAAGATCAGCATCTCGCTGAGCGACTAATAAAATTTGCTTGTCTTGTTCCATTGCCGATTCTAGGCAACGAATAGATTTTTCCCGTCCCACGAATAGCGGAATTACCATATGCGGGTAAACTACCACATCTCGCAGTGGTAATACGGGGAGTTCGATATGCGCTTCACGCTCTTTAGTCATGGCTCGATTCCGTTTAATGAAATTGACTTATTACTGAGTATATTGGGGTGATGTTATCAGTTTCAATGGCTAATACGAAAAAAGGAGCCCAATGGACTCCTTATTATTCAACTTCCTGACTATCAGTGCAATTATTGCTCGCCTGAAGCAGCCTGTGTCTCAGTGTTTTCATAAATCAAAATAGGGGCTGACTCGCCTTTCACTACTGATTCATCAACAACAGCTTTAATCACGCCTTGTGTCGACGGAATATCATACATTGTATCAAGCAAGATGCTTTCAACAATAGAACGTAATCCGCGAGCACCGGTTTTACGTGACATTGCTTTTTGAGCGATGGCTTGTAATGCATCATCACGGAATTCAAGTTCGACATCTTCCATCTCAAATAATGCACTATATTGCTTAGTTAATGCGTTTTTAGGTTCAGATAGAATTTGTACTAATGCAGCTTCATCTAACTCAGTTAGCGTAGCAACAACAGGTAAACGACCAATAAACTCAGGGATTAAACCAAACTTCACTAAATCACCAGGCTCTACTTGGCTAAGAATTTGTGAAATAGTCGCTTTATCCGCTTCGCCTTTTACTTCTGCACCAAAGCCAATTCCGGTTCCAGTGTGTGCACGTTGCTCAATGACTTTTTCAAGTCCAGCAAACGCACCACCACAGATGAACAGAATTTTAGAGGTATCCACTTGCAAGAATTCTTGTTGTGGATGCTTACGTCCGCCCTGTGGAGGAACAGAAGCAACAGTGCCTTCAATTAACTTAAGCAGCGCCTGCTGAACACCTTCACCCGATACATCACGAGTAATTGAAGGATTGTCAGATTTACGACTGATTTTGTCAATTTCATCAATATAGACGATACCGCGTTCCGCTTTCTCAACGTCGTAATCACATTTTTGCAGTAGCTTCTGAATGATGTTTTCAACATCTTCACCCACATAACCTGCTTCGGTTAGTGTGGTTGCATCTGCCATAGCAAAAGGAACATTAAGTGAGCGAGCCAACGTTTCAGCCAATAGAGTTTTACCGCTACCGGTTGGGCCTAATAGTAAAATGTTACTTTTACCTAGCTCTACACCATCTTTGATAGCGCCATTACGTAAACGCTTATAATGATTGTATACCGCTACGGCTAACACTTTCTTAGCCTGATCCTGACCGATTACGTAGTCATCAAGATGCTTGCGTAACTCATGCGGTGTCGGCAATTTGTCTTCATCACGTTTAGGTGAAATCTCTTTGATTTCTTCACGGATAATGTCATTACATAAATCAACACATTCGTCACATACATAAACTGATGGACCAGCAATGAGTTTTCTGACTTCATGCTGACTTTTTCCGCAAAAAGAGCAGTACAGCAGTTTGCCGCTGTCACCGTTATTTTTGTTATCGCCCATTATTCTACCTCTGTTTACAACTTAGGTTGAACCTAAGCCCTGCTTGTAGATACTTATCATAACCACATTGATGACTGAACGCCTTTCAATACAGAATACCTGAAAGTATCTAGAAAATCAGCTACCAGTTTTAGCCGCGACTAGTGAGTAATGAATCGACAATACCATACTCAACAGCTTGAGTAGCACTCATGAAGTTATCACGGTCGGTATCGCGTTCAATAATATCTAAAGGCTGGCCAGTATGTTCCGCTAACATTTGGTTTAATTTATTTTTAATACCAAGAATTTCTTTTGCATGAATTGCTATGTCTGATGCTTGACCTTGGAAGCCACCTAATGGCTGATGGATCATCAAACGAGAGTTAGGTAAGCAATGACGTTTACCTTTAGCACCACCAGCTAGCAAAAATGCGCCCATACTCGCAGCTTGACCCATACATACGGTACTCACATTAGGCTTAATGAACTGCATTGTGTCATAAATAGCCATGCCAGCTGTGACAGAGCCACCAGGTGAGTTAATGTACAAATATATATCTTTATCTGGGCTTTCAGACTCAAGGAATAATAATTGAGCAACAATGAGGTTAGCCATGTGTTCTTCTACCTGGCCAACTAAAAAGATCACTCGCTCTTTTAATAGGCGAGAGTAGATATCATAAGAACGTTCACCTTTCGCTGTTTGTTCAACAACCATTGGAACAAGAGCGTTGAGTACTGATTCTGGTGCATTATGCATTATTCATTTCCCTAAAATAAAAATGGCCCGCATGAGGAACCTCATACGAGCCATTATAAATGGCGAACGACCTGTTAAGTCAAGCTTAGCTTACGCTCGTCCGGTAGCCTTGTTCATAAATTCTTCAAAAGCAACGTCTTTAACGGTTACTTTTGATGATTTTAACAATGCTTCCACCGCTTGCTCTTCAAGCGCTACGTTGCGCATGTTTTGCATGAGTTCTTTGTTTGAGTTGTAGTATGAAACAACTTCAGATGGATCTTCATACGCTGAAGCCATAGATTCGATCAATGTATTAACACGATCATCTTCTGCTTTTAGCTCGTTTGTCTTGATCACTTCGCCTAATAGCAAACCAATTTTAACACGACGCTCAGCTTGTTCAGTGAAAAGTTCAGCCGGAAGTTCAGGCATATTTTCAGTTTGACCACCAAAACGCTGCATAGCTTGTTGACGAAGTACATTCACTTCACCCTCAACAAGTGCTTTAGGAATAGCGATATCGTTTGCTGCTAGTAAACCTGTAATAACCTGCTCTTTCACATTCGCTTTTAACGCCTGCTCAAGTTCACGAGTCATGTTTTTACGGATTTCAGCTTTAAGTGCGTCTAAGCCACCTTCAGCAATACCAAACAATGAGGCAAATTCATCATTCACTTCTGGTAGGTTAGCCGCTTGAACTTCAGTCAACGTAATAACGAACTTAGCCGCTTTACCTTTCAAGTTTTCAGCATGGTAATCTTCAGGGAAAGTCACTTCGATTTCGAATTCATCACCTGTTTTATGCCCTACGATACCGGTTTCAAAACCAGGGATCATACGGTTGCTGCCTAATTGAAGTTCGAAATCATCAGCTTTTCCGCCTTCGAATTCTTCGCCATCAATAGAACCAATAAAGTTCATTTTAACTTTATCGTCAGCAACTGCTGCACGTTCAACAGGTGCAAAAGTTGCATGTTGTTTACGTAATGTTTCAATCATAACATCAACGTCAGCATCATTAACTTCAGCTTTAGGCTGTTCAACTGCAATGCTATCTAAACCCGTTAGGACAACTTCTGGGTAGATTTCAAATGTTGCAACGAATTCAAAAGAATCACCTTCAGTTGAACCAGGAGTAAATACTGGCGCACCTGCAGGATTTAACTTTTCAGCTACGATAGCTTCAATAAAGTTGCGTTGCATCACTTCACCAGTGATGTCTTGACGAATGGCTTTGCCATAACGCTTGTTGATTTCGCCGATAGGCACTTTACCTGGGCGGAAACCTGGAAGACGAGCACGCTTAGCTTCGCGCAATACATTGTCTTTAACCAATTTCTCGATTTGCTCAGCAGGTACAGAAATAGTTAGGCGACGCTCTAGGCCTTGAGTTGTTTCAACAGAAACTTGCATTGTTTTACCTCGAAATATGTCTGACGTTCTTTGTAATGGTCGACAACTCAACCATTCGATATTCGTTTCTTGACCATGAATTTAGCTCTGATACCCAGCACAGCGATATTATTGATGCTGAAGACGCTGTTGGTACAGATAGCTTATTTTTGATATTTATCAAGACGCGACATTATAGCTACCGTTTTTAACAGAGTCGAGCCTGAAAAGGTCGATTTACATGATAAAAAAGCCGACTTATGTTCAATTTTGATGTGTTTGCACGTTTAATGTGCGAAATGAGTTTTTGACTTACGCTCAAAAAGCTTAGCAGCAAAACAATTATCGTGACTAAACCAAACCTATCACACCCATTAAAGGGTATTTATACGATAATTTGATTTAATCAGAAAAATGGGGTGACTGATGGGGCTCGAACCCACGACAACCGGAATCACAATCCGGGACTCTACCAACTGAGCTACAATCACCATTGAAATGGTACACCCGGCAGGATTCGAACCTGCGACCACCCGCTTAGAAGGCGGGTGCTCTATCCAACTGAGCTACGGGCGCATGGTTACAGTTAGATACTGCATCCTGTCTGGCTGAACAAGTTTACTTGTTCTGTTACTCACTGCAAGAGCAAATAACATTAAT